>Ga0307405_10000269_pt1 | contig 19182 bp, 14 predicted proteins | sample 322Cmetagenome_2_FD_203311 | JGI IMG/M metagenome (GOLD analysis project Ga0307405, IMG submission 203311) | Maize rhizosphere microbial communities from greenhouse at UC Davis, California, United States - 322HYB-C-1 | ecosystem: Host-associated > Plants > Roots > Rhizosphere > Soil | place...
GCTACGGGCCGGAGCGCCGGGCCAATCCGTTTTCCACGTTCGAGGCGATCCCGGCCCAGGCCCGCTACCAATTCATGCTCGATAACGCCGAGTATTTCGTGCGTACCTTCATCCGCGGTCCGGTGTGCCGGGGCCAGATCGCCACGGACGTGATTCGCGATAACTTCTGGGCGCTGTTCCAGGCCCCTGAGCATGACCTGTACATCACCGACCCGAACTACCGCGGCCAGGCCACGCCGCTGCTGGCGATGCCGGGGCAGAACGATGACGTGGGGAGTGTCGTCAGCCTCTGGCTCGACTATCGCGACAAGCGCAACGAATACGAAGCCCTGCGCCGCGACAGTTACGCCGAGCTGCCGGCGCCGAGCTGGTCGACGCTGTGGGCCGGCAATGACAATGCGCTGCTGAGCATCTTCCGGCATTTCGACAGTGCCTCGGTGACCAAGGGCTTGATTGGCGACGTGCCGCAGACGATGTGGCTGTTCGACTTCCCGCTGCTGGAGCGCACCTATTATCAACTGGCGGTGAATTTCGACGTGTTCGGCAACGTCTCCCACCAGGCCCAGACCCGGCTGTATTTCGACTTGATCCGCAATGGCGCGGAACAGAATTTCCTGCGCCTGATGCCAGCCGATTCCCGCGAGGGCTATCTGGACGACTGGTATCAGGCTGGAGGGAAGTTCAAGATGTGGCTCGATTACGAGGCGATCGACGACGATAAACCGACGGCCCTCAAGCTCAGCGAGGCGGACCCCAAGCGCGATTTCGCCCATCAGTTGCTGGCCCGTTATGGCGAACTGAACGCTCGTCCCGATCCGATCAATCGCTGCGACGGCGCCTATTGCTCGCGCCCGAACATCGATCCAACGCTGCAGAACGCCGAGCAGGCGTTAAATCGCTTGGTGTCACGCCCGGCGGCGGGCTTGAAGGTGATCGTCCAATTGCCGGAGGCGACGATGCTGCGCGTCGAAACCGCGAGCGGTCGCCGTGAGGTCTACAGCCTGCTGCGCAACCGCGCCCACAGCAACGTGGCGTTCCTGCTGGGCGAAGAAAGCCGCTACCAGCCGGGGTTGGACACGCTGACCGTCTACCCGGGCGTGCTCAGCAGCTATCCGAACTTCATCTTCAACATCCCCGCCGGGCAGGTGCCGGCGTTCGTCGATGCAATGGAACGCGCGCCGGACGCAGCGGCATTCGAGCGCATCGTCGAGCGCTGGGGGATCCGGCGCAGTCACCCGCAGTTCTGGCAGTATTTCCATGACTTGAGCCGATACATCCAGGAAACCGACCCCGTGGAAGCGGGTGTACTGGACATGAATCGCTACCAGAACCTCTGAACAAGCAGCCGACGGCGGGCCCTTGCGCCGTCGGACGCTTTCCTGACAAAAATACTGGGACTTTGTCCGGCGCGATGATTGGCGTAAACTGCCGGCAAGCCTGCGAGGAGTTTCCATGACCGCCATTACCATTACCGATGCCGCCCACGATTACCTGGCCGACCTGCTGTCCAAGCAGAACACCCCGGGTATCGGGATCCGCATTTTCATTACCCAGCCCGGCACCCAGTATGCTGAAACCTGCATTGCCTACTGCAAGCCGGGGGAAGAAAAATCCGAGGACACCGCGCTGGGGCTCAAGAGCTTCACCGCATACATCGACTCGTTCAGCGAAGCTTTCCTGGACGATGCGGTGGTCGACTATGCCACCGACCGCATGGGCGGCCAACTGACCATCAAGGCGCCGAACGCGAAAGTGCCGATGGTCAACGCCGACAGCCCGGTCAACGAGCGCATCAACTATTACCTGCAAACCGAAATCAACCCGGGGCTGGCCAGCCACGGCGGCCAGGTATCGCTGATCGACGTGGTGGAAGACGGCATCGCCGTGCTCCAGTTCGGCGGCGGCTGCCAAGGCTGCGGCCAGGCCGACGTCACCTTGAAGGAAGGCATCGAGCGCACCTTGCTCGAGCGCATCCCGGAACTCAAGGGCGTGCGCGACGTGACCGACCACACGCAGAAAGAAAACGCCTACTACTGATTGTCGCGATGGGATCTCTGTGCCGAGGGGATCTCCGTGGCGACGGGATTTAGCCGTGGCGAGGGGATTTATCCCCGTTGGGGCGCGTAGCGCCCCCTCATCCAGCCGCAAAATTCAGGATTATGGGGCTGCTGGGCGGCCCAGCGGGGATAGATCCCCTCGCCACAAAAACTCCCACATAAAATCGGTTGAGCCGACAAGTCACGGCCTATAGAGATGCGCATGCCCGGCGCGGTACAGCGACGACTCGCTGAATACATCATTGCCCAACACCCGTCCCACCAGAATCAACGCCGTACGCCTGAAGCCCTTGGCCTGCACCTTCCCGGCGATGTCCTCAAGCGTCCCCATAACCCAATCCTGATCCGGCCACGTCGCCCGGTGTATCACCGCTATCGGACAATCCGCGCCATAGTGCGGAAGCAGCTCATCAACGATTTTTTCCAGATGATTAACTCCCAAGTGGATCGCCATGGTCGCTCGGTGTTGCGCCAGGCTGACCAGTTCTTCTCCCATGGGCATGGCGGTTTTGTCCGCGTAACGGGTCAGGATCACGCTCTGGGAGACGTCCGGTAACGTCAGCTCGGCACCCAGCAGGGCGGCGCAGGCTGAGGTGGCGGTCACGCCGGGAATGATTTCGAAAGGAATGCCCAGTTCCCTCAGGCAACGGATCTGCTCGCCGATCGCCCCATAAAGGCTTGGGTCGCCGGAATGCACACGGGCCACATCCTGGCCCTTGAGGTGGGCGGTCTTGATCAAATCGATAATCTGTTCCAGGTGCAGCTCGGCGCTGTTGACCACCTTTTCGGCGCAATGGCCTTCCAGGACCGCTGCCGGCACCAGGGAACCGGCGTAGATGATCACGGCGCAACTGCGAATCAGCCGCTGGCCCTTTACAGTGATCAGTTCGGGGTCGCCGGGGCCGGCGCCGATGAAGTAAACGGTCATGACCGATTCCTGTAGAAAGATGGGAGCTTGCATGAGCAGCGCTCATGATTCGGCGGGCGATTATCGAGCGTTACGAAGTCACCGCCAATGCCAACGTGGCCTGCGGGTCTTTTTGACGCGTGACCCGCAATGTCGCGGGCGGATTGCCCAATCGATCGGCCAGTGCCAGAGCGGCGCTTTCGGCGACGCCATGGCAGCCCGTACGTGCGAAGGCGATTTCGGATAGATGGCTGAGCCGCGCTTGATAGCTGGCCAGTTCCGCGGCGCTGAAATACGTCAGCGGCAACGACAACTGCCCTGCCAGCTCCAACAGGCCCGGTTCGTCGCGCTTGAGATCGATGCTGGCCAACGCCCGTACCTGATCGAGCGTAATGCCGTGGACCTGCAAAGTCTGGTCAAGCAGTGCCCGCAGTACACTGGCCGGGCAACCACGCTGGCAGCCGAGGCCGACCACCAGGATCGGCTTGCCGTTCATGCGTCGTGGTGGGCCTGGGCGCCGCGGCGGAACAGCCAGGCGCTGATCAGGCCCAAGGCCAACCAGAACGCAATGTTGGTCAATTGCGAGGCGAGCTTGAACTCAGTTTCCAGTGCCTCGGGCGCCAGCATCGAATGCACTTCGGGCTGGGGCGCGCCGATCACATGAGGCGTCACCAGGATGGCGAGGCCCAGCACCTTCAACAGCCAATGCCGACCGAACGCAATCAGCGCGATGCCCACCGCCGTGGACGCTGCCGTGCCGATCCACCACATCTGCCGTTGGGCCAGATCCGCCGCTGCCGTGCCGGGCAATTCCGGTGGCAGGCCGAGGGTCGGCGCCAGGACGAAGGTGGCGTAGCCGGCTAGGCCCCAAAGCAAGCCTTGGGACGTACGGGTCGGCGCGCGCAGGGTGTACAGGCCCGCCAGCATCAGCGCGAAACCTACCGCGACCACCAAGTTACCGCCTGTCGTGGACAGCACGCGCTGCCAGCCGTCTTCCGGTTCCCAGGCTTCGGCGTCATGGGTGTGTGCGGCCCCTGCGGCGTGTTCATGGAGTTCGGTCGTCGGCGCCTTCTCGAAGGTTTCCGCCTGGAGGATCAACGGCGATACCCAGAAACTTTGCAGCAGGGTCAGCAGCAGGGCGGCCAGTAGCCCGCTGAACCCAGCGGTTTGCGCGATACGCTTGATCATGTCGTTGGGTCTCAGTGGCACGGAAACGCGGCGCTGTGCCGTGTGTCGTGGGCCGCGTTGTGCACCGCTTCGATGTGGGAGAAACCGGCGAAATAAACCAGGCCCGCGCCGAGGATCGAGGCGAGGACCGCCGCGCCCAGGCGCTGGCTCAGGGTGACGGTGCTGCTGATGGTGCGGGCGGTGCTGCTGATGGTCGACATGGCGCTTCCCTCTGGTCTGTCAGCGGGCGGAACGAGCGCAATGAGAACCCGGGCGAAGGCTCGCCGGGATTCGAACAGCGCCCGCCCACCGCGGGTTTGTTGTCAATGAGTCATGGGCCGGTCTCCGGGCTCACGAGGGACAGGGCCTTGGCCGTGCCAGCAAACGTCACCTTCCCATGCGCATGCACAGTGGATTCGACGCTTCGCTCGTTTACCGTTGCGGGGGCAGCACCGGACTGACGTGGGCTTGAAGTAAAGCACACGATTCACCGGTTTCCCGTTTCACCCTGTGAAGGGCACCCAAACTGGCGCACAGGAGAGCATGGTCGAGGGCGGGGCGTCAATGCGCAGGCCCGGTCATGCGGGTAGTCCACCGTCCCGGGGCTTGTTTGCCGAGCCGGTACCGGCATGCCCGACGCGGATGAAAACTCCCATGGAGTTAGTCGTCTGTAGCCCGGCGCGGTTGGCGATCCGGTAGAACAGCATGTGTACCCCGTTGGCGAGAGAGTGAAAGACATAGTCGGCAATCATCACGACCGTCGGCAATGCCTGCCCTCCCGGCACATTGAGCGGGTCCGGGGTGCGAACCACGGCCACGGCCACCGGCGGAGCGTCGGGACCTCCGCAGAAGACGGTAATCTGCTGTCCGGTGGTCTGACCTTCGTAGACCGGGATGACTACCGGGACCATGTAGCAGTGCGCTTTCAGGTACGCATTGGTCACGCCCTCATCGGTCAATTCGTTATCAATCACGGCTTCGACCGGTCTCTGACCGTTCAAGGGAACCCGTTTGTCGACGGTGAACGTCACTGCTTCGGACTCATGAAACTCACCCGCTTGGGTTATCACCTCAAATTTCACTTTGCTGACGCCTTCTTCCAAATGCTCTTTGCCCAGCGTTATGAAGCGCGGAAAGGTAATCAGGCCTTCCAGAACGAAGGTTTCAACCTGTTCATAAACCTGGCGGCCTGGCTTGAGCATCCATAGTTGCAACGTGTCCTTCTGGTTTTCTACGGCCGAGCCAGGCCAGGGGTGCTGGATTTGCAGAAGCAGATCGAATTGGGTTGCCCAATCGGGCAAGAGATTCTCTTCGCTGTAATACGGGCCGTCCTCGTCCTTGTGGCTGCTCAGGGCGTGAAAGACCTTTAGCGGCGTCAGCATTTCCATTCCTACCTCCCGACATCCGCTGTGCGGTTTGTCATTGACGGTGCGCAGATATTGCCCCTCGATTAAATGGCACGGCGGTGCGCTGGTGCTACTGTCAGACCTGACAGGTCGTACCCATTTGCAGCCGTTGACTGGCATCTGTGATTGATTGAGATAGGGTTGAGACCGGACACCGCGCCCACAGGAGAAACACATGCGCTTCTCAGCCTTGACCCAACGCATCACCGGTGACGGCGCCGCCGCCTGGGAAATTCATGACCGGGCGCTGGCCATGCGCGAGGAGGGCAGGGAAGTCCTGTTGCTCTCGGTGGGCGATCCGGATTTCGACACGCCGCCGGCCATTGTCGAAGCCGCCGTCACCAGCTTGCGGGCGGGTGACACCCATTATTCGGATACCCGAGGCCTGCACTCGCTGCGCGCCAGCATCGCCCGGCGACACCAACAGCGCTGCGGCCAACCGGTGGGCGCCGAGCACGTTACGGTGTTGCCCGGCGCGCAATGTGCCGTCTATGCCGTCGCGCAATGCCTGCTCGACCCCGGCGATGAAGTGATTGTCGCCGAGCCGATGTACGTCACCTACGAAGCTGTCTTTGGTGCCTGCGGGGCGAAAGTGGTGCCGGTGGCGGTGACGCCGGAAAATGGCTTCCGCGTCCAGCCGAACGATGTCGCCCGGCTGATCACCCCGCGCACCCGCGCCATGCTCATCAACAGCCCCAACAACCCCTCCGGCGCCAGCCTGCCGCTGTCCACCTGGCAAGCCTTGACGCAATTGTGCATCGACCATGACCTGTGGTTGATCAGTGACGAGGTCTACAGCGATCTGCTCTACGAAGGCCAACACATCAGCCCGGCCGGCCTGCCGGGCATGGCCGAGCGCACCGCGACGATCAACAGCCTGTCCAAATCCCACGCCATGACCGGCTGGCGCATCGGCTGGGCCATCGGCCCCGAATCCCTTGCCGAACATCTGTCCAACCTGTCGCTGTGCATGCTGTTCGGCCTGCCCGACTTCGTTCAGCGCGCCGCCCAGGTTGCGTTGGAGCAGGACCTGCCTGAAGTGGCGCGGATGCGTGAGGAATATCGCCAGCGTCGGGATTTGGTGTGCGCAGCGCTTGGAAACTGCCCCGGCCTCAAACCCGTGCGGCCCGACGGCGGCATGTTCGTGATGGTCGATGTACGCGAGACCGGTTTGGCAGCTCAGGCATTTGCAGAGCGGCTGCTGGACGGTTATGGCGTGTCGGTGCTGGCGGGGGAGGCGTTCGGGCAGAGTGCGGCGGGGCATATTCGGATTGGGTTGGTGGTTGACAAGAGGCAACTGGCCGTCGCTTGTGGACGGATTGCAGATTGCGCCACGCGGCTAGTAGATGCTTCTGTCTAACCATTAAGTTAGCGCTGATCCCATTCTTATCCATTGGTAACGGAGAGGGGCTCGTCCGCTATCAAGGGGCCTTCCCCCCCTCGTAATTTGTTTGATTCCTTCCTCCGTTTAATCAAGCCTCGGTTCTCTTGTTTATCGGATGAACGGCGCTGTTACCTGTCAGATCTGACAGTAGGAAATAATTATCGCCGGGCGCTAAATAGCCTTACGGGTTTCGAAAACTTCGATTCAAGTCATTGACAAGGTGATCATGATGGCTTCGTTAGAAGAAAATCACGTGCAAAGCGCTGGTGGCGGAGTTCTGGCGAAGCCCCTCACGGTGGAAGGCGTAGATGATAATGATCTGGAAGGTCATGTGTCTCGCGACATTTTACAGCTAGGGACTAAAATTGTTATTCCGTATTGGCCGGCCCCGGAGCCCAAAGATGAGCTCTGGATTACTTGGGTTCAAAATGGACAAGAGACAAATCTGTATGAAAAGCTTTATCCAGTGCCGTTGAGTGACGTTTTTTTATACTTCGATTTGACACCTCAGCATTTGAAAAATGATGGCGTGGCACATCTTTACTATAAGATATGGAAGGCTTCAGGCGGCATTGATGATCCCTCTCCCAAGAGACAACTCACCATAGATCATACGCCACTCATCATATTGGACGAACCAAGCTTCCCTCAGGCAAATGACTGGGGCTTTTTGAATAATCGGAGCGATCCGCCGATGACCAGTGGCGCTACGATCAGAATGCCGAGTTTGACCAATATTGCGCTGCCAGGGGATCAGGCAAAGGTTCAATGGCAAGGTTATTCAAGCCTGAATGGCAGCGGTCCGCCAGTGCCTGGAACCTTCGGTGTTTGGGAACGGACGCTTCAAGTACAAGACATAGCAAATGGATTTGATTTGGTTGTTCCGTTTGAATCATACATTAGTCGTTTATTTAATAATGACTCTGCCGTGGTTGTTTATCAGATATTCCAAGGGGGGCGGCTCGTGGCGGAGTCAAGTGAAGGGGTGGTAAAAATAGACAGGGCTACATCTGGTGGAAGTGGTCCTTCAAATATTAATGCAACTGGAGACACTGAAATGGCTATGAAATTACTTCCTCCGAAACCGCGCCCCATCTCGACGCATTCGGGTATTGCTTCAATAGATATCGCTGTCGATACATTGGCGGATGAGTCAATTCCGATTGTTGTTTTGGAGTCCGGTAAACTTATTGTGAAATTAACGCGGCCATTGGACGAAGACAATCTCGATAACGTAGATTTGTATTATGCCAAGGCAGGAGGAGATATTGGGGATCCTAAATACACGGTAGAACTTGGGGATATCGCTGATCGGCCTTCGGGCACCATACCTATTGAGTTTCCAGCGGATGATTTTACCGAGGATGCCCAGCCCCCGGAGCCTACCCGTTGGCAGGTTAAGTTGATTATGTATAAAGGGAGCGGAGGCGTCGATGATCCGTCAAATGTCGTGGAGTTCAACATAGACCGAACGGCACCGTTCGAAGTCAAGTTCCCAACGCGAAGAAAAGGCCCGCCTGCACCTACACCGACCTTGACCAATGGGCCCTCGGATGCATTGAGAACCATCAACGAAGCGTGGCTGGCTGCTAACGCAAATTTGGAGTTTACGGTCAATGTCGCCTATCCGCTGCGTCGTTTGGACGATGTGCTAGAGGTCCATCTTACTGCAGGCGGTGTGGATCTTGAGGTCTTTAACGCAGCAGTCGGTGCTACTGGCGCTTTTACGGTAGCGAGCAGCGAATTACGAGGGCTGCCGAACGGGCGCGTCAACATCCATTATTTCTGGACGGACCTCCCTGGAAACAGAAGTGCGAGCTCAACGTCCGCCGCCGTGCTGACGTTGGCGCTTGCGCTGGATCCTGTCTTGAATAAGCGTCCTTTAGTCCCGGTCACTGATCCGGACGGGGCGACAGCCATATACCTCGATGATTTTGCCGGCAGCGGAGTGTTGGGTATCGTCGAGCGGTTACCCATCGATAATGCGGAACCCGGTGACCAAATTAAGTTTTACATTGATGAGCCAGGTAACCAGACCAATTATATAGTGTTTGGCCCCCAACCCCTTGCCGATGTCGATTTGAATTTCCCAATTCCTTATGATAATGGGCTGGCCGATATTTTTGGTGCCTCAACCGATCCCATGGAAGTCAGAGCCTATGTTGAATTGGAAAGGGGGACGCCAATAACGGCATTTGCTTCTCCTATTCTGAATTTCTGGTTGGATCTTTATCCTCCAGGTGGGCTATATCCGGAATTGCCTGACCTGACCAACCCAGCATTTCAGTTGCCTGTAGTAACGGGGCAATCCCAGACGCCCAACGTGCTTGAACCAGGAGATCGCGACAAAGCCGGTAAGTTTAAAGTGGTGCTCGCCCTGACGGATCCGCCTATCGCGCCATCGGAAACGGTCAAGTGTTATGTGAATAATCAGCTCGTGGGCGACTTTTCACCTTTTAATAACGCGGACGAATTTGAAGTGCCTATTTTGGCGACTGTCATAGCCGCGCTTCCCACCCCTTCCGTGCTCGCTCACTGGACGCGGCAGAAAACAGGGATCGACAAAAATGTAATTAGATCGCCTTCCCAAACAGTCACTGTTCAAGGGCGGAGGATTGATCTACAGCCCCCAATTATCAGGGTTCGCAATCCTGCCGTCAGGGACTTTATAGAGTGTTTTGCGATGCTTCAGCCTGTTACGACTGCCACTTGGACTTTATCAATGACGATTCCTAAAGATCCAACCAACCTTCCAACGGGCACGATCATTACGGTACATTTTGCCGCTTATACGGATGCCGCTGGAACTAATCTCATCACGGGGACGGATGTTTCAAACTCGCATACTATTCTGGACGCCGCTACACCCGATGTCGCTACCGTTGCCGATGCTGCAGTATTTAAACTTGCGCAGCCATTCCGCAATACAGTTGCATATGGCAAGTACTGGTACACCGCCAATATTAGTGGTACGCAAAGCTCGATCCCCATCATCAAGCAGATGGATAACATCTCGAACAGTTTCGAGTATTGCGACAGGACAGCGGCTGTTGCTGCTCCCTAAAACATCATGAGGTATGTGTCGCGGGAGAGACAGGCTCTCTCGCGATACTGTTGGCCCGGCGAGCTGTTATGACAGTCCTTATAAGCGGATTAATCCTACTTCTCATGAAGGAAATTCCGACATCTATCGTTCTGGTTGCTGTTTAGTCTAGCGAACGTTTTTTAATGACTTTTTGTCTTTGCGAAAGGTTTCCTGAAGCTTGTCGTCCGGAGTGCTTATGTCTGATTTACCATTGTTTATAACACCTAAGAAGGCGGGATGCCTGCTCGCCATATTACTTGTCGGTACCCCTGCAGTTCATGCCAGAGTTCTTGTTCCCGGCGAAAGTGCAACGGTCACCAATCCTCCGGCGCCAGAAGCCTGGGCTGTGTCCCAGGGCGGAACATTAACGATAAATAGTGCCAACGCGCTCACGATCCGTTCGGAAAATGCCAATGTCGTATTCAATGGTGGGCAGAGTGAGCGGATTGAAGCCCGCGAGGGCTCCAACGTCGCGATGTCTGGTGCGACTGTGACGAGCTCGACGGGAAGGGGGGGGCTCGCCCTTAGCGACAGCGCTGCCACTATCGATGCCAGCACCATTACCAGCACTAACAGCATGGGCCTGTTGTTGGGGCGCAACGTCAATACTCCGACCGCCTCCAGTGCCACGGTTACTGGCGGAAGCACCATTAGCGGTGTTATCGGCGGTGCAGATGCCGTGGGCTTCAGCGTCCTGACAGTCAACGACTCGACCTTGCGTGGCACCGGCGCCACCAGTTATGGCGTTCGGCTGGAAGGGGCCACGCTTTCGGCGACCGGAAGTACCATTACCGGTGGGCAGGACGGCCTACAAGTCGGCGTGGACATTACGGGCGTCAATGCCAGTACGGTGACATTGAACAGTACACTCGTAACGGGGGGCACGGGCTCGGCAATCGTCGTCGGCTCCTTCGGTGCGCCAGGTGCTGTTGCGAATATCAACGTGCTCAATGGCTCGCAGTTGAACGGTGGTAACGGGACGCTGTTGCAGGCCGCCAATAGCTCCACCGTCAATGTCAATGTCGATGCAAGCGCGTTACGCGGCAACATCATTGCCGACACCGGCAGCACCGTGTCGTGGCTGATGCAGAATGGCTCTTCCCTTGAAGGCAATCTGCAAAATGTTACCAGCACCAACCTCAACACCAACAGTACGCTGAACGGCAACGTACTGGCCGTTGCGGGTACGGGAGCGGTCGTTAATTTGAATAACGGCTCGGTGATCAACGGTAACGTGGAAAACGTATTCGACCTGAAGCTGGACAACAACAGCCAGATGACCGGCGACGTCCTCTCGGATGCCAACGGTAGCGTATTGCTCAATAACGGATCTGTGCTGACCGGCCAGATCACCAACTCCAGTAACTTGAATATCAACAATGCGGCGCAATGGGTGATGACGGGTGACAGTACCGTGCAGCGCCTCGGTCTGAGCAGTGGTGTGGTCCGCATGGGCACCAATGAGCAATTCCAACAATTGAATATCGGCGAGCTGTCCGGTAACGGCACCTTTGTCATGGGCACCGACCTGGGGAACGGCACCACGGACTTCCTCAATGTGACCGGTACCGCCAGTGGCCAACATCAATTACTTGTCTCCGCAACGGGAACTACCCCAACCAGTGCCGAAGCCGTCAAGATCGGTAACATCGCTGCTGGCGACGCGAGTTTCTCGCTGGGTGGTCGTGAGACAGTCGATGCCGGCACGTTCGTCTATCGGTTGAAGAAGGACGGGGAAGGTTTGTACCTCAATCCCGACCGAGACACCGTCAGCCCGTCCACCAATACTGCCTTGGCCTTGGCCGGCAGTGCTCGCAGCGTGTTGAACGCCGAGATGAACATGCTCAATGACCAGATCGGTGACCGAGGGCTCAGCGCACGGCCCGATGCGTCGATGCGTTCGGCCACCGATAACGACAGCAAATTGAGTAACAGTGTCTGGATACGCACCTACGGCAATCAGTACAGCGTCGATAATGCCTATGGTGATGGCTATTCGCAGAACCAGAACGGAATCACCGGCGGCGCCGATACCCTGGTGGATATCGGTGATCGCGCATGGGTCCTGGGTGGGTTCGTGGGTACCAGCCACACCAACATGGACCTGCGTTATGGGTCCAGCGCAACGGTCGACAGCGTGAACTTCGGGGTTTACGGCAGCACCTTCGACGTCCAGAGCGGTGTATTTGTCAATGCCATGGCAAAGATCAACCAGTTCAACAACAAGGCCAGGGTGACCATGAGCGACGGGACGCGCTCCAAGGGTGATTACAAGGCGCTGGGTGCCAGCGGTTCGGTGGCTGTGGGCAAGCACATTCGCTTGCAAGATGATTACTTCATCGAGCCACAGGTGCGGGTCTCGATGGGCGTGACCCAGAGCGACAGCTATCGACTCGACAACGGCCTTGAGGTCAAGGCCGACACCATGCGCTCCGTGCAGGGAAATGTCGGCGTAAGGGGCGGGCGCGTAATCAGTCTCGACAACGGCAGCCTGTTGGAGCCTAGCCTGTCGGCCGGCGTCAACCATGAGTTCGTGAAGACCAACGAAGTCCGGATCAACGATGACAGCTTCGATGACGACCGTGCCAGTACCGCGTTTGAATACGGCGCGGGCTTGAAGTGGACGCCAGCTCAGCGTAACTGGCAGGTGTCGGGTCAGGTCGGCGGCAGCAAGGGGACAACGGTCAGCCAGGATTGGAGCGGGAGCCTGCGGGTGAGCTATTTCTTCTAAGTAATGGTTCCTGCTTTGGGTTGAATTGAAATGCCTCGACAAATGTCGGGGCATTTCTTTATTTGCGATATAACGCCGTGGGCGTGTGTGAAATTGTGTAAGGGTTTTGCTCATGGGTGGACGAGGGCGTATATCCTTGGCGGCTTGAGATTTCCTGCGCCGGATATGTCGCCATCGCGAGCAAGCTCGCTCCCACAGTGCTTTTGCGCCGTACCGAAGACCTGTGTGGAGGCGAGCTTGCTCGCAATGAGGCCCTGCCAGGCGCCACAGCACTTAGCGGACCCACCTATGCCCAACATCCTCCTCGTCGAAGACGACGCCGCCCTCTGCGAACTGATCGCCAGCTACCTGGAGCGCAACGGCTATCACGTCAGCGTGCTTAACCGGGGCGATCACGTACGTGAGCGGGCGCGGGCCAATCCGCCGGACCTGGTGATTCTCGACCTGATGCTGCCGGGGCTGGACGGCTTGCAGGTCTGCCGCCTGCTACGGGCCGATTCGGCGACGTTGCCAATCCTGATGCTCACCGCCCGGGACGACAGCCACGACCAGGTGCTGGGCCTGGAGATGGGCGCCGACGACTATGTCACCAAACCCTGCGAGCCGCGGGTGCTTCTCGCTCGGGTGCGCACGTTGCTGCGGCGCAGCAGCCTGACCGAACCGCAGACCGTTAACGACCGCATCGTCATGGGCAACCTGTGCATCGACCTGTCCGAGCGCACGGTGACCTGGCGCGGCCAGCCGGTGGAATTGTCCAGTGGCGAATACAACCTGCTGGTGGTGTTGGCCCGGCATTCAGGCGAAGTGCTGAGCCGCGATCAGATCCTGCAACGCCTGCGCGGCATCGAGTTCAATGGCACCGATCGCTCGGTGGACGTGGCCATTTCCAAGCTACGGCGCAAGTTCGACGACAACGCCGGCGAGGCGCGCAAGATCAAGACCGTTTGGGGAAAGGGCTACCTGTTCAGCCGCTCCGAGTGGGAATGCTGATCGATGTGGAAGCTGCTGATTCGTCTCTATCTCGTCACCATCGTTTCCTACAGCGCGGCGATCTACCTGATGCCGGAATTGGTGATCCGCCTGTTTCATGAGCGCTTCCAGGCGTACAACCTCGATTATTCCCGCGGACTGCAAACCTTGATCGTCAAGCAGTTCCGCGCCGTGCCCAGCGAGCAATGGCCGGCGCTGGCGGCGCAGATGGACAAGGAATTCGAGCCGTTGCGCATCGAACTGGCAGCCACCGAAGACGCCGGTTTCACCGCGACCGAGCAGGCGCGCCTCAAGCGTGGCGAGAACGTGGTGCGCATCGGCGACTGGGGTTGGCGCACCCTCGCGGCGGCGCCGTTGGACGAGCGCACGGCGGTAAAGATGATCGTCCCGCCCGACCCGGCGGACGTGAGTTGGCTCTACTGGAGCATCAATGTGCTGATCGGCGCCACGATGCTGGCCTGCCTGCTGCTCTGGCTACGCCCGCACTGGCGTGATCTGGAGCGCCTCAAGTTCACCGCCGAGCGTTTCGGCAAGGGACATTTAAGTGAGCGTACGAAGATCGCGCCGAGTTCCAACATCGGCAGCCTGGCCCATGTGTTCGACACCATGGCCGGCGACATCGAGAACCTGCTCAACCAGCAGCGGGACCTGCTCAACGCCGTATCCCATGAACTGCGCACGCCGCTGACCCGGCTCGATTTCGGCTTGGCCCTGGCGTTGTCGGAGGACATGCCAGCGGCCAGCCGCGAGCGCCTGCAAGGGTTGGTGGCGCACATTCGTGAGCTGGACGAGTTGGTACTGGAGTTGTTGTCCTACAGTCGTCTGCAAAACCCGGAGTGTTTGCCGGAGCGGGTCGAAGTGCCGCTGGACGAGTTCATCGACAGCATCCTCGGCAGCCTCGATGAAGACCTGGCCGCGCCGGAGGTGGTGATCGACGTGCTGCTGCACGGGGCGCTGGAGCGTTTTGTGCTGGACCCGCGCCTCACCGCCCGCGCCTTGCAGAACCTGCTGCGCAATGCCATGCGCTACTGTGAAAAGCGCATACAGGTCGGTGTGCTGGTCAGCGAACAGGGGTGTGAAATCTGGGTCGACGATGACGGCATAGGCATTCCCGACAGCGAGCGCGAGCGCGTGTTCGAGCCGTTCTATCGCCTGGACCGCAGCCGCGACCGCGCCACCGGCGGCTTCGGCCTCGGCCTGGCGATCAGCCGCCGCGCCCTGCAAGCCCAGGGCGGCACGCTGACGGTCGAGAATTCGCCGCTAGGAGGGGCACGCTTCAGGCTGTGGCTGCCGACACCTGAAGCCTGACACCGTGGAAGTTTGCTCCCGCTGGGCCACAACGTGGCCCCAAAACAAGTCACCCAAACAACCCCGCCGCAATATTGATCGAAAACCCCAATATCGCCGTGTTGAACACAAACCCGATCAACGACTGCGCCAGCACAATCTTGCGCAACTGCCGCGTGGCAACCCCCACGTCCGAGGTCTGCACCGCCACGCCGATGGTGAACGAGAAGTACAGGAAGTCCCAATAGTTGGGTGTCGTCAGTCCCTCGGCAAAACGCAGGGCCGGCTCCTTGCCGTTCCAGGTGTAAAACAAGCGGGCGTAATGAACGCTGAAGATCACCCCGATCAACAACCATGAGCCGATCACGGTCAACGCGGTCACGCCGTAATGCAGCAACTTGTCGGCGGTTTGCAGCTCGCGGCTGCCGGCCAGTTCAAAGGTAATGGTCGCCAGGCTCGCCAGTGCCGCGATGCAGACCATCAGCAGCACCAACCCGGCATTCTCGTCTTCCATTTCGGCGATGCGCTTCACATCTGGCGCCTTGGCCCGCACCGTCAGCCAGAACATCAGCAGCAGATAGCTCCAGACCCCGGTGTTCCAGCCGATAAGGATATTGCTGATGATCGAATCCGTCGGGATCAACAGGCCTGCTGCCAGGCCGATGACGGTGGCCAGGGAGAGTCGCGGATGGGTGCGGGTAAGACGTGGCATGGGGCTTCACTGTCGCGTGGCGAGGCTCGAAGTATGAATCATCCGCGACAGTTGCTCCCACAAACCACCGGTCGTTAAGAACCAAGTGTCTTTCGTCGCAATTTTTCCAAGGATGATGGCTTTTTGATGTGCGGTCCGTGCACGGCCGTACCGATTGTGTACAATCGCCGACTTTTCAACCGGGCATGGACGCAGTACGGCCTTCTGGTCACGAGAAAAACCCATGCTAATCGGTAGCTATTCACCTGCTCTCGTTTCGATTTCTTTGTTTGTTGCCATCCTGGCGTCCTATACCGCCCTGGACCTGACTGGGCGTATCGCCACGGCCCAGGGCCGCGCCAAGCATTTCTGGATGGCCGGTGGCGCGCTGGCGATGGGCGTGGGCATCTGGTCGATGCATTTTATCGGCATGCTCGCCTTCACGTTGCCGGTGGAGCTTGGCTACGACGTGGCGATCACCGCACTGTCGCTGTTGATCGCCATTCTTTCCAGCGGCTTTGCCTTGTGGTTGGTCAGCCAGCCCCAACTGCGGGCCTGGCAGTTGGCGTTCGGCGCGCTGGTGATGGGCACCGGCATCAGTGCCATGCATTACACCGGCATGGCCGCGTTGCGGATGCAGCCGGGCATCGATTATGACCCGACGTTGTTCGGCGCCTCCTTGTTGATCGCCGTGGTGGCCTGCGCGGCAGCGTTGTGGATTGCCTTTCATCTTCGCCAGAACACGCCCCATGTACGCCTGGCCCGCGCCGGTGCCGCGGTGGTGATGGGTGTTGCCATCGTCGGCATGCACTACACCGGGATGGCGGCGGCGCAATTCAGCGAGGGCAGTTTTTGCGGTTCCCTCGATGGCTTGAGCGGCAAGGGCCTGGACAATCTGGTACTGATCACCACCCTGGCCGTGCTGGCGATTGCCTTGCTGACCTCAATCCTCGACGCACGCCTGGAAGCCCGTACTGCTGAGTTGGCCAGGTCCCTGACGCAGGCCAATCGCGAGCTGACCCAACTGGCCTTGCACGACCCGCTGACGGGATTGCCCAACCGCGTGTTGCTGGCGGACCGCATCGGCCAGGCCATGCACCGGGTGCAGGAGCAGGGCGGGTGCTTCGCCTTGATGTTCATTGACCTGGACGGCTTCAAACCGGTCAACGACGCCTTTGGCCACCACATGGGCGACCTGCTGCTGAGGGACGTCGCCTTGCGCCTGCGTGAAGACTTGCGCAGCCAGGACACTTTGGCGCGGATCGGCGGCGATGAGTTCGTGCTGCTGGTGCAACTGGCCGAGCCGGACGACGCCTTGCGCCTGGCAGCACGTCAGGTCGGGCTGATCGGTCGTACGTTCCGGGTCGCCGACCACGACTTGCAGATTTCCGCCAGCGTCGGCATCGCGCTCTACCCCGGTAACGGCCAGAGCGCCGACGAGTTGCTGATGAACGCCGACGCGGCGATGTATCACGCCAAGGGCGCCGGCAAGAACGGCTACAGCTTTTTCGACGCCTCGATGAACAGTAACGCCCGCAAGCAACTGCAATTGCTGCAGGATTTGCGCATCGCCGTCGAACAGAAGCAGTTCAGCCTGCACTACCAGCCCAAGTTCGACGCCGCGAAGGGGCGTCCGGTGGGCGCCGAGGCATTGCTGCGCTGGACCCACCCGACCCAGGGCCTGTTGATGCCCGACACCTTTATCGACCTGGCGGAGAAGACCGGGTTGATCATTCCGATCGGCGAATGGGTGCTCAACGAAGCCTGCCGGCAGATGCGCGAATGGTACGTGCTGGGCTACACCGACTGGCGCATCGCAGTGAATCTCTCGGCGTTGCAGTTCTGTCACGCAGGCTTGGTGCAGAGCGTCGCCAAGGCGCTGGAGACGCACCACCTGCCGCCCAACAGCCTGACCCTGGAAATCACCGAGACCACCGCCATGAGCGACGCGGACGCGAGCATGACGGTGTTGCAGCAGTTGTCGGACATGGGCGTGGACCTGTCCATCGATGATTTCGGCACTGGCTATTCGAGCCTGATGTACCTCAAGCGCTTGCCGGCCAACGAATTGAAGATCGATCGCGGTTTCGTCCGTGACCTGGAGCACGACAGCGACGACGCGGCCATCGTCTCGGCCATCGTCGCCCTCGGCCAGGCCCTGGGCCTGCGGATTGTCGCCGAAGGGGTGGAAACCGACGTGCAGCAGGACTTCCTGACCCAGTTGGGCTGCGATTCATTGCAAGGCTATCTGCTGGGGCATCCGCAGCCCGCCGAGCATTTCCTCAACAGCATCCGCCAGTTCCCGCGCATGGCAATCGCCTGAGGCGGCTGCTCAGGGGACGATGTCGAACGCGGTGCTGCCCAGCCGCTCGCCGTTGATCAGCACATGCACCGCATGCCGGCCCTCATAGTGCCGGCGCGTGGTCAGCTCGCGAATGTGCTGGGAGCGGCTGAGATTGGCGCACGCCAGGGCTGGCAGGTCGAAAGTCTTGAGCTTGAATACCTTGGCCGACGTACCGCCGGATGCCTTCACGTAGTCGATGGCGTAATCGATCACCAAACGCTGGTTCTCGGGAAGCGTCGACTGCACCTTGAACGACAGCGTGACTTGCTCGCCCAGGCGAATCACTGCCGGCAGCACTTGCAGGTCCGAGACCTCGACCTGCGCCTTGCCACCTGCTCCGATCACCGCCAGCGCCCGAGGATTGCCTTGCTTGATCAGGCTGCGCAGGGCATGCCGGGCGATCCATGCGGTGTGGCGGTCCTGGAGCGGCCAACTTTCGATGCGGTCGAGGACCCAGCCGGGATGCTGTTTGGTCACATCGTTCAGGTGGTTGGCGACGGATTTTCGCACGTACAGGCTGTCGTCAGCCTTGAGCGTTTCGAGGATCGCGGCGGTGAGTTCCGGGTTGGCCTGGATCGGTTCCAGGTGGAACGACCATGGCAAACGCGGGCGGCTGCCTTCGCTGGCGAGACGGCGCACATGCTCGTTGGCGTCCCGTGCCCAGTCATGCATGACCGCGAGGGTGCGCGCCAGGTCATCGCGCAGGAAATGCCGCACGGCAAACTCCGCAGAACCGAACCGGGTGAAGTACTTGAGCGCGTCCATGGAGGATTCGAAGGCATGTCGACCGTAAGACGCCACGTAGTGCGGCAGGAACATGCTGACGAACATGCTGTTCAGCCGGGGCGCCAGGGCACGCAGGACTTGCAGCGAAGCTTCGTAATCGAGGGGCATGACCGCATGCAGGCATTCGCTGACTCGCGCCATGCGCTGCATCACCGACAACTGCGCGAGCCCATCGTTGGCCATGTTCAGGAACGCCTTGGCATCGAAGGCTGGGTACACCGCGCGCGTTTCGGTGGCGATATGTTCGAGACGGGCGCTGTTGAAGATTTCCTTGAGGGCAGGGGAAGAGGGGGTGGTGCTCATGGTGGGTCCGTCCGGCAGGTGTTGGGCCAAGGCTCATCACTATG
>Ga0307405_10000272_pt1 | contig 19007 bp, 17 predicted proteins | sample 322Cmetagenome_2_FD_203311 | JGI IMG/M metagenome (GOLD analysis project Ga0307405, IMG submission 203311) | Maize rhizosphere microbial communities from greenhouse at UC Davis, California, United States - 322HYB-C-1 | ecosystem: Host-associated > Plants > Roots > Rhizosphere > Soil | place...
GGCCAGGTCGCCCGGCGTGGTTCCCAGGGGTTGCTCGGTTCGCGGGACTTCATGGACACCCCGTTCAGCATGACGACCTACACCGGCGAGACGGTAAAGAACCTGCAGGCACGGACCTTGGGCGACTTGATCGCCAGCGACCCTTCGGTGCGCGCCACCAACCCGGCGGGCGGTCGCTATGAACAATTCACCATCCGAGGGTTGAGCCTGTTCAACAGCGACGTTGCCTATAACGGCCTCTACGGCCTCTTGCCGACCTACACGATCGATATGGAAATGGCCGATCGCGTCGACATCCTCAAGGGGCCGACCCAGCTCATCAACGGGATTTCGCCGCGTGGCAGCGTCGGCGGGGGGATCAACGTGGTGCCCAAGCGCGCCACCGACCAGCCGATCACCTCCATCACGGGCAGCTACGCCTCCGACAGCCAACCCGGCGCTGCCGTGGATGTGGGCCGCCGTTTCGGCGAAGACAACCAGTTCGGTGTCCGTTTCAACGGGGTGAAACAGTCCGGCGACACGGATTGGGATCATCAAAGCGTGGACCGCGAGATGGCGGTGCTGGGCCTGGACTTTCGTGGCGAGCGCCTGCGCCTTTCCACCGACATCGGCCACACCGAGCGTGATACCGATGCGCCCCAGGAGCGCGTCCAGGTGGCGGCCGCGGCGCCGATTCCCCACGCCAGCGACGTGCGTCGCAACTACGCGCAGCATTGGAGCAAGGCGCGTACCGAGGACACCTTCGGCGCGGTGAACGCCGAGTACGATGTCAACGATTCCGTGATGCTTTATGGCGGGGCGGGAGCCCGCAAGAGTCATCACGATTTCCTGCGGCACAACGTTTCGGTCAGCAACGCCGCGGGCGACTTCACCGTGTCGCCCCGGGACTTCACGCGTGATGAAGATGTCCGCACCGCCAACGCCGGCGTACGCAACTGGTTCCATACCGGGCCGGTGAGCCACGAGGTCAACCTGGCCGCCAGTTATTTCTACATGGATTTCGAAAACGGCGGCGCCCGATACGCCAACGGCCGCAGCAACCTGTACGACCCGGTGCAGACACCCACGCCGAACCTGCCCACGCGCCCGGATCCGAAGGTCTACACGGAGAACCACTTCAGCGGCGTCGCCCTGTCCGACACCCTGGGATTGTTCGATGACCGGTTGCTGTTGACCCTCGGCGCCCGCTGGCAGCGCGTGGAGGTGGACGATTGGTCCGATGGCGTCAAGGGCCCCACGGCCTATGACGAAGAAAAGGTCTCGCCGTCGGGCGGCGTCCTGTTCAAGGCGACCGACAGGCTGTCCCTTTATGCCAACTACATGGAGGGCTTGAGCCAGGGCAAAATCGCGCCGACATCTGCCGATAACAGTGACGAAATCTTCCCGCCGTTCATCAGTCGCCAGGTCGAAGTCGGCGCCAAGTATGATGCCGGTGCGCTCGCGGTGACCGCCGCGGTGTTCCGGATCAAACAGCCGGCCTATGCCACCGATGCCACGACAAACCTGTTCGGCCCGAACGGCAAACGTGAAAATACCGGTGTGGAATTGAGCGTATTCGGTGAACCGCTCAAAGGCGTGCGCCTGCTCGGGGGCTTGATGTACATCGACAGCGAATTGACCGACACCACCAACCCCGCCTTCGACGGCAACCGGGCGCCGGCCACGCCGGAGTACAACATTAACCTCGGCGCCGAGTGGGACGTGCCGACGGTGCAGGGGCTGACGCTGACCAGCCGGGGCATCTATTCCAGCTCCCAGTATCTGGATCCGTCCAATACCAAAAAGATCGATTCGTGGGAGCGCTTCGACGTTGGCGCGCGGTATGCCTTCAAGGTGGATGACAAGAACATCACGTTGCGCGCCAATATCGAGAACGTTGCGGACAAGCGTTATTGGAGCTCGGCGGGGGCTTCGGATGACAGCGAGCCGGGGTTGACCTTGGCGACCCCTCGCACCTACCTGGTTTCGGCCACTGTCGATTTCTGAGCAGGGTTCAAATACTCCCCGGCTTGGTATTCCCCTCACTCCGGCATTGCTCCGCGGGCCCACCGCGCAATGCCGGATTTTGACATGTTCCTGTCAGTCACCGGTCACCTTGACGTCAGCGTCCCCCTCCTAGAGTGCAACCACCATCCCGGTCAGGACAGTGGAGTCCACCATGAACATTCAAACCTTCTCGGTCGCCAGCCTGCTGGCAGTGATCACGTTGAGCGGTTCGCCCCTGTTCGCCAAAGAACAGACCCAAGCCCCTGCCTACGAATACGGCATGCCACTGGACATCGCCCAGGCCATTCGTATCGAGGAACCGAAATCAACCGTATGCGAAGTCGGGCAGGCAACGATGACCTACGTCGACACGCAGGGGGAGATTCGTCACGTCAGCTTCCTCCAGCAGACAGACGCCTGCTCCGTCCAGTAAGCCCGGCCGCGCCGGTTCGCAATCCAACCAAGGAACTCAATCATGTGGAATAGAACAATCACTCCCGCAGGCGGCCTTTTGCACACCATGAGCCAGCTCATGCGGCGAACCCGAACATTGACGGCCGGTATCGCGCTGCTCAGTGCGATGAGTATCGAAGCATCGGGTCGTGTCGCGCCGAAACCCGACTGGTCGACCAACGACATGCCCTCCCAGAAGGGCCGGATTGTCCTGGTGACCGGCGGCACCAGCGGCATGGGCTATGAGGATGCGCTGGCCTTGGCGCGTGCGGGGGCCGAGGTGATCATCGCTGCGCGCAATCCGGAGCGGGGCGCGGAGGCGATCAAGCGTATCCGCGAGGCGGTCCCTGACGCCAAGTTGCAGTTCGAGTCGGTGGACCTGGCCAACCTGTCATCGGTGCGCGGCCTGGCCGAGCGTCTCAACCAGAGGCTGCCGCGCCTGGACGTGCTGATCAATAATGCAGCGATCATGGCGCCGCCCGAGCGGGGCACATCCGCCGATGGCTTCGAGCTTCAGTTGGCAACCAACTACCTCGGGCACTTCGCGCTGACCGGCCTGCTGGTTCCGCTGCTACGGCAAAGTGACGATCCCCGCGTGGTGAGCCTTTCCAGCATCGCGGCCACCCGCGGCGCGGTGAATTTCGATGACCTGCAAGCCGAGCAGAAGTACGACCCTTATGCGGCCTACGCGCAGTCGAAACTGGCCGTCCTGCAGTGGTCGTTCGCGCTGCAACGGCGCAGTGACGCGCAGAAATGGGGTATCCGCAGCATCGCCGCGCATCCTGGCGTGGCCGTCACCGAACTGGTCGCCCGCGGGCCCGGGGTCAACAGTGAGTTTGGCCAGCGCTGGGCTAAGGATCGCGAGGCCTACCATTCCGCGGCACAAGGGGCACTGCCCACGCTGTACGCGGCCACCGCCGAGCAGGCCGTTGGCGGTGCGTACTACGGCCCGACCGGCGATGACGAAAAACGCGGTCCGCTGGGGTTCGCCAAAACGCCACCGACCGCGACCAACGAAGCGGATGCCGAACGGCTCTGGGCCACCTCCGAGCGCCTGACCGGCGTTACCTATCGCTGATCCGACCCCCGGCGCGGGCGTTCGTCCCGCGCCTATCCTCTGGCCTGTCGCCGTCTCCCTGGAGTTTCCATGAGTACGATTTCCTACTTGCACCGGCTGAGCCTCGCCCTCAACGCCCGCGACGGTGAGCTGCGTCCGGCGCTGTGCGGGTTCCTGCTGTTCCTTTGCCTGTTTACCGGTTACTTCATGCTGCGTCCGATCCGCGAATCGATGGGCATCGCGGCGGGCGTGGAAAACCTGCAATGGCTGTTCACCGCGACCTTCCTGGTCATGCTGGCGGCTGTTCCGTTGTTTGCCTGGCTCAGTTCCCGGGTCCCGCGGCTGCGCCTGATCGATTGGGTCTATGGCTTCTTCGGCATCAATCTGCTGATGTTCGTCGAGGTCTTCCAATTTTTGCCGGACAGTGTCTGGCTGGCCCGGGTGTTTTACGTCTGGATATCGGTGTACAACCTGTTCGTCGTGTCGGTGGCCTGGAGCTTGATGGCGGACGTGTTCGACAGTGAGCAGGCCAAGCGCTTGTTTGCGTTCATCGCCGCCGGCGCCAGCGTCGGCGGCCTGCTGGGGCCGGCGCTGAGCGCGCTGTTGATCGACACCTTGGGCGCGTCGGGCTTGATGCTGCTGGCGGCTGTGTTGCTCGGCGCCACGCTGGTATTGAAACGGACCTTGATGAGTTGGCGCGGGCAAGGCGGGGCCGGTCGCCCCGGCGCAGCGCCCACGCAAAGCCCCCGGCAGCCCCTGGCCGGCAACCCGTTCAGTGGGATGCTTGCGGTGCTCCGCTCGCCGTACCTGTTGGGGATCGCCGGTTTCGTGGTGTTGTTGGCGACGGTCAGCACCTTCCTCTATTTCGAGCAGGCGCGCCTGGTGGCCGAGCACTATCCGGACCGCGCATCGCAAGTGCGCATCTTCAGCACCATCGACATTATCGTGCAGGCCGGCGCGTTGCTGTCCCAGTTATTCATCACCGGCCGGATCGCACCCAGGCTCGGCGTGCGGGCATTGCTGGCCGTCGTCCCGTTGCTGATGTGCATCGGCTTTTTGGGACTCGCCCTGGCGCCTGGCTTTGCGCTGCTGGCGACGTTGATGATTGTGCGACGGATCGGTGAGTACGCGTTCGTCCGGCCGGGCAGGGAGATGCTGTTCGCGCCGCTGGACGCTGAAAGTAAATACAAGGCCAAGAACTTCATCGACACCGTTGTCTATCGCGCCGGTGACGCCATGAGCGGCTGGGCCAAGAGCCTGCTCGACCAGCTGGGCCAAGGTGCGGGCGTGGCCGCGATAGTCGGGGCGTGCTGCGCGTTGCTCTGGGGTTACCTGGGTTGGCAACTCGGGCGGCAGGCGGATGATGCCGCTTCCAGGGAGCTGCGCTTGGCGGTCATTTCGGCCAGGGCATGAAGCGTATTCGTTTCGTCCCGGCGTTGCGCCAGCGACTTGAACGTCTGCCTCTATGCACCCTCTGACAGTAATGCAGGGCGAATGCACTTCGCCCATTTCCGCTCGGAGGATAGGTTTACATGAACATTCTAATGGTCCTTACATCCCACGATCAGTTGGGCGACACCGGCAAGAAAACCGGTTTCTGGCTGGAGGAATTCGCCGCCCCTTACTACGTATTCGTAGACGCCAACGCCGCAGTGACGCTGGCTTCGCCGAAGGGCGGACAGCCGCCCCTGGACCCCAAGAGCGATGAAGAACAGGCCCAGACCGATGCAACGCGGCGCTTCGCCACAGATACCCAGGCCCAGGCGGCGTTGGCCAACACCGTGCCGCTGGGCGAGGTCGATCCGTATGATTTCGACGCGGTGTTCTACCCCGGCGGTCACGGCCCGCTGTGGGACCTTGCCGAAGACACCGATTCCAAGACCCTCATCGAAGCCTTTTATGCCTCGAACAAACCCATCGCCGCTGTCTGCCACGCGCCCGGCGTGTTCAAGAACGTCAACGCGCCGGACGGCCAACCGGTGGTGAAGGGTAAAAAGGTGACCGGCTTCACCAACACCGAGGAAGAGGCGGTGGGCCTGACGCAGGTGGTGCCGTTTCTGGTCGAGGACATGCTCAAGGCCAAAGGGGGCGAATATTCCAAGGGCGCGGACTGGGGAAGTTATATCGTCGAGGATGGGCACCTGATCACCGGCCAGAATCCTGCTTCATCCGAAGCCGCCGCCAATGCACTGATCAAGCGGCTGCAGCAGGAACAGAGCGCTTGAGTCGGCCTTCGTGGGGGCGACCCATTGGGTCGCTCCCGGTGTAGGAGAATCAATCATGCAAGACCCTTTCAATCTGGCTCGTTTCGTCGAGGCGCAGCGGCCGATATTCAGTCGCGCCATGGACGAACTGCGTGCCGGCCGGAAGAGGAGTCACTGGATGTGGTTCATCTGTCCGCAAATGCAAGGGCTCGGCCATTCCGAAATGGCCCGTCGCTTCGCGATTTCCGGCCTTGCCGAGGCCCGCGCATACCTGCAACACGATGTGCTCGGACCCCGGCTGGAGGAAGCCGTGAAAACGGTCTTGCAACACAGCGGTATCAGCGCCGAGCGGATATTCGGCTCGCCCGATGATTTGAAGTTTCGTTCCTGCTTGACGCTGTTTATCAGCGCCCAGTCGGGATCTGCTCTGTATCAACAGGCGCTCGATCAGTTTTATTCGGGTCAGCCGGATCCTGTAACGCTCGATCTGCTTCGCCGGCAAGTGTGAAACAGCATCAGGTCGGCAAATGAAGCGGCGCCATCATCGGTCCAGGACGCCCTGTATCAATGCGGCAACAAGGAGAACAAACGATGACACTCAATCCTATCCTGTTCATGGGGGGGGCTGGCGCTATCGGCCACCACACCGCCCGGGCGCTACGCGCCGCTTATCCCGACGTACCGCTGCTGATCGGTGGGCGCGATCTTGCGAAGGCCCAACGCACTGCCGAGCAACTGGGCGGGGCGCAGGCCGTGGTGATCGATTCCAGCGCCGAAGACCTGGGCCTCGGCGATCGCGCGGTCAGCGCCGTGGTGGTCTTCTACATGGATCACGCCCTCGCCGGACTGCGTTTTGCGCAGCAGCGCGGAGTGCCGCACCTGAGCATATCCTCCGGCGTTTTCGAAATCGCCCCGGAGATAGCGATGTACATGCACACACCAGGCGCCTCGGCCGTTGTCCTCGGTTACGAGTGGATGGTCGGCGCAACGACGGTGTCGACGTTGAGCATCGCCCGGGAATTTCGCCGGATCGGTGCTATCCGGATCGACGCGCTGGTCGATGAGCAGGACACCGGTGGTCCGACCGTTGCCAGCGATTTCGAACACCTGAACAAGATGCTCCCCGCCGCGCTGACAAGACGCGACGGATTATTTGTCTGGCGCGAAGGGGAAGATTCCAAAACGCGTTTCCAGGCGCTGGATGGCACGGAAATCGAAGCCTCCGGTTTCTCCTCCATCGATGTCGCCGGCCTGGCGGCTGCGACGGGCGCACCGAATGTCCAGTTCAACATTGGCATCGGTGTGAGCTCCAGCCGGCGCCAAGGGCAACCGATGTCCACCGAGATCATCATTGAACTCGCTGGTGAAGACCTGGCCGGCAACCCGCTGCGCACCCGTCATGCCGTCGTCCACCCGGCAGGCACCGCGCCGCTGACCGGCCTCAGCGTCGCCATGAACCTTGAGCGCCTGCTCGGATTAGACGGCCAGCCTGCGATGCCGCCGGGGCTCTATTTTCCTTATCAGCTGTTGGATGCTGAAGCGTATCTTGAGCGTTTGAAAGGAGAGGGTGGCGAGTTGCGCCGGTTGCAGGTGGGGTAAGCGCGTCGTTCAGGGATACGCCTGCTTTTCAGTTTATTCATCGAGACCCAGCACTATTCCAGTGAGTGCTGACCAGGCGTTAACCGAATGGCTTGGACAGCAGCCGCTTTTGCCGCCCAGCCGGTGCACTGGTCGGGAACACCACCTCGCGCGGCCGAAACCGCGCGAGGCCGCAGGCGGCGGCGATGCGTTGGCGCTGCTGGCCATGAACCAGCGCCTGGCGAAAACTGTGTTCGTTCTGCGCCAAGCCCAGGATGTAACGAGTCCCCGCCTGGAAATGTCCGCCATTGGCCTGCCACCAGGCATCGACGGACTGCGGGTTTGGCCAGGGCAGGTTCTCATCGGGGTCCATGAGTACATGCGGGTCTTCGGGGTTGTCGTTCGGGCCCCCATCGAAATCCGGCAGCACGTGTAGCTCCAGGTCGAGCAAGGCCAGGTCGGCTCCGGTAATCAAGCTGAAGGCTTCGCCAGCGACCCTGGCGTAGGGCAAATCGCCCATGTGCTGGATCAACCAAGGCACGCTCACCGGATCGCCCAACAACCCAAGGGCCTCGATGCCGATGCGCCGCTGTCCGGGATTTTGTACTAGCTGGCGTATCCAGGCGATGCTGGCCTCGCGCGGCTGCCAGGCGAGCAACACGCAGGCTGCGCGGTATTGAAATTCGCCCGATTGCTCGGCGAATGACCGCAGCGGTTCGAGGGCTTGCTGGTCGCCCATCTGTGCCGCCGCCCAGTTGGCCCAGAAACGGGCGGCGCAATCGTGATGTTGCCGGTGGACTTGGATGAGCGGCAGCAAATCCTGCCGGCGCAGCTCGCCGGCGGTGCGGGCGGCACGTGCCAGCACGCGGGGGGCGGCATCGCAGAGCGCGGTTTGCATGGCGAGGCCGGGATCATGGCGATGCATGCCGCAGGCAGCCAGGCCCAGGCGACGAAACAGTGGCTCGGGCGCGGCGAGCATGCGGTCGATCCAGGGCGATATGCGCGCCCAGTCAAGCCATCCCAAGGCCATCCGATAGCCGCGCTCCGTTTCCACCGCTCCTCGCAAATGTTCACTGAGGCGCGACAGCACTTTCGGATTGGCCGCCTCGAAGGCCAGCACGACGCTGGCGAACATCTCGCCGATGGCATGCGGGCCGAGCTGCTCCAGGAGGGCTTCCAGTCCGGCCGGCCCGGCGACGCGCAGGCCATCGAGGTGCGCTTCGATGCGCGCTTCCAACGCGTCGAGCTCATTGAGGTCGTAATGCGGTGCGCGTAGCGCATAGTCGCGCAGGACTGCAAGGAACCCGGCTTCTTCTACATGCAGGTCAAGGATGACGGGCAGCGTATTCATTGGTCAGTCCGAATGAAGGGTTTAGCCGCGTCAATCAATTTGCAGGCACCGTTTCCAGCTCGAACCATCGAACTCCATGACGTCCTTGGGCCCGATGGACCACATGATCCCGTCGGCCGCACTCAGGTGATAACAGGTGCGCGGAGCGTCATCGCCGAAATCGACAGGCTTGAGCGTGTCGCCCTCCAGCCGGTAGACGAAATGCGTGGACGATACATACAGCTGGCCGGCGAAATGCTCCATGCCCCAAAGATCCTCCCGGGTGCTGTCGTGCTCGATCACTTCCCATTGATCGTCGCGTCCGCGCAGCAGGGTCCCGAGTTGGCCGCAAGCATAGGCATAACCGTCCTCCGCGCAGCGAACCTTGTACAGCGCCAGGTTGGTTGGGCTGTTCTGCTGAGTAAAGACCGCTCCGTCGTATTTCCAGATTTCGCCTTCCCAGCCGACGGTGTAGATTTCCTGCTCGGTGAAGCCGTCAATGGATTCGAAGCTGGTGTCGGTGATGGGTATATCGCCGACCTGGGCGCTCTGGTCGATGCATCGCCATTGGTCTTCGCCGTCGCGCACGTAGGCTTGGCGGCAGGTGCCCACGGCGTAGGCACGACCTTTGGCGATGCCACGGATTTCTCGAAGGGGGCCACGTCTTGTTGGGTCGACACCGCAGCTGGCGATGGAGGCTTCTTCCTTGACAACACCGCCGCCACTGGCCTCAACCGAACCATCGGCGCCCAGCGTCAGCGAGCGCTCGGCAGGTACATGGCAGACCGTTCCGGAGCAGGCAAGCCATGGCACTGTCCCGGCATACCAAACGCCTTGGTAAAACGTATAGAGGATCGAATCAACGTAACCCTCGCTGGTCGCAGCGTCGTGCGTGGCAATCAAATAACCCAGGTCTGAGTGGCGAACGACGCCAGTGGTGAGGCTGAGGCCGCTGAATGCGGGGTTTCTGGGGTCCATTTCGATCTCCTGATAGGGGGGGGGCTACGGGCCTGGCCTGTTACCTAGCATTTCAGCCGCTGCCCTGGCGCGTTGTTGAGGATCACTGGTCATCGAGGCGCGTGCATTGATCGGCTTCTCCTCGCCAGGGTCCTTCGCTTTGTCGTGGTACTTGTTCAACTGGGCTTCCAGGCACTCCTGGGAACAGTCGGAGTCCGGAAAGGTTTTTTTGGCCGCCTTGGCCCCTGTCTCCGTGGCTTTCGCTCTTGGCCATTCGCCTTTTGCATCGGCTTGCTGCAAAGCCACCACCCCACGTCGGGTATGCATCTGACCGTGGGTGGCTGTGGTCTGGTTCGGGCCCTCCACACACATGACCGGGGCCTTGTCGGTCTGGTATTTGCTCCAGCCGGCTTTTGTCGGGTGCTGGTTCCTGGGCTGGCCGGCGAAGGCCGGGCCGTCGGTGAAAGAGGCGGAATCGATAAGGTGATCTCCGGTTTGTCCCGGGCAACACCTGTTGGGTTTGTATGGCGCGAGAAAGCAGCGCAAGGCCTTTTGGCACGCGTCGGCGTTGATGGTCTTGGCCAACGATGAATATTCGTTCAGGACGTCGGTGTGTGCAGCGGTGTAGGCCGGATCAGCTGCGAACCCGTCGCCTGCCGTTTTCTTTGCAGTGTTGCGCGATTGGAGGGCTTTCTTCAGCGTGTCGGTATTGGGACAAACCACTTTCTTGCTGGTGTCACACGCGTCGTTCACCCGTTTTTTTTCGCCCTCGCACTGGGCCAACCCTTCGGCCAGTGCCATTCGATCCGAATAAGGCCAAGGCACCGTGTTGCCGGGTTGAGAAGCATGGTTGTGGGTGGTCAGGTCCATGTGCCGGACGACATTCTTGCCCTCATATTTCACGTCCATCGACCACGAGGTGAAATACACCTTGCCCTTGTTCCGGCTGGTGACGATGCCCTTCTTGGGCGCATTTCCGGCCTCGTCGCCGTAACTGGTCTTGAAGTAGCTCTTGTCCTTGAGCATTACCTCCTTGCCGGTGATTTTTACCGTTCGGGTGCCTTTGGTCGTGTCCTTGGCCATGCCCGTGTTGGGGTAGGGGATGGGCACGCCCAGCGGGGTGGGCGGCGCCTGGGGCGGGGTGAAGCAGACGTCCGGAAAGCAGGCGATCGACTTGCCGTCCGCCGCCTTGCAGGCGACTTCCATGTTGTTGGCGAAGACTTCGTTGGCCATCAGGCAGCCCTCACTGTCCGGTAGCTGAGCAGCGCGGCGGCGCGTTCGCCGGCATCGTTGCCCAGATGGCAGAAAACATTCGGCCCTTCGCCGTAGCCCTTGCGGCTCGCGGCCAGTGCCACGGCGAGCATCACCGGACCGATGGCCGCGCCGACTTCGCCGATACAATCGGCCGGGTGCCACAGATGGAAGAATTCCTTGCGCACCCGCAGGCTGCGACTCAGGGCCAGGGAGGCCTCCTTGAAGTAATACTGTTCGCCGGAAATATCCGCCAGGCGATAATCCATCTGTTCCAGCCCGCAACCGGCCTCGCCCAGCGCCGCGCGCACGGCTTGGGTCAGGCCTTCGGCGCGCAGCGGCAGATCCAAGGATTGCACCGTGGCCGGTTCCAGGCCGAAACCCAGGCCAATGCAGGTCAATTGCGGTGTTTCGTCGCTGACGGGCGCAGCCAGCACCACAGCTGCGGCACCTTCGCCCGGAATGAAACCGTTGGAGTTCTCGCTGGTCAGCAAGCGTTCGCGTTGCTCGAACGCGGCGAGGGTGGGGCCGCAAAGCAACGAATCAACGCCGGCCACCAGCACATGGCAATGGCCGCCCTGGTGGATCAGCCTGCGTGCGTCAAGCAAGGCTACGGCGGCGCTGACCCGGCCCCTCGGGATGATGTTCGAGTCGGGGTGGAAGCGCCGGCCCAGCTCAGTTTCGATATCACGCAGCAATTCCCTGTCGAGGCCATTCAATCGCCCGGGCCGCTCGGCCTCGGCCACGCCCAGCAGCAGCGGAATCTTCTCCGGATCAACCCCTGGGACGCTTTGCAACGCCTCGGCGATGGCGCGAGAGGCCATCTTGATCAGCTTCGTGCGACCGCGCCAGGGTTGTTCCAATGGCACGCTGGCGCCGATAATCCACTCGCCGGCGCGGTCGATGAAACGGGTTTCCTGGAAGTTGTCGATGGCACAGCGAATTGCCGCGCAGCCCGCCGGAGCGCTGAGGCCGACAGCACTGATCATCCCCGACCCGATGATGCACAGGGCTGTCATCAGTGGGTTTCCTCGGGCGCTCGCTTGGCTTTCACCAGGGCGCCCAGCGAGGGGTAATAATCCTTGCCCAGCTCACGGGCGCGCCACCAGCCCGTGGGCATCGTGCCGACGAGCACCTGGGCGATTTCAAAGATGTTGCGTCGCAGCGGACGGGCGATGCGCCACGTCAACTGCACCTGGCGCGCCTCTGTGTCGATCAGCAAGGTGTCGATCACCGCCGAGACCGTTTCATGGCCGCCTTTGTTCTTGAAAAAGGTCACCGGCACGTCCATTTCGGGCACACGAAAGCCCGCTCTTTCCTGGGGGGTGAGGTTGAGCAACAGCACCTCTTCGCCGCCGCGCAAGTAGTCGGTTTGCTGATCCTCAGGGGCGGCCTGGAAGTAGCGGTTGTCGAAGTCCGCGGGCAAGAACGGAAAGCTGTCAGCCAACCAGGCATCGTCATAAGTCCCGGCAAAGCGGGCGCGTTGCGGCCAGCTGCGGCCGATGGGACCCAGGGCCATGGGGCGGAAGTCGCCGGACGGCGAGTCGATGGGCTTGCTCAGCTCTTCGGTGTTGGGCATTGGCCTGCCGACAATGTCGATATCGTCGGTGTTGCTTGGGTACCAGCCGCAACCGCACGGGTTCTGCGGATGGCAATCAAGCATTTCGGGTACGTTCGCCATGGTGCGGGAGCCACCGAAAGCCTGGGCGTAGGTAATGGCCTGCTCGGTAAACGCCTGGGGTGAACCGGGCGTCAGGCCCATCAACCCCGGTTGCCATTGCCGAGGGCCCAGCACCGAGAAGGCCTTGCTGACCCGGCCGACCCGAATGCCGGCGGTCAATTGGGTCACGGGCCGGCCGCCGGGAGCATACGCCTTGCCGCAGAGCAGCACATCGCAGCATGGCTTGAACGGGGCGAAGTCCATTTCCTGTTGGGGGGCGCTGAGGCCCGGCTCACCGAGGAAGGCGTCGGCCATCAGCAGTGGCTGCTGGGAATCGGCGAGGGTTGCGACGCGGCCATCCAGCGGCAGATCGAACGTGCCCTTGGCCACAACGACCAGGGATTCGCGACCATCGGGTGCCATGCCCAGGGTATAGGCCACTTGCAGTTGGCTGGCGTTGAGCAATTCCATGTGCGACTGCCTGTCTAGTTGATTTGCACCGAACCGCCCTTGATGCGGTTGACCCCGCTGGAGCGGCTGGAAAGGTAGGTGCCCCGAATGATCACCTTGCCCGCGCGGGTCAGGGTGATGCTGGCTTTGCCGCAGCGCAGGACAAGCTCCCGCTCCGCGCAAAACTCCAGGCGTTCGCCGTCCAGGTGGGCGACGGCTGGCGTTGTGGTATTCGGCAAGCGTTGGATGCGACCGATTACCAGCGGCTTGGCGAGGTCGCCGGCCTCGAACATCAGCGCGACCTGGACGCCGATGTCCTCGCGGGTCAGCGGCGTGGTGGTACGGGCGGCAAGGCCCGTATCGCCGGGGCAGCCAGGAAAGGCGACCACCGGGCCCTGCGCCGTGGGCACGTCCAGCAACACGCCGATCACGACGCCATCCACGCGTGCCGAAGTGGCGGTGGTGGCTTCTGGAAGCTGATACTCAACGGTCATGACGCCGACTCCGTGGCTAGTTCTGAAGGATTTTCTGGCCTTTGACGACCACATTCTTGTTGGCCTTGATATTGATGGCGCCGGAGCCGTCGACGGTGATGTTCTTGCCACTGATCACAATGCTGCCGTCCTTTTTCATCGTGATGCTGGCCGCGCCCGTGGTCAGGCTGATCGAGTCGCCGGCGTTGAGGGTGAAATGCTTGCCGACGTCCAGGCTGTCGTTCTGCTTGATGCCCGTGCTGCGGTTCTGGGCGACGTCGCGGGATTCGTTCTGGCCGATCCGAGTGCCCTGGTTGCCATTGATTTGGACGCCTTCGTTGCCCTGGACCGTCTCGTTGCGGTTGCCATTGATGTCGATGGTCTCGTTGCCGCCGACGTCCTCCGTGCGGTTGCCGGCGATGCTGATTTTCTCATTGGCGCCGACTTTCTCCGTGCGGTCCGCGCCGATGCTGATGGTCTCGTTGCTGCCCACGCGCTCGGTGCGATTGACGCCTATGGTGATCTTTTCGTTGTTGCCGACATCCTCGGTACGGTCGACGCCGATGGAAATGGCTTCATTGTTATCGACCCTTTCCGTGCGGTCGTGTTTGACGCGCACGGTCTCGTCGTTGTCGATGGTCTTGCTGCGATCATGGCCGACCCAATGGGTCTCGTCGTTCTCGACCTCGATGTCTTGGTTCTTCTCGGCGTGGATGAATAACTGTTCCGCGCCTTTCTTGTCTTCCATGCGGATTTCGTTGAAGTTGGCCTGGGTGCCGTCCTTGCTCGACCGGCTCTTCACCCCGCTCTGGGTGGCGTTCGCCGGCAGCTTGTAGGGCACCGTCTGTTCGGCGTTGTAGACACGGCCGGTAATGATCGGTCGATCCGGGTCACCTTCGAGGAAGCTGACGATGACCTCCTGGCCAATCCGCGGAATCTGCACGGAGCCCCAATTCTTGCCCGCCCACGCCTGGGACACACGGATCCAGCAGGAACTGTTTTCGTTGGACTGGTCATGGCGGTCCCAGTGGAAATGCACTTTGACCCGGCCATATTGATCGGTCCAGATCTCCTCGCCACTGGGCCCCACCACCACGGCCGTCTGCGGACCGCGGACAATCGGCATCGGCGTGAGCGGCAAAGGGCGGAAAGTCTGGCTGGCATCCATGCAGTCCAGCTCGCTGACGAACTGTTCGGCTACGTCCGACTGGCCGCTTTCATAGGCATCCTGACGAATCTGATAGCGGGCGATGACCACCAGGTATTCGCGGTTCTGGTCCGCACGGTCATAGCCCGTCAACGTGAACAAATGGCCGCAGCCCAATCCGCGTGCTCGGCCGCGCAACTGTACCCGCTCGAACTGGCTGTGAATGGCTTCGATGCGGGTGCGTGCGTAGTGATCGCCATCGTTGCTCTGGACGTATTCACCTGGATAGTCGTAGAGCGGGTATTCGCCGTTGCTGTGGTTGCGCGGCACGCTGGAACGCACCTCGAGGCTGGCGCGGGGGCGCAAAAAGTCGTAGTCGTTCAGGGCCAGCGAGCCCGGTTGCACCTCACGGGCCATTTGCCAATCGTAGAAATGATCGCGCTCGCGCATCTGTCGATCGGGCGGATAGAAGGGCACCGAGGCATAGTCCGCCACCGTGGAATGAGCGCCGTAGGCGTCGGCCAGCACCAGGACATGACGGGCCTTTTCATGGCGAAAGTAGTAATAGATACCTTCCTGCTCCATCAGCCGACTGACAAAGTCGAAGCTGGTCTCGCGGTACTGCACGCAATATTCCCACTCGCGGTAGCTGCCGCTCAGGCTGTCTTCGAAGTCCGAGAAGCCAAGGTCGCGGAAGACTTGCTTGATGATGTCCGGCACGGTCTTGTTCTGGAAAATCCGGCAGTCGGAGGTGCGCGTGAGCAGCCAGAACCACGGGCGCAGGCTGACGCGGTAGCCGGCGAATTGCCCGTGGCCCGTCAGTTGCCGGCAATTACTGATGATGCCGTGAAAGTAGCGTTTGCCGCCGTCGTACAGCTCCAGGGCCAGGCCCATCGGCTTGCCGAGCAATTGATCGAACTGGATCGCCCGGTCTTCGGAGGTGAGGTCCAATTCGTAGTGGAACAGTCGGCCCAGTTCTTCGCTGCCGTCCATGCTTTGCAGCAACAGGACGTTCGCGCCGAGGGGACTCTCGACTTGCACCAAACGGGTGTCTTGGGTGATTGCCATCACGACTTCCAAACGGTGCAGAGCGAGCTGTAGAGGAACACTCTCGCTCCCGGCGGCGCGGAAGTCGTGCGGGAAACATTCAGGAATGTGGCGTTTTGCTTAGATCGAAGAACATCCACCGCACGGGTGATCTCCATATCGGCCTCGAAATCAATTCAGTCAAAGCGAACACGCAAAATTCCATTTACGTGCAGATAGCGTCTGGCGTTGGTTATAGCAGCCATTTCTGGAAAGTGCATATAGGCCGGATGTCCCAGGCGTACCGTACAACCGACACCGGTTACGAAACGCCTACCTGGGCAACGGCGAATTCGGCACCGGGGCAGGCGGGCGCTGGGGCTTGACGGAGGTGCCGAAGGTATTGCCCATGCGCACGCCGGTTGCCGCCGGGGTTGCCAGGCCGATGCTGTTCGGCGCGCGTTCGTTGACCGGCACCTCCAGCCCTTGCCGGGCCTGTTGTGCAGCGGCGGCCGCCTCGGGGTCATTGCCCATTTGCCGGCTCAGGCACTTGTAGTCGGGCGTCTTGTAGCCGCCGACGGTCACTTCGATACAGGCTGGGGCCTCGTCGCCTTGGGCGCCGTTCACGGTTATCAGCAAGCCGATAGCGGCTGCCACGCCAATCCACTGTTTCATCACCGACCTCCTGGTCCGCCACGGGGGCGCTTTGTCGTCAGGACATCAGTCTAGTGCGGCCCCAAGGATTTGTATCAGTTGTCATACGACATTCATAAACTCCCATCAGGATGACGGTTTTCAACGGATACGTCAGTCGTGCAGCAGGGCATAACCGGGGGCGGGTGCAGGCGTGGATTGGCCAGGGCGCCCTTGGGGTGGCTGATGGCGGCGTTGTGCCTGTTGGCCGGCCCGGTACAGGCCGCGGGCCTGGTGGAGCTGGACATAGCACCCCAGGAACTGGCCACGGCGCTGGAGCAGTTCAGTCGTGCGACGGGCATGGCGGTGCTGGTGGACCACTCGCTGTCGAGCCGGCGCCATACGTTGGGCGTCCAGGGCCTGTTCACGCCCGCCCAGGGGTTGAACGTGCTGCTCAGCGGCACCGGGCTCGCGGCGCATTATGCCCGGGCGGATGCGTTCACGTTGCAACCGGTGCAGGTCCGCGAGGTGCCGCTGCCGCCTGGCACGGCCCCTGGCTTGAGCGACAGCAACTATGCCGCGGCGATCCAGGCAGTCATCCAGCGCAACCTGTGCCAGTCGGCGCTGACCCGGCCCGGCGGTTATCGCGCTGTGCTGCAAGTCTGGATCGGGCGCGATGGTGTGGCGCAACATGGCCGGCTGGTCAGTTCCACGGGCGACGTGGTGCGCGACAGGGCCTTGGTCAACAGTTTGCAAAACCTCAGGATCCACCGCCCTGCGCCCAGTTCGCTGCGCCAGCCGGTGACCCTGCTTTTGTTACCCGACTCATCAGGAAAAAGCATGGAATGCACAGCAGGGGAAGAGGTGCTCGGGCAATGAAAGACACTGGCCGCAGCCCGATGGTCAAGCTGTTCCTGACTTCCTACGAGGATTTCAAGGTGCGCCTGCGCAGGCGACTGGGCTCCGAGGAACTGGCCAACGACGTGTTGCACGAAACCTACCTGCGGGTCGATCGCATGGTCGACACGCAGGACATCGCGCAGCCCAACGCCTACCTCTATCGCATGGCCCTGAACATCGCCGCCGACCGTCGCCAATCCGATGCCCGGCTGCTCACCGGCAGCGAAATCGAAGAACTGCTGCAGGTTTCGGACGAAGCACAGGACCCGGCCCGCGTCGTGGGCGGACAAAAAGAACTGCAGGTCCTGCTCAAGGCCCTGTACGAGTTGCCTGCGCGACGGCGCAGGATTTTCATCGCCGCACGCCTGGAAGAGGCGCCCCACCTGGAAATTTCCCAGCGTTTCGGCATTTCCACGCGCATGGTTGAGAAGGAAATCAAGGCAGCCTTGGGGCACTGCGCGCTGCGCCTGGAAAGAAAAGTCATTCAGCGGTTCGGTCCCGGCGCGGGAAAACCGTCTTGAGAGTAGAGACCCGACCCATTCGTGAGTGTGTGTACGCTTGAATATCTTCAGCATCGCTTCCCCTGACGCCACGCCCGAGGCCCGATTGGCCAGCGAGGCCCGTGACTGGCTGATCCTGCTGACCTCGGGACGCGCCACCGTTGCCGATGCCCGCGCGTTGCGCCAGTGGTGTGGGCAAAGCCCCGAACACGCGCGGGCATTCGAGCAGGCCAAGGCGCTGTGGCACGGTTTGCAGCCAGCGGCCGAGGCATTGCAGGCCCCCCGGCATCTTGGCCGTCGCGCCTTGCTCGGTGGGGCGCTCGCGGCGTCGGCGGCGTTCCTGTTGATCCGCGCTACGGTACCGGGCGGTGTTTCCGGGCTAGGTGCGGATTACATCACCGAAGTGGGCGAACAGCGCCGGATCGAACTGGGCGATGGCGTGAGCCTGGAGCTCAACACCCAGACCCGCCTTAGCCGTCGCCCGCTGGCCGAGGGTGGGCAGGCGTTGGAATTGCTGGCCGGCGAGGTGGAAGTGTCCGGCAACAGCAGCGCGACGATCAGCGTCCAGGCCGGTGCCGGCTGGATCAGCGCCGCCCAGGCCCGGTTCAATCTTCGCTACATTGACCAGAGCGTTTGTGCGACCTGCCTGGAGGGTGTCGTGCAAGTCCAGGTGCAAGGCCGGCAGTTTCGCCTCGAACCGGGCATGCAATTGACTTACGACACCCGTCACGTCGGCAGCCCACGTACCGCCGATGTCTCGGCCGCCGTGGCCTGGCGCGAACAGGTGCTGGTGTTCAACGACGCGACCTTGGCCAGTGTGATCGATGAGATCAACCGCTACCGTCCCGGCATGTTGCTGTTGCTCAACCGCGAGCTGGGCCTGCGCAAGGTCCAGGCGCGTTTTCGTCTCGACCAATTGGCCGGCGTGGCGCTACTGATTCGCGATGCCTATGGCGCCAAGTGCACCGAGTTGCCGGGCGGGGTGGTGGTGCTCAGCTGAGTTCGGCGGCGCCTTGGCTGGCGCCTTCGCGAGCAGGCTCCGACAAGGGCGCGGTGGGCTGGGTTACTCCAGCGGGCCGAGCACCTGGCGATATTTTTCGGCCCCTTGGGGCGTCTGCCGGGTCAGGCTGATCTCGATGCCGGCCGGGTTTTCCTGGCGATTGCCACTGAGTTTGCGCCAGCCTTTTTCCTTGTCCCAATAACGCAAGCCCGCATCGCTGACTTCAGCGAGCACCGCAATGCCTGCGCCCGGCGCCGGCAAAGGATAACGGCTACGGGCCGGGCCTTGGGCGCGATAAAGCGTGTCGCCCTTGAGCCACCAGCGCACCCGTTGCAAGCTGCCTGGCTGGTCGGCCGCTTCGCGGATCACGTCCAGGCGAAAGCCCTGGCCTTCGGTGCTGCG
>Ga0307405_10000274_pt1 | contig 18986 bp, 10 predicted proteins | sample 322Cmetagenome_2_FD_203311 | JGI IMG/M metagenome (GOLD analysis project Ga0307405, IMG submission 203311) | Maize rhizosphere microbial communities from greenhouse at UC Davis, California, United States - 322HYB-C-1 | ecosystem: Host-associated > Plants > Roots > Rhizosphere > Soil | place...
GGGCGCGCATGGGCGTCGCTGGCCTCGGCTTCCGCTTCTTCGACGTATGCCAGGATCTGCTCGCAACGCAGCAAGTAACGCTTGCCCGCCTCGGTCAGGGCGATGCGTCGGGTGGTGCGGTTGAGCAAGCGGGTTTGCAGATGGGCTTCCAGGTTGGAAACCGCACGCGAGACGTTGGCCGTGGTGGTGTCGAGTTGCGCGGCGGCGGCGGTGAAGCTGCCGGCTTCGGCAACACAGCTGAACGCACGCATGTTTTGCAAAGTGTCCATGGAGGGCTCTCTTGGGAGGTGTCAAATTGTGACATGAAGTTACAGCGTGACGGGACCCCGACTTATGGATTATCGCGTTTACGGTAACAAAGATTCGCACAAAGGTCGGCTTATCGCCGTTGGGGGCGGTCCCTAGAATTGCCGCCAGTCCTGGATACCTGTGGAAGCGAGCCTGCTCGCGACGTGGCTTCACATTCGCTCTGGATGTGCCTGCCCGGACGCCTTCGCGAGCTGGCTCGCTCCCATAGGTTTTGCAGTTATCCGCAGACCGTCGTCTTATCTTTCAGGAATATTGCGCCAGTGCCGCGTTGCATCAGCAGAGAGCTGAAGACTCTCAGTGTTTGGGTTTTGACGTTGACCATCAGCGGTTGCATCGGCACGGGAGGGATTGCCCCGCAAGGCAAGGCACTGTCGCCCAACCAATTGGCGACCGACGACGCGATTCGCGAGGCGGCACGCGACGCCCATTGGCCCACCCGGCAATGGTGGAAAGCCTATGGCGACCCGCAATTGGATCGCTGGATCGACTTGGCCGGGCACGACAGCCCAAGCCTGGCCATCGCCGCTGCCCGGGTCCGGCAGGCGAGGGCAATGGCTGGTGTCGCCGAAGCGGCCGAGTCGCTGCAGATCAATGGCGAGTCGACCCTCAAGCGCCACAACTGGCCCACCGATCAGTTCTATGGCCCCGGCGAGTTGGCCGATACCACCACGTGGGACAACAACGCCGCCCTGGGCTTGAGCTACGCCTTGGACATCTGGGGGCGTGAGCGCAATGCCAGTGAGCAAGCCGTCGACCTGGCCCATGTCAGCGTCGCCGAGGCGCGCCAGGCGCAGTTGGAGTTGCAGAACAACATCGTGCGCGCCTATATCCAGTTTTCGCTGCACTACGCCCAGCGCGATATCGTCGCTGCGACGCTAGGTCAGCAGGAGCAGATCCTCGAACTCGCCCGCAAGCGCCTGGACGGTGGCATCGGCACGCACTTGGAAGTCAGCCAGGCCCAGGCACCGCTGCCCGAAACCCACCGTCAACTCGACGCCCTCGATGAAGCCATCGCACTGAGCCGCAACCAGTTGGCCGCGCTGGCGGGCAAGGGACCGGGCGACGGCGCGGGCCTGCGACGTCCCACCCTGGCCTTGGGCGCCCCCCTGAAGTTGCCTTCCACGCTGCCCGCCGAACTGCTCGGCCAGCGCCCGGATGTAGTTGCCGGACGTTGGCGGGTGGCGGCCCAGGCCCGCGGCATCGATGTCGCCCGAGCGGGTTTTTATCCCAACGTCGATCTGGTGGGCAGCCTGGGCTACATGGCCACCGGCGGTGGGGCGCTGGAGTTCCTGACCGGCAAGAAGCTCACCTACAACGTCGGCCCGGCGATCTCGCTGCCGATCTTCGACGGCGGCCGCCTGCGTTCGCAATTGGGCGAGGCGGCTGCCGGTTACGATATCGCCGTGGCGCATTACAACCAGACCTTGGTGAACGCGCTCAAGCACATCTCCGACCAGTTGATCCGCCGCGAGTCGATGGACAAGCAACAGGTCTTCGCCGCCGAATCGGTGGCCGCCGCCCAGCGCACCTATGACATAGCGCTGGTGGCGTTCCAGCGTGGCCTGACGGACTACCTCAGCGTACTGAACGCCCAGAGCCTGTTGTTCAAGCAACAACAGGTGCAACGGCAGGTCGAGGCGGCGCGCTTGAGTGCCCATGCCGATCTGGTGACGGCGTTGGGTGGCGGGCTCGAGGCGGGTAGCGACATGCCTTTGGCACGCGATATCTCGTGGCCAGGGAGCCTGCTCCCGTCGGACTGCACAGCAGTCCCTTCAGGTCGATGCTGCACACCCAAGCGGGAGCAAGCTCCCTCGCCACGATGCTGAGCATGCCGTTCTTGACGTCTGTACTTCGACTCCATCGCCTCGAATGGCGCCGTGGACTCTACGATTGGGCCCGCAGCGATGGCGTGACCTGGGTCTACATCTTCAAGGTCTTGCTGGCGGCGTTCCTGACGTTGTGGCTGGCGATGCGCCTGGAACTGCCGCAGCCGCGCACGGCGATGATTACCGTGTTCATTGTCATGCAGCCCCAGAGCGGGCAGGTCTTCGCCAAGAGTTTCTATCGCTTGCTCGGCACCTTGGCCGGCTCGGCCGTGATGGTTGCGTTGATTGCCCTGTTCGCCCAGGAAACCGAGCTGTTCCTCGGCTGCCTGGCGATCTGGGTCGGCATCTGTTCGGCGGGCGCGGCGCGTTATCGCAACTTTCGGGCCTATGGTTTCGTGCTGGCCGGCTACACCGCGGCGATGATCGGCCTGCCGGCACTGGCCCATCCGGAAGGGGCCTTCATGGCGGCTGTGTGGCGGGTGGTGGAGATTGCCCTGGGGATTCTCTGTTCCACCGCGGTCAGCGCCGCGATCCTGCCGCAGACCGCGAGCGCTGCCATGCGCAATGCGCTTTACCAGCGCTTTGGCGTGTTCGCCTTGTTCGTCACCGACGGTTTGCGCGGGCGCAGCCAACCCGAGGCCTTCGAGGCGCGCAATGTGGGTTTCATTGCCGAGGCGGTGGGGCTGGAAAGCCTGCGCAGCGTGACCGTGTTCGAAGACCCGCACATGCGCCGGCGCAATGGGCGGCTCAGTCGCTTGAACAGCGAGTTCATGGGCATCACCACTCGATTCAACGCCTTGCACCAATTGCTCGAACGATTGCGCAACGGCACGGCGGACGCGGTGGTCAGCGCCATGAAACCTGGACTGCAAAGCCTGGCCGAACTGCTCGATGGCTTTAGCGCACGGGCCCTGACCGATGCCGACGCGGGGCGCCTGGCGGCGGCGCTCGCAGCCTACAAAGCCGATTTGCCGGCCCAGGTGCGCCGGTTGCGCGCGCAGTTCCAGGAGACGGATCCCAGTGACGCGCAGCAACTGGATTTCCACACCGCTTATGAGTTGTTGTATCGCTTTGTCGAAGACCTGCATGGCTACGCCCAGACCCATGCTTCCCTGGCCGACCATCGTCACGAACGTGAACGCTGGGATGAGCCGTTCGTGTCGCAGACCAACGGCCTAGCCGCAGCCGCGTCCGGTTTTCGCGCCGCGTTCATCCTGCTGGTGCTGGGCAGCTATTGGGTCGCCACGGCCTGGCCGAGCGGCGCGACCATGACAATGATCGCCGCTGCCACCGTCGGGCTGTCCGCCGCTACGCCGAACCCCAAGCGCATGGCGTTCCAGATGGCCTGCGGCACGTTGTTCGGGGCGTTGGTCGGCTTCGTCGAGATGTTTTTCGTCTTTCCATTGATTGACGGTTTCCCGTTGCTCTGCGTGATGTTGGCGCCGGTAATCATGCTGGGCTCATTCCTCAGTTCACGCCCGCAATACACCGGCGTGGGGCTGGGGTTGCTGATCTTTTTCTGCACCGGCTCGGTGCCGAACAACCCGACGGTCTACAACCCGTACACCTTCATCAACGATTACCTCGCGATGATCCTCGGCATGCTGGTGTGCGCCGCCGCTGGGGCAATCATCCTGCCGCCCAACAGCCGCTGGCTGTGGCGCCGGCTCGAACAGGACCTGCGCGAACAGGTGGTGTTTGCCATCAGCGGTAAGCTCAAGGGGCTGGCATCGGGTTTCGAAAGCCGTACCCGCGACTTGCTGCATCAGGCCTACGGGTTGGCGGCGGGGCAGCCTCGGGTGCAACGGGATTTGCTGCGCTGGATGTTCGTGGTACTGGAAATCGGCCACGCCATCATTGAGTTGCGCAAGGAGCAGGCGACGCTGCCGGTACATCCTGCCTACGCCGAAAGCCAGCCTTGGCGCCAGGCGATCCGGGTGATGGGGCGGGCGCTGGTGCGGCTGTTCCGCCAGCCCGGCCAAAACAACCTGGAACGTGCGCTGGTGGCGGTGGACCACGCCATTGGCCGCGTGCAAGCCACCGACGAACCCTTCGCCCCGCACTTCGACACCTCGGCCCTGCGCCGGGTGAAAAGCTACCTGCACTTCATTCGCACCTCTTTGCTGGATCCGCAATCACCCTTGGCCAGCTATGCCATGCCGCAGGCCGCGCCGCCCCAGGAACCTGAACATGCCCCGTGAGATCGCCTTCCACGGCGTTTACATGCCCACCATGACCCTGATGTTCTTCGTCGCCGCCGGCCTGGCCTGGGCGTTGGATCGTTTCCTGTCGGGGTTGGACCTGTACCGTTTTTTCTGGCACCCGGCGCTGCTGCGCCTGAGCCTGTTTACCTGTCTGTTCGGCGCGCTGGCGCTGACGGTCTACCGTTGAGATCGATGCGATGAAGAAGTTTTTCAGCCTGCTGGCGACGTTGTTGGTGCTGGCCCTGGCGCTGTGGATTGGCCGTACGCTATGGGTGCATTACATGAACACGCCCTGGACCCGTGATGGCCGGGTGCGGGCCGACATCATCAATGTCGCCGCCGATGTCAGTGGCGAGGTGATCGAGGTGCCGGTGCGCGACAACCAGTTGGTGAAAAAGGGCGACTTGCTGATGCGCATCGACGCCGAGCACTACCGCATCGCAGTGAAACAGGCGCGCTCTCTGGTGGCGTCGCGCAAGGCCACTTGGGAGATGCGCAAGGTCAATGCCCACCGGCGCGCTGACCTCGACAGCCTGGTGATCTCCCGGGAGAACCGCGACGACGCCAGCAACATCGCTGACTCGGCCCTGGCCGACTACCAGCAGGCCCAGGCGCAACTGGAGGCGGCTGAACTGAACCTTGCCCGTACCGAGGTTCGCGCGGCGGTGGATGGCTACGTGACCAACCTCAACGTGCACCGTGGCGACTACGCGCGCATCGGCGAGGCGAAAATGGCCGTGGTGGATATGAACTCGTTCTGGGTCTATGGCTTCTTCGAAGAAACCAAGCTACCCAAGGTGCGGGTGGGTGATTCGGCACAGTTGCAACTGATGAGCGGTGAGGTGCTCAAGGGCCACGTGGAAAGTATTTCCCGGGGGATCTATGACCGCGACAACCCCGAGAGCCGCGAGTTGATCGCCGACGTGAACCCCACGTTCAACTGGGTACGCCTGGCCCAGCGCGTGCCGGTGCGCATCCATCTCGACGAAGTGCCGGACGGTGTGCTGCTGGCGGCAGGGATGACCTGCACCGTGGTGGTCGACCCGCCCGTCGTGCGCTGAGCCCCCCTCGGTTGTAGTAAATATGTACCACCCGGCCTGTCCCTGGCCCGTCCAAGCTGGTGTCTTCGACTGAAGGAAACTCTCGATGACCCAGCTGACTCATCACCATTTCATACGCCGCCAGTTGCCCAAGTGGTTGCTTGATGCCGACCAGGCCGAACAGGCGAAACTGCAGCAGGCCGCCCTTGACCTTGCCGAGGCCGGGCATCGCTTCAGCCAAGCGATAGACAGTATCCCGTCCCTGCGCGACTTTTCGCTGTCACGCATGCAGTTGCATCTGGATCGTCTTTTCGGCGCGACCGTCGACGTGGAGCGTTCTGAACTGATCAGGTATTTTCGGGATGACTGTGCAACTTACCCCATACCTGGGGGAGGTACCTCGACGCCGGTGTGTACACCGCGTGCACCTGAAAAGCGCTCGCTGCTGGAATATGCGCTGATCAATTTCACCTCCTCCGATACGCAGGCCCAGGCTTTTTTCCGGGGCAGTCGATTCAAACTTTATCCTGAGGATGCCAGCGCGTCTCTTGTGCAGATGCATGACTTCGCCAAGCTCTGTCGCGATCTGGATACTGGAGCCGCCTACGCCCACGAATTGCGGCGCCAGCTCCCCCAGCTTTCCCACGATGCGGCCTCCCTGCCAACCATCGCGGCGACTTACATAAAATACAAAAAAAACCAGTTGCGACACGACGCCCAGCAAGCCCGCATGCAGGGACTGCTGGACGTCACGGGCGAACGCATCCTGGCGGCGTTTGGCGTGCAGCTCGACGTCTCCGTTGTCCTGCAACCGCTGCGAACAGCGGTCGCCAGCGGCCTGGAACTGAGCGATCGGTGGCGGGCGGAGCACCGCGTCATCCTGCCGGGGGTGCGTGTCTTTTGGAGCGAACCCCAACGCGCGGGGCAACTGGTACCGATCGTGGTCCACATACCTGACGACCCCGTCTCGCCCATCAAGCAATATCCCAGCTCGGTAGCGTTCCAGGATGATCTGTCCGAGCGTCTGGGAGATCTTCGCTATGCGGCATTCTTTTCCCGACTCCTGCCCCTGCCCCATAGAAGCTGGAGCGACCCAGCCCTGGTGGAACTGTTGCGCAAGGGGGAAAGGAACCTGGTCAAGGGCCATGGACTACGTGGGGACTTCTGGCAAGGCTTGTACCGTGAGTGGCGCAGCGTTGTGCTGAGCAGCGCATCGAGCCAGGCCCGCTCGGTGGCTGATATTGATCGAGACGTGCTGATTGGAGAAACCTGGATGTGGTTGGGTGCCGGACTGCAATTTTTCAGCGGCATCAGCATGTTCCTGCCAGGCGTCGAGCCGCTGGCCTGGGCAGGGGTTGCGCTGGGAATGGGGCAATTCATCCTGGATGTGTATGAAGGCGCCCACGCGTTGAACCTTGGAGAACGGCTGGAAGCGATCCAGCATCTTTTCAGCGCCGCGATGAGCGCCGCGACGTTCGGGGTAGGTGCGTTCGGAGCCAATCATCTGCTTGATGAAATGAGCCCGGTGGTCACGATCGAGGGGCATGAGCGGCTTTGGCACGGTCGCACCGAGGCGTTCGCCAGCCTGCGTTCGCCGCCCGCCCATGCGACTGTCGACCCCTATGGCGTGTGGCGCGCTGCGGATGATGCCTGGGTGAAAATAGATGGACGCTTCTACGAGGTAACCGGTCAAGAGCGTGACCTGCGTCTCAGGCTTGCCCCCGATTACCGTGGCGTAGCTCCAGCCCTGGAGTGGCGCCGAGCGACAGGGTGGCGCTGGATGCATCGAGATCCCCTGGGCATGCAAGGCGCACGCTTGCTGCAGGAAATCGACCCTCGACTGCAAGCGTTGTCAAAAGTCAGCCTGAACGATGCTCAACAATTGTTGGGCATCAGCGATGATCGCCTGCGCTACCTGGCCGTGAACGGCGAGCCACTGCCGGAACTGTTGCCCTACATGGCCCGGCGTCTTTCAGCCCGCGCGCAAATATCGGTAGCGATGGCCCGGCTGCGTGCCAATCAACCCTTGCAGAGCGTGCCCCTGGGCGTTGCCCAGTTGCTGACGGAGTTGCCCGGTTGGCCGGCCCGTCGTGCGTTTCGCTACATGGATGAACGTGCCTCTTTTCTTATTGCCGGGGAAGGCCCCGAGTTGCATCTCGACGGTAACGCATTCAGCACCGGTCAATGGCAGGAACGCTTGCTTTGGCAATTCGACGCCCGCGAAAAGAGCGCTTTGCTGGGCCCTGAAACCCCCTGGGAAGCCCCTGCCATTACCCATCGCCGTCTCGCCAACCTGTTGGCTGACAGGCTGGAGCGCTCCGGTTACCGTTTGATCGATAACTTCGCCAATCTTGCTGCGCGGCATCCGTACGCCGCGCTCCTGCGCCGCGCCTTTCCGAACTTGCCGGAGCCGGTGGCGGATGCCCTGCTGTCGGGTATGACCGTCGAAGAACAACATGGCCTGAGCAGCGGTCGCGTACCGCAGAGCCTTGCCCAACGAACGGTTGAAGTGCTGCGTGAACTACGTGTAGCGCGTGCACTGGAGGCGCTCAAGGCCGGTGTTTCCGGCAATGACCGGGATCGGTTGGTCATGAGGCTGTTCGCGTCCGAGTTGATAGGGCTGGCAGAGCCGGTACGTGTGCAATTGCAGCTCGACGGCAATTTTGCCGACCCTATGGACGCTGGCGAAACCGGACCGCTGAAGACGATTCGCCGCCGTGACGGTCGCTACGAGCCTTTCGACGAGACGGGGAACGGACTGGGCCCGCCCACAAGCCTGGAAGATGCCTTGCTACGGGCCCTGCCTGACTCGGCACGCCGCAGGCTGGGCCTGGACATTTGGCAACAGGACAAGCTGCGCAGCCGTCTGCTGGAGCATGCCTTGGGACATCGCGAGCAACTGCGCTCGGCATTGGGTATTCGCCCATCGCGACTTGACAACTTACGTTCCCCGGAACGGGTGGGCGGGCACCTGGGCTACCCGATGAGCGGGCGAGGACGGGGATCGTGGCAGCGCAGGGCGACCTTGCAATCTCGCCTTCAGGCGCTCTATCCAGACGCGACGATCTGCGCCCAGGTGATGACCGAACTCCAGGCACGCAGCGAGCAAACGGGCAAACGCCTGGCCGAGCTGATCAGCGAAAAAGAAGCCGAGTGGAAAGCGCTCGACGAAAGCCTGGAAACCTGGGAGCAAGACCAGGACAAGCTCCATGTTGTGGAACATGATGATCCGGCCGTCAGGACGGCTTTGCGCAAGAGAGTTGGCAGGGCGGTGCGCCGCAGTTGGCGCCGTGAAATTCGTTTTCCCACCCGGCAACGCACCGTGCTGGGTTTGGCGGTGGAGTCTTGCCCAATAGGGAAGCTGCCGAGGCTGACAGCTGATTTCAGTCATGTCGAAGCGGTCTCGCTCAAGGGGCTGGGGTTAAGCGAAGATCCTTCGGATTTCTTGAGTCACTTTCCCGCGCTCCTCGAGCTCTCGCTGGCTCATAATCGCCTCCCACGTTGTCCTTCCGCTATTGCCGGCATGACTCGGTTGCGGTTTCTCCTGATGAATGAAAACCCCCTTGTTTTCGACGATCAGGTGTTTGCGCCCCTGCTTGCCCAAACACCCAGCGCCACACTCGAATGGATCGAGCTCTCGGGGGTGTCCAGTGGTCCGGAGGCTGCGCAGGTTCAACGCGCCGCCTTGGCGATCGAGGCGCTGGCGGTGTTGCCGCGGCTCAGACATCTGGTGTGGAAGAATAACCTCTGGTTCGGCACCGAGCTGCTGCACGCCATCGGTCGGCTGAGGCAATTGGAGTTTCTCAGCCTGAGCGATAGCCGGTTGGTCTTGGATGAGCAGAACAATGCGTTTCTTGGCCATCTGGATCGTCTGGTCGGACTGGACCTGAGCGGCAATCGGCTGACCGATTTGCCGAGTCTGTCCGGATTGACTGAGCTGGCATTCCTGGATCTGAGCCAAGCCAAACTCAGGGAAATCCCTGCAACGGTCATTGAGCTGTGGCAGCGCACGCCCTGCCGTGCGCTCTATGTGATCTTGCAGGGCAACGCCATTACCCAAGTGGAATCCATGCTATCGGTGTTGCCCCGTAACGAGGCGGATCGCCGGTTGTTGGGTGTGAACCTGTACGACAACCCTCTACCGGTGAGCCAGATCGCCAGGCTGCGAGCGGCGAAGTATGACTTTGGATATAGCCGTGACCTCTGGGTCGCGAACGAGAGGCTGCGCAGTGCATTCGAACAGCTTCGCGAAAACCCCGCCAATGCGAGATTCCTCGACTGGCTCAGCAACGAGATGGCTCGTCTTGGTGGGGCGCAGGATGTTGCAATCAATGCCTCCGAGCCGAACAGCCGCGGCGTAAGAGCCGCCGAGCGCCTTTTCAATCTGGACGGTTCCATGGCGTTCATGCGCCAGCGGGTCACCGATCTGGATGAGCGCTTCAAGGCGCTGCAGTCGCGTATTTTCTCACGCCTGGAACCCAGCGTGCGCCATCGGACATTTACCCTGGATGAGCTGGAGGTGCACCTGCAATTATTCCGCTATTTCTGCCTGGACCTGGCGCAACCCATGCTGAACAATTTTTCTCGGTTCATGTTTCAGCACTATCGAATCTGGGCTGGTCTGCAGGCCATCAATGAGGGATGGAGCCCCCAGGTGTTCAACGCCCAGGCGACCGAGGCGCTTTTCGTCAGCCACTTGTTGAAGGACCTCACGGAAGGAGAGCCGCAATTCGAGACGCTCTCCTGGGCACCCTATCTCAAGGAAATGTCCCCCATCTGGCGGGCTTTCGAGAGCAAGTGGGATCCCATTATCGAAAGCCTGAGCGATGCCTATGATGGAGGGCTGGATACCTCTCAATGGCCCCGGGAACTTATGGACAGCCTGGCCCATCCTCCCCAGGCGCAACCCCCTCTGGAGCCGGTAGGGGAGGTGCCCTGGGGCGCCACGGACATCGAGCTCAATTCGGATCAATTGCGCCGGGCATGGCTGATCATAAAATTCGTCCAGGCCGCTGAGGCGGTACAAGCTTCAACCCAGGCTACCGAGGCCTTGGTGCATGCCTGGTGGCCGTACAGGTCGCCAATTTGAACGACTCGCCAGCAGGTCTCATTGCGCAGGGGGAGCTGGCTGGCGTTGGCAGACTGCGGTGCGATCAAAGAGAACCTTTCAACCCGAACCGCTTCATCAACCCCTTCTGTAGCAAACCGGAGGGCAGCCATGTCGCGATCAAGGGCAAGGCCCGGCTGCCGTTGCCCAGGCGAAGCAGGCGGGGGGGCTTGGGTTGTCGTGCGGCCTTCAGCAACCCGGCGGCGAACTCATGGGCCGGGGTCGGATTGTCCTGGGAGGCCCTGGCCCTGGCGCGGATGCCATCGCGCAACGGCCACCACGGCGATTGTTCGCTGATGAGCTGTTCGGCTTCATGCCCGGCGTTCTTGGCAAAGCTTGAAGCAATCGCGCCAGGCTGGACTTCCATGACGCGAATACCGAACGGTGCCAGTTCCATGCGCAGTGCGTCGCTCAGGGCGTGCACCGCCGCCTTCGAGGCGCAATAGGCGCCGGCGAACGGCGTGACCAGCACGCCGGAAACACTGCCGATGTTTACCACCAATCCCCGGGCCCGGCGCAACACCGGGAAGAATGCGCGCGTCACGCCGACGATGGCGAACACGTTGGTTTCGAACTGACGCTGCATCGCTTGCACGCCGCCGTCCAGCAGCGGGCCCATGGCCCCGTAGCCAGCGTTGTTGACCAACACATCGAGGCCGCCGTGTTGCTGGTTGATCCGTTCGCTCAGTTGCTCCAACGCTTGGCCATCGTTGACGTCCAGTTGCACCGCCGTGAAACCTGCGGCGTTTAGCTGCGCCACGTCCTCGGTTTTGCGCGCGCTTGCCCATACCTGGTAGCCGGCGGCCTTGAAAGCATCGGCAAGGGCGCGGCCGATGCCGCTGGAACATCCGGTGATCAACGCAACGGGCATGGCGCATTCCTTGTGCAAGAAGCTGAAGGGGAGGTCAATTGGAGAAGCTACCTTGCAATCGCTCCGCGCGAAATTCCAGGGTTTGCGGGCGATAGCCGGGGCGCAGTGGCGGGATCGGCAGGCAATCCTGCCAGTCTGCGCCGGGCTGCAAGTCGCCGGGGCCGCGATAACGCGGCGAGCTGTAGAGGTTATCGGCCAGGTTGATGGTATCGCCGGGTGCATAGGCCGCGACTCGCCAGTGCAGTTGGGTCAACGGAACATCGTTGCCATTGCGTATTTTCAGCAACAGCGGCCGATCGGCCGGGCAGTGTTCGGGCGCGTAGGCAATGCTCAGGTCCAGGCGGGCCAGTTGCCGGGTCTCGCGGTTTTCCTGCCAGAGCACCCACGCCGCCACCAGCCCCAGGCCGACGAATGCTGCCAGGGAAACCGGCAAGGCCTTGGCCGGGTAGCGCAACAGCAGGATGAGCCAGGTGATGACAAGCAGTACGCCAATTAACATGGAACAAAACTCCGCGAAGTCATGACCACCATCCTATCGAAGAGGAGCCTGGATGGACATCCGCACGAAAGGGGGGCCGCTGGTCGCCACCGTCATTCCTGACAGTAGCCAGCGGAATCTGCGGCTGTTTGGATGTAGCGAACCGCCAAGGCGTCGTGACAAGAGGTTTGATGGATGGGCATGGATTATCGAACGCCAAGGCTGACCGTCGTGGACTCGCGTCGTTTGGTGATCTGTTCGGTCGATTATTGCCGCACTATTGAGGATGGCCCCGCGCAGCCGTATATCAGCCGAAATCTTTTTGACCTGGCGGGACGGGCAATCCGGCAGTGGGATCCGCGCCTCTGGGCCATGCAGGAAACGGATGAACGGGCGCCCGCCAATCTTTCAGCGGTTTATTCGTTGTCCGGCGCCACGCTGCATACGCTCAGTGTCGACGCGGGCACGCAGATTGACCTGCCGGGCCTCGCCGACGAAGTTCTGCTGGGCTGGGACAGCCGAGGGACACGGCGCGACATCCTCTATGACGACTCGCTCCGCCCCGTCGCGGTATTCGAGCAAGGCGATGGGCAGCCGCGTCGGTGTACCGAACGCATGGCTTATGGCTATCCGGGCCAGGGCGACCAGGACCATAACCAGTACGGGCAATTGATCCGCCACGACGACACGGCGGGCACCTTGTCGCTGGCGTCCTTTACCTTGACCGGGCAAAACCTCACGCAGGATCGCCGCTTCATCCTCGATGCCGCTTTACCCGATTGGCCAGAGGCTGAGGCCGATCGCGAACATCTGCTGGAGCCGGGAGACGGCGCCGTTTCGACGTGGCGCTTTGGGCCGTTGGGCGATGTGCTGGAGCAGGTCGATGCCAGGGGCAATCGACAACGACAGCGCCTTACGCTCGATGGCCGGCTGTCCGGCAGCCAATTGCTGTTGGAGGGGCAAGTCGATTGGCAGGCGCTGGTGAGCGATATTCGCTATGACGCCGAAGGAAAAATCGAGCAGGAAACAGCCGGCAACGGCGTGCAGACTTCACTCACGTATGACCCGGAGGACGGACGCTTGTCCGAGCGCCAAGCCCTGCGCGCCGGCCAGGTGCTTCAACACTTGCGCTATGCCTATGACCCGATGGGCAACGTGCTGAGCATCGAAGACCAGGCCCAGCCGGTCCGCTACTTCGCCAACCAACGCATCGATCCGGTCAGTCGCTTTACCTACGACAGTCTTTATCGACTGATCGAAGCCACCGGTTGGGAGGCCGGTACGGCCAATCAAGGGCCCGACTCGCTGGGGCGAAGCGACCCGGCAGCGTTCAGCAACTATCGGCAAACCTACCGCTACGATGAGGGCGGTAACCTGCTGGAGCTGATTCACGTCGGTGCGCAAAGCCATGGCCGGGAAATCCAAGCGGCGCGCTACAGCAATCGCTGCCTGCCTTACCGCGACGGCATGCCGCCCACCGAGGACGAAATCGATGCTGCGTTTGATGCGCGGGGTAACTGCCTGGAACTGGACGCGGGTCGGTTGCTGGCCTGGGATCTGCGCAACCAGTTGAGGTCGGTCACGCCCATCGAGCGCGCCTCCGGGCTCAACGACAGCGAAGCGTATGTCTACGACGGCGGCGGGCCGCGGGCTCGCAAGCTTCGCACCCTGCAGACCGGCACTCGTACGTTGGCCGCCGAGGTGCGTTATCTGCCGGGATTGGAGCTGCGTGCTGACAGTGGCACGGGCGAGGCGCTGCAGGTGATCATCGCCCAGGGCGGGCTCAGCGAGGTTCGGGTCCTGCATTGGGAAAGTACGCCGCCGACTGGGGAAAACGATCTCTATCGGTATAGCGTTGCCGATCACTTGGGCTCGGTCGGCCTGGAGCTTGGCCAAGATGGGCGGGTGATCAGTCGGGAGCATTTTTATCCGTTCGGTGAAACGGCTTATCTGGCTGGAGAGGATGCGATCGAGGTCGGCTACAAGACCGTTCGCTACTCGGGCAAGGAGCAGGATGCGACGGGGCTTTACTCCTATGGTTTCCGTTATTACATCCCGTGGTTGCAGCGCTGGGTGAATCCGGATCCGGCGGGGGCGGTGGACGGTTTGAACCTGTTTGTGATGGTGAGTAACAATCCGCTGACATTTGTGGATACGGATGGGCGCATAAAGGTAGAGGCGGCGGGTGATAAAGGAAGTGAAACGTCAGTTACACCCAGTGCTCCGCCGTTCAGGCCGCTGCCATTTATTCCCCAACCGCCTTCTGCGCCGGGGCCTCCTCCGCCACCGCCGTCTGCGCCGGGCCTGCCCCACCCGCCACCAGGGGCCGCTTCCCAGCAACCCGTCAAAAAAAAATGGGTCATTAAAAAAGACCCCGCGTTGTATAAGCAGCAAGGGGGCGAATACCCTTACTACTCGTCATTTTCAATCACCCTTCAGAAGCTTGGTATAGAGCATTACAGCTTGATTGCTGATAAGGATGAATTCGTAACAGCGTGGCGTGAGGTAGGAAATAACATGATCCCGCCTGCGGGAAATATAGATCATGAGAAAGCTCTGGAAGTCCAAAGTGTCATGGGGGAAATAGACTCAGAATGGTCCAGCTATCATCGAGCAGATGTGACGGAAGTTTTTCGCGGGGACTCGCCAGCCGTATTGAACAGCTACACATGGCTTGCCGAATTTACAGAACGGCACGCTGACACCGCTACAGAAATAATGCTGGATTTAGAAATCACTTCTCCGTTGATCATGTCAACGGCAAAGGACCCAAGCATGGGGTATGTATCCGGTAAATCAATAATGTGGCACTTCGAGCTGGACTCTGGACATGCGGGGGTTTCAGAAGGGTTATATGCATCTGAGGGCGAAGTGACGTTTCCGATATACAACAAAATCAAAATAACTTCGTTGCAATTTATCCCGAAAGGAAATGCCTATATGGACGACGCAAAGCGATTCGGAACGGCGCATAGATACGTAGTAAAAGCCAGGATGTTGCGCCGTTCAGCATCAAGCTAAGCGTTGGATGGCCAGGAAATATAAAAAGCCCCCACCCAACCCACTGCGGATAGAGATGCAGTGGGCTGGATGGGAGCTTCTTGTACGACTGATCGGTGTTGCTGATCGTTACTGCGCGATGGTCTTCACCGACACGCCGCGTTCGATCGGCGTCGAGCGCCCATAGATATCCTCGAAACGCTCGATGTCATCTTCGCCCAGGTAGCTGCCGGACTGCACTTCGATGATTTGCGGCGGGATCTTGCCTGGGTTGCATAGGTGGTGAAGCCATGCATTGGAGCAATTGGGCAGCAGGGAAATTTCTTCCTTCTATACCGCCGGTCGCCACTGTGACATCTGACAGTAGGCAGTGGTGCTGGTCCTTGGCTTAGATGACGTGCAACAACCCTGGCGCTACGACGGGACACTGGATTGATGGGCATGGATCATCGAACACCAACACTGATTGTCTCCGATCCGCGTCGCTTTGCGGTTCGCTCGGTCGGCTATTGCCGCGGCCTTGAGAGGAGCGCCACGCAGCTGCGCATCAATCGCAATCTCTTTGACGTGGCGGGACGTGCGATTAAACAATGGGATTCGCGCTTGTGGGCCTTGCAGCAGACCGATGAATCGGCGCCGGCCAATCTCTCGGCGATTTACTCGCTGTCCGGCGCCACCCTGCTTACGGACAGCGTCGATGCCGGCATCCAGATCGGTCTGCCAGGCCTCGCCGACGAAGGCTTGCTGGGCTGGGATGGTCGAGGCACGCGACGGGAGACGCTCTACGATGACTCGCTGCGTCCCGTGGCGGTGTTCGAGCAAGGTGACGAGATGCCGCGTCGGTGCACCGAGCGCATGACCTACGGATATCCGGGCCAGGGCGATCAGGAGTACAACCAGTACCGGCAATTGATCCGCCATGACGACACGGCGGGTACCTTGTTGCTGGCGTCCTTTGCGTTGACCGGGCAAAACCTCATGCAGGACCGTCGTTTCATCCTCGATGCGGCTTTGCCCGATTGGCTGGAGCTTGAAGCCGACCGCGAGTCCTTGCTTGAACCCGGCGACGGCGCCGTTTCGACGTGGTGCGTCGGCCCGCTGGGTGATGTGCTGGAGCAGGTCGATGCCAGGGAAAATCAACAATCCCAGAGCTTGACGCTCGATGGTCGGCTGTCTGGCAGCCAATTGCTGCTGAAGGGGCAGGGGGAGTGGCAGTCCTTGGTGAGAGATATTCGCTACGACGCCCAGGGGCGGATCGAACAGGAGATGGCCGGCAATGGCCTGTGGACCACGCTTACGTACAGCCCCGAAGACGGGCGCCTGATGGAGCGCCAAGCCGTGCGCGCCGGCCAGGTGTTGCAACATCTGCGCTACGACTATGACCCCATGGGCAATGTGCTGGGCATTGAGGACCTGGCCCAGCCAGTACGCTATTTCGCCAACCAGCGCATCGACCCGATCAGTCGCTTTGTCTACGACAGTCTCTACCAACTGATCGAAGCCACCGGCTGGGAGGCGGGCTCTAGCAATCAGGGGCCCGACTCCGTGGGGCGCAACGACCCGGCGGCGGTCAGCAATTATCGGCAAACCTATCGCTACGATGAGGCCGGTAATTTATTGGAGCTGACGCACATCGGCGCTCAAAGTCATGGTCGCGAAATCAAAGCGGCTCGCTACAGTAATCGCTGCTTGCCGTACCGCAACGGTGTGCCACCCTCGGAAGAAGAAATTGCAGCCGCGTTTGATGCGCGAGGTAATTGCCTGGAACTGGACGCGGGTCGGTTCCTGGCCTGGGACTTACGCAACCAATTGGATTCGGTTACGCCCATCGAGCGCGACTCGGGTCTCAACGACAGCGAGGCGTACGTCTACGACGGCGGGGGCCAACGGGTGCGCAAGCTGCGCACGCTGCACACTGGCACTCTTACGCTGGCCGCCGAGGTGCGTTATCTGCCGGGATTGGAGCTGCGTGCCGACAGTGGCACGGGCGAGGCATTGCAAGTGATCGTCGCCCAGGTTGGGCTCAGCGAAGTTCGGGTGTTGCATTGGGAAAACACGCCGCCGACCGGAGAGAACGACGCTTACCGATTCAGCGTTACCGATCATCTGGGTTCGATCGGCCTGGAGGTCGCCCTTGATGGACGGCTTATCAGCCGTGAGCATTTTTATCCCTTTGGTGAGACTGCTTATCTGGCTGGGGAAGACGCGATCGAGGTGGGTTACAAAACGGTGCGTTATTCGGGCAAGGCGCGGGATGCGACGGGGCTTTACTACTATGGTTTTCGTTATTACATCCCCTGGTTGCAGCGCTGGGTGAACCCGGATCCGGCGGGGCAAGTTGACGGATTCAATCTGTTCCGGATGCTCAGGAACTGCCCACTCAGTTATAAGGACGACTCAGGCGGGAACAGTTTCCAAGTGACCGCTGACAATCGCTTCGATGTACTAAATGAGTCTGAGACAAAGGCGATGGATACGGGCAGCGTACTTATCGCCCGCGGGCTGGAGAACTTTCCAGAAGCAGCGAGGCAAAAGGTTGACGCTGCCTTCACGGAGGGTGAGCTCTGGCTGCGTGAGGCGATGAAGGCGCTATCCTCAAGCACGCTGAGTTCAAGCACCAAGATACTTTTCGAAAAATTTTTTGGAAAAGATGCTCTTGCCAACGAGAAGGGCACCGATGGTCTACGAATAGCCTTGCAAGAGAAGCTGAATGACTTAAGTAATTACCTGCGCGACCTCAAGGGGAGCGATAGCTGGAGGCTAGGGTTGGTGAAGTTTGGACGAGCTGGGGTCAATGGGGAGACGGCATATAACAACAGTCAACATCATAATGTATGGTTGAGTTTGGATCTGATTGAAAAATCACATGTTCTAGGGGTGGCGAGTACCTTGGTGCATGAGGCTGCCCATGCCATGTATGCTGGGGGAGGTCAGCATGTTCGGGACTTTTGGTATCTTCCAGAAACGTTGCCGGCGGACGCAACTTCAGAAGATATTGATACTTATCCCCTGCTCAAAATTTTAATGTCCGAGGATGTTGTAAGCCAGGGACCTATAGAGGAACGAATGAACCCCAGTGGTCGCAAAGCGTACGAAGGGACCATTAATGCTTCTCTGAAGCAATCGGGACAATCGCCTGCTAAGTCCCCAGAGGAACGAAGGACGGCATTCGTTAAAAATCCACGGGTACGTGTCGCTGTGATCATGCGTAATGCAGATTCATACCCCGGATTGTTAATGAATTTTCGAAGAAAGAACTAAAAAGCCCCCACCCAACCCACTGCGGATAGGGGACGCAGTGGGCTGGATGAGGGCTTCTTGTTCTGCTGATCGTTACTGCGCGATGGTCTTCACCGACACGCCGCGTTCGATCGGAGTGGAACGACCGTAGATATCTTCGAAACGCTCGATGTCGTCTTCGCCCAGGTAGCTACCGGACTGCACTTCGATGATTTCCAGCGGGATCTTGCCCGGGTTGCGCAGGCGGTGGACCGACGCGATCGGGATGTAGGTCGACTGGTTTTCAGTGAGCAGGAACACGTTCTCGTCACAGGTCACTTCGGCGGTGCCGCTGACCACGATCCAGTGTTCGGCACGGTGGTGGTGCATCTGCAGCGACAGGCACGCGCCCGGCTTGACCGAGATGTGCTTGACCTGGAAACGACCGCCCATGTCCACCGAATCATAGGAGCCCCACGGACGATAGACCTCGCAGTGGTTCTGGGTTTCGGTGCGGCCCTGGGCGTTGAGGGTGTTGACCAGTTGCTTGACGCCTTGGACCTTGTCCTTGTGGGCGATCATCATGGCGTCCTTGGTCTCCACCACGACGATGTTGTCCAGGCCGATCACCGACACCAGCTTGCCGTTGCCGTGGATCATGCAGTTGCGGCTGTCCTGGATCACGACGTCGCCCTTGGTGACGTTGCCGTTGGTGTCCTTGGCGTTGACTTCCCACAGCGATGCCCAGCAACCGACGTCGCTCCAGCCGGCCGACAGCGGCACTACGCAGGCGCGTTGGGTTTTTTCCATCACGGCGTAGTCGATGGAGTTGTCCGGGCAGCAGGCGAAAGTGGCGTCGTCGAAGGTGATGGTGTCGGCGGTCTGCTCGCTGCGCTCCAGGGTCAGCAGGCAGGTGTCGTAGATGTCCGGAT
>Ga0307405_10000275_pt1 | contig 18950 bp, 13 predicted proteins | sample 322Cmetagenome_2_FD_203311 | JGI IMG/M metagenome (GOLD analysis project Ga0307405, IMG submission 203311) | Maize rhizosphere microbial communities from greenhouse at UC Davis, California, United States - 322HYB-C-1 | ecosystem: Host-associated > Plants > Roots > Rhizosphere > Soil | place...
CACGCGTCACGCCCTCGAGCGCGGCCGGCTTCGCCAAGATCCTCACGAACAGCAACGAACCCGCGCTCCGCACCGACCCGGGGGTGCACCACATCCGCATCGCGGGGCTCGACATCAGCAACACGTCCGGCATGACCCACGTCAACTCGCTCCTCAACCTCGGCGATGCTTCGTGGGCCCAGAACACCCTCGCCGCCGTGCCGCAGCAGATCATCCTCGACCACATGTACGTGCATGGGACGTCCAGCGTGGACCTGCGTCGGTGTGTGGGGCTGAACAGCGCTTGGACGGCGGTCGTGGACAGCTACCTCACCGAGTGCCACTCCAACGACGGAGACGCCCAGGCGATCTTCGGCGCGAACGGCCCGGGTCCCTACCTCATCCAGAACAACACCCTCGAAGGCTCGGGTGAGAACATCATGTTCGGCGGCTCCGACCCGGCCTCGGCCGAGCTCGTCCCCGCCGACATCACGATCCGCGGCAACCACATCCGCAAGCCGATGACCTGGCAGGGGAAGTGGATGGCCAAGAACCTCATCGAGCTCAAGCTCGGCAAGCGGGTTCTGATCGAGGGCAACATGATCGAGAACAGCTGGGTATCCGGACAGACCGGCTTCGCGATGGTCTTCTGGAGTGTCAACCAGGGGGGTCCCGCGCCCTGGTCGGAGACCTCCGACGTCACGGTGCGCTACAACGTCATCCGCAACGCAGCGAACGGCTTCCAGCTGTCGGATCGGTACTGGGGCAACGTCTCGCCGCGGATGGCGCGCGTCGCGATCCTCCACAATCGCATCACGGGGATGGGTAACCCGGCGATGGGTAGCGGCGGCGGGCAGACGTTCCAGGTCTCCGGCGACGTCCCGGACCTCATGATCGCGCACAACACGACCGAGGGCACGGGCCCGTGGCTCTACTTCGCCTCGCAGCCCGTCACCCCGATCGCCCGCATGACGGTGGTGGACAACATCGGCTTCCGCACTGGCCTCGCCGTGCGTAGCGACTACGGGAACGGCTCCGCGGCGTGGGACCCCTATGCCGGCCTGTCGGGCGGCGCCATCGGCGGGAACGTGCTCGCCGGCGGCGGGGCCAACCACCCGGCCAACAACAGCTACCCGGTCGGCGGATCGAGCGACGCCACCAGCGCGATCGGCTTCATGAACGCGGCCGGCGGCGACTACCGCCTGGCCTCGACCAGCCCCTTCAAGGGCAAGGGTACGGACGGCACCGATCCTGGTGCGAACAACGACGTCATCAACAGCCGGTTGAGCGGCGTGACGCTGCCCTGATGTATTGATCGGAAGGGCGAAGGGGTGGGTCCTCCGGGGCCCACCCCTTCGTCTTTTCCCCGCCCGCCCTTGTTGCTTCCCGCCGGCCGCCCTATGCTCCGAGCGCGAGGTCGGGGTGGGCCGGACGGGTATCCTCCTTGCCGTTACACCCCCCTCGACCCACCCGCCGCCCGCCTCGCACCGCGGCGCGCCCCCACCCTGACGCGACCCTTCCACACATGTGCGGCATCTCCGGCCTCGTGGGCCCCCTGCCCGCTGCGGCCGCCCGCGACGCGGTGCGTCGGATGACGGACGCGCTCGCCCACCGCGGCCCGGACAGCGACGGCGTCGAGTGCTGGCCGACGGCCGTCTTCGGCCACCGCCGGCTGTCGATCTTCGACCTCAGCGCGGCCGGCCGGCAGCCGATGCTCTCCGCCGACCGCACGGTCGGCGTGGCGTTCAACGGCGCGATCTACAACTTCAAGGCGCTGCGCGACGAGCTCCGCGCCCGCGGCCACGAGTTCCACAGCGAGACCGACACCGAGGTCCTCGTCGAGGGCTACCGCGCGTGGGGGATCGACGCCCTCGTCGCTCGGCTGCGCGGGATGTTCGCCTTCGCGCTCTGGGACGAGGGCGCGGGGCGGCTGTTCCTCGTCCGCGACCGGCTCGGCGTGAAGCCGCTCGCCTACGTCCACCGCGACCGGGTGCTGGCCTTCGCCTCCACCCCGCGCGCCCTGCGCGCCGCCGGCCTCGCCGACGAGCTCGACCCACAGGCGGTCGCCGACTTCCTCGAGTTCGGCTACGTGACCGAGGCGCGGACGATCTACGCCGAGGCGCGGAAGCTCCCCGCGGCGCACATCGCCGAGTGGCGCGACGGGACGATCACCCTCCGCCGCTACTGGTCCCCCCCGGAGCCCGGCTCGGCCCCGCCGATGTCGTTCGACGACGCCGTCGCGCACACCGAGGAGCTGCTGCTCGACGCCGTGCGCCTCCGCCTCGAGGCCGACGTGCCGGTCGGCGCGCTGCTCAGCGGGGGCATCGACTCGGGGCTCGTCTGCTGGGCGATCGCGCGCCTCGGCGGCGACGTCACCGCCTATACGGTCGGCACGCCGGGGCACGCGGCCGACGAGTCGGCCGCCGCGACGGCCACGGCGCGCGAGCTCGGCATCCGCCACCAGCTGCTCGACTACTCCACCGAGAGCGCCGACGCCGTCGGCGAGCTGGTCGAGGCGTACGCCGAGCCGTTCGCGGTCGGCTCGGCGCTCGGCATGCTGCGCGTCTCGCAGGCGATCGCCCGCTCGGGGGTGAAGGTGCTGCTCACCGGCGACGGCGGCGACGACGTCTTCCTCGGCTACGAGCGCCACCGCCACCTGCTCATGGCGCAGCGCGTCGCCACCCTCACGCCGGGGGCGGCCGCAGCGGCGTGGCCCCTGCTCCGCCGCGTCATCCCGCGGCGCGGGGCGGCGCGGCGCGCCGCGAACTTCCTCGACTACGCGACGGGCGGCCTCGGCGCCTACCTCGACGCGCACGACGGGCTCCCCTTCTACCACCGGCGCGGCCTGCTCGGCCCGCGCCTCGCGAACGCGACGGTCGAGCAGCGCGGCATGCCGCGCTCGGTGGGTGCGGCGCGGCGCGTCCTTCGCGACTACCTCGCGCACGACCTGGGGACGCAGTTCGTCGCCGAGTATCTGACGAAGGTGGACGGCGCCACCATGTGGTACGCGCTCGAGGCGCGCTCCCCCTTCCTCGATCAGCGCGTGTGGGAGTTCGCCGCCTCGCTGCCGCTCGAGACGCGTCTCCACGGCGGGCGGCTCAAGCCCGTGCTCCGCGAGCTGGCGCGCCGCCACATCGGCGAGCGCGTCGCCGTGCAGCGCAAGCAGGGCTTCGCCGTCCCCGTGCAGGCGTGGATGGCCGGGCGCTGGCGCGGCGCGGTGGAGGCGGCTTTCGGCGACTCCCTGCTCGCCCGCGGCGGCTGGGTGGACGCCGGCGCCGTGCTGCGCGAGCTGCGCCGCGTTCCCGAGGGAGGGGACGCGCCGCTCCAGCTCTGGTACCTCTACGTGCTCGAGACGTGGCTGCGCGCCGACGCCGCGGCGCACGGCGAAACGGCGGCCGCCGCGGCGTCGACGGCGGCGCGGGCGACGGTCCCCGAGGTGGAGGCACGTTCGTGGGCCTGATCGGCGGGTCGCTCGGCTACCAGATCCTGCGCCGCGTCGCCGGCGGCGGCGGGGGGCGCGGCGCGGCGATGGACGGCAGCGTCTACGCCACGCGCTCCAAGCTCGAGGTGCTGCTCGGCGCCGGCGTGTGGGACGCGATTCGCGGCAGGACCGTCGTGGATTTCGGCTGCGGCGAGGGGGAGGAGGCGGTGGAGATGGCCTCGCGCGGCGCGGCAGCCGTCGTCGGCGTGGACATCCAGTCGAGGATGCTCGACATCGCCCGCGCGCGCGCCGAGCGCGCCGGGGTGGCCGACCGGTGCCGCTTCGTCGAGGTCCACGACGGGCGTGCCGACGTCATCGTGTCGGTGGACGCCTTCGAGCACTTCGACGACCCGGCGGCGATGCTGCGCCTGATGCACGGCATGCTCGCGCCGGGCGGCAAGGTGCTCGTCTCCTTCGGCCCCACCTGGTACCACCCGCTGGGCGGGCACCTCTTCTCGGTCTTCCCGTGGGCGCACCTGCTGTTCACCGAGCGGGCGCTGATCCGCTGGCGCTCCGACTTCAAGACGGACGGCGCGACTCGCTTTCGCGAGGTGGCCGGCGGACTGAATCAGATGACGATCGGGCGCTTCGAGCGGATCGTCGCGGCGAGCCCGCTCCGCTTCGCGTCGTTCGAGGCGGTGCCGATTCGCAAGCTGCACCGGCTCTCCAACCGCCTGACGCGCGAGGTGACGACGGCGATCGTGCGCTGCACTCTCGTCGCGCGCGAGCCGGCGGCCGCGGCATAGCGCCGCCGCCACCTCAGCGGCGGCTCACCAGCAGATGCCGCGATAGCCGTTGCCGTCGCTCACCTTCGGGCCGAAGGCGCGCACGAGGTCGATCACGACCTGCCCCTCGCGCAGCCGCGGCTCGATGCCGCGGAACTCGGGGGACGAGTTGCCGATGACGATCGTGTCCGACGACGCCAGGACGGCGCCGACGTCGCCCTTCATGAGCTCCCAGACGTGCGGGACCTCGCGCTCGATGTACTCGCGGTTGGCGCCGATGAGGCGGGCGCTCGAGACCTCGCGGTCGTAGATCGAGAGCTGCATCCCCTTCCCGATCAGTCGCTCGACGAGGCTCACGATGGGGCTCTCGCGGAGATCGTCGGTGCCGGCCTTGAAGGCGAGGCCGAGGATGCCGACGCGGCGGCTGCCGGCGGCCTGCACCATGTCGTAGGCGCGCTGGATCTGCTTCTCGTTGCTCTCCAGCACCGCCGAGAGGATCGGCGTGTCCACGTCGTTCTGCTTCGCGCGGTAGGTGACGGCGCGGAGGTCCTTCGGGAGGCAGGAGCCGCCGAAGGCGAAGCCGGGGCGCAGGTAGGTCGGCGAGATGTTGAGCTTCGTGTCGAGGCAGAAGAGGCGCATCACCTCGTGGCTGTCCACGCCGAGCGACTTGCAGACGTTCCCGATCTCGTTCGCGAAGCCGACCTTGAGGCCGTGGAAGCAGTTCGAGGCGTACTTCATCATCTCGGCGACGCCGGTGGCGGCGACGTGGAGCGGCGCCTCGATGCCGCGGTAGAGCACGGCGAGCGCCGCGGCGGCGGCGGGATCGGACGTCCCGATGATCGTGAACGGCGGGTCGTAGAAGTCGCGGATGGACGTCCCCTCGCGCAGGAACTCGGGATTCATGCAGACGCCGAAGTCACGCCCCGCCTTCTTCCCCGACGCCTTCTCGAGCGTCGGGATGACGACGGCGTCGGTGGTCCCGGGGAGCACGGTGCTGCGGATGACGACCGTGTGGCGCTCGGTCTTGTCGCGCAGCGCCTCGCCGATCTCCTCGCAGACGCGCTCGACGTAGCGCAGGTCGAGGCTCCCGTTGGCGCGACTCGGCGTGCCGACGCAGACGAGCGAGATCGAGGTGCGACGCACGGCGTCGGCCGAGCTGGTGGTCGCGCGGAGGCGGCCGGCGGCGACCATCTCGGCGACGAGCTCGCCGATCCCGGCCTCGACGATCGTCGCCTGACCGGCGTTGACCATCGCCGCCTTGTCGGGGTTGACGTCCACGCCGACGACGGAGTGCCCTTCCTTGGCGAAGCAGGCGGCCGAGACGCAGCCGACGTAGCCGAGGCCGAACACGCTGACTTCCTGAACTCCCTGTTGCGTCATACCGATGGCTCGTAGAAGTGAGTGACGCCGCGCGTCCGGCGGTCAGCCGCGCAGCAGCGCGGCGCGGGTCCGCAGGTAGGCGTCGCCGGCGACGTTCTTGAACAGCTTTTTCGCGTTCCACACCGTCCACTGCGCGGCGCGGGGCGCCAGGCGGCCGGCGGCGAGCGCCGCGGCGACCGACGGCGGCGACCCGCGGCGGAGCGTGTAGCGGCCGACGACGAGGCAGCGGTCCACCTGGTAGGCGTTCGCGCTCGGCTCCGACGTGAACAGCACCCGTACCCCGCACGCCGCAGCGACCTTGGCGACGCGGCGCGAGAAGTAGCCGCCCGGCACGGAGGCGACGGTCACCGGGGCGCCGAGGAGGTCGGCGAGGCGCGCCACGCTCCCCCCCCACTCGCGCCGCAGCGTCGCGTCGTCGCAGCGCGACATGCGCGTCGGGTGCGAGCAGGAGTGGGCGCCGACGACGTGGCCGCGGGCGTGCAGGGCGCGCAGCTGCGCGGCGCTGCAGAAGCCGGGCGCCCCGACGTAGTCGGTGGTGACGAGGAAGTGCCCGCGCCACCCCCTCGTCTCGAGGAGCGCGGCCGTGCGCTCGTAGGCGGCGACGCCGCCGTCGTCGAAGGTGAAGAGTACTGGGGTCACCCCCGCGGCGCGCGCCGCGGGGGTGACGAGCGCCGGCGCCAGGACGCGCCGCGTCGCCGGCGCGACGGCGGAGACGGCGCGCAAGTGGGCCGCGAAGTTCGTGGCGTCCAGCTTGTACGTCGCCGCGGCCGGCCCCGGGAAGCCGCTCGCGTCCGGCCCCTCGGGGCCGACGACATCATGATACTGCAGCGCGAGCACCCGCACGGGGGCGGCCCTCCCGGTGGCGCTTCCGCGCGGCGAGCTTCCAGCGCAGGTAGCGGGTGAGCCAGGGCTGCCCCCACACGGCCGACGGCCGCCCGCTCACGTCGAGCGGCGCGGCGCGGCCGGCGACGGCGTCGGCCATCCGCGCGACGACCGCCTCGAGGTTCTCGAGGACGACGCGGTGCTGGATGCGGATGTGCGACTCCCGCAACTCGTCGTAGTCGTACGTGAAGTAGCCGTAGGTCGGCCCCGTGTCCACGCCGCGGTCGATGCGGAGGAGTGTCATCCCGACCTTGCCCAGGTCCCCCGCGGCGAGCGCCCAGAAGCAGCCGTGCGCGTTGCGGTACTCGGGGCAGATCCCCGGGTGCCAGACCCACGTGCCGTGCGCCGGCGCCGTGAAGACGCTCTCCTTGAGGATGGACTTGTAGAGCGCGATCGCGACGTCGGGCGCGCACTGCCGCACGAACGCCTCGGCCTCGGGCGAGTTCGCGCTGTGCGTGTGGAGGACGGGGACGCCCGTGCGGTCGGCCGGGTTCGCGGCGAGCATCGCCGCCAGCCGCTCCTCCTGCCACGCCGCGTCGGCCGCGGCGAGGCGCAGGCGGTAGTAGACGCGCATCGCGAGGACGTCGAGCAGCCGCAGCGTGCCGACGCGCTTCCGCTCGCGCTTGAGCCGGCGCCAGAGGAGCGCGCGCGGCTCGTGGACGACGACGACGCCGGCGAGCATCGCGCGCGCGGCGAGCCAGGACGCGACCCCCTCGTGGTGCAGCGGCGCGTCGTGATGGCAGATGAGCAGCGCGCGCAGCGGCGCGCCGCTGCCCCCGGCCGGCGCCGCGGCGCCCGGCCCGGACGTCGGCTCGGCCACGTCAGACACCGAGCGCCGACGGGGGGCGGGCGCCGGCCGGCGAGCGCGGCGTAGCGCCGGCGCCGCCGCGGACGGCGTGGCGGGACGCGGCGCGCTCGCAGTCGGCGGCGAACAGCTCGGCCACGTGCCGCCAGCCGAAGCGCTCGCGGACCACTGTCGCGCCCTCGTGGGCGACGACGGCCGCGTCCTCGGGAGCCCGCAGGAGGCGGATCACGGCGTCGGCGAACGCGGCGTCGCCGTCGGCGATCACCACGTCCACGCCCGGCCGCAGCGGGAGCCCCTCGGCGCCGACGGTCGTCGAGACGACGGCGCGCTCCATCGCCATCGCCTCGTAGATCTTGAGCCGCGTGCCGCCGCCGATGCGGATCGGGACGACGAACAGCGCGGCGCGCTCGACGTACGGGCGCACGTCGGGGACTCCCCCCGTCACGCGCACGCCCGGCTCGCGCTCGGCGAGGGCGAGGACGCGCGGCGTCGGGTGGCGACCGACGACGGTGAACGTCGCCCCGGGCACGGCGCGACGTACGACCGGGAAGACGTGCTCCACGAAGTGCACGACGGCGTCCTCGTTCGGCAGCCAGTCCATCGAGCCGGTGAAGACGAGGTCGTGCGGCTCCCGGGGCGCGGTGCCGCTCGGGCGGAAGAACGCCGTGTCCACTCCGGTCGGCACGGCGGACACGCTCTCCACGCCGTACTCGGCGGCGATCGTGTCGCGGTCGCTCTCCGAGACGGCGACGACGTGGTCGAAGCGCCGGCACTCGGCGCCCTCGTAGGCGCGCATGCGGCGCCACTGTTCGCGCATGTAGGCGCGCTTGAGCGGGTTCGCCGCCACCTCGTAGTGCCGCCGCCAGATCGCCGCCTCGACGTTGTGCTGGAAGAGCACCGTCGGCACGCCGAGGGCACGCGGCACGTTGAGCGCCGGAAAGAGAAAGTCGCAGACGACGACGTCCACGTCGCCCACCGCGACGAGCCGCTCGAGGCGCCGCGTCATCTCCGGCGAGCGGTACTTCGCCACCGCGTACGGGAGCGGCGACGCGAGGTTGGCGACCAGCTCGGCGTAGAAGCCGGGCGACCGCTTGGGCCGCGTGCGGAACGGGACGCGCACGACCTCGTTCGCGTACTCGCCGGCCCGCGCCAGCGCGTTCGGGCTGGCGCCGCCGTCGTCGAGCGTCAGGTACGTGACGCGGTGCGCGCGGCGCAGCTCGCGCAGCATGTTGTAGGTCCGGATGCGCCCCCCCTTGTCCACGGGGTGGAGGAGCTCCGTCTTGATCCACAGGATGTGCACGTCGGGAGGCGAGAGGCGAAGGAAGAAGGACGGCTGGCTACGACGCGTGGCCGGCGACGGTCGGGACAGTGATCTCCCTCGTTCCTCCTTCACCGTTCATCGACTCGGGCTCCTCCCCGTCGAAGAAGATCCGCTGCCACATCTCGAGGTTGACGAGCGACCAGAGGCGCTCGGAGTGGTTCGCCTCGGCGCGCTGGTGCTGCTCGACGAGAGTGCGGACGGAAGTCGGGTCGAAGAGGCCGCGGGCGCGGGCGCGCTCGGAGAGCACGTACTCGTCGAGCAGGTGGCGGAACTCGCCCCGGAACCAGCGCCCCACGGGGACTGGGAAGCCCATCTTCTTGCGGCTCAGGATCTCCTCGGGGAGCGTGCCGCGCATCGCCTGGCGGAGTATCCACTTCGTCGTCAGGCCGCGCAGCTTCATGCGCTCGGGGAGCGACGCCACCCACTCGACCAGCGGGTGGTCGAGGAAGGGGACGCGGCTCTCGATGGACGCCGCCATGCTCATCTGGTCCTGCTTCATGAGCAGCTCGTGGAGGTACGTCTTCGTATCCACGTAGAGGAGCTGGTCGAGCAGTGACGCGGCGGGGCGGCGCGCCTGGAAGCCGCGCATCGCCGCGTACGGGTCGGGGTCGCCGAGCCGCGCGCGGACGTCCGGCGCGAGGAGCGCGTGCTGCCGCGCCCGCGAGAAGACCGAGAAGTTGTCGTAGTAGATCGCGTCGAGCTCCGCCGGCAGGCAGAGGAAGGTGCGCTCCAGCTTCTGCCGCACCGGCGACGACGCGGGGAGTAGCCCGACCGCGCCGCGGCCGAGGGCGCGCGCGCCGGGCAGCCGCTCGTAGACGCGCCCGAGGGCGAGGTTGTAGATGGTCTTCCGGTAGCGATCGTAGCCGGCCAGCGTCTCGTCGCTCCCCTCCCCCGTCAGCACCACTTTCACGTGCTGCGACGCGAGACGCGAGACGAAGTTGAGGGCGACGCTCGACGGGTGCGCGATCGGCTCGTCCTCGTGCCAGACGAGGCGCGGCAGCGCGGAGAAGAAGTCCTGCGGGCTCACCACGATCTCGTGGTGGTCGGTGCGGAACTTCTCGGCGACGAGGCGGGCGTAGTGCAGCTCGTTCGCCTCGCGCTCGGCGAAGGCGACCGAAAACGTCTTCACGCGGTCGCCGACGAGCTGGCTCATCGTCGCCGCGATCGCCGCCGAGTCGATGCCGCCGGAGAGGAACATGCCGAGCGGGACGTCCGCCATCAGCCGCAGGCGGACAGCCTCGCGGAAGCGCTCGCCGTACTCGGCCACGAGGTCGGCGTCCGACGCGGAGGCGGCGGCCGCGCTCTTCTCGAAGGAGAGGTCCCAGTACTGGTCCACGCGGAGCTCGCCGTCGCGCCAGCGCATCGTGTGGCCGGCCGGCAGGCGCCGCACGCCGGCGAACAGGGTCTCGTGCCCCGACGGCGCGTGGTTGGCGAGGTAGTCGGGGAGCGCCGCCTCGTTGAGCGCCGGACGCACGACGCCCGAGGCGAGGATCGCCTTGATCTCGGAGCCGAAGACCAGCGTCCCGTCGGCGGCGTGCGCGTAGTAGAGCGGCTTGACGCCGAACCGGTCGCGGGCGAGGAACAGCTCGCGCGTCGTGCGGTCCCAGATCGCGAACGCGAACATCCCGCGCAGCGACTCCGGCGTCCGCGCCCCCTCGCGCTCGAAGACCTTGAGGACGGTCTCGGTGTCGCAGTGCGTGCTGTAGCACGCGCCGCGCGCCTGCAGCTCGGCGCTCAGCGTCGGGTGGTTGAACACCTCGCCGTTGTAGACGACGGTGTAGCGGCCGTCGCCGGTGGACATCGGCTGCTGGCCGTGGGCGACGTCCACGATGCTCAGGCGGCGGTGGCCGAGGCCGACCCCGTCCTCGACGAACACCCCCGCTCCGTCCGGCCCGCGGTGCAGGATGGTGTCGCTCATCCGCTCGACCAGCGCGCCGTCCACTCGGCGCGAGGAGCCGCGCGGCACGACGATCCCACAGATTCCACACATCGTTCGTCAGCTCGGCGTCAGAGTGAAGGCGCCAGCGGGCCGCCGGCGACGCGCCATCCGGCCGCGTCGCCCTCCCGCTCGCCGAAGAGCCACCAGGCGCCCGCCTCGCCGCCGGCTGGCGTGGCCGGCCGCGCGAGCGACTCGTCGTCCACGCACAGCTCGGTCCTTCGCAGGGCGAGTGCCTGGCGCGCCACGCCGCCACGGTCGCGGCGCACCCAGCTCCAGGTCATCTTGCCGGACCCGTCGAGGCCGAGGAGGAGGGTGTCGGTCCAGTCGCGCGCCTCGACGACGAACTCGCCCGGCCGCTCGCCCGACCACGCCCGTGGTGGCGGCTCGTCCGCGCCCGCCCCGCCGCCCGGCAGGAGCAGGGTGACGAGCTCGCACGGCCCCGCGCAGTCGGCCTCGTAAAGGTAGCGGGGCGCCCGCGTCCGCGCGCCGAAGGCGCTCGAGACCCACCCCTCCTCGACCCGCGCCCGCCCGTCGCCGCCGAAGCTGGCCATGCGCAGCGAGACGCCGTCCGCCGGCGCGCGCAGCACCACCGAGCCGTCGTCCTCGGCCGACGCGGCGACGCCCGGCGCGGCGAGCCAACGTGCAGACACGCGGTGCGCGCCGGCGCCGTGCACGCGGTCGCGCACGACCCAGTAGCCGCCCTTCACGAAGACGACGCCGCGCTCGTGGCGCACGGGGTCGGCGAGGCGCGCGTAGCCGTCGTGCGACCCCTCGAAGAAGTCGAACGCCGGGTGCGCCACCCACGCGCCGAGCCGGCTGCGCGCGACGTGGCGCCAGGTGAACGGCGTCGGGCCCGGCACCGACTGCGACTCGCCGTCCACGAGGACGGTGTTGTGGGCCGCCGAGCCGCGGAACTCGTCGCGCTCGGCGCCGACGTAGGTGTAGGTGCCGGCGTCCACGAGCATCGCCCGGCCGCGCGCCGCGACCTCCATGGCGAGCGCGTCGGCATGCGCGTGGCCGCAGTTCATCATGCCGTGCGGCCCGCAGTCCACGACGGCGTAGTTGGCGCGCGCGTCGCGGCCGTCGCGCATCACGAAGTAGCCGCCGAGCGGGAAGCCGCGCGAGGCGACCGGCTCGCTCGGCGCGGGACGACCGGCCAGCGCGTCCACGGCGACCGCAGTGCGCTCGGCGCCGAGCAGCCAGAGCGCGGCCGTCGTGTCGCCGACGGCGGCGTGCGCCCAGTCGGCGCGGCCGAAGAGGGCGGCCGCCGTGGCGAGCGTCGGCCGGACGTCGTCGAGTGCCGCGGCGTCGAGGGGGACGAGGCGCCCGCCGTCGTCGTCGCCGATGAGCGGGATCCGTCCGTCGGGCCGGGCGAGGGCGTGGAGGTGGTCGGCGAGGCGCTCGACGGTGCCTAACGCGCCCTCCGGCAGCGGGCGCCCGTTCTCGCCCTCGAGCAGCGCCGCGTGGAGGTAGAAGTCCACCGTGTAGCGCTGGTAGTAGCTCGCCTGCTCGAAGTAGACGCCGTCGCGGTGCACCTGCCGGCCGAGCTGCTCGACGAGGATCGCGCGCCCGGTCTCGCGCCAGCGCGCGGCGCGGCGCAGCTCGGGGAGCACGGCGCCGAGGTAGAGCAGGCCGAGCGCCTCGCCGGTGAGGTGCGTGTTGGGGCTGAAGTAAGTCGAGAGGTAGCGCTCGAGGTGCCGGCCGTGGGCGTGCAGCACCGCCAGCGCGCGCGCGAGGAGCGTGGGGGTGAGCGCCGGCGCGTCGCGGAACAGCTCGAGCGCCCACAGCCAGGCGATGGCGCGGAACGCGACCTCGAGGCTGCTCGCCCAGTTGATGCCGAGCGACGGCGGGTTCTCGTCCATCCAGTGCTCGAGCTGGTCGGCGAACGCGCGCCCGTAGCGCTCGTCGCCGGTAAGCGCGCGGGCCTGGCCCAGCGTCACGAAGTGCTGGTGCCGGTTCACCTCCCAGACGACCTTGTGGTCGCCGACCGCGGCGTCGTCGAGGTAGGGGATGCGGCTCCAGTGGACGAGCGGCGCCCGCTTCCCGGAGAGCGGGTCGCGGTGCCAGTCGATCGGGTCGCCGTAGGAAAGCCCGTCGTGGCCGAGGACGTGGAAGCGGCCGGCGGCAGCGGCGTCGGCGCGGCGGACGATCGCCCCCGCGGCGGCCGGGTGGCGCGCGCGCAGGGCGGCGGCGGTCGCCGCGGCGTCGCGCGCGCCGGCGAAGAACCACGGCGCGCGCCGGTCGCGGAAGTGGGCGCGTAGCGCCTCGGGTTCGGCGGGCACGCCCGGCGCGAGACGCCGGGCGAGCGACGCCGCATCGGCCGCCGGCGACGCGGCGACGGCGCGTGCCGAGCGCTCCAGCCAGCTCGAGAGCGTCTGGGCGCCGCGCACGCGCAGCTCGTCCACGCTGCGGCCGCGCAGCTTGCCGAGGACGCCGAGCACGGCGCGTGGCGGGGGCAGCGGGTCAGCCATGGGCAGCGGCCGCCGCGGCCCGGTCGCTCGCCGGGGCGGCGGGGAGCCGGGCGATCCCGGTGTAGAGGTCGCCCCACTCGTGGCGCACGGCGGCCCACGTGTACTTGGCCACGCACTCCTCGCGGGCGCGCGCGGCGAGGCGATGCGCGAGCCCCGGCTCGCGGAGCAGCCGCAGCGCGGCCGCGGCGAGCGCCGCGTCGTCGCCGCGCGGCACCATCAGCCCGGTCTCGCCGTCGCGGACGATGTAGGGGATGCCGCCGGCGTCGGTCGTCACGACCGGGAGCCCCGCCGCGTACGCCTCGATGACCGAGTTCGGCATGTTGTCGATGTCGGGCGCGTTCAGGTAGACGTCGGCGTCGTCGTAGAGCGCCGGCATCCGCTCGGGCGGGACGCGCCCCGTGAACTCGACGTTGCGGAGGCCGAGGTCGCGCGCGAGCGCCCGCAGCGCGGCGTCCTGCGAGCCGTAGCCGGCGACCGTCAGCCGCGCCGCCGGCACCTCGCGTTGCACGCGCGAGAACGCGCGCAGCACGCAGCCCACGTTGTAGAGCGGTTCGAAGTTCCTGTTGCTGAGGAAGTGCGGCCGCGGCGGCGCGGGACGCGCCCGGAACGGGATCCGCTCGAGGTCCACGAAGTTGAAGATCGAGCGCGCGCGCAGCCCGTGGCGGGCGAACACCGCCACGAGGTAGCCCGAGGGGACGGCGATCGCGTCGGCGAGCCGCCGCATCGCGGCGGCCGAGCGGGGCCAGTGGCGCAGGTGGTCGTCGGCCTCGCCGCTGCGGTAGTTGAGGACGGTGGCCTTGCCGTAGAGCTTCGCCACCGCCATCGCCGGCAGCGGGGCGAGGAGGAACGACCAGTACGACGCCGAGAAGGCGTGCACGACATCCCACCGCGGCACTTCGCGCAGGAGCGAGGCGACGTACGCCGCCGACGTCGCCAGCGTGCGAAGGTACTTCACGCGCTGCAGCGCGCGCAGCGGCCCGGGGAGGCGCGGGTTCACGGGGAGGAAGCCGACCTCGAGCCCCGGGACGTCGCGCAGGTGCTCGAGCAGCCGCGCCGCCTGTACCGCCTGCCCGCCGAGGATGTCGAGCGAGGGGCCGACAAGGAGGACGCGGACCGGGCGCGCGGGCGGCCGCGCCGCGACGGGCGCGCTGGCGGCGCGCGCGGGGTGGCTGCTGGTCGAGGTCACGACGGAAGGGCTCGCGGGGCGGCGGCGGTGTCGGCGCGTCTCGCGCGGGGCGGGACGCGAATCAGGCGCCGGCGATCCGCGGCATCACCCGGTCCACTTCCGGGATCATGCGCTCGGCGGCCGTCACGGCGATGCTGTCGGCGCGCGCGATCGCGGCCTGCTCGGCGGCCGGGGAGCGGTCGCGGGGGGCGTCTACGGGGACGACGACGCGGACGAGCGCCTCCTCGGTGCGGCCGCGCAGGGCGGCGTCGCGCAGGAGGTCCCACTTCACCTTGTACTCGTTCGACTCGATGCGGCCGCGTCCCTGGTACCAGTAGTAGACCATCGCGCGCGACGCGCCATTGGCGAGCAGGTAGCGCTTCACCGGATACGAGCGCCCGCCGGTGGTGACCGTCGCCGTCCCCTCCTGCATCGTCTCCCAGCCGGCGCCGGGGAGGCAGTTCTTCGGTGAGTGGATCGTCTTCCCCTGCACCTGGTAGTCGTAGTAGCCGACGTAGACGCTGAACGCGTCCACCGTGTCGCGCGAGAAGATGCGCATGACGTAGTCCGACATGCCGGCGACGACGCGCTGGTCTTCGGGCACGACCTCGTCGCGCCCGCGGAAGCCGGCGATCTCGGTCGGCAGGCTCGCCAGCGGCGCGGCGGGCGGCACGTGCTTCTGGACGCTGCCGGCGCCGAGCAGCAGCACGCCGCCGGCGAGGACGAGCCCGGGGGCCCAGCGCATACGGTCACGCATTGGCGTAGGACGCTCCACCGGCGTCGGGCAGGGGGGTGGCGGCCGGCTGCTGCGGCTGGTCGCCGGCCGTCGTCGGGTGCGTGTCGTCCCCGCCGTCGTCGCCCATCAGGCGGCGCTCGATCCAGCGCAGGGCGAGGGCGAAGACGCCGAGCGCGGCGAACGCGGTGACGAAGAGCAGCCACCCTTCGGTCGTGTGCATGAAGCCCTGCCCCAGCTCCGGGCTCACGAAGAAGACGAGGAACCCCGTGAGGAAGACTCGCACGCCGTTGATGAGGATCGCCACCGGGACGGCGATCGCGATCAGGAAGACGCGGCTCAGCGGGTGGCGCAGCGCCATGCCGCCGAGCAGCACGCCGAGGCTGATCAGCGCGGTGAGCGAGCGGAGCCCGCTGCACGCCTCGGCGACGAACAGGTCGTGCCCGCCGGGCAGGCGGATGACGTTGCCCGAGAGGAGCACCGGCACCTGGCGCCAGGCGAGGAGCGAGGCGCCGAGCTTGGAGGCCGTGAACTGCAGCGGCAGCGCGACCGCGCTCAGGACGAGCTCGGGGAGCGGCACCGAGAGGGCGAGGAGGGCGAAGGGGAGCCACCAGTGGCGGACCTGGCGGAGCCCGAAGTAGCAGACGGTCAGCGCCGCGGCGGCGATGACCATGGACATGCGCATCGTGAACAGCTCGGAGGCGAGCCCGGCGGCGAAGCGCAGGAGCACCGCGCCGACCAGCATCGGGAGCCCGAGCAGCATGTTCGTCCGTGCGTCGGCGCGGATGCCCGAGCGCCACGCCAGATAGAGGGCGAGCGGCGCGAGGAGCAGGCCGTGGCCGGCATCCGGGTTGTTCCACCAGTCGCGTGCGAGGAGCGTGGCCGGCTTGGCGAAGAGGGCGACGAAGGCGGCGGCCGCCAGCAGCGCCGGCCCCATCTGCTCGCGCCCGATCCGGAGCGGCAGCCGCGTCGGAGCGGCGACGCTGGTCACGCCCATGGGAGCAGCCGCGTCGTCGGAGAGTGCGTCATCGTTCCTCGAAGGGTCGAATCGTCGGCCGGGAGTCTCTGCCAGCCGTCCACCGCTTGATCACATCACGTGCCGCCGGACCTTCTCCGGCCGGCCGCCGAGCCGATGCAGCAAGGTGTTGCGGGCCGGCCCCTTGGGACACCCCTGTCGAACCGACGCGGCCGCTCTCCATCGCCGGCTGGCGCCCTCTGTCGCGGCCGATTGTGGCGCCGGACCCACAACCCTGCCCCTACTCCACCCCTCACCAGACGTTCCACCGTCCGCGCAGCCCGTTGACGGTCGCGACGACGATCGCCGCCTGAAGGGCGAGCCCCGCCGCCAGCTGGCGACCGATGCGCCGCCGCAGCCCCGGCAGGGCGATCAGTGCCGCCACGGCGACCCCGACGGCGGCCGCGACGACGGTCGTCGGCAGGGTGGCGAGCTGCCGCACCGCCCACACGCCGGCGCCGACGAGCACGGCCAGCGCCAGGTAGGGCGTGAGGAGCCGGAGGAGCTTGTGGAAGAGGAACTGGAGCCAGATCGGGTTGCGCCCCGGGACGAGGACGGCCGGCAGCCAAGCGCACAGCTGGAGCACGCCGGTGAGGGTGCGCACCTTCCGCCGGTACTCCTGCTCGGCGGCGAAGCGGCGCGTGTCGCGCGCCCGGGCGCCGCCGGCGAAGGCCACGCGGTGGCCGGCGAGGACGAGGCCCATCGGCACGTAGACGTCGTCGAGGATCAGCCCCGCCGGGAGCGGCGTCCAGAGCGGGGCGCGCATGGCGTAGATCGCGCCCGTCACACCGACCGTGGAGTGGAGCCGCGCCTCGTGGCGCCGCAGCCGGCGCTCGTAGCGCCAGTAGCGCTCGGCGATCGTCGGCGCGCCCGCCTCGGGGAGCTCGAGCTGCCCCGAGACGGCGCCAACGCGGGGGTCGGTCAGTGCGTTGACGAGTTGGGGGATCGCGTCGGGGGCGAAGCGCTGGCCGGTGTCGGTGAAGACGAGCAGCTCGGCGCCGCCGCCTCCCGTCGCGGCGCGGACGGCGGCGTTGAGCGTCGCCGCCTTGCCACCCGGCGCGTCGCCGGCGACGACGGTGGCGTTCGGCGCGAGCCGGCCCACCTCGGCGATGGCCCGCGCCTGGTCGGCGACGGTCGCATCCACGCCGACCACGACCCGAAGGCGATCGGCGGGGTAGTGCGACGCGAGGACGTCGGCGACGCGGTCGGCGATCGCCGCCGGCTCGTCGCGGCTCGCGACGACGACGGCGACCCGCGGCGGCTCGGCCGGGGGGGCGGTCGTCGTGGGGCGGCGGAGCCGGGCGAGCAGCGCGACCGCCGCGGGGTAGAGTCCCCAGATCGCGAGCAGCGCGACGGCGGCCGAGAGGGCGAGCGTGGTCATTCCACGGCGTGGCGGGGACTGGGCGGGGGCGCACGGCGCGTCGGCGGCGCCCCGACACTGGGATAGAATAATAGGAGTGACCGCGGCGCGCGGCCGGGCCGGCGGCGGCGCCGCATCCGAAGCAAGAGCGGCACCACGGACGCAATCGGCAGTCACCGTGCGCCTGCGTACCGGACCGAGATTTGCCTTCGTTCCGCTACTCGCCCGAATCGACCCGAACTCAGAGAACGCATCGGAATGGAGATCAGGAAGCTGCGCTGTCTCGTCACCGGCGGCGCCGGATTCATCGGCTCGCACGTCGCCCGCCGGCTGCTCGAGGACGGGCACGCGGTGCGGATCGTGGACAACCTCGCGACGGGGTCCCGCGAGAACGTGACCGAGATCGCCGACGCCGTGGACTTCCAGGTCGGCGACCTCTGCGACCCCGAGGTGTGCGAGCGCGGCGTGGACGGGGTGGACGTCGTCTTCCACCTCGCCGCGCTGGGCAGCGTGCCGCGCTCGCTCGCCGACGCCTGGGGCTCGCACGACGCGAACGTGAACGCCACCGTGCGGCTGCTCGAGGCGGCCCGCGAGGCCAAGGTGCGGCGCGTCGTCTATTCTAGCTCCAGCTCCGTCTACGGCGACACGCCGACGCTGCCGAAGGTCGAGACGGTGGAGCCGCTCCCCCGCTCGCCGTACGCGGCCTCGAAGCTGTCCGGCGAGCAGTACGTGCTCGCCTACGCGCGGGCCGGACTCGTCGAGGGGGTCGCACTCCGCTACTTCAACGTCTTCGGCCCGCGGCAGAGCCCCGAGGGCCCGTACGCGGCGGTCATCCCGCTCTTCCTCCGCTCGGCGTTCCACGGCTCGACCGCGGTCGTCTTCGGCGACGGGCGCCAGACGCGCGACTTCACCTACGTGGACAACGTCGTGCAGGCGAACATGCTGGCCGCGACGGGGCCCGCCGAGCGCGTCAGCGGGTGGGTGGTGAACGTCGGCGCCGGAGGGCGTACGTCGCTGCTCGACCTGCTCGAGCTGGTAGAGCGCGTGAGCGGGCGCACGGTGGCCGTGGACCGGCGCCCGCCGCGCGGCGGCGACGTACGCGACTCGCTGGCCGGCCTCGAGCGCGCCCGCGCGGTGCTCGGCTACGACCCCGACGTCTCGCTCGAGGAGGGGCTGCGGCGCACTTGGAGCTGGTTCGTCGAGCAACAGGAGCGGAGCGGCGCGACCGGCGCCGCCGGAGTGGCCCGATGAGCGGCGCCGCCCTCGCGCGCCGCCCGCGGCCGTCGGCGTAACGGACGATGCGCGTCGCCGCGATCATCCCCAGCTACAACGTCGCCGCCTACCTCCCGCAGGCGATCGAGTCGGTACGGGCGCAGACGCGCGCCGTGGACGAGATCATCGTCGTCGACGACGGCTCGTCGGACGGCTCGGTCGAGGTGGCACGCCGGCTCGGCGCGACGTGCATTCGGACGCCGGTCAACGGCGGGCCCGGCGCGGCGCGCAACCTCGGGCTGCGGGCGACCGACGCCGACGTCGTCGCCTTCCTCGACGCCGACGACTTCTGGGAACCCGGGCACCTCGCGGCGACGACGGCGCTGCTCGAGCGCCACCCGCGCGCCGCGCTCGCCTTCGGCGGGGTGCGCAAGTTCAACGACGAGCACCCCGACGACAAGCGGTGCGCGCCGCACCCGCCG
>Ga0307405_10000276_pt1 | contig 18944 bp, 18 predicted proteins | sample 322Cmetagenome_2_FD_203311 | JGI IMG/M metagenome (GOLD analysis project Ga0307405, IMG submission 203311) | Maize rhizosphere microbial communities from greenhouse at UC Davis, California, United States - 322HYB-C-1 | ecosystem: Host-associated > Plants > Roots > Rhizosphere > Soil | place...
TCCTGAAACACCATGGCCATGTCCTTGCCGCGCACATGGTCGAGCTCGCGCGGTTTCAGCGCCAGCACGTCGCGCCCTTCGAGAAGCGCCTGTCCGCTGGTCCGGCCGTTCTTCGCCAGCAATCCCCTGATCCCGAGAAAGGTCTGGCTCTTGCCCGAGCCGCTCTCGCCGACGATCGCGATGCGCTCGCCGCGCTTGACGGTGAGGTTCATGTTGGAAACGGCCTTCACCTCGCCCTCGGGCGTGCGAAAGCTGATCGAGTAGTCCTTCAATTCGAGAAGGGTGTCGTTCTTGATGTCTTTTTGCATGTCAGCGATCCCTTCAGCGGTCCCTTGGGTCGAATGCATCGCGCAGGCCGTCGCCGATAAACAGCAGGCTGAGCAGCAGGGCGACGAGGAAGCCGGCCGGGAAGACGAGCAGCCACGGCATGCTCTCCATGGCGTCGGTGCCTTCGGAGATCAGCGTTCCCAATGAAGTCAAAGGCTCCTGCACGCCGAAGCCGAGATAGGAGAGAAAGCTCTCCGTCGCGATGATTTCGGGCACGGTCAGCGCCGCGAAGATGACGACAGGACCGACGAGATTGGGAATGATGTGCCGGGTAATGATCTTCAGCGGCTTCTGGCCGGAGGCACGCGCCGCTTCGATGAATTCGCGCTGCTTGAGCGACAGCGTCTGCCCACGCACGATGCGCGCCATTGTCAGCCACTCCAGCGCGCCGATCGCCGCGAAGAGCAGATAGACGTTTCGGCCGAAGATCACCATCAGCAGGATGACGAAGAGGATGTAGGGGAAGGCGTACATGATGTCGACGAAGCGCATCATGACGGCATCCACACGTCCCCCCATATAGCCGGAGATGGCGCCGTAGAGTACGCCGATGACGACGGAGACAAGCGTCGCCGTCAGCGCCACGGCCAGCGAGACGCGGGTGCCGTAAAGCACGCGGGCAAGCAGGTCGCGGCCATTCGGGTCGGTCCCGAAATAATGGCCGTCGGCAAACGAAGGCGGCGAGCGGAAGGCGGCCCAATCCGGATCCTCGTAGCCGAAGGGAATGAGGTAGGGGCCGATAAAGGCGACAAGCACGAGCAGGGTCAGCACGATGATCGACGCCACGGCCGCCTTGTTGCGACAGAGGCGGCGCAGCGCGTCGCGGGTGAGCGAACGGCTGACGGGGCTGAGACCCTCGGCCTCCAGCAGTTCGGCCGCGAGCAGCTCTCTCTTTGCGGGGTTGAGGATCATCGGTTTCTCACTTTCGGATCGAGCCAAGCATAGGCGATGTCGACGAGAAGGTTCAGGAACACGATCAGCACCATGTAGAAGATGACCGTGCCGAGAACCATGCCGTAGTCGCGGTTCAATGCGGCGTTGACGAAGTAGCGGCCGATACCGGGCAGGCCGAAGACGCTTTCGACGACCAGCGAGCCGGTTAGCAGATAGCTGGCCGCCGGGCCGAGATAGGAGACGACAGGCATCATCGCCGGCCTGAGCGCATGGCGCATGACCGTCAGTCGCGGGCCGATGCCCTTGGCCTTGGCGGTGCGGATGAAGTTCTGCCCCATCACCTCGATCATCGACCCGCGGGTGATGCGCGAGATGCGGCCGGCATGCGGCAGCGCAAGGACGACCACGGGCAGCACCAGGAATTTCAGCGATCCATTGCCCCAGCCGCCGACGGGCAGCCACTGCAGGTGAATGCCGAAGACCAGCTGCAGGATCGGCGCGATCAGGAAGTTCGGCAGCACGACGCCCACCAGGATCAGCGCGCCCAGGATGTAATCCGGCGCCTTGTTCTGGTAGAGCGCCCCAAGACAGCCGACGGCAACGCCGATGACGATGGCGAGCAGAAAGGCCGCCGTGCCGATGATGAACGTATAGGGCAGGCCGATCATGATCTGCTGCGCGACGGTGAAATCCTCGGACGCGAAAGAGGGACCGAGATCGCCCTTCAAGAGATCACCGACATAGTAGAGATATTGCAGGATCAGCGGCTTATCGAGATTATAGTGGGCCGCCAGATTCTGGAGGATCACCGGTGGCAAGGGTCTTTCGCCATCGAACGGCCCGCCTGGGGCCAATCTCAAAACGAAGAAGCAGGCTGTCACGGCGATCCACATAACGGGGATCGTCGACAGCAATCGACGGAATGCATAATTGATCATGGTGGTGACGGTCTTTCCTGCGCCGGGTCTTTCGCATCATCGCTACCAGTCGAAACTGGTTCGGCCGGATGCGAAGGCAAGAGTGTGGGAAAGGACCCCTCCCAACCCTCCCCACAAGGGGGAGGGCTTAACCCTGCCGATCCGCCGAGGCGTGGTTGGGGCAGGGTTGGCGCCGCAGGTCTTCTCCCCCCTTGTGGGGGAGATGGCCGGCAGGCCAGAGAGGGTCTTTCTCAAGGTGCAATCACCCCCGGGCAGGGTGAAGACAATGCCTCTCTTTATTCCTTGATGGACAGCCAGCGGGTACGGTGGATGTCCTGGATGTTGTCGACGAAGCCTTCGATCTTCGGCGAGACCACGTTCTTCGAAACGTAGTAGTAGATCGGCAACGCGGCGCTGTCGTCGAGTGCGATCTGTTCGGCCTTCTTGAACATCTCCGCACGCTTCGTCAGATCGGTTTCGGCATTGCCGTCCTTGATCAGCTTGTCGTAGTCGGCATTCGACCAGCGGCCATAGTTCATCTGCACGCCGGTGACGAGCAGGTTCAGGAAGTTGTCCGGATCGTTGTAGTCGGCGAGCCAGCCGGCGCGGCCAACCTGCACGTCGCCGCGCTGCAGCTGGTCATAGTGCACCTTGGTTTCGGCGTTGATGAGTTCAACATTGACGCCGAGCGGCTTCCACATGGCGGCGATCGCAACGGCGATGCGCTTGTGGTTGTCGTTGGTATTGTACTTGAGCTGCAGGGTGAGCGGCTTGTCGGGTCCGAATCCGGCTTCCGTCAAGAGCTTCTTGGCCTCTTCGACCTTCTGCTTGTAAGGCTCATCCTTCCAGGAGATGTAGGCCGGCTCGCCGTAATTGGCGGTGCCCGGCGGTACCCAGGAGTAAGCCGGCAGTTCGCCGGTGCCGAGGATCTGCGGTCCGATGACCTCGCGGTTGATCGCCATCGAAAGCGCCTGGCGCACGCGCTTGTCGGCGGTCGGGCCCTTCTGCGAATTGATGACGTAGTAGTAGAGGCCGGAGAACGGCGCGACATGCGCCTGGCCCGGCAGGTTCTTCTTCATCCACTCGTACTGGTCTGTCGGGAAGTCGGTGAGGATGTCGAATTCGCCGGCGCGGTAGCGCTTCAGCGCGGCTTCCTGGTCTTCGAGCACGAAGAACTTGGCGCCGTCGATCTTGACGTTCGCGGCATCCCAATACTTGTCGTTCTTCTTGGTGGTGACGTGGCTGCCTGGAATCCATTCCGTCGGCGTGTATGGACCATTGGTAACGATGTTGCCGATCTTCACCCAGTCGGCGCCCTTGGCGTCCACGACGTGCTTGGGCAGCGGATAGGCCGTGTAGTGCATCAGCGCGTTGAGGAAGTAGGGGGTCGGGTTCTCGAGCGTGATTTCGAGCGTCTTGTCGTCGATCGCCTTGACGCCCAGCTGGTTGAAATCGGTGATCTCGCCCTTGTTGATCTTCTCGGCGTTCTTGATGGTGAACTGCAGATAGGCGTAGTCGGCGGCGTTCTTCGGGTCCATCAGGCGCTGGAAGGCGAAAACGAAGTCGCCTGCGGTCACGGGGTGGCCATCGGACCACTGGATGCCGTCGCGCAGCTTGAAGGTATAGACCTTGCGGTCGTCTGAGATCGTCCAGCTCGCGGCCTGGCCTGCGACAGGATTGTCATGCGCGTCCTCGGTCACCAGACCTTCGAAAATGTCGCCGGCAATGCGGTTCTCCCAGTCGCCGGAGAGCTTCTGCGGATCGAGAGACTGCGGGTCGCCGCCATTGTGGATGTTGATCGTCGCCGCGTGGGCGGAGAATGCCAGCAGCGAGCCAAGCACTGCGGAGGCAAGAATTTTCTTTGTGGGGAAGTTCATGTGGGGGCCCACCTTTCTAGGCTTTTTAGCGCCTTTTATTCGTCGTTGTTCCCTTGGTGACCTGTTACGTGCAAGTCAACGCGCAACCTATCGTAAAGGTCGGCCGTTGCAAGCCCCAAAACGAAAGCTGCGAATAGCGGGGAAAACCGGGTAAAAAGACTGCCTATTAGCCGGTTAAACGTTGATATATCGCGCCAGTAATAGCGTCGGCATGAAAGATTACCCTTGTCTTCGCCGGTATCTGAACAGAGAAAAAGACAATCAGTGATTGAAAGTGGATTCTTACGGCTAGAGCATGCCTGGGTTCAAATCTGTCGTCGATGCGATAGATTATTTCGCGTTTTCAATGGGGCCGAATGACCGCCGGCGACGCGGCGATCTTGTCCTGCAAGTTGAGGGCTCGCCACAAAGCCGCATTTATTCCACCGATCCCCTTCATCTCCGCCCGCCGGGCGCTATCATCTCAACCGGAATCAGGGAGATAGAGATGAGCCAGTTGAATTTGCCGAGCGAGGGCGGTTGCCGCTGCGGTCGCGTGCGATTGAAGATCAGCGCCAAGCCGCTTTTGACCATGGCTTGCCACTGCACCGGCTGCCAGACCATGTCCTCAAGCGCCTATTCGCTGAGCGCCGCGATCCCCTCCGACGGCTTCGAGATCACCAGCGGCGAACCCGTAATCGGCGGCCTCCACGGCGCCATGTCGCACCACTATTTCTGCCCGCACTGCATGACCTGGATGTTCACGAAAACGGAAGGCATGGAGTGGTTCGTCAACCTGCGCCCGACCATGCTCGACGACACCAGCTGGTTCACGCCCTTCATCGAGACCTGGACCCGCGAGAAGCTCCCCTTCGCCGAAACCGGCGCGACGCACAGCTACGAGGCCCTGCCGGAGATGCAGGATTACGAAAAGCTGACGAAGGATTATATGGCGCGGAACGCCTAGAGCATGTCGCGTAAAAGTACGAAGCGGTTTTGCGATCGCGCTTTAGAAACCCTGGAAGAGGAAATCGAGCGCCGCGGTGATGTCGTCGCCTCGTGAGGAGAGATCGGCAACTTCCGCGCCGATCTCCGATAGTGGGACGGATGCCATCCGCTCCGTGGACATCAGATAGTTCCTGCCGTCGACCACGACGACGGGGTTTAGCCTAGACATGACGTTGACAACCTGGCTGGCAACGACCAGCGGGATCATGACGCGATTGTTGAGACGATAGAGCAGGTTCGACTGCACATCGAGGGCATAGTCGCCGCCCACTTCATAGACGCGAAAGCGCGCCATTAAAATGTGCGGTACTTGGCGAAGGGCAGCCCATGTTTCTCGACATAGGCGTTCGCTTCATCGATCGCGTCAGCGTTCTCGATCAGCCACAGCCGTTCGCGCTCGCTTTTGATGGCGCGCCTGAGGCCGTCTTCGGCGGCCTTGGAAACATTGAGGTTCAGTTCGCGCGCCTGGGAGACGAGCTCGCTGTCAAGCGACAGGTTGGCTGCCTTGCGACGGGTCTGAGGCATGATCGGTCTCCTGATATGCGCATATGATATGCGCATATCAGGCAGAAGCAAATAGCCTCAGTCGTCCTTCATCTTGAGCGCGGCAATGAAGGCTTCCTGCGGAATGTCGACCTTGCCGAACTGCCGCATGCGCTTCTTGCCTTCCTTCTGCTTGTCGAGCAGCTTGCGCTTGCGTGATGCGTCGCCGCCGTAGCACTTGGCGGTCACGTCCTTGCGCATCGCCGAGATCGTCTCGCGGGCGATCACGTTGCCGCCGATCGCGGCCTGGATCGGGATCTTGAACATGTGCCTGGGGATCAGGTCCTTCAGCTTCTCGCACATGTCGCGGCCGCGCTTTTCGGCAGCCGTGCGGTGCACCAGCATGGAGAGCGCGTCGACCGGCTCGCCATTGACCATGATCGACATCTTCACGAGGTTGCCCTCGCGGTAATCGGCCAGGTGATAGTCGAACGAGGCATAGCCCTTGGAGATCGACTTCAAACGGTCGTAGAAATCGAACACCACTTCGTTGAGCGGCAGCTCGTAGGTGAGCATGGCGCGCTTGCCGACATAGGTGAGTTCCGTCTGGATGCCGCGACGGTCCTGACAGAGCTTCAGGATACCACCGAGATAATCGTCCGGCGTCAGGATGGTCGCCTTGATCCAGGGTTCGCGGATCTCGGAAATCTTGACGACATCGGGCATGTCGGCCGGGTTGTGCAGCTCGCGCTCCGAACCATCGGTCATCGTCAGCTGATAGACGACCGAAGGGGCGGTAGCGATGAGATCGAGGTCGAACTCACGCTCCAGGCGCTCCTGAATGATCTCGAGATGCAGCAGGCCGAGGAAGCCGCAGCGGAAACCGAAGCCGAGTGCTGCCGAGCTTTCCATTTCGAACGAGAAGGACGCATCGTTGAGGCGCAGCTTGCCCATGGCAGCGCGCAGATCCTCGAAGTCGGCCGCATCGACAGGGAAGAGACCGCAGAACACGACAGGCTGCGCCGGCTTGAAGCCCGGCAGCGCCGTCGCCGTCGGCTTCTTGTCTTCGGTGATCGTATCGCCGACGCGGGTGTCGGCCACTTCCTTGATCGAGCCGGTGAAGAAGCCGATCTCGCCCGGGCCGAGTGAGTCCACGGCCAGCATCTTCGGCGTCAGCACGCCGACGCGCTCGACCTGATACTTCGCGTCCGTGCCCATCATACGGATGGTCATGCCCTTGGAGAGCACGCCGTCGAGAATGCGCACCAGAACCATGACGCCGAGATAGGTGTCGTACCAGCTGTCGACGAGCAGCGCCTTCAGCGGACCCTTCTCGCCGGCTTCGCTCTTCGGCGCCGGCAGCTGGTGCACGATCGCCTCCAGCACATCGGGAATGCCTAGACCGGTCTTCGCCGAAATCAGCACGGCCTGGGAGGCGTCGATGCCGATCACTTCCTCGATCTGTTCCTTGATTCGGTCGGGCTCGGCCGCCGGCAGGTCGATCTTGTTGAGGACCGTGACCAGCTCGTGGTTGTTGTCGATCGCCTGGTAGACGTTGGCGAGCGTCTGCGCCTCGACGCCCTGGGATGCGTCTACGACCAGAAGCGAACCTTCGCAGGCCGATAGCGAACGCGAGACTTCATAGGCGAAGTCGACGTGGCCGGGCGTGTCGATCAGGTTCAGGATATAGGTTTCGCCGTCATTCGCCTTGTAGTGCAGGCGAACGGTCTGTGCCTTGATGGTGATGCCGCGCTCGCGCTCGATATCCATCGAATCCAGCACCTGCTCCGACATGTCGCGCTCGGCAAGGCCGCCGGTCGACTGAATCAGGCGGTCGGCCAGCGTCGACTTGCCGTGGTCGATATGGGCCACGATCGAGAAGTTGCGGATATGGTCGAGGGGCGTTCGGGTCGAATTGGTGCTCATGCGCCGCATATAGCAGCGCATCCCCTTGCCGCAAAGCGGAAAAGCAGGGTTTCGTTTACGATAAGTCGCGCCGTCAGGCGGCGAAAATAGCGCTTGATTCCACGATTGAACCATGCATTTCTATTATAGTGGAAATATGGATCGGATAATGGAACAGGAACTCGAAACCGCGATCGGCGTCAGGATTCGCAGGCTGAGAACCGATAGAAACCTGAAGCTCGACGATCTCGCCACTGCGTCAGGCGTCAGCCGGGCGATGATCTCGCGCATCGAGCGCGGCGAGGCTAGCCCGACCGCAGCATTGCTTGCCCGCGTCTGCGCAGCCCTCGGCCTGTCGCTTTCGGCCTTCTTCGCCGAAGAAGGCGAGGCCGCGCCGCTGCTGCGCCGTCAGGACCAGCAGGTCTGGCGCGATCCGGAAACCGGCTACATCAGGCGCGCCGTCTCGCCGCCAGGCACGAGTTCCGATGTCGATATCGTCGATGTCGAATTCCCGGCCGGCGCCCGCGTCAGCTTCCCGCCGCATGCGGCCGCCAGCGGCATGACCCAGCATATCTGGCTGTTCGACGGCGAGATGGAGATGACGACGGGCGACAACACCGTGCATCGCCTGCTCCCCGGCGATTGCCTGTTCATGCCCGTGGCCGAAGGCCATGTTTTTCACAATCCTGGCCCGGCGCCGGCCCGCTATTGCGTCGTGCTCGACCGCCGCCGCCATTAATTGATGTCAGGAGACCCCATGACCACCATCCGCCTGCTCGACGCGACAGAGGCTCGCGCCGCGATACCCGATCTTTGCGATGTCCTCGTCGATTGCGTCGATGGCGGTGCCTCGGTCGGCTTCATGCAACCATACACGCGTGAGGATGCCGAACCCTACTGGCAGGCCGTTGCCGAGAGTGTCGCTTCCGGCGCCACTCTACTGTTTGTCGCCGAGCTTGAGGGCAGGGTGCTCGGCACCGTGCAGATCGGCGCCGCGCAGATGCCGAACCAGCCGCATCGCGCCGACCTGAAAAAGCTGCTCGTCCACCGCGCCGCCCGCGGCAAGGGCCTGGCGCGCCTTTTGATGCGCGCCGCCGAAGAGGAAGCCGCGCGTCGCGGCAAGACCATTCTCGTGCTGGATACCGCGACCGGCAGCGATGCCGAGGCGATCTATCCACGATTGGGCTGGGAGCGCGTCGGCGTCATCCCGGATTATGCGCTCTGGCCGGAAGGCGGCTTCTGCGCCTCGACCTTCTTCTACAAGCGCATTGCCTGATCTCGGGCAGGCCCGGCGATCTCAGCCCTTCTTCAGCCCGGGATCGTCGAGAGCAGGATTGTAGAACAGCGACAGCGTCAGGCTCCTGGCGATCCGCTCGGCCGTCGCCATGAACCATGCCTTCGCCTCGTCGGAAGGGGCGATATCGTCGAGCGTCGCGGAAAACAGCGCCAGCCATTGCGGAAAGAGTTCCGGCGTCATGTTGGCCACGCCGACATGCGCCTGCACCGGCTTGCCGCCATAAGCGCCGCTGCGAAAGGCGACGGAGGACCAGAAACTCTTCATCTTCTCCATATGCTCCGGCCACCGCCCGGAAAGTCTGGCGTCGAACACCGGCCCCAGCGCGGGATGCGCAAGCACACGGCCATAAAACGTCTCGACGAGCCGATCGATAAACGCCGCATCGACGCCCATCTTCGCCATCTCCGCCTCTGCCCGCTGCCTGATCGCCGCCGAATGCGCCGCCCGCCCCTGTATCTCGCTATCCATCGCAAAATCCGTTCCGCCGCTTTTTGCGGCATGCCTCATATAAACGTTCGCCGGCTGCCGCGAAAGCCGCTGCGACGCAATGCCATCGCCGTGTATGATGCGGCTTCTTGAGCGAGGGGATGTCGGGGATGATGCGACTATTGATGATCAACCACTTACGCAAAATCCAGGCGCAGATTTTCCCCGCCTCGAAAACCCAGCCCTACACTATCGGCGTCCCGTCATCGGATACACCGGCAGGCGTGCCGGCGAGGCGGGATCGGCGCGGAGCGTGAGGGTGAGACGCAAAACCTCATGACCCGGGTCCGCGGAAAATGATCTCCCTCCGGTGACGGCGGGTCCTGTCGCAAGACAGGCCTGAGTTGAGCCCGGACGTGCCTGTGAGGCACACATGGTTCCGCCGCGAAGTTGGGCGGAAAGGCAGAGAGATCGGAGTCGCGGATAAAAACCGCCGAACGGGGCGCTGGGAAGCGCCATATTCTACTTACTCAATCGAGGTGATTTCCAGCGCCCCGTCCGAGTGGAGATTGAAATGGTGGAGACACGGGCTTTCGGGCGGCGTGGGGTTTTGGTGTGTCGGCGGTGGTGGGTGTGACGGTCGAGAGGTTTTGCCGTGTGATACCCCCCTCTGCCCTGCCGGGCATCTCCCCCACAAGGGGGGAGATCGACTCGCCGCTTGCTCCCCAATCAAACAATGAAGGCAGAGCGAGCGGCCGCGCCCAGCCAATCTCCCCACCTGTGGGGGAGATGCCCGGCAGGGCAGAGGGGGGTAACACACGGCACAATGCTCAATGTCTGATCGCCCGCTGCACAAGGACGCTATCGACCCGCCCTACACCCCCACCCTTGCCATCCGCGCCCATAGCGCTTAGCTCTCAGCCGTCACGAATCCGGATAAAGCATGCCCCACAAGGTTTCCCTGTCCCGTCTCAAGCTCACCGACTTTCGCAATTATGCGTCGGCCGGCCTGCAGCTGGATGGCCGGCATGTGGTGTTGGTGGGGGATAACGGCGCCGGCAAGACCAATCTGATGGAGGCGGTGTCGTTTCTGTCGCCGGGCCGGGGCATGCGCCGCGCCACCTATGGCGATGTCACCCGCGTCGGCGCCCATGGCGGCTTCACGATCTTCGCGGCCCTCGACGGCATGGATGGCGAGGTCGAGATCGGCACCGGCGTCGACGGCAACGACGAGAGCACGTCGCGGCGCCTGCGCATCAACGGCACGCCGGCCAAGACCGCCGACGAACTCACCGATCACCTGCGCCTTCTCTGGCTGACGCCCTCGATGGACGGTCTCTTCACCGGCGGTTCGTCCGAGCGTCGCCGTTTTCTCGATCGCCTTGTGCTGTCGCTCGATCCCGCCCACGGCCGCCGCGCGAGCGATTTCGAGCGCGCCATGCGCAGTCGCAACAAGCTGCTCGACGAGCGCCGCTTCGATCCCTCCTGGCTGTCAGGCATCGAGGAGCAGATGGCCACCCTCGGCATCGCCATGGCCATGGCCCGCCAGGAGATGCTGGGCCTCCTCGTCCGCCTCATCGAGGAAACCCGCGAAACCTCGCCATTCCCGTCCGCCTCACTCGATCTCGCAGGCTTCATGGATGGCCAGTTCGATCGCCCCGCCGTCGATCTTGAGGACGAATACGCGGCACAGCTTGCCGAAAGCCGCTACCGCGACGCCGCCGCCGGCCGCACGCTGGAGGGCCCGCACCGCGCCGACCTCCTTGTCCGCCACCGCGACAAGCGCATGGAAGCGGCGCGCTGCTCGACCGGCGAGCAGAAGGCGCTGTTGGTTGGCCTCATCATGGCGCATGCCCGTCTGGTCGCCAATCTCACCGGCCATGCGCCGATCCTGCTGCTTGACGAGATCGCCGCCCATCTCGACGAAAACAGGCGCGCAGCACTTTTCGATCTGATCGACGCGCTCGGTGGTCAGGCATTCATGACCGGCACCGACCGGTCGATGTTCGCAGCGCTCGGCGACCGGGCGCAATTCTTCACCGTTGCCGATGGAAAGATATTCGAATGACCGACACTTTCCCCGCCGCCAAGGGCCATGCTAGCATCGCGCCCATGGAACCGTTGAGCCCGGAAGAAATCGCCCGCTACCAGCGCCACATCCTGCTGCCGGAGATCGGCGGCGCCGGCCAGCAGAAGCTGAAGGCAGCGCGCGTACTCGTCATCGGCGCCGGCGGCCTCGGCGCCCCCATCCTGCAATATCTCGCGGCAGCCGGCGTCGGCACGCTCGGCATTTCTGATGACGACCGTGTGTCGCTCTCCAATCTGCAGCGCCAGGTCATCCACGATTCCGGCACGATCGGCGAATTGAAGACGGAAAGTGCCGCCTTCGCCATTGCAAGGCTCAATCCGCATGTCCGCGTCATCCGTTTCGAGGAACGCTTCTCCGCAGACAGCGCCCGCCGGCATCTCTCGGGCTTCGATCTGGTCATCGACGGCTCGGACAATTTCGACACGCGCTACACCGCTGCCGACGCCGCCGAAGCGGCGCAGTTGCCGCTGGTAACGGGCGCCGTCGGCCGGTTCGATGGCTCGGTCACCGTGCTGAAACCCTATGAGGCCGCTGCCGATGGCGTGCTCAATCCCACCTACCGCGACCTCTTCCCGGAAAAGCCGCCGGAAGGCCTCATCCCCGTTTGCGCCGAAACCGGCGTCATCGGTGCGCTGACCGGCGTCATCGGCACGCTGATGGCGATGGAAGCGATCAAGCTCATCACCGGCACCGGCGAGCCACTGGTCGGCCGCCTGCTGCTCTACGATGCGCTTGCGGCACGCTTCGACACCATCCGCTACAAGCGTCGGCGTGCCCGGCAGACCCAAAGCCAGAGCCACGCATCTTGACCATCCTTCGCCTCGATGCCGATTTCTCCCGCTGGGACGAGCTTCTCGCGCTCATCCTGTCATCCTTCGCTTACATGAACGACCGAATCGACCCGCCATCCTCGGCGCTCAAGTTGACGGTCGAATCTCTGGCCGAAAAGGCCAAAGCCGAGATCGCCTATGTCGTGATCGAAGAGGGCCTGCTTGTCGGCTGCATCTTCCTGCGGCCCGAGGCGGATTGCCTCTATGTCGGCAAGCTGGCGGTGGCGCCGGGTGCCGAGCGGCGCGGCATCGGTAGGCGGCTACTTGGCATTGCCGAGGACACGGCACGCACGCTTTCGCTGCCGGCGCTGCGGTTGGAAACACGCATCGAGCTCACCGAAAACCATGTCGTCTTCGGCCGCTGGGGTTTTGAGAAGACTGCCGAGAACGCCCATCCGGGCTTCACCCGCATAACCTCGATCGAGATGCGCAAGCGCCTCCCGGTTTACAGCCTTGGCTTAACGCCCCGGCAGCACCCGGTTCGGCGGGCGGTGGCCGTCCATGAAGGCGCGGATGTTGATGATCACCTTGTCGCCCATGTCGATACGGCCCTCGATCGTCGCCGAGCTCATATGCGGCAGAAGAACCACCTTGCCCTCGTTGGCGAGCTTGATCAGCTTCGGATTGACCGCCGGCTCGTTCTCGAACACGTCGAGCCCGGCGCCGGCAAGCTTGCCTTCCCTCAGCGACTTGATCAGCGCCGCCTCGTCGATCACGTCGCCGCGCGCGGTGTTGACGAGATAGGCCGTCGGCTGCAAGAGCGCCAGGCGCCGTGCCGAGAGCAGATGGAAGGTCGCCGGCGTCGACGGGCAGTTGACCGAGACGATATCGACGCGCGCCAGCATCTGGTCGAGGCTTTCCCAATAGGTCGCCTCGAGCTCGTCTTCGGTCGTCGCCGTCACCCGCTTGCGGTTGTGGTAATGAATGGAGAGGCCGAAGGCTTTGGCGCGGCGGGCAACGGCGGTGCCGATCCGGCCCATGCCGACAATGCCGATCCGCTTGCCGTGAATGCGCCGTCCGAGCATCCAGGTGGGCGACCATCCGGCCCATTCGCCGGGCCGGTCGGTCAGCACACGCGCACCTTCGCCAAGCCGGCGCGGCACGGCGAGGATCAGCGCCATCGTCATGTCGGCGGTATCCTCGGTGAGCACGTTCGGCGTGTTGGTGACGGTAATCCCCTTGCGGGCGGCCGCCTCCACGTCGATGTGGTCGGTGCCGTTGGAGAAGCTGGCGATCAGCTTCAGCTGCGGCCCGGCCTCGTCGATCAGCGCCGCATCGATCCGGTCGGTCACCGTCGGTACCAGCACGTCGGCGCTCTTCATCGCCGCCACCAGCTGTGCTGCGGTGCGCGGCGTGTCGTCGATATTGAGCTCGGCGTCGAACAGCTCGCGCATGCGCGTTTCGACGGCGTCCGGCAGCTTGCGGGTAATGTAGACCTTCGTTTTTTTCTTTGTCGTCATATCCTGGAGCTGCTGCCTTGTTCAGAGGTCCTTAACCAAGACGCGGGATAATTTTCCCGTTCCGGGGAATTTCTACCAGACCCGTACGCGAAGACAAACAAAACTCGTTGAGCGTGCGTGGGAATGTCGAGGTCCGGAAATCAGGCAGCAGAACTGCCTGGGTCATAGCGAACGGAAATCGTCATGCGCAGCACAGTCCTGAAATCATGCCTCGCCCTCGCGTTGGGCTTTGTGCTTTCGGCCGGCACCGCCGAGCTTGGCTATGCCCAGGCGGCGAAGGGTCCGAGCGGCCTGCCGCTGCCGCGCTTCGTCACGCTGAAATCCAAGCGCGTCAATCTGCGCATCGGCCCCGGCACCGATTATGCCGCGTCGTGGATGTATCTGAAAGCCGGCCTGCCGGTGGAAATCATCCAGGAATATGACAACTGGCGCCAGGTGCGCGATGCCGATGGCACCGAGGGCTGGGTCAACCAGTCGCTGCTGTCAGGCACCCGCGCCGCCATTGCCGCTCCCTGGATGAAGGGCAAGGGCAAGAGCGTCTTCGTCAACGTGCGCCGCGAGGCCCAGCCATCCGCGACGGTCGTCGCCAAGCTGGAGCCCGGTGTGATGATGAACATCGGCGAATGCACTGGCGACTGGTGCCTCGCCAAGATCGACGGCGCCGAAGGTTGGGTGGCGCAGTCGGAAATCTGGGGTGCCTATCCCGGAGAGGCCTTTAAGTAAGGCCGATCCCGGAGAAGCCTTCAAATAAGAGAAGCCTTCGACGGATCGAAGGCTTCCAGATACGCCAGAGGTAAGTCAGGCCTTAGAGAAGACCCGCCTGCTTGCCGGCCTCGGTGAGCGACTTCATCGGACGCGGTCCGATCTGCTGGATGACGATGCCGGCCGCCAGGCAGCCGAGCTTGCCGCAATCCTCGAGCGTCCGGCCCTGCGTGTAGCCGTAAAGGAAACCCGCCGCGAACAGATCGCCGGCGCCGGTCGTGTCGACAAGCTCCTTGATCTCGATGGCGCTGACATAGAAGCGCTCGCTGCCCTTCAAGATGACGGCACCCTCTTCGCTCATCGTCACAGCCGCGATCTTGCAATCCTGCGCGATCTTCACGAGCGCCTCTTCAAAATCCTCGGTCTCGTAAAGCGCCAGCGCCTCCTGCTTGTTCGCGAACACGAAGTCGACGGTGCCAGTCCGCATCAGGTCGAGAAACTCGTCGCGGTAGCGGCCGACGCAGAAGCTGTCGGAGAGCGTCATCGACATTTCGCGGCCGTTCTCATGGGCGATGCGGGCGCAGTCGCGGATCGCTTCCTTGGCGCGCGGCGGATCCCAGAGATAGCCTTCGAAATAGGTGACCTTCGACTGCGCCACGACCTCGGGCTCGACATCCTCCGGTCCAAGCTCGACGCAGGCGCCGAGATAGGTGTTCATCGAGCGCTCGCCGTCTTCTGTCACGAAGATCATCGAGCGGGCGGTAGGCGGGAACTTGCCCTTCGGCTGCGTCTGGTAGTGCACGCCCTGGGCGCGGATGTCGTGCGCGAAGATCTCGCCCAGCTGGTCTTCTGCGACCTTGCCGAAATAGGCGGCCTTGCCGCCGAAATTGGCGATGCCGGCCGCCGTGTTGCCGGCGCTGCCACCCGAGGCTTCCAGCGCCGGGCCCATGTGGTTGTAGAGCAGTTCGGCGCGCTCGGCATCGATCAGGTTCATCGCTGCCTTGGTGATCTTGTGATCAATGAGGAACTGGTCGTCGCAACGCGCGATAATATCGACGATGGCGTTGCCGACAGTCAGTACATCGAATTTGGTCATGAAATGGGAGGTCCCGGTTTTGGTGATAGCCGGTAGTCGGTCTTAGCGGATTTTCAGCCCATGGGAAGCAGAAATGCCGGATTTGCGGCCAATCCTTTCGCAAAAATGCCGCGTCGACGTCATTCGCCTGTCATTTTGCCTGGCTATATCTCTCATCAACAAGATCGGCATGGACGGCTTTAGGGCAGTCGCCGATCGAGAAGGGTCCGATAAATAAAATCATGCCCTTCGACGATACCGGTGCGACGCTGACCACGGATGAACTGGCAGCATGACCAACCGGCAATCCGGCAGGACCGGATGCGGAAAAGCGGGCCGAACCCCGCTTTTTTTGCGTTTGCGCCAGTGCTCGATGTCATTCCGGTTTGTCAGCGCGAATGGTTTGCTGTTAGACCTTTGATATTTCATGCAATAGGCAATCCGTCCCCGATGTCCGCCATCTTTCTCGACGTTCTTCCCATCTTCGTGATGATCCTCATCGGCTGGCTGATCGTCAAAGTGGGATTGATGAAGGCCGAGGTCGGCGATGCGTTGAGCGACTTCGTCTTCAAGATCGCCGTGCCGTTGCTGCTCTTCCGCACCATCGCCGAAGCGGACTTCAAGGGCGCCTCGCCCTTCCGGCTCTGGATCGCCTATTTCTCCGGCGTCGCCATCACCTGGACCGCCGCCCACTTCGCCGCCACGCGTTTCTTCGGTCGCGATGACCGCATCGGCGTGCTTGCCGGCGTGTCGTCGGCCTTTGCCAACACCATCTTCATCGGCCTGCCGCTGGTTCAGCGCACTGTCGGCGACAAGGGCCTCGTGCCGCTGTCGATCCTGATCGCCGTGCACCTGCCGGTTATGATGATTATCGGCACCATTTTGATGGAGCGCGCCGAGCACAAGATCGCCGGCGGTCCCGGCCGCAGCATTGTCGCGGTGCTGCGCCAGATCGCCAGCAATCTTGTGCGCAATCCGCTCGTCATCGGGCTTGCCGGCGGCGCGCTCATGCATCTGCTCGGCTGGACGATGCCGATGCCGGTCGAACTGGTGGTCGATCAGATCGCCGGCGTATCCGGCCCCGTCGCCCTCATCTCGCTCGGCATGGCGCTCCAGCAATACGGCACCTCGGGCAATGTCGGTATCGCCAGCGTCACCTCCGCCTTCAAGCTGCTGCTGCTGCCCGCCTGCGTCTGGACGACCAGCCATCTGCTCGGCCTCGAAAGCGATTGGACGGCCGCACTCGTCCTGATCTCGGCGGTTCCCACAGGCGTCAACGCCTGGCTGATCGCCAACCGCTTCGGCGTCGGCCACAGCTTGGCCGCCTCGACGATCACGCTGACGACCGCGCTTGGCGCCATCACCGTGTCCTTCTGGGCCTACCTGCTCGGATAATCGAGATACCCGAAACGAAAAAGCCCGGCGCATCGGCCGGGCTTTCGCATTTCATGCAATGGAAGATCTCACTGCGTCGCCGAATCGGGCGCGTTCGGATCCGGCAGCGGCACCGGCGAATCGGCCAGCGTGTGCAGATAGAGGATCACGTTGGCGCGGTCGGTGTCCTTCTGGAGGCCGGCAAAGCCCATCGCCGTTCCGGCAATGTACTTCTTCGGCGCGGCCAGGAAGTGGTTCAGGTGATCGAAGGTCCACTTCTCGCTGGCGCCCTTGGAAAAATCCTTCATGGCAGCGGAATAGGCGAAACCTTCATGCGAGCCGATCGGACGATCTACGACACCAAAGAGGTTCGGCCCGACCTTGTTCGGTCCCCCTTTCGTGCCGTCATGACAGGCCTGACACTTCTTGAAGACCGTTTCGCCGGCCTTCGCGTCGGCTTTCGCAAGCAGCTGCGCGATCGGCACGGCAGCAGCCGGAGCAGCACCGCCGGCATCGGCGGCCGAAGCTTCCTCGGCTACAATGGTAAAGCCCTCTTTCTCCGGATTTTCCGAATGAAACAGGCTTTCCGAAGCGATGGATACGGACATCAGGACGAAAACCGTCCCAAGTAGCGCTCCCACCGCCGTATTCACGTAAGAATTCATCTGTGATGCTCCCCCCTCACAGCCGGCAGACATAAAACCGGTCTGTCACTTGAAATCGAGCGAAACCTATGTCTTTTGGCTAGTTCTTGCAACAGCCGAACGCCTCGGCAGCATGAGACTTTTTGACACCTTTCCGCCCGGAAATGAAGGCCTGAGCAATGGCAAGTCCAAATTTAGACAACGTACTCGTCCTCATTCCGGCCCGCATGGCATCCACCCGACTGCCCGGAAAGCCGCTCGCCGACATCTGCGGCAAGCCAATGGTCATCCAGGTGGCTCTGAGGGCGAAGGAGGCCGCGATCGGCCGCGTGGTCGTTGCCGTTGACGAGCAGGAAGTGTTCGACGTGGTCGCCGCCGCCGGTTTCGAGGTCGTCATGACCGCCAAGGCGCACCAGTCCGGCTCCGACCGGATTTACGAAGCGCTGACCAAGGTCGATCCCGAAGGCCGCATCGAATATATCGTCAACGTCCAGGGCGACCTGCCGACGATCGAGCCGGAAACGGTGCGCGCATCGCTGCGCCCGCTGGAAGACGCCGCCGTCGATATCGCCACGCTGACGATCGCCATCGACAACGAGGAAGACAAGACGGCGCCGCATATCGTCAAGGTGGTCGGCTCGCCGCTATCGGAAACCCGCATGCGGGCGCTCTACTTCACCCGGGCCACGGCCCCTTACGGCGAAGGCCCGCTCTATCATCACATCGGCCTCTACACCTATCGCCGCGCCGCGCTGGAGCGCTTCGTATCGCTCGGGCCCTCCACACTCGAAAAGCGCGAATCGCTGGAGCAGCTTCGGGCGCTGGAAGCGGGCATGCGCATCGATGTCGAGATCGTTGACACCGTTCCGCTCGGTGTCGATACTCCCGCCGACCTTGAAAAGGCGCGGCGCATTCTTTCCGCACAAGTGAAGTAACGGATCTCCCATGAGCATCAAGACCAACAAAATCGCCTTCCAGGGCGACTTCGGCGCCAATTCCGACATGGCCTGCCGCGACATGTTTCCTGATATGGAGCCGCTGCCGTGCCAGACCTTCGAGGATGCCTTCGTGGCGCTCGAAAGCGGCGATGCCGATCTGGCGATGATCCCGATCGAAAACACCATCGCCGGCCGCGTCGCCGACATTCACCACCTGCTGCCGGAATCGCGCCTGCACATCATCGGCGAATATTTCATGCCGATCCGCTTCCAGCTCATGGTGCTGCCCGGCGTCACCAAGGACGAGGTCCGCACCGTCCATAGCCACATCCACGCGCTCGGCCAGTGCCGCAAGATCGTACGCGCCAATGGCTGGAAGGCCGTGGTTGCCGGTGATACGGCGGGCGCCGCCAAGCTGGTGCAGGAAACCGGTGATCGCTCTATGGCAGCCCTTGCGCCGCGTCTGGCAGCCGACCTCTACAAGCTTGATATCATCGCCGAAAACGTCGAGGACACCGAAGACAACGTCACCCGCTTCGTCATCCTGTCGCGTGACGAGAAGTGGGCCGAACGTGGTGCCGCCGAAGAGAAGCTGGTCACCACCTTCGTCTTCAACGTCCGCAATATTCCGGCCGCGCTCTACAAGGCGCTCGGCGGCTTTGCCACCAACAGCATCAACATGACCAAGCTGGAAAGCTACCAGCTCGGCGGCAAGTTCG
>Ga0307405_10000277_pt1 | contig 18938 bp, 16 predicted proteins | sample 322Cmetagenome_2_FD_203311 | JGI IMG/M metagenome (GOLD analysis project Ga0307405, IMG submission 203311) | Maize rhizosphere microbial communities from greenhouse at UC Davis, California, United States - 322HYB-C-1 | ecosystem: Host-associated > Plants > Roots > Rhizosphere > Soil | place...
TGGGGCGCGCGCTGACGGAGAGCGGGCGGCCCGCCGCGGTGATCAACGCCGACAGCGCACAGGTCTATCGCGACTTGCGCGTTCTCAGCGCGCGGCCTTCCGAGGAAGAGATGGCGGGGGTACCGCATCGGCTGTTCGGCGCCTGGGACGGGGTCGAAGCCTGTTCCGCCGCCGACTGGGCCTCCCGCGCGAAAGTCGAGATCGCGGAGATGCACGCGCGCGATGGCGTCCCCATTCTGGTCGGCGGGAGCGGGCTCTACCTTCGTACCCTGATCGGCGGAATCGCCCCCGTGCCACCGATCGACCCGGAGGTCCGGGAAAAGGTTCGCGCCATGTCGGTGAGCGAAGCGCATGTCGAGCTGGCCTCGCTCGATCCCGAACGCGCCGCACAGCTCGCTCCGACCGATTCGACGCGCGTGGCCCGGGCGCTCGAAGTGGTCCGTTCGACCGGTCACACGCTGGCTCACTGGCAGACGTGGCGCGAAGGCGGGATCGGCGATGCGATCACGCTCCATCCGCTGATCCTGCTTCCCGATCGCACATGGCTATACGAACGGTGCGACCGGCGCTTCGAGATGATGGTCGACTCGGGCGGGGTGGAGGAAGTCGAGGCGCTGCTCGCACGCGCGCTCGACCCCACGTTGCCCGTCATGCGCGCGATAGGCGTGCGCGAGATCGCCGCATGGCTGAGAAGCGAGCTCGCGCGCGAAGACATGATTGCCGCAGGGCAGCAGGCGACGCGCAACTACGCCAAGCGCCAGTACACCTGGTTCCGCCGCCAGCCTCCGCAAGAATGGATGCGCATCGAGTCACTTCGGAATGATATTGAGGTGCAATTCGCATCATTGTTTCACCAGTAGCTCTTGACATAGCATATTCTTTCGCATAGGCGGATCGAAGTGAACAGTTTGGCCCGGCGCGAACACCCCCTCCGCGCCGGGTCGATCTTTTTTCGGCGTATGTGACGAAGTTGAGAAGGAAAGGGTCGGACAATGGCGGAGGAGCGCAGCGGCGCATCCATCCTGATCGAATGCCTGGTGCGGGAGGGTGTCGAATTCGTCTTCGGCTATCCCGGCGGCGCGGTGCTACCGATCTACGATGAGCTCTTCGCCGACACGCGCGTCCGCCATATTCTTGTCCGCCACGAGGCCGGCGCCGCGCACGCGGCCGAAGGTTATGCGCGCTCGACCGGCAAGCCAGGCGTGGTGCTCGTCACCTCCGGCCCCGGCGCGACCAATGCAGTGACCGGCATTGCCGACGCGTTCATGGACTCGATCCCGATGGTGGTCATCACCGGCCAGGTGCCGACGGCGCTGATCGGGACGGACGCGTTTCAGGAAGCCGACACAATCGGCATCACGCGCCACTGCACCAAGCACAACTATCTGGTGAAGGACCCGACACAGCTCCGCGCAACGATCGAGGAAGCCTTCCGCATCGCCACGACTGGGCGGCCCGGTCCGGTGGTGATCGACATCCCGAAGGACGTGCAGATCGCTCTCGCAAGCTGGGACGACCAGGACACTGCTCCCCTGCCCTCATCGCGCTATTCGCCGCCCGTGCAAGGCGAGACGGACGAGATCGCACAAGCGATCGAGATGCTGGCCGCGGCCGAGCGCCCGATCTTCTACACCGGCGGCGGCGTCATCAACTCGGGCCCGGAAGCGAGCGCACTGCTGCGCCGCCTGCAGGACCTGACCGGCGCGCCCGTCACCAGCACGCTGATGGGCCTTGGCGCGTTTCCCTCGGATCATCCGGACTGGCTCGGCATGCTCGGCATGCACGGAACCTACGAAGCGAACATGGCGATGAACCGCTGCGACGTAATGGTCTGCATCGGCGCTCGTTTCGACGACCGCGTGACCGGACGCCTCGATGCGTTCTCCCCAGATTCCAAGAAGATACACATCGACATTGACCGGAGTTCGATCAACAAGACGGTGCCGGTCGATCTCGCCATACTGGGCGACTGCACGCATGTGTTACGTCAACTGACGACCGCTTGGGGCGACCGCCGCGCCCGCGATCTCGGCGAGTGGAAGGCCCGCATCGCCGGCTGGCGGGCCTGCGAATGCCTCGCCTATCCGCCGAGCAAGACCGAGATCATGCCGCAGAAGGCGATCGAGCGGCTCTTCTCTCTCACCCGCGGCCGCGACCCGATCGTCTCGACCGAGGTCGGCCAGCATCAGATGTGGGCCGCGCAGTATTTCGGCTTCTCCAATCCCAACCGCTGGCTCACCAGCGGCGGTCTCGGCACGATGGGCTACGGCCTGCCCGCCGCGATCGGCGCGCAGCTCGGCAATCCCGATGCGCTGGTGATCGACATCGCGGGCGAAGCCTCGATCCAGATGAACATCCAGGAGCTCGGCACCGCGAGCCAGTACCGCCTGCCGGTCAAGATCTTCATCCTCAACAACGAGTACATGGGCATGGTCCGCCAGTGGCAGGAACTGACTTACGAGAGCCGCTATTCGAACTCCTACTCCGACAGCCTGCCCGACTTCGTGAAGCTCGCCGAAGCCTACGGCTGGAAAGGCATCCGGATCGAGGACGATGCGGATCTCGACGCCGGGATCCAGGCGATGATCGAGCATGACGGGCCGGTCATGGTCGACTGCCGCGTGTCGAAGGGCGCGAACTGCTTCCCGATGATCCCGAGCGGCGCGGCGCATACCGACATGCTGCTCTACGGCGACCGCGTCAGCGGCACGATGGACGACGAAGCGAAGGCGCTAGTGTGATGTTGATCAAGGAAGCCGAATCGCAGCGCCACGTGCTGGCGATCACCGTCGACAACGAGGCAGGCATTCTCGCTAAGATCGCCGGGCTGTTCACCGCGCGCGGGTACAACATCGACAGCCTGACCGTGGCCGACATCACCGAGAACCATGCGGTCAGCCGGATCACTATCGTCACGAATGGCCCACCGGAGGTGATCGACCAGATCCACGCGCAGCTCGATCGGCTGGTGCCGGTGCACAAAGTCGTCGACCTCACCGAGGAAGGCCCGCACGTCGAGCGCGAGCTGGCGCTGGTCAAGGTCGCGGGCACGGGCGAAAAACGGGTCGAGGCGCTACGCCTCGCCGACATCTTCCGCGCCCGCCCCGTCGACACGACGACCGGGAGCTTCATCTTCGAGATCACAGGCCCGCCCGAGAAAGTCGACAGCTTCGTCGGCCTGATGCGCGAGCTCGGGCTGGTCGAAGTCGGCCGCACGGGCATCGTGGGGATGATGCGCGGGGCACAGGGGGCTTGAGCCGACCCTAGAAAAATCTCGTCGCTCCTGCGGAGGCTGGGGCCTATCCGAACCGTCGCTGCACAACGAACTTAGCTGGACCCCTGTCTTCGCAGGGGTGACGTGGGGAAGAACATGAAAGTCTACTACGACGCCGATGCCGACCTGAATCTGATCGTCAACAAGAAGATCGCCGTGCTCGGCTACGGCAGTCAGGGGCACGCGCACGCGCAGAACCTGCGCGATTCGGGTGTGAAGGACGTCGCGATCGCGCTGCGCGAGGGTTCGGCCACCGCGAAGAAGGCGGAAGCCGCCGGCTTCACGGTCATGTCGAACAGTGAAGCGGCCAAATGGGCCGACGTGCTGATGGTCCTTGCCCCTGACGAGCATCAGGCCGCGATCTGGGAGACCGACATCGCCGGCAACATGAAGCCGGGCAGCGCGATCGCCTTTGCCCATGGGCTCAACATTCACTTCGGCCTGATCGAGGCGCCGAAGGACATCGATGTCATCATGATCGCACCCAAGGGGCCCGGCCACACCGTACGCAGCGAGTACCAGCGCGGCGGCGGCGTGCCCTGCCTGATCGCCGTTCACCAGGATTCGACCGGCAACGCGCATGACATCGCCCTCGCCTATGCCAGCGGCGTCGGCGGCGGTCGCAGCGGGATCATCGAGACGAACTTCAAGGAAGAGTGCGAGACCGACCTCTTCGGCGAGCAGGCCGTGCTCTGCGGCGGCATTACCCACCTGATCCAGGCGGGGTTCGAGACGCTGGTCGAGGCCGGCTACGCGCCCGAGATGGCGTACTTCGAGTGCCTCCACGAAACCAAGCTGATCGTCGACCTGCTCTACGAAGGCGGCATTGCCAACATGCGCTATTCGATCAGCAATACGGCCGAATATGGCGACATCTCCACCGGCCCGCGGATCATCACCGACGAGACCAAAGCCGAGATGAAGCGCGTGCTTGCCGACATCCAGTCGGGCCGCTTCGTGAAGAACTTCGTCCTCGACAACCGCGCCGGCCAGCCCGAGCTCAAGGCTGCGCGCAAGGCGGCAGAGGCGCACCCGATCGAGCAGACCGGCGCCCGCCTGCGGGCAATGATGCCGTGGATCGGCAAGAACAAGCTGGTCGACAAGGAGAAGAACTGACGGCATCTTTCGCGCCGACAGCATTCGGAGACGCGAGATGACGAAGACGACCTGGATCGCCGCGATCGGCGCGGCAACGCTCGGCCTCTCGGCCCTGACCATGCTCGGCGCGCAGGACGCACCGCCCGAGGTGCCGGGCGTCGTCGATCCGAGCAAGATCACCGGCGGCACCTATGTCGCCGACTCGGCGCACAGCTTGGTCCAGTGGCGGGTCAACCACTTCGGCTTCAACGACTACTTCGGCATCTTCGGCGATGTCGAGGGGACGTTGCAGCTCGATCCCGCCAACCCGGGTCAGTCGTCGGTCGACGTCACGATCCCGGTCGCCAGCGTCACCGTAGCGAGCGAGGGGCTGCGCGATCACCTGCTGCGACCGGGCAAGGATGGCGGCGCGCCCGACTTCTTCGGCCCCGAGCCGAGCCCGGCGCGATTCGTCTCGAAGTCGGTCCAGATCAGCCCCGGCGGGATGACCGCGGACATCGTCGGCGACCTGACGCTCAACGGCGTGACGAAGGAAGTTAAGCTCGCGGCACGTTTCACCGGCACTGGCCCCAATCCGATGACCAAGGCGGAGACGGTCGGATTCGAAGGCCGCGGCGTCATCAAACGCTCGGATTTCGGCATCAACTTCGGCGTGCCGGTGGTCTCCGACGACGTCGAGCTGGAATTCACTGCTGCGTTCGAGAAGCGGGCAGCGGAATAATACGGCCCCGATCGCTTGCCATCGCAGCAACTTTGGGTCATTGGGATCGCTATGACGCGCAACGGACTTATTCTGCTTCGACTTATCCGCCCTTGGGCGTGACCTGACGCGTGTCCCTCGGGCGCGCGATGCGCCCAAGGGGTCAAGGCCACCAGACAGCAGAACCTTCCGTTGCGAGATTCCCCACAATGACCATGCTCCGCGAACCGTCGCGCAAGTACCGCCCTTTCCCCCAGGTGCCGTTGGCCGACCGCCAGTGGCCTTCCCGCACCATCGAGGCCGCACCCCGCTGGCTCTCGACCGACCTGCGCGATGGGAACCAAGCCATCGTGGACCCGATGGATTCGGCGAAGAAGAACCGCTTCTTCGACCTGCTGGTCGAAGTGGGAGTGAAGGAGATCGAGGTCGGCTTCCCCAGCGCGGGCGCGACCGAGTTCGACTTCATTCAGGGTCTCGTCCGCTCCGGGCGCATTCCCGACGACGTGATGGTGCAGGTTCTGACGCAGAGCCGGGAGGACTTGATCCGCACCAGCTTCGCCAGCCTCGACGGTGCGCGCGCGGCCATCGTGCATCTCTACAACGCGGTGAGCCCTGCCTGGCGCGACATCGTCTTCCGCATGAGCCGTGACGAGGTGCGCGAGATCGCGGTGGCAGGCGCGAAGGTCATGCGCGACGAGGCGGCCAAACGCCCGGACACCGAGTGGCATTTCCAGTATTCGCCAGAAACCTTCTCCACCGCCGAGCTCGATTTCTCGATCGAGGTCTGCGAGGCTGTGATGGAGGTGCTCGCCCCCACGCCGGAGCGGCCGATCATCCTCAATCTGCCGGCGACGGTCGAGGCGGCGACGCCCAACATCTACGCCGACCAGATCGAATACTTCTGCCGCAACCTGCCGAACCGCGAGAGCGCGGTAATCAGCCTTCACACGCACAACGATCGCGGCACCGGCGTCGCCGCGGCCGAGCTCGGGCTGATGGCCGGTGCGGACCGCGTCGAAGGCTGCCTGTTCGGCAATGGCGAGCGCACCGGCAACTGCTGCCTCGTGACCGTGGCGCTCAATATGTACACGCAGGGCGTCGATCCGGGGCTCGACTTCTCCGACATCGACCGGATCATCGAGACTGTCGAGTACTGCAACCAGATCCCGGTCCATCAGCGCCATCCCTATGGCGGCGAGCTCGTGTTCACCGCTTTCTCGGGCAGTCATCAGGACGCCATCAAGAAGGGGTTCGAGGCGCACGGCAAGCAGAACGACGAGTTCTGGCGCGTGCCCTACCTGCCGATCGACCCCGCCGATCTTGGCCGCGACTACGAGGCGGTGATCCGCGTCAACTCGCAGTCCGGCAAGGGCGGCTTCGCCTGGGTGCTCGAGCAGGATCAGGGCCTCAAGCTGCCCAAGAAAATGCAAGCCGACTTTTCCAGACACGTCCAGCGCATGGCCGACGAACTGGGGCGCGAGCTCAACGCGGCCGACATCTGGGACGTGTTCAAGCGCACGTATCACGTGCAGGTGCGGCCCAAGCGCTTCCAACTCGTCGATTACGAGGAGAGTCGCGCTGCGGACGGCACGCGCGTGTTCGCCGGGACGGTCGAAGTCGACGGCCAGGCGCAGAGCGTGTCCGGGCGCGGCAACGGCCTGATCTCCTCGGTCGTGGCAACGCTGCGCGACGCGTTCGGCGTCGAGCTGGAAGTGTGCGACTACACCGAGCACGCACTCTCGACCGGCTCCGACGCGCGGGCGGCCGCCTATCTCGAATGCGCCCTGCCCTCCGGCGATCGCGTCTGGGGCTGCGGCATCGACGAGGACGTTGCCACCGCCAGCGTTCGTGCGGTGCTGAGCGCGGCGAACTCGGCGGCTTCGATCTAGCTTGCCACAATCGGTGGTGCGGTTAGCGTGGCGGTTCGGGAGGAGCCGCCATGACCGAAGAGATCATCGAACCCGATCTGCCGATTATCGACCCGCATCACCACCTGTGGGACCTGCGCCCCCTCCTGCCCGTATTTCCCGAGCCTCGGCACGCTTTCCTGGAAGCGATCGCGGGCGCGGCCCACTACACGTTCGATCAGCTCCAGGCGGATACGCAGAGCGGCCATAACGTCGTCGCCACCGTGTTCATGGAATGCGGTGCATTCTACGATGTGAGCCGCAGCGACGCGCTGAAGCCGGTCGGCGAAGTCGAGTTCGTCAATGGCGTCGCCGCGCAGGGAGCAAGCGGTCTTTATGGCACCTACCGCCCCTGCGCGGCGATCGTGGGTCATGCGGACCTCAGGCTGGGTGCGGCGGCGGGCGAGGTGCTCGATGCGCTGCAGGCCGCGTCGCCCCGCTTCGTCGGCATTCGTCATCAGGGCGCGTGGGACGCCGATGCGGGCGTGCTCGGCCCGCCCTTCCACGCGCCCGAAGGGCTCTATCGCGACGCTGCCTTCCACCAAGGGTTCACCGAGCTCGGCAAGCGTGGGCTGACCTTCGATGCCTGGGTGCTCGAGCCGCAGCTCGGCGACGTGCTCGATCTCGCCCGCGCCTTTCCCGACCAGTCGATCGTACTCGACCATTGCGGCACGCCGCTCAACATCGCCTGCTATCGCGGCACGCTCGGGGAGCATTTCGAGCGTTGGCGTGCCAGCATGCGGGCGATCGCGGAATGCCCGAACGTCACCATCAAGCTCGGCGGCCTCGCGATGGCCTTCTGCGGCATGCCTGAGGAAGGCCCGGCCAAAGGCTGCGGCTCCGAGGAACTCGCCGCGCTGTGGAAGCCCTATATCGATACTTGCATCGAGGCATTCGGCGCCGACCGGGCGATGTTCGAGAGCAACTATCCGGTGGACCGTTGGGGCGCCAGCTACCCGGTGCTGTGGAATGCCTTCAAGCGGCTCGCCGCCGGGGCGAGCGAGGACGAGAAGCGCAGTCTCTTCGCCGGCACCGCGGCGCGCATCTACGGTATCGAGCACATCCTCGCCTGACCCTTACGTAACGGCAATCTCGACAAGCCCGTGACGCCTCGATAGCCCGCATAATAAGTTGCAATCGACAACGGAGACCCGGATGCCCCTTCCCGCCCCTTTCGACCGCCTGCGCCTACCCGTGATAGGATCGCCGCTGTTCATCGTATCCGGCCCCGAACTGGTGATCGCGCAGTGCAAGGCAGGGATCGTGGGCTCCTTCCCCGCTCTCAACGCCCGGCCATCGGGCGTGCTCGACGAATGGCTGCACCGCATCACCGAGGAACTGGCGGGGCACAATCGCGACAACCCCGACCGGCCGGCGGCACCCTTCGCCGTGAACCAGATCGTCCACAAGTCGAACGACCGGCTGGAGGAGGACATGCAGGTCTGCGCCAAGTGGCAGGTGCCGCTGGTCATCACCTCTCTCGGCGCGCGGGAGGAGATCTTCACGGCGGTGCGCGGCTGGGGCGGGATCACGATGCACGACGTGATCAACGACCGCTTTGCTCGCAAAGCGATCGAGAAGGGCGCTGACGGCCTGATCCCAGTCGCGGCCGGCGCCGGCGGGCACGCCGGCGTGCAATCGCCCTTCGCGCTGATGCAGGAAATCCGCCAGTGGTTCGACGGGCTGGTCGCGCTGTCCGGCTCGATCGCACATGGCCGCTCGGTGCTCGCCGCGCAGGCGATGGGCGCCGACTTCGCCTACATCGGCTCGCCCTGGATCGCGACGGCAGAAGCGAATGCCGACGAGCGCTATAAGGAAAGCATCGTCGAGAGCCGCGCGGCCGACATCGTTTACACGAACCTCTTCACAGGCGTTCACGGCAACTATCTGCGGGGCTCGATCGTTGCCGCCGGGCTCGATCCCGAGAACCTGCCGGTGAGCGATCCGAGCAAGATGAACTTCGGCTCCGGCGGCAACAGCAAGGCCAAGGCGTGGAAGGACATCTGGGGCTCCGGCCAAGGCGTCGGCATGGTCGATGCGGTCGAGAGCGTGGCGGAGCGGGTCGAGCGGCTCGAGCGCGAGTATCAGGCGGCGCGCGAAGAACTGGCGGCCAAGATCATCGGCTGAGTCGCTGGCCAGAGAGCCTCGGCCAGCGCATCCATCTCGGTAAAGTCGAACCCGTGTCCGATCGGATCGCGGCGATTGAGGACGAGCCTCCGGCGCGTGTCGAGCAACCGGCGCCGCAATCCGCGCTGGAGGAGCCCAAGCCGCATCAGCGCTTCCCCCACGGCACCTTCAGGATCCCGCGGCCGTGCTGCGGCCCATCCGCGTTCGATCTGCCCGACGCGCTCGGCCACGAGTTTGCTGTAGGTCCGATGCGGCCCGCGGTGAAGCGGCAGGCCCGTGCGCAGCGCCGCGCGCTCGCGGGCCGGAAGCAGCATGCCGTTGCGCCGGAAATCCTCGAGCCCCATCCGTGCGACCCCGAGTTCCGCAAACATCCGCTCGAAGCACCGCATCGTGCGTAACTGGCGCGGCAGTAAGTGGTGGCGTTGGAGGCCCGGATCGTGCCCCGGACGATCCCGATGATTGACCGCTGCGAACGGGATGCTGCGGCGGATAGCGCCGAAACCGGCCAGCCCACGATCAGCCACGCTCGACTCTGAGGAACCGCTCGTTCCCCGAAGGCCGGAGCGTCACGCGCGCCCCGTCCGGACCGGTCAGCGACACGGTTTCGGTGATGCGCCCGCCACTGACCAGCTCATTCACCAATCTCAGACCGAGTTGTACCGCGGCCGCGGGATCGGGAAACTGCGCATTGTCGAAATGCAGTTCCTGCCCGATGAAGAAGGCCAGCCCCTCGGACTGGATCGCGCCGCCGAGCATTTGCCGGAACGCACAGAGGCCGAGCGTCGGAAACGGCCCACCCGCCAGCCAGGCATCCACCATCGATAGATAGAAGTCGCGCCCGACCAGCGCTCGCGCGGGCGTCCAGGCAACGGCCAGTGCCTCTGGCAACCGGCGCACGAGCTCCGCCCCGAGCGCCGCCTGCGCGCGCACCACGGGAACCGTCGCGCGCCCTCCCGCGAGGTGTGGCCCCGGGAGGAGGCAGAGCCCCTCCCCCAGCGCCTCGCCGAAGTCAGGTGGAACCTCGTAGCGGTTGCGCAGATCCGTCGCCGCGTAACCGGCGCCGGGTGCCAGCCCGCTCAGATCGAAGGTCATCCCATCGATCAGCAGTTCGAGCCAGCGCGCCTGACCGCCCGCCGCCCCGCCGGGCTCCTCCCCGTTATGGCTGATCACCACTCTTTCGGCGGCCTCGACCGCCCGCCGGACTGCGGCCACGTCGGGGCGTGCCCCCGCCCGGAACATGAGTAACAGCCCCGGGGGCGCTTCGCGCGCGGCAATGTCGGACCTGATTGCGATCGATGCGTCCCTTGGTAGTGCTCCGAAATCCTGACGCGAAAGGCATCATACGTCGAGTCGCTCGGCGCGAGAGATGCGTCCGATTTCGAGGGATTTGCGGTAGCTCCCTAGAACACCCCCAGAGCGAGACCTTCGGCCAAGGCAGCGCCGAGCTCGCGGCACCGCGACAGGCGTTTGGCCGAAACGGTCTTTTCCGCCATGATCGCCTCAGGCGTCTGCGCGTCGAAGCAGAGGATCACCGGATCGGCCACCCGGCGCAGGCGCCATCCTGTGGCGATACGGTCGATCTGGCGTTCTGCGCCTTCCCCGTCGGAGCCGGCCGCGATCAAGGTCGCATACGCCCGCCCCTCTATCCGGCCGAGGACGGGATAGTAGCAGCGATCGAACATCTCCTTCATCTCGCCGCTCATGCTCGCGAGGTTTTCGGGGCACACGAAAAGATAGGCGGAGGCAGCAAGGATGTCCTCCGGCGTAACCTCGCCCGCAGGCAGGAGCCGAGCCGCTTCACCCGCCCCTTCGGCCGCGGCGCGCGCCATCGCCCGGCTCGCACCGGTGCGGCTGTACCAGGCGATCAGCAGGCGCTTTCCATCCTCGCTCATGCCGGGGACCATCGCGGATAGCTGTCGATTGTCAAACGGCACGCTTTGCGCGAGCAGCAGCGCTGCGGTAGACGCGGCCCATGGGGTCGCAATCGCTTTCCTGCGTGTTTGGCATCGAACGGTCGCTATCCGGCAAGGCCTGGCGCTGGCGCGGCGGGAACATGGCGCTGGCGAACGGTGCCGCCTCGCTCGAGGACGATATCGTTGCGCAGCTTCTGCTATCGCGCGGCGTCGCCCGGGAGGAGCTTGACCGGCACCGCACCCCCACTTTGCGGGAGTTTCTTCCCGACCCATCCGCCTTCCGCGACATGGACGCGGCCGCCGAACGCATCGCCCAAGCCGTGCTCGGCGGCGAGACGATCACGGTCTACGGCGATTACGACGTGGACGGCGCGACCAGTTCGGCACTGCTGATCCGGCTGCTGCGCATGCTCGGGCATGACGCCGGGCACTATATCCCCGACCGCCTGCTCGAAGGCTACGGCCCCAGCGGAGAAGCGCTGGTCAGGTTGGCGGAGGAAGGCTCGAGCCTGATCGTCACGGTCGATTGCGGTGCGATGGCGCACGAGGCGCTGAGCATGGCGCACGACGCGGGCGTGGACGTAATCGTGGTCGACCACCACAAGTGCGCCGCCGAGCTTCCCAAGGCTGCGGCGCTGGTCAATCCGAACCGGCTCGACGAAAGCGATCTCGGCGCGCGGCACGGCCATCTGGCCGCGGTTGGCGTGGCGTTCCTGCTGGCGATCGCCGTGGTGCGGACGCTGCGGGAGCGAGGGTACTTCTCAGGCAGGCCGGAGCCCGATCTGCGCGGCCTCCTCGATCTGGTCGCGCTCGGCACCGTGGCGGACGTTGCGGCCCTGCACGGCCTCAACCGCGCCTTCGTGGCGCAAGGCTTGAAGGTCATGGCGAAGCGCCAGAACGTCGGCATGTCCGCGCTGATCGATGCGAGCCGACTGTCGCGCGCGCCCGTGTGCAGCGATCTGGGCTTTGCCCTCGGCCCGCGGATCAACGCGGGCGGCCGCGTTGGCGAATCGACGCTCGGCGTTCGTCTGCTGACCACCGAAGATCCCGACGAAGCCCGCGAGATCGCCGCGCAGCTTTCCGCGCTCAACGAAGAACGACGCGCGATCGAAATGGCGGTGCAGGAGGCGGCAGAGGCGCAACTCGCCCGCCAGCACAACCGCGCGGTGCTCGTGCTCTCCGGCTCCGGATGGCACCCGGGCGTGATCGGGATCGTTGCCGGGCGAATCAAGGAGAAGACGGGCCGGCCGGCGATCGTGATCGCGCTCGATGGCGGGACCGGTCAGGGCAAAGGCTCCGGCCGTTCGATCTCCGGCGTCGATCTCGGCGCCGCCATCATCGCGGCGCGCGAATCGGGGCTGCTCGTCGCCGGTGGCGGCCACGCGATGGCAGCGGGGCTGACGCTGGAGGGGGACAAGCTCGATTCACTCGCCAATTGGCTCGACGAGCGCCTTGCGGGTGCGGTGCAGCGAGCCTGCGCCGAGCAGGTCCTGTCGCTCGATCTTTCCCTCGCGCCCGGAGGGCTGACGCCTGAGCTGGTGGAAACGCTTGAGCGCGCGGGGCCCTTCGGTGTGGGTTGGCCCGGACCGAAGCTCGCAGTCGGGCCGGTGCGGCTGGTCAAGGCGGATCTCGTCGGCACCGATCACGTCCGCGTGATCGCCAGCGGCGACGACGGGCGCTCGTTCAAGGCGATCGGCTTCCGCATAGCGGAAAGCGATCTCGGCCAGTCGTTGCTTCACGGCGCGAAGGGACGGAGACTGTGGCTGGCCGGCCGCGCGAAGATCGACGACTGGGGCGCTCGCCCGCAGGCGGAGCTTCATCTGGAGGACGCCGCCTGGGCTGACTGACATTCCCGCTTAACGCACAGGGTTGACCGCGCCGCGCCGCCCCCCTAAGTGCGCCGCCACGCCACCGGCACCTGACGGTTCGGCCCCTTCGTCTAGCGGTTAGGACGCGGCCCTTTCACGGCTGAAACACGGGTTCGATTCCCGTAGGGGTCACCACCGACGAAATGTCGCCGTGGCGCGCCATTCCTTCATGGTATGGCCCCTTCGTCTAGCGGTCAGGACGCGGCCCTCTCACGGCTGAAACACGGGTTCGATTCCCGTAGGGGTCACCAACTTTTGCAACAGACATTGAAGCGCAGCGCGGGCGGGCACACACCGGTTCCGATCGGGTGATGACAGCCGCCTCCGCGATCCCTACCGTCTCGCACTGAGCTCGACCTGTGCCGGGAGAGAGTCGGTGATGATCTCGGTTTACCCCATCATGCTCTTCGTGAGCGCCATATCTTCCGCGCCGGTTGCCGGCATCTTCTATGCATTCTCCTCGTTCGTCATGCCCGCGCTCGGCCGCATTCCGGATGAGCAAGGCCGCGGCGCGATGAATGCGATCAACGTCACAGTCTATACGCCGAGCTTCATGATCCTCTTCACGGGGACGGCGCTGCTGTCCGCCGTCCTCGCGGCCTGGTCGCTGTTCCTGATCGAAAGCCTCGCGAGCCAGCTCGTCCTTGCTGCCGCCCTGCTCTACCTCGTCGGCTGCTTCGGCGTGACAATAGCCTTCAACGTGCCGCTCAATCGCCAGCTCGCGGAGGTCGACGCGAGCAGCGGCGATGCGCTGTGGCGGAAATTCCTGCGCCAATGGACGATCTGGAACAGCGCTCGAACCGTCGGGGCCGGCCTCGCCGCGGCGCTGTTCATCCTCGCGCTTGTGCTCGGCTACGGTCGGGCGGCCGCGATCGCGTGAAAGAAGCGGCAATGTTCCACGTATCACCCGGACACTGGCGCAATTTTCTAGCCGGAGCGGTTTCCCGCGGCTAAGGCCCCGCGCGCTATGGAGCAGGATCGCACCTACCCCGTCGCCGCGCTCGTGCTGGCCGTGATCACGGCGGTAGGTATGGCAATCGCCGGAGCGCCCCTGTGGCTCGCACTGGCGGTGCTTCTCGTCTGGGCCGGCTCGCTCTGGCTCGCGGTCGCATCTCCTCCACCGCCTATCGAATCGGCGACCAACGGCTCGTTCAACCGCGACGACATGGGCCAGTTCATCGAACATGCCGGGACGCCGCTGCTGGTGACCGAGAACCGCCGGATCTCGATCGCCAATCGCTCCGCGCGCAATCTCCTCGGCGCGCACATCCTGGGGCAGGACATCCGTGTCGCCTTCCGCCATCCCGAAGCCGTCGCGCTGCTCGAACGGGACGCGAGCGGGCAGGCGACCGTGCAGGGGCTCGTCCGCAGGCGCGACATCTGGATTCTCAATTATCAGCGGCTGGGCGAGGAGCTCGGCGTGATCGAACTGCTCAACCAGACGGCGGAAGCCGACATCAGCCGCGCGCACACCGACTTCGTCGCCAACGCCAGCCACGAATTGCGGACGCCGCTTTCCTCGATCATCGGCTACGTCGAAACGCTGCGCGAGGACGGCGGCAAAGCCCCGCCCGAAACCCGCGCCAAGTTTCTCGACACCGTCCTCGGCGAAGCCCGGCGCCTGAAGAACCTCGTCGACGATCTCATGTCGCTCTCGCGCGTGGAGGCGGAGAAGCACGACCTGCCGCAGGAACACCTCCCCTTGCGCGAGCTGGTCGAAAGCGCCGCGCGCGATGCCGCCGGCCCCGAGCGGCAGGATCGCCTCGACCTCGATTGCGAGGGCGGGATCGAAATCAGGGGCGATGCACGCCAGATCGAACAACTCATCCGCAATCTGGTCGACAACGCGCTGAAGTATGGCGCGCCCGAGGAAAAGGTCTCCGTCACCCTGTACCGCTTGCCCGAAGGCGATGCCGAACTGACCGTCACCGACCGCGGCGAAGGCATCGCGCCCGAGCATCTCCCGCACCTGACGCGCAGGTTCTATCGCACCGATCCGGGCCGCAGCCGCGCCTCGGGTGGAACGGGGCTCGGCCTGGCCATCGTCAAGCACATTGTGGAGCGACACCGCGGACGCCTCGACATTACGAGCAAGCTTGGCCAAGGCACGACCATTACCGTGCGCATTCCGACCGTCGCCCAGACCGCCGAGGAAGTGTCATGAAATTGTCACGAAAGTTCAACAAAGCCTCGGTGGCAAGCTCGTGGACCGCGCGCTTGCGTCCGTTCGAAGCCCCTCCGAGCTAGGTCGCAACAGGCGTGTCTCTCACCATTCTCCTTCTTCTGGCGCTGGGACTGGGGCTGGCCGGATGGCTCGCCGCACGCTCGCGCGCATGGGCCTTCCGCCGGGCGAGCGGCGCGAGCGCGATGGCAGCCCTCCCCAGCTACCACGGATGGTACGTGGCGCTGTGGATCGTGGTTCCGATGGTGCTCTTCATCGCCTTGTGGAGCGTCGTCGGCCCGCACCTCGTCAGCCAGCATGTGCTCGCTTCCCCGGCAGCGGCCGATCTTCCGGCGTTCGGCTTCAAGCGCGAATCGATGCTTGCCGAAGCTCGCGCGGTCGCGATGGGAACGGCGCCCGCCGTGTTCAATGACCAAGCGCGTGCACTGGTCGAACCCTACCGGGAGGCGATTGGGCGCTACCAGGCCATCGGGATCGTCGTAACGCTCATCCTCGGCTTTCTCGGCGGCGTCTGGGCCTTCCTGCGCATCAAGCCCGACTTCGCCGCCCGTACCCGCGTCGAACGGACCATCATGGTCGTCCTGCTGCTTGCCTCACTCGTCGCGATCCTGACGACGCTGGGTATCTTCGCCAGTCTGGTGTTCGAGACGATCCGGTTCTTCGGAATGGTCAATCCGGTCGATTTCCTGTTCGGGACGCACTGGGGTCCCGACCCGATGTCGAGTGCGGCGAATCCTGATTCGAGCCGCTACGGCGCGATTCCGCTATTCTGGGGCACGATCTACATCGGGGCGATCATCGCCATGATCGTCGCCATCCCGCTCGGGTTGATGAGCGCGATCTATCTGACCCAGTATGCCAAGCCTGCCGTGCGGGCATGGGTGAAACCGGCGCTGGAGATCCTCGCCGGGGTTCCGACCGTCGTCTACGGCTATTTCGCTGCGCTGACCGTCGCCCCTGCGATCCGCGACCTGGCGCTCGCGGCCGGCATGTCGAATCCCTCGAGCGAGAGCGCGCTGGCGGCTGGCCTGGTCATGGGCGTGATGATCATTCCGTTCGTGTCCTCGATGGCGGACGATTCGATCGCGGCCGTTCCGCAGGCGATGCGCGACGGCAGCCTTGCGATGGGTGCGACGACCTCGGAGACCATCCGCCGCGTTCTCGTACCCGCGGCGCTGCCAGGTATCGTCGCGGGTGTCATGCTCGCCATCAGCCGCGCGATCGGAGAGACGATGATCGTGGTCATGGCCGCATCGACCGCCGCCAATCTCAGCGGCAATCCGCTGGAGGCGATGACCACTGTCACCGTCCAGATCGTCGCCATGTTGACCGGCGAAGGCAGCTTCGACCATCCGGCCACCCTGAGCGCCTTTGCGCTCGGCTTCGTGCTCTTCCTGGTCACACTTGGCCTCAACTTCATCGCCCTGCGCGTCGTGAAGAGGTTCCGTGAAGCTTATGAGTGAGCGCATTCCCCCGACGCGCACCCCCGTTTTCGAGGAGCGGCTCAAGAAGCGCTACGCGGCCGAGCGCCGCTTCAAGCTGGCCGGCATCGCCGCGATCATGTTCTCGATCGCGGTGCTGGCGTTCCTGCTGGTGACGATGACGCTGAACGGCATCGGCGGCTTCCAGCGCGCCGAGCTGACGGTGCCGATCGACTTCACGCAGGCCGGAATTGCCGGCGATCCGGTCGTGCTGTCGCAGCCCGGCGGCATGCAAAGCCTCGAGGCGCAAGATTTGCCTTCAGTGGTGGAATTCTTTGCCGAGCAGGAGCTTGGCCCACAGGGTGCTGCACAGCTCGGCAGCGGCGCTTGGCGCGAGGTCGGTCAGGCGATCATCGACGATCCTTCGCTGCTGAACACCACGGCGACCTTCGATCTCCCGGCGAGTCCCAATCTGGCCGCCGCGCTCAACGGCGAAGGTTCCGACGAAACACAGGCTCTCGCCGCCCGGCTAGTGGAGCAAGGCAAGCTGGAAACGGCGTTCGACGTCGGCTTCCTGAGCCGCGCCGACGCCACCGATCCGCAGCAAGTCGGCATCTGGGGTGCTCTCAAGGGCTCGATCCTGACGATGATCGTCACGCTTGCGCTGGCTTTCCCCATCGGGGTGCTCGCCGCGCTCTACCTTGAAGAGTACGCGCCCAAGAACCGCTGGACCGACCTGATCGAGGTGTCGATCAACAACCTGGCGGCCGTACCTTCGATCATTTTCGGTCTGCTCGGCCTCGCGGTGTTCCTGTGGATCTTCCCCAGCATGCGGTCGGCGCCGCTGATCGGGGGCATGACGCTGGCACTGATGACGATGCCGGTGATCGTGATTTCCGGGCGCAACGCGATCAAGGCGGTGCCGCCGTCGATCCGCGATGGTGCGCTCGCAATCGGCGCGTCGCCCGTCCAGGTGGTGTTCCACCACGTGCTACCCCTCGCTCTCCCCGGCATTCTCACCGGCACGATCATCGGCATGGCCCGGGCGCTGGGCGAGACGGCGCCGCTGCTGATGATCGGCATGCGCGCCTTCGTCGCCTCGCCGCCCGACGGATTTACTTCGCCCGCGACTGTCCTGCCGGTTCAGATCTTCCTATGGTCGGACGAGATCGATCGCGGATTCGTCGAACGGACCTCGGCCGCGATCATCGTGCTCCTGCTGTTCCTCCTCGTGATGAACGGCCTCGCCATCTACCTGCGCAACAAATTCGAGAAAAAGTGGTGACCGTAATCCATCCCAACCTGGACGACACCGAAGCGAAGATGCGCGCGCGGGACGTCTCCGTGTTCTACGGCGACAAGATGGCGATCGATAACGTTTCGATCGAAATCCCGACGAAGTACGTGACCGCCTTCATCGGCCCATCGGGCTGCGGGAAATCGACCTTCCTGCGTACGCTCAATCGGATGAACGATACGATCCCCTCGGCCCGCGTGGAGGGCGAGATCCTGCTCGACGGCGAGGACATCTATCGCTCGAAGATGGACGTCGTGCAGCTTCGTGCACGCGTGGGCATGGTGTTCCAGAAGCCGAACCCGTTCCCCAAGTCGATCTACGAGAACATCGCCTACGGCCCGCGGATCCACGGCCTGGCCGAAGGCAAGCAGGAACTCGACGCGATCGTGGAGACTTCCCTCCAGCGCGCCGGCCTGTGGAACGAGGTGAAGGACCGGCTCGAGGACAGCGGCACGGCGCTCTCCGGCGGGCAACAGCAGCGCCTGTGCATCGCGCGGGCGATCGCCGTCGACCCCGAGGTGATCCTGATGGACGAGCCATGCTCCGCGCTCGACCCGATCGCGACTGCCAAGATCGAGGAACTGATCGACGAGCTCAACGGGCGCTATGCGATCGTCATCGTCACCCACTCGATGCAACAGGCGGCACGCGTCAGCCAGCGCACGGCGTTCTTCCACCTCGGAAAGATGGTGGAATACGGCCGGACTTCTGACATATTCACCAATCCGCTCGAAGAGCGGACGAAGGATTACATTACGGGCAGGTACGGCTGATGACCGAGCATACAGTCAAGGCGTTCGACGAGGACATCACCCGGCTTCGCGGCCTGATCGCGGAGATGGGCGGCCTGGCCGAAGTGGCCGTGCAGAACGCCATGGACGCTCTGGTCAAGGGCGACGACGAGCTGGCTCAGCAGATCATCAAGGGCGACAAGAAGATCGACGCTCTCGAATCCGAGGTCGACAAGCTCGCTGTCCGCGTGATCGCCCTGCGCGCGCCGATGGCCGACGACTTGCGAGAGGTGATCGCCGCGCTGAAAATCGCCGGCGTGGTCGAGCGGATCGGCGACTATTCGAAGGCGATCGCCAAGGCGAGCCGCGAGATCGCCGACCGCCGGCACTTCGACCCGCTGACCTTGATACCCGCCATGG
>Ga0307405_10000278_pt1 | contig 18930 bp, 18 predicted proteins | sample 322Cmetagenome_2_FD_203311 | JGI IMG/M metagenome (GOLD analysis project Ga0307405, IMG submission 203311) | Maize rhizosphere microbial communities from greenhouse at UC Davis, California, United States - 322HYB-C-1 | ecosystem: Host-associated > Plants > Roots > Rhizosphere > Soil | place...
AGGTTTTTTCCTGAGCTAATAAGAGTCCGTTTTGGCTCTTAAGTTGCTCGACCCGTTCAATTAGCAGCTCGAGTCTGGCCATCAGCGCTTGCAGGTCGGTATCTTCCATTGTGTCCACTGAGGATTGTGTCTGATGGGGAATAAGGGTCGCACAGCCTTTAATGGTCTTGGCGAGTCTGTCGATGTAGGATACAAGGCCTCCATTCTAGACATAGCGCCGTCTGGCGCCTAGCTGCCCATGCCCATTCAGAATTCCCCGTATCAAGCATTCGCCACCCTGCTGAGCGCCAGCGGCCATCCTGTCTCGCCTGCCGAACTGCACGGCCTGTTGCTCGGCCGCAGCTGCGCCGGCGCCGGTTTCGACGCCGATGGCTGGCTGGCCGACGCCGCCGAGCTGCTCGAAGGCGAGCCGGCAGACAATGTGCGCAATGCGCTCATCGGCCTGCAGGAAATGGTCAAGGGTGAGTTGACCAGCGACGACATGACCGTCGTCTTGCTGCTGCCGACCGACGATGCGCCGCTGAGCGAACGCGCCGCTGCGCTCGGCCAGTGGTGCCAGGGCTTCCTCGCCGGTTTTGGCCTGACCCGCCGCGAATACGCCCTGAGCGACGAAGCGAAAGAAGTCCTGCAAGACCTGGCAGCAATCTCCCAAGTGCAGGATGCCCTGGAAGAGTCCGACGATGGCGAAAGCGACTATATGGAAGTCATGGAGTACCTGCGGGTCGCGCCACTGCTACTGTTCACAGAGACCAAGAAAACCGCTGAGCCGGCCACCAAGCCGTCCCTGCACTGATCGCTTGAAAGGGAACACCGTCTGCCCATGATTCATATCCCGAAGTCGGAATACGGCCGTCGCCGCAAGGCCTTGATGGCGCAGATGGAACCCAACAGCATCGCAATCCTGCCCGCCGCCGCCGTTGCGATCCGCAACCGCGACGTCGAGCACGTCTATCGCCAGGACAGCGATTTCCAGTATCTCAGCGGCTTTCCCGAACCGCAGGCGGTCATCGTGCTGATGCCCGGCCGGGCCCATGGCGAGTACATCCTCTTCTGCCGCGAGCGCAACGCCGAGCGTGAAATGTGGGATGGCCTGCGCGCCGGCCAGGAGGGGGCGATCCGCGACTACGGCGCCGACGACGCATTCCCCATCACCGATATCGATGACATCCTGCCGGGCCTGATCGAAGGCCGCGACCGGGTGTACTCGGCGATGGGCAGCAACCCTGAGTTCGACCGGCACCTGATGGAGTGGATCAACGTGATCCGCTCCAAGGCCCACCTCGGTGCCCAGCCGCCGAACGAATTCGTTGCCCTGGATCATCTGCTGCACGACATGCGCCTGTATAAATCGGCGGCGGAAGTGAAAGTGATGCGCGAAGCGGCGCGGATTTCCGCCCAGGCGCATATCCGGGCCATGCAGGCGGCGCGGCCGGGGCTGTACGAATACAGCCTGGAAGCCGAGCTCGATTATGAATTTCGCAAGGGCGGGGCAAAAATGCCGGCCTACGGTTCCATTGTCGCGGCGGGGCGCAACAGCTGCATTTTGCATTACCAGCAAAATGACGCGCTGCTCAAGGAGGGCGACCTGGTGTTGATCGACGCCGGGTGCGAGATCGATTGCTATGCCAGCGATATCACCCGCACCTGGCCGGTCAGCGGCAAGTTTTCTGCCGAGCAGAAGGCGATATACGAAGTGGTGCTGGCCGCCCAGGAAGCCGCGTTTGCTGAAATTGCGCCGGACAAGCACTGGAACCAGGCCCATGAAGCGACGGTCCGGGTCATTACCGAGGGACTGGTCCGCCTTGGGCTGCTGGAAGGCGAGGTCGATGAATTGATCGCCAGCGAAGCCCACCGGGCATTCTACATGCACCGCGCCGGCCATTGGCTGGGTATGGATGTGCACGACGTGGGGGAATACCGGGTGGGTGGCGAGTGGCGAGTGTTGGAGGTTGGAATGACCTTGACCGTTGAACCGGGCATTTACATCGCGCCGGACAATCGCAACGTAGCGAAAAAATGGCGCGGCATTGGCGTGCGCATCGAGGATGACGTGGTAGTGACCAAGACCGGTTGTGAAATCCTGACTCGCGGCGTGCCGAAAACGGTCGCCGAAATCGAGGCCTTGATGGCCGCCGCACGGGCTCAAGCCGCATGAACCGGGTCAACGTAGCGATCATCGGTGGCGGCCTGGTCGGCGCGAGCCTGGCGTTGGCCATGCAGGCCGGTGCCAAGGCCAGGGGCTGGAAGATCATGCTGATCGAGCCCTTCGCCCCCGGTGACGCCTGGCAACCGAGCTACGATGCGCGTTCATCGGCGCTTTCGTTCGGTGCGCGGCAGATTTATCAACGCTTGGGCTTGTGGCAGGAAATTTCCCGCCGGGCCGAGCCGATCAAGCAGATCCATGTGTCCGACCGAGGGCGGTTTTCCACGGCGCGGCTGTCCGCCATGGAGGAGGGCGTGCCGGCCCTCGGCTATGTGGTTGAAAACGCCTGGCTCGGCCAGTGCCTGTGGCAAGGCCTGGACAAGGAAGTCGTCAGTTGGCGCTGCCCTGCGCAGGTGACCCGCATGGAGCCGAAAGTCGCGGGCTATCGCTTGACCCTGGACGATGAAACAGTGCTGGAATGCGACCTCGCGGTACTGGCCGACGGCGGGCGCTCGGGCCTGCGTGAACAGCTTGGCGTCGGGGTCCGCAACCGTCCCTATGACCAGAGTGCCTTGATCGCCAATATAACGCCCAGCGAAGCGCACAATGGCATGGCTTTCGAACGCTTCACCGACGAAGGCCCGATGGCCTTGCTGCCGCTGCCGGAAAATCGCTGTGCATTGGTCTGGACGCGCCAGGGCATGGATGCGCAACGGCTGGCAGCGCTCGATGAGCGCAGTTTCCTCAGTGAGCTGCAGAATGTGTTCGGCTATCGCCTGGGCACCTTGAAGCAAGTCGGCGCGCGGCATCTTTATCCGTTGGCGCTGGTGGAGGCCGAGGAACAGGTGCGTCCGCACCTGGCCATCCTGGGCAATGCAGCCCACAGCTTGCATCCGATTGCCGGGCAAGGCTTCAACCTGTCCTTGCGCGATGCCCAGGCCTTGGCCGATGCGTTGCTCGAGAGCGACAGCACGCCTGGTGATTTCGCGGTGTTGCAAGCCTATCGCGAGCGCCAGCGGATGGACCAGGCCCTGACCGTGGGTTTCTCCGACCAGGTGACGCGGCTTTTCAGCAGCGACCTGCCGCTGGTGTCCCTGGGCCGCAATCTCGGCCTGCTGGGCCTGGACCTGCTGCCACCCGCCAAGCGCTGGTTCGCCCGCCAAGCGATGGGATTGGGAACACGCCCTGATGCTTGATCCCGATCATTCCTTCCAACGGCGGCTGATGTCGCCAGCAACACAGGCTTAAAGCATGGAATTGCGTGCAGATCTGCTTATCGTCGGTGCCGGTATGGTCGGCAGCGCCCTGGCGCTGGCCTTGCAGGGCAGTGGCTTGCAAGTGCTGCTGCTCGACGGCAGCCCGATGAGCGTCAAGCCCTTCGATGCCCAAGCCGCATTCGAGCCCCGGGTCAGTGCCTTGTCGACGGCCAGCCAGCGGATCCTCGATCGCTTGGGCGTCTGGGAGGGCATCACCGCCCGGCGTGCCAGCCCTTATACCGACATGCACGTCTGGGATGGCAGCGGCACCGGGCAGATTCATTTTTCGGCCGCCAGCCTGCATGCCGAGGCGCTTGGGCACATCGTCGAGAATCGCGTGGTGCAGGACGCCCTGCTGGATCGGCTGCATGACTGCGACCTGGGCCTGCTGGCCAATGCCCGGCTGGAGCAGATGCGTCGTTCCGGCGACGACTGGCTGTTGACCCTGGCCGATGGCCGCACCTTGCGCGCACCGCTGGTCATTGCCGCCGACGGCGCGAATTCCGCGGTGCGCCGCCTGACCGGCGTGGCAACGCGCGAATGGGATTACCTGCATCACGCCATCGTCACCAGCGTGCGCACTGCCCGGGCGCATCGAATGACGGCATGGCAGCGCTTCACCGATAACGGCCCGCTGGCGTTCCTGCCGCTCGAGCGTGACGGCCAGCACGATTGGTGCTCGATCGTCTGGTCCACCACTCCCGATGAAGCGCAGCGCTTGATGGCGCTCGATGACAGCGCGTTCTGCAACGAATTGGAGCGCGCCTTCGAAGGCCAGCTCGGCACGGTACTGAGCGCCGATCCGCGCCTGTGCGTGCCGCTGCGCCAGCGCCATGCCAAGCGCTACGTGGCAGAAGGACTGGCACTGATCGGCGATGCGGCCCATACCATCCATCCATTGGCGGGGCAGGGGGTGAACCTGGGTTTCCTCGACGCCGCCGTGCTGGCCGAAGTGCTGCTGCAAGCGGCCGCACGCGGCGAGCGCTTGGCGGATGTGAAGGTATTGAGCCGCTACGAGCGGCGACGCATGCCCCACAACCTGGCGTTGATGGCGGCGATGGAGGGGTTCGAGCGCTTGTTCCAGGCCGATCCGCTGCCGGTTCGCTGGTTGCGTAACACCGGGTTGAAACTGGTGGACCGCCTGCCTGAGGCCAAGGCGCTGTTTGTGCGCGAGGCGCTCGGGTTGATGGGGGATCTGCCGGATTTGGCCAAGGCCTGAACGGTGTTTTGGGCTTATGGCCTATCGCGAGCAGCCACCGCAACGTCACCCGTGCAACATTTGGAAACGTGTCTGCCCACTGTCCGATTGTGGTGCTAAATGTGAGTCCTTATCATTTGCGCTCCGTTCATTACCGAGAGACCGCTACCATGTCGGCCACTAAACGCCTGCTGTCCGCCCTCGCCCTGGCCCTGATTGGCACTTCCGCCGCCCAGGCCGCCGATGAGGTGGTGGTCTATTCCTCGCGCATCGATGAATTGATCAAACCGGTCTTCGATGCGTACACCAAGAAGACCGGCGTAGCGGTGAAGTTCATTACCGACAAGGAAGCGCCGCTCATGCAGCGGATCAAGGCCGAAGGTGCAAACGCCACCGCCGACCTGCTGCTCACCGTGGACGCCGGCAACCTCTGGCAAGCCGAGCAGATGGGGATTCTCCAGCCCTTCACCTCGTCGGTCATCGACACCAACATCCCAGCTCAATATCGCGCGTCTTCCAATGCCTGGACCGGCCTGAGCCTGCGGGCGCGGACCATTGTTTACTCCACAGACCGGGTCAAACCGGGCGAGTTGACCACTTATGAGGCGCTGGCGGGCAAGGAGTGGGAAGGCCGCTTGTGCCTGCGGACGTCGAAGAAGGTCTACAACCAGTCCCTGACCGCGACCCTGATCGAAACCCACGGCGCGGAAAAAACCGAGGAAATCCTCAAGGGCTGGGTCAAGAACCTGTCCACCGACGTGTTCTCCGACGACACCGCGCTGCTTGAAGCGATCAATGCCGGCCAATGTGATGTCGGTATCGTCAACACCTATTACTACGGCCGCCTGCACCAGCAGAAGCCGGACTTGAAGGTCAAGTTGTTCTGGCCAAACCAGGCCGATCGGGGCGTGCACATCAACCTCTCGGGCATTGGCCTGACCAAGCATGCGCCGCACCCGGAAGCCGCGAAGAAGCTGGTGGAGTGGATGACCACGCCTGAAGCGCAAAGCATCTTTGCCGACGTGAACCAGGAGTTCCCGGCGAACCCGAAAGTGAAGCCTTCCAAGGAGGTCGCCGCCTGGGGCGAGTTCAAGGCCGATACGTTGCCGGTGGAAGTCGCGGGTAAACGCCAGGCCGAAGCCATCCGCATGATGGACCGCGCTGGCTGGAATTGAGACTGCCCTCAGTCATTCGATGAAGTGTGGTGAGGGAGCTTGCTCCCGCGGGACCGGGCTGGCGCTCCAGGGTGAAGCCCTCCCGGAATATCGGCCGAGGTTTATCTGACGGGGCATGATCTCGACGTTGGGGCTACTTCGTAGCCCAGCGGGAGCAAGCTCCCTCGCCACATGAGACCATTTGTCAGCGATGACATCAGAAGAGAGCTTTCCTTGACCCACCCCGCCCAACGCCGCTGGTATCCCCTGGTCTTCGCCGTCGCTGCGCTGGTCTTGTTGCCCCTGAGTGTGCTGCTGCTGTCCTGGCAGAGCATCGATCCGCAAATCTGGTCCCACCTCTGGGACACTCAGATGCCGCGCCTGTTGGGCAATACCCTGACGTTGATTCTTGGCGTGGGTGTCGGCGTGACGCTGCTGGGCGTGAGCCTGGCCTGGCTCACCAGCCTCTGCGAGTTCCCTGGCCGACGATGGCTCGATTGGGCGTTGATGCTGCCGTTCGCGATCCCCGCCTATGTACTGGCGTTTGTCTTCGTTGGCCTGCTGGATTTTGCCGGTCCGGTGCAGACGCTGCTGCGCGAATGGTTCGGCAGTGGCCTGCGCCTGCCTCGGGTACGCTCCACTGGCGGGGTAATCCTGGTCCTGGTCCTGGTTTTCTATCCCTATGTCTATCTGCTCGCGCGAAGCGCTTTCCTGGCGCAAGGCAAGGGCTTGATGGAAGCGGCCCGGGTCCTCGGGCAGTCGCCGTGGCAGGCGTTCTGGCGCGTAGCGCTACCGATGGCTCGACCGGCAATCGGCGCTGGCGTGGCGCTCGCGCTGATGGAAACCCTGGCGGACTTCGGTGCGGTGTCAGTGTTCAACTTCGACACGTTTACCACGGCCATCTACAAGACCTGGTACGGTTTCTTCAGCCTCTCAAGTGCCGCCCAACTGGCCAGCCTCCTGTTGTTGGCGGTCATGGTGGTGCTCTATGGGGAACGCCGCGCCCGGGGCGCCCAACGGGCCGGCAACGAGCGACCGCGTGTGCAGGCGCTCTACCCCTTGCGAGGACTCAAGGCGCTGGCGGCCAGCGGCTGGTGCCTGCTGGTCTTTGCCTGTGCGTTTGTCATTCCCGTCACGCAATTGGTGGTGTGGTTTTGGCAGCGCGGTCGTTTCGACCTGGACGAGCGTTATGCCGGGCTGATTGTCCATACCCTCTATTTGGGTGGTCTCGCAGCCCTTGTCACGGTCAGCGTCGCCTTGCTGCTGGCCTTCGCTCGGCGCCTGGCGCCGACCCGGTCCATCCGCGCCGGTGTCGGCCTGGCAAACCTGGGTTACGCCTTGCCTGGGTCAGTGCTGGCGGTGTCGATCATGCTTGCGTTCAGCTATCTGGACCGCGAACTGGTCATTCCGCTGTCGACCCTGTTCGGAGGCGCGGGCAAGCCGTTGCTGCTGGGCAGCTTGTCGGCGCTGTTGCTGGCGTACCTGGTGCGTTTCCTGGCCGTGGCCTACGGCCCGTTGGAAAGCAGCCTGGCGCGTATTCGTCCGTCGTTGCCTGAAGCCGCACGAAGCCTTGGGGTGAGTGGGCCGCGACTGTTTTTCAAAGTGTATCTGCCGTTGCTGCTCCCAGGCACCTTGAGCGCTGCGCTGCTGGTGTTCGTTGACGTGCTCAAGGAAATGCCCGCGACATTGCTGATGCGCCCGTTTGGCTGGGATACGCTGGCGGTACGGGTTTTTGAGATGACCAGCGAAGGGGAATGGGCGCGAGCTGCGTTGCCGGCGCTGACCCTGGTGCTGGTGGGATTGCTGCCGGTCATCGGATTGATACGGCGTTCGGCCCACCGGCGCGTTCTCAGTGAATAGAGCACACGCCTAGGTGCCAGTCCTGGATCATGCGGATACAATGCGCGGCATTCGGTGCGGTCCGTCTGTCGGACAGGGTAGCTAGGAGCGTCAGAAAAATCCTTTTTTCAGGCGTTCGGGCTGTGGCAGTACCCGTCCGCACCTTCGCCAAGCCCGGAAGGAGAAACCCATGGGACAGCGTACGCCTCTGTATGACCTTCATCTCGCCCTCGGCGCGAAAATGGTCGATTTTGGCGGTTGGGATATGCCCTTGCACTATGGATCGCAAGTTGAAGAGCACCATCAGGTGCGCCGCGACTGCGGTGTGTTCGATGTATCCCATATGACCGTGATCGACGTCGCCGGTCCCCAGGCCAAAGCCTGGCTACAGCGTTTGCTGGCCAATGACGTTGATCGCTTGCAGGACACCGGTCGCGCGTTGTACAGCACCATGCTCAACGAGCGCGGCGGCATTGTCGACGACATGATCATCTATCGCGTCGAGGACGGTTACCGGCTGGTATTCAACGCCTCGACCCGAGATCAAGACTTGGCCTGGATGCAGGCGCAGCTCGGCGATTACCAGGTACAACTTCACGAGCGTGCCGAACTGGCGATGCTGGCTATCCAGGGGCCCCAGGCCCGGCACAAGATCGCCGAGCTGGTCACGCAACCACGCGGCCAGTTGATCCAGCAGCTCAAGCCCTTCGAAGGTCGCGCCGACGGTGACTGGTTCATCGCCCGGACCGGCTACACCGGCGAGGACGGCCTGGAGATTGTCCTGCCGGCCCATGAAGCCCCGAGTTTTTTCAACGACCTGGTGGGTGCCGGCATTTCTCCCATCGGGCTGGGCGCGCGCGACACCTTGCGCCTCGAAGCCGGCATGAACCTCTACGGCCAGGACATCCACCAGGATGTTTCGCCGTTGGCCTCGAACATGGCCTGGAGCATCGCCTGGGAACCCGCGGACCGCCAGTTCATCGGTCGCGCTGCGCTGGAGGCTGAACTCGCCGCTGGCGTACAGCACAAACTGGTGGGGCTGGTACTGGAAGAGCGCGGTGTGCTACGCGCCCACCAAGTGGTCCGTATCGCCAATGTTGGCGAAGGAGAGATCACCAGTGGTAGTTTTTCTCCTACGCTTAGCAAGTCCATTGCCCTGGCACGTGTTCCGATGGCTACGGCTGACCGTGCCGAGGTGGAAATTCGTGGCAAGTGGTATCCGGTACGAGTGGTCAAGCCGACCTTCGTCCGCCATGGCAAAACCCTGATCTAACCCTTTGCGGCGGGCCGCTGGCCGCTGACACTTTCTCTTGAGGACACAGAATTATGAGCGATATCCCTGCCGAACTGCGTTTCGCCGAAAGCCACGAGTGGGCTCGTCTGGAAGCCGACGGTAGCGTCACCGTGGGCATCAGCGACCACGCGCAGGAAGCGTTGGGCGACGTGGTGTTTGTCGAGCTGACTGAAGTCGGTAAGGTTTTTGCTGCGGGCGATCAGGCCGGTGTGGTGGAATCGGTCAAGGCCGCTTCTGACATCTACTCCCCGATTGCCGGTGAAGTGATTGCAGTCAACGACGAATTGAGTGGTTCGCCAGAGTTGTTGAACTCCGATCCTTACGTGGCTTGGATCTTCAAGCTCATGCCAAGCGATGCGTCCGAGCTGGACAAGCTGCTGGACGCTACCGGCTACAAGGCTGCAATCGGCGAATAAGACGGGACAGCCTTGGGTAATCTCCGGGCAAAAAAATGCCGCTCGATCGAGCGGCATTTTTTATTGGCCGGGAATCACTCCTGGGCGACGGCGTTTTTCGCCAGGATTGCGTTGGCCAGTTCCATGTCGGTGGCTTGCAGGCCTGGGTTGTCGGCACGGACTTTCTGCATGGCCGCTTCCAGGTAAGGGCCACGAATGCCGCCGTCACTGGCGACGAAGCTGCCGGCGTCGTCCTGGGCGGCGACGATCAGCTTGTTATCCTTGAAGGTCAGGTAGGTGGAACCGGTGGTCGCACCGGATGAGATGACGTTACGCCAAAACGTGTCGGCCATTGCCGAGCCCACGGGAAGAGAAAGCAAGGCCAGGGTCGCGACAGCAAGTTTGAGACGCATGATAGGTGACTCCACAGGGTTAACTATGATTTTGGATTGCCGTTGCCCCGGTTCAGTTCCATGACACGTCAGTCAGCTTTTTCAATCGTCAACACGGTACCTTCTTGCGCCACTACCCTGACCCTTGTGCCAACAGGCAGATCGGGCCCTTTGGCCAACCAAACGCCATCGGCCACCTTGATCTTGCCGCGCCCATCGACGATCGCCTCATGGACCTGGAATATCTTGCCAATCAGCTCCTGCCCGCGCAGGTTCAGGTGCGGCTGGTCGCTCTGGCGGATAGCGCTGCGCTGGCGTCGCCACCAATACAGGGCTGTCGCGATAGCGAACAGGCCGAACAGCAGGAACTGCACCTCCCACGCCATTTGCGGCAGGACGAAGGTCAACACGCCCACCGCAGCGGCGGCCATGCCAATCCATAACAGGTATCCGCCGGCGCCGAATATTTCCAGGATCAACAGGATGACGCCCAGCGCCAGCCAGTCCCAATAAGACATCTGCTGCAGGAACTCCCACATAGGCACGCCTCAGGCTTTCTTGCTGTCGAAGGTGGCCTTGACGATTTCGCCAATGCCGCCGACCGCTCCGATGACCTGGCTGGCTTCCAGCGGCATCAGGATTACCTTGCTATTGTTGGCCGAGGCTAATTGGCCCAGCGCATCGATGTATTTTTGCGCAACGAAGTAGTTCACGGCCTGGACGTTACCGTCGGCAATCGCCTGGGACACCACCTGGGTGGCGAGGGCTTCGGCCTGCGCCTGGCGCTCGCGGGCCTCGGACTCGAGGAATGCGGCCTGGCGGCTGCCCTCGGCCTCGAGGATCTGTGCCTGTTTCTTGCCCTCGGCGGTGAGGATCGCCGACGCTCGCAAGCCCTCGGCTTCGAGGATCTGGGCACGCTTGATACGTTCGGCTTTCATCTGCCCTGACATGGCGGCCATCAGGTCGGCCGGCGGGCTGATGTCCTTGATCTCGATCCGCGTGATCTTGATGCCCCAAGGTGCCGTGGCCTCATCAACGGTGCGCAGCAATTTCTCGTTGATACCGTCGCGCTGGCTCAACATGGCATCCAGCTCCATGGAACCCAGCACCGTGCGGATGTTGGTTTGCAACAGGTTGCGGATGGCGTGCTCGAGGTTGTTGACCTCGTAGGCGGCCTGGGCCGTATTGACCACCTGGAAAAAGCACACGGCGTCGATCTGCACCGTGGCGTTGTCGGCGGTGATGACTTCCTGGGGTGGGATGTCCAGCACGCTTTCCATGACGTTGATCTTGCGACCGATGCGGTCCATCACCGGGATGATGATGTTCAGGCCCGGCTTGAGCGTATTGGTGTAGCGGCCGAACCGCTCGACCGTCCATTGGTAGCCCTGGGGCACGACCTTGAACCCCATGAACAGGATGGCGACCACGAGGCCGATGAAAAGTAGAAGTACGCTACCGATCTGCATGACGGTTCCCTGTGCGGATTGAATGGACCTGCGAACCCTGAGTGTAGGGCAAGCGGCCATTATCTTCGCTACGGTCCGTTCCGGTATGTTCGTGGGAGTTTTCCGGTCCTTTAGCCGGACCGTGCCTACTTTTGCTCGCTCTGAGGTGTGACCCGCAATACTTCCTCGACAGTGGTCAAGCCCGCCGCCACCTTTTGCGCGCCAGAAAGCCGCAAGCTGCGCATGCCTTCCTTGAACGCCTGGCGGCGCACGGCCAGCAGGTCGGTGTCAGGGTGGATCAGGCCTTTTACGCTGTCGCTCAACTGCATGATCTCGTACACCCCGGCGCGCCCGCGATAACCGGTGTCACGGCATTCCGAGCAACCGACGGCCTGTTGGGCGTTGGTGGGCAGTGGCGCCTGCCAGGGACGTGTCAGGGTTTGCCAGTCGTCTTCGTCCAGGGTCAGGGGCGCCTTGCAATGGGGGCACAATGTCCGCACCAGGCGCTGGGCCATCACCCCGAGTACCGTGGCCTTGATCAGGTAATGCGGCACGCCGAGTTCCAGCAGGCGGCTGATCGCGCTCGGTGCATCATTGGTGTGCAGGGTCGAGAGCACGAGGTGTCCGGTGAGCGCTGCCTGGATCGCCATTTCGGCGGTCTCCAGGTCGCGAATCTCGCCGATCATGATGATGTCCGGGTCCTGTCGCATCAGCGCGCGGACGCCTGCGGCAAAGGACAGCTCGATATTGTGCTGGACCTGCATCTGGTTGAAGGAGGCCTCGACCATTTCAATCGGGTCTTCGATGGTGCAGAGGTTCACTTCCGGCGTCGCCAGTTTCTTCAGCGTGGTGTACAGGGTGGTTGTCTTGCCGGACCCGGTGGGACCCGTGACCAGGATGATGCCGTTGGGCTGGCGAGTCATGTCCTGCCAGCGGCGCAAGTCGTCTGCGGAAAAGCCGAGCTGGTCGAAATCCTTGAGCAGCACTTCCGGGTCGAAGATCCGCATGACCATTTTCTCGCCGAACGCGGTGGGCAAGGTCGACAGTCGCAACTCCACCTCGCCGCCATCCGGGGTCTTGGTCTTGACGCGGCCATCCTGGGGCTTGCGCTTTTCCGCGACGTTCATCCGGCCCAGGCTCTTGAGCCGGCTGATGATGGCCATCGTCACCTGTGGCGGGAATTGGTAGACGGTGTGCAGCACGCCGTCGATGCGAAAGCGCACGGTGCCTTGCTCCCGGCGCGGTTCGATATGGATATCGCTGGCCCGTTGCTGGAACGCGTACTGGAACAGCCAGTCGACGATATTGACGATATGCGCGTCGTTGGCGTCCGGCTCCTGGTCACTGGCGCCCAGGTTGAGCAGTTGTTCGAAATTGGTCAGGTTGCTGGGTTGCTGGTCGACCGTCGTCGCGCCGCTGACCGACTTGGCCAGTCGATAGAACTCCACGCTCAGGCGTTGGATGTCGACGGGGTTGGCCACCACGCGCTTGACCGGCAATTTGAGCACGTGGGTCAGGTCTGATTCCCAACTGCTGACATAGGGCTGGGCGCTGGCGACCGTGACGGCGTCGCGATCCACCGCGACCGCGAGGATCTTGTGGCGCTGTGCAAAGGCGTAGGACATCAACGGCGTAACAGCCGCCACGTTGATCTTCAAAGGGTCGATGCGCATGTAGGGCTGGTCGGCCTGCTGGGCCAGCCATAGCGTCAGGTTCTCCAGGTCCAGGCGCTTGCCGGGGCGGCTGAGGTCGTCGAGATGCTGGTTGGCGATGAATTCCAATGGGTGTAGCTGGCTGTTGGCGTTATGGCGCCGGCGGGCATTGAGCGCAGTCTCGGCCGAATCCTGGCTGATGAGGCCTTGGGTGACCAATTGGCGCAGCAGGTCGTTGAGGTCCAGCCAGCGGTCCTGAGTGGCGTGTTTGGTGGACATGGGCGTTCGGGTTCCTATTGGACTAATGCAGCAAAGCCGCGATACAGACGCTTCGGCGTCCTGGCTCGTTCTGCAAAAGAATAGTCCCGACCCTATGGACCGTTGGGCCACTACCCGACCAATGCGTTTCCAATTCTTGCCTGGATGCTCTCAACCGGCCGCCAGGACCGGCCCGGCCCGCGCAATATCGGCGTCCTGCAAGTCCACCGAACAGACGCTGATTAGGTTACGCAATTTTTCGGCGATCACTTGCGCGCGGTGCCAGCTCAGCCCGGCCAAGAGGATCTCTATCGACAGCAGATCGTCGAGGCGCTCGATCCGCGCCGTTTCCAGCGTGAGGCCTTGCAAGGCAAACAGATTGAGCACCCGGCAGGGCAGGTCCGGCTCGGCTTCCCCGAGCAAATGATAGTGAGCGCGACAATGGGTGTTGGCGGTGTGCCAGGCGTCGGCACGAAGCACTGGTGTGCTGACGGATTCCAATGAGGGCATGGGGAAGTCTCCAGAAGTTCGGGAGAAATCTTTACATGGGCGTCGGGGTATTTCTTATCTAAGATGGGCTGATTGAGCGGATTAGCCGAATTGAATTAATCGTATATTGATCTATCTGGGGTTTATTTATGCAAAGCGAGCTGGACGCTTATGACCGCAGGATACTGGCCTTGCTGCAGGAAGACGCTTCGCTTTCCAGTGCGCAGATCGCCGAGCAGGTAGGTCTGTCCCAATCGCCTTGCTGGCGTCGGATTCAGCGGATGAAGGAGGAGGGGATCATTCGCGGGCAAGTGACGCTGCTGGATCGCAAGAAAATCGGCCTCAACACGCAGATATTCGCCGAAATAAAGCTCAATGCTCACGGACGCTCGAATTTCACCGAATTCACCGAGGCGATCCGCGGCTTCCCTGAGGTACTGGAATGCTACGTGCTGATGGGATCGGTGGATTTCTTGCTGCGCATTGTCACGGCGGACATCGAGGCCTACGAGCGCTTCTTCTTCGAGAAGCTGTCGATGGTGCCAGGGATCCAGGAAGTGAACTCGATCGTGGCGCTGTCGGAAATCAAGTCCACGACGAGTTTACCGGTGGTGCGCTGAAGCATCTGCAGGTGTGCGGGCTGGCCCCATCGTCGGATCGCCGTCCGAAGCAAGCTCGCTCTTACAGTTGAATTTCAGCGGTCACAAAATCTGACTCTAAAGCTGAACCCCTGTGTGCGAGCCTGCTCGCGAAGCGGTGTTACAGGCGCAGCAAAGTCTTCCAGGCCCGGTTCTGATACACCGCGATCGCCTGTTGCTTGCGCGCATCCAGAAGCTCGTCGGTGATCGGTTCGTTGGCCAATTGCGCCAGCTTGTTCAATTCGCCGTAGAGCCGGTCCATCTCAGCAATTTCCAGCACCTGGCGGGCATGATGCAGCCAGGCCTGGATGCGTTCGATGCGCGGCAATTGCTCGGCCAGGTCTTCTGGCTGCTGCTGGTAACGTTGCAGTTGCAAGGACGAAGCTTCTTCGCTCAACAGGCGTGGCAACCAGCTGCCCAGTTGCGCCGCGCCCTGGCGGTTGCCACGGGTGTTGCGGTCGGCGGCCCAGCTGCGGGCCAGCAGCCAGCGTGACGCTTGGAGGGAGAAGAGGCCCCAGCGCGGGTCTTGCAGTTCTTCGAGGAACTGCTCCGGTGCCGCCTTGCGCACGTCTTCGTCTTCGAGGCCGGCCTGGACCAGCGGACGCCAGTCTTCCAGCAGCGCGTCCAGGGCAACCCGCAGGTCGTGGGTGGATTGGCGCGGCGCGGCCTGGCCGAGGCTGCTGAGCAATGCACGCAGTTCGGCGAGGTTTTCGACCCAGTCCTGCAGCAGGCGCCAGTGGCCGTTGAAGCGATATTGCTCGGCCAGGCGCTGGCTGCTGCCCAGCAAATGCCAGCTCAGCGCCGCGAAAGCATCGTCCAGCGGTGTTTCGGCGCTCAGTTGCGGAGCTGGCAGGCTCAGGGCGTAGCTGCCCGCTTCATGAAGGCGATAGCCGCGTTCGGCCTTGCTGATATCACAAGGCATCAAGGGCAAGGTCGCGGCCAGCTCGGCGGCCAGCTCCAGCAGCGCGGCAGGTTCGCCTTCACGCAGTTCCAGCTCCAGCTCGCAGATTTCTTCCTTCTGCTTGCCGACCACGACGTGGCCCAGGTCCAGCGCGGCTTCGATGACCACTTTGCTTTTGCCACGGCCCCAGGCGATTTCGGCGCGTTCACGAACGAAGTCGGTGGTGAAGATCGCCTTGAGGGTCTTTTTATCCAGGTCTGCCAGCGCCTCGGGCCAGCACTCGCCCTCGAGTTTCTTCAGGTCCAACTTGGCCTTGGGCAGGTGCCAGTCGTATTCGTTGCGCTCGGACAGACCGGCGACGCTCTGGCCGCGGGTCTTGAGGGTCTGGATCACCTCTTCGCCGTCGCGACGCAGGCGCAGGGCGACTTTGGCCCGGGCTAGGTCATGTTCCGGCGTGTCGAAGTACTGGTTCATCAGTTCGTGGCGTTCCCAGCCACTCTTGTTGCGTTTTTTCAACAGCGGATGCTCACGCAACGCTGCCAGGGTCTCGCGGCTGACGCGGAGTTTGATTTCGGTTTCTTTCTGCATGGCCGGAAAATCCAGGGATCGGGTGCGCAGCCGGGGGAAGGTGTGGCTGCCAAGGCCGTGCAGTGTACAGGACTCCTCGAGCCTACGCGCCGAACGGTTCCATCCTTGCGCTCTATGGCTCTATGATGGACTTCAATCTGCAAGTCCGGAGCCAGCGATGCCTTTGCCGTCCATGAAAGATCAATTCGCTGCCCTGATCGCTGCGCCATCGGTCAGTTGCACCCAGGCGACGCTGGACCAGTCCAATGGCGCCGTTATCGAGCTGCTGGCGGGCTGGCTCACCGAGCTTGGGTTTTCCTGTGACATCCAACAGGTCAGCCCCGGCAAGTTCAATCTACTGGCGAGTTTCGGCACGGGCCCCGGCGGGCTGGTGCTGGCTGGCCACAGTGACACGGTGCCGTTCGACGGCGCGTTGTGGCAGACCGATCCGCTGAAACTCACCGAGGTCGATGGGCGATGGGTGGGCCTGGGCAGTTGCGACATGAAAGGTTTTTTTGCCCTGGCGATCGAAGCGGTCAAGCCGCTGCTGGACCAACCGTTCAAGCAACCGTTGCTGATCCTCGCCACGTGCGATGAAGAAAGCTCCATGGCCGGCGCCCGCGCCCTGGCCGATGCCGGCCGGCCATTGGGCCGCGCTGCGGTGATCGGCGAGCCCACCGGCCTGCGGCCGATTCGCCTGCACAAGGGCGTGATGATGGAGCGCATCGATATTCTCGGGCGCAGCGGCCACTCATCCGACCCAAGCCTGGGCCACAGCGCCCTCGAAGCCATGCACGACGCCATGGGTGAGCTGCGCGGCTTGCGGTTGCAATGGCAGCGTGAATTCCGTAATCCGCAATTTACCGTGCCGCAACCGACGCTGAATTTCGGCTGCATCCACGGCGGTGACAATCCCAACCGGATCTGTGGCCAGTGCTCAATGGAATTCGACTTGCGCCCTTTGCCAGGCATGGACCCGCAGGTGCTGCGGGCAGCGATCCAGCAGAAGCTCGACCCCATCGCCGAACGCCACAAGGTCAAGATCGACTACGCGCCGTTGTTTCCCGAGGTGCCCCCGTTCGAGCAGGCCGAGGATGCCGAATTGGTGCGCGTGGCCGAGCGGCTGACGGGTTATCGCGCCGAAGCAGTGGCGTTCGGCACCGAAGCGCCTTATCTTCAGCGCCTTGGCTGCGAAACCCTGGTGCTGGGTCCTGGTGATATCGCCTGCGCCCATCAGCCCGGCGAGTACCTTGAAATGTCACGTTTGCAACCTACCGTGCAATTGCTGCGTCAGTTGATCGGTCATTACTGCCTGACGCCGGCCACGGCCGGTTAAATTGCCCCCGTGCGGGCCCGTATTCATCACATGAGGAGAGCGCGCGTGTCGCCAAGCCTGTTCCGACGATAACCACCAGCCCGCTGTGCGTTCTGTTTCGTCTTTTTTCGGCTGTTATTTATTACAGGTCCAGGTTCATGCCCGAATACGTCAATTGGCTTCGTCACGCTTCGCCTTATATCAATGCCCACCGCGACTGCACCTTCATCGTCATGCTGCCCGGCGATGGGGTGGAACACCCTAATTTCGGCAACATCGTCCACGACCTGGTGCTGCTGCACAGTCTTGGCGTGCGCCTGGTGCTGGTCCATGGTTCGCGCCCGCAGATTGAAACCCGTCTTGCTGCCCGTGGCCTGACGCCCCATTACCACCACGGCATGCGCATCACCGATGCCGCGACGCTGGAATGCGTGATCGACGCGGTCGGCCAGTTGCGCATCGCTATCGAGGCGCGCCTTTCCATGGACATGGCGTCATCGCCGATGCAAGGCTCGCGGTTGCGGGTCGCCAGCGGCAACCTGGTCACCGCCCGGCCGATCGGCGTGCTTGAAGGCGTGGATTATCACCACACCGGCGAGGTGCGCCGGGTCGATCGCAAAGGCATCAATCGGCTGCTGGACGAGCGCTCCATCGTCTTGCTGTCACCGTTGGGCTATTCGCCCACGGGGGAGATCTTCAACCTGGCCTGCGAAGACGTCGCCACTCGTGCGGCCATTGACCTGGCAGCGGACAAATTGCTGCTGTTCGGCGCCGAGCAAGGCCTGATCGGCGAAGATGGGCGACTGGTTCGCGAGTTGCGTCCGCAACAGGTCCCGGCCCACATGCAGCGTCTGGGCAGCGACTATCAAGCCGAACTGCTGGATGCGGCGGCCCAGGCCTGCCGTGGCGGTGTCGCGCGCAGCCACATCGTCAGCTATGCCGAGAATGGCGCGCTGCTGGCCGAATTGTTCACCCGTGACGGCAGCGGCACGCTGGTAGCACAGGAGCAGTTCGAGGTGGTGCGTGAGGCGGCGATCGAAGACGTCGGCGGATTGCTGGACCTGATCAGCCCGTTGGAAGAGCAGGGCATCCTGGTGCGTCGTTCCCGCGAGGTGCTGGAGCGCGAGATCGAACAGTTCAGCGTGGTCGAGCGTGAAGGCATGATCATCGCTTGCGCGGCGCTGTACCAGATCGCCGATTCGGATGCCGGTGAGCTGGCCTGCCTGGCGGTGAATCCGGAGTACCGCCACGGTGGCCGGGGCGATGAGTTGCTGGAGCGGATCGAAACCCGGGCCCGTGCCCAAGGGCTCAAGACGCTGTTCGTACTGACGACGCGGACCGCCCACTGGTTCCGTGAGCGGGGCTTCGAACCCAGCACTGTCGAGCGCCTGCCTGCGGCCCGGGCGTCGCTCTACAACTATCAGCGCAATTCGAAGATCTTCGAAAAGTCCCTGTAGGCGGCCCCGCTTTACCGCGGTCTTCTTGATTTCAGACAATGAGCAGCTAGTCTGGAACCGGTCAAGATCGCGGCATACGCGAGCGGCTGTGAACAGGATCGAAGGCGCAGGAGGCGCGCAAACTCATTTCGTCGCCCGGCATCACGGGGTCTGGTAAATCCCTGGCGAAATGACCGTTCAGTAATCCTCTGCGTCGCCGATAAGGCATGTCACGGCTTGATGAAGCGGTGATGGCACTCTTATGTCAAACTGCGCTGAAAACTGTTGAAACAATTCTATTTGGATTTATAAAAAATCCTTTATTCTTCGGGCCGGTGTCGCGGGGTTAGACCTTCGTCGTAGTCCGAAAGGGTTACGGTTGACTTGCCAGTCACGGTCTGGCGCTAATCGCGCATCCGCGGATTCCGGGCGTTCGAACCGGAACCAAAGACACACAAGAATTAGAAAACGAGAGGAGCGATACATGAAGAAGTCCACCTTGGCCATGGCAGTGGCCCTTGGGGTATTGGCGCAGCAGGCAGGCGCCGCCGGTTT
>Ga0307405_10000279_pt1 | contig 18890 bp, 11 predicted proteins | sample 322Cmetagenome_2_FD_203311 | JGI IMG/M metagenome (GOLD analysis project Ga0307405, IMG submission 203311) | Maize rhizosphere microbial communities from greenhouse at UC Davis, California, United States - 322HYB-C-1 | ecosystem: Host-associated > Plants > Roots > Rhizosphere > Soil | place...
GAAGCTGCGGTAGCGCGCATCGCTCCAGGCCACGCCCAGGCGGCCGGTGAGTCGGGAGGTGAGTTGCCAGGCGGAATCGAGTTCGATGCCGCGCAGGCGGACTTTGCCGACGTTGATCAGATTGTCGCGCAGCGGTGGTGCAAACAGCGAGGTGGGCGGGCTGTAGGTGAGCGCTTGGTAGTCATCGACGTCGGTCTGGTAGACGGCGAGGTTGAGCAAGGCGCGCTGATCCCAGAACCGCGTTTTCATACCGACTTCCAAAGACGTGGCCCGCTCGGGCTCGAAGGTGGGCGCGGTGAACGGGCCGATCACGTCGAAATTGATGCCACCGGCCTTGTAGCCCCGCGACCAACTGAGGTAGCCCATCACCGCGTCGGTGAAGCGGTAGCTGGCGCTGAGCAGGCCGGAGACGTTGTCTTCTTTGATCGAGTCTTCGCGGTAATAAGCACCGCCGAGGGCGATGTCGCGCAGCAGTTGCCCACCGGCCTGGAACACCGGGGGCAAACCCGTCAGCGGGGCGAGGTTACTGACGTCGCGGGAGATCCAGCCGTCCTTGCGCTCCTGGCTGTAGCGCAGGCCGCCGGTGAGTTCCAGTGGGTCGATTGGGCGCCAGGAAAGTTGGGCGAAAATGGCGCGGCTATCGCCCCTCTGTTCGCCGTCGTAGCGCTGCCGGCCGCCATCGAGGAGCACTGAAGGCACCTGCCTCGGATCGGTGAAGGTGATGCCGTAGAGTTTTCGCAGTGCCTCCACTTGGTCGCCGACGAACCAGGGCGCGGCATCCGGGCCGAATTCGGCGTCGATCTGCCGGTCGAGCTGCTGGCGCAGGTAATAGAGCCCGGCGACGTAATCGACGGACGAGCCGGCCGTGCCGGACAGGCGCCATTCCTGGCTGAACTGCCGATGGCCGAGCTCGGCTTCGGATTGGGCCACCGAGAGCGCGGTGCTGTCGCCGTCGCGGCTGGCGCGGTAGTCCCAGTCGCGGTAGGCGGTGATGCTGGTGAAGCGCATCGCCTCGTCCAGGTCCCAATTCAATTCCAATGACACACCGTTTTGCAGGGTTCGTGGACGCCCCGGCGCGTCGATGCGGTTCTCCCGTTGGTAAGGGTCGGGCTGCGCCAGCGGATAGCCGACAAATCGGGCGCGCTTGCGGGTTTGCTCGCTGTAGTGGTTGACCAACAGCACGTTGCCAGCTTCGTTTTGCTCGGCGTAGTCGGCGATCAAACGGGCGCTGAAGTCGCTGTTCGGCGTCCACAGCAACTGGCCGCGCAGGCCTTGGCTGTCGGCGTCGCCGAGGCGGCTGCCGTCTTGCAGGTTTTCCACGGAGCCTTCGCTGGAACTGTCGAACACGTTGAGTCGGCCAGCGAGCACATCGTCTTGTAGCGGCCCGGATATCGTTCCGCGATATTCTCGCAGGCCACGCTCGCCATAGCTGGCTTCGAGGTTGGCTTCGGGCTGGAACGTCGGTTGCTTGGTGATGATATTCAGCGCGCCCGCTGTGGTGTTCTTGCCGAACAGGGTGCCTTGCGGCCCGCGCAGGACTTCGATGCGTTCGATGTCCATCAACTCGGTGAAGGCCATGCCCTGGCGGGCCTGGTAAACGCCGTCGACGTAAGTGCCGACGCTGCCTTCCAGGCCATCGTTATAGGCCGTCGCGCCGAAGCCGCGCAGGCCGAAGCCGGCGTAACGGGCGTCATGGCCGGAAACCACCAGGCCCGGCACGCGTTGTTGGATGTCTTGCAGTCGATGCAGGCCGGCTTCGTCCAGTTGGTCGCCGTAGAGGACGTTGATCGGGATCGGCACGTCTTGCGGGTCTTCCTCGCGGCGGCGAGCGGTGACGGTGGTTTCGTCGAGCGTGAGGGCACCGGGGGTCTCCGGGCCGGCGTGGACCGACACCCAAGGCAACGCGCAAACGCTGCCGAGCAAGAGCAGCCGATAACGCAGGACCGGCATGCTAGAACTCCCGGGCCATTTCGCGATGCACCGTGTCCGGGCAAACCAGTGTCTTGATCCGCGCCAGCAATTCGCGGCTGTCGGCGGGCTTGAGCAGTGCCGCGTCGAAGGCCAGGTTTTCTGGGAAACCTTCCGGCCTGCGTGGCGGGATCGCTGAATAAAGCATCACGGGCAGATCGTGCCCACGGCCGCGCACCTGTCGCAGCAGTTCCCAACCGTCCATGCCGGGCATCATCTGGTCGCTGATCAGCAGGTCGATCGATTGATCCGCCAGGCAGGCCAACGCGTCTTCGCCGTTCGCCGCGATGCTGACGTCGAAACCGTAGCCGGCCAGCAGGTCGTAGAGCCATTCGCTGTTTTGCTCGACGTCGTCCACCAGCAGGATGTGCTGACCCTGGCCGTCGAACGGTGTGATGTTGTTGTCGACGATGCCGTTTTCAAAGTCGTGTTCTTGGGCGCATTTGAGTTGCAGGCGGAAACTGAAGTGGCTGCCCTGCCCCGTGGCCTGGGGTTCGAGGCGGCTGTCCATGCGTTCCAGCAACTGCGTGACGATGGACAGGCCCAGCCCGCTGCCTTCGTAGCGCTGCGCGTTGCGGCCACGGCGGAACGGTTGCAGCAGTTGTTCGAATTCGTGTGGTTCGATGCCAATGCCGGTGTCGATCACGCTGAAACGCAGCTCCACGGTGTCTGCGGTGGTTCCCGGAGAACAGCTCACTTCAAAACGGATCTGACCGTCGCGGGTGAATTTCGCCGCGTTCGCCAACAGGTTCATGAGCACCTGCCGAAGCCGTTTGAAGTCAGCCTCCACCAAGGGCGGCAGATCTTGCGCCAGTGCCGCGTTGAAGCTGTTGCCCTGGCGCGCGGCAAGGAAGCCGGCCTCGTCGGCGACCTCCTGTAGAAAGCCGTACAGATAACCCGGCGCGATGGTCAGTTGCATCTGCTCCAGCTCGCCACGGGAAAATTCAAGCATCTCGTCGATCAGTTCCAGTTGCTGGCGGGCGTTGCGCTCGATGGTGGCCTGATAGTCGCGGTTGGGCCCGGCATGCAGCAGGCGCGCATAGTCGATGATGCGCACCAGCGGCGAGCGCAGGTCGTGGCTGATCCGCGCCATCAACGCACTGCGCGCCTCAAGGGATTCACGCAACTGCGAGGTGCGCAGCGCCACGGTGCTTTCCAGGCGTTCGTGCTCGGCCTGGCGTTGTTGGTCGAGGGTGGACAGGGCGTGTTTTTCACGGTTGCGGCTGCGGGCGACTTCCATGATCAAGGTGCACACCAGCAATACCACGCCCGCCAGGGTGGACGAGAGGCTGTATTTGTTTTCCGGCGATTGCCAGGGCAGTTGTTCTTGCGGGAAGAAAATCCGCATCAGCAATTGCCCGAGCAGTAGCGCCGGCACCAGCCAGGCCATCCAGCTGTAGCTCAGGCGTGCGCGCCAGGCCATGAACAGCGTGGTAAGCAGGACGCCGTAAAAACTGAACAGGGACATCTGGACGATTTGCGCGCCCTGGACCGCATCGATCTTCAGCCACCAGAGTCGGCCGAGGATGCAGCCCAACAGCGGCATCCAGTAGCTCCAGCCAATGATTTTGGGCAAACGGGCAACCTGCAACAGCACCCGGAAGTAGGCCAGGAACAGCACGAACGAGAAAGCGCTGGCGCAAGTCAGCAGCTCGCGCGTCCAGCCCAGCGCGCTGGGCCAGTACATCAAGTAGCCGTTGAGGATGCAGGTCAGCAGGATGTAGCTCAGGACCGCGCCGGCGTTCACGGTGAGCAGTCGAGAGCGGAGGATCCAGCCGACGATAAAACCGAACGGCACCACCAGCAGGACAATGCCGAGGCTGAGCCCGTCGCTCAGGTACGTCTGTTGCTGGCTGCGCAGCAGCGCCGGTTCGGACCACAGTTCCGGTTCCAACAGCATCTGGAAATTGCTCGCCACTCGGACAAACACCGTGGCGCTTTCGCCCGCCGCCAACGACACCGGGAACGCCGGCTGACGCGCCGCTGGCTGGGGCCATTCGGCCAGGGGATAGGCGCCGCCGCCGTGGGCCTCATGCCCCGGTTGGTAGACGCGAATGTCTTCCAGGCGCGGTGCCCCGACCACCAACAGGCGCGAACACACCGCAGCGCTTGAGTTAGTCAGTTGTAATTTCAACCAGAATGCCGAGCGGCTGTAACCCTGCGTCGGCCAGCTTGGGGTTGCGGCGTGAAATTGCGTATCAGGCAGTTGAGCGACGTGTTCCAGGCTCAGGCGTGCCTGGGTGTCCTCGAAAATCTGCGCCACGGGCATCAGGTTCAGATGGTCGGCGCGGCAGATATCCACAGGCGCCGCATGCGTCAGGCCTGTGGATAACAACGTTATCGTCAGCAGTAGAAACTGTAGGAGCCGCATCAGGCGCGCCCGGCCGACTCGGTTTCAACGAGGCCCAGGGTCTGCTGGCGAAACTGGCTGGGCGTCATGCCGATTCGCTGGCGGAAGGCAGTGGTGAAATTGCAGGCGTTGCGAAAACCCACCAGTTCGGCGACGTCCTGCACGCTCATGGCGCTTTCGCAGAGCAGATCCTGGCCGCGTCGCAATCGCGCATCGCGAATGTAGGCGAACACGGTCATTCCCAGGTGTTCGCGAAAAATCGCGGTGAGGCGTTTTTCATGGGTGCCGACCTTTTGCGCGAGGCTGGCCAGGGGCGGCATGTCGTCCAGCTGGTTTTCAATCAGGCGCATCGCCGCGCGCAGGACGATTTCATCGCCTTGCGGCTCCGGGTCGGCCTGGCTTTCATGGACGGCCGGTGGCGCGCGCCAGGTCAATTGCAGGTGAATCTTGATGCGTGCGAGCACTTCTTCCGGGGCGCAGGATTTGGGGATGTAGTCCACCGCGCCAACGGTCAGCCCTTCCAAGCGCTCCAACGATGTATTGGCAGAAGAGAGAAACAGGATCGGGACATGCCGGGTGGCCGGAGCTTCGCGTAACAGCCGGCACAGGCTGAAGCCGTCCATTTGCGGCATGTGCACATCCAGGACGATCAGGTCCGGGCGCAGGGCGAGTGCCCGTTGATAGCCCTGGTAGGCGTCGCTGGCCAGGGAAATGCGCCAGGGCTGGGTCTTCAACAGGATGAGCGTGGCGCGGATGTCCTCGGGGACATCGTCGATCAGCAGAATATGCGGCAGCGACTCGGACGCCGCCGCTGCCTGCCTTTCATGTCGTCCGTTGTCCATTCGCCAGGTCTCTTGTTGTGTTTAGCCAGGTCACTGTCGCGAAATTGCCGGGCGAGGAAACACGTATCGGGCCGGCAACAAGTCGATATAACGGCAGGTAAGGCGAGAACTGAAGCTATCAAATTTTTAATGGGCGATAAACGGTCGTCCCCGTTCGGGGCGGGACATTGTTGGCGGGGGATGAGGAGTATTAAACAAGAGGTGACGGCGTCTGGACGTCAGCCAAGGCGAGAGGGACCGAGCGGATCACTCGACCGTGGCGAGGGAGCTTGCCCCCTCGCCACAAAGGAGATGTACTCGACTAACTGTGCCGAACCGCCACGGGTTTGTTGAGTTCCTTAAATGAGCAGCAGCCAGTTAGAACTGGTAGCCAATCTGAGCCAGTAACTGCGGATTCTCCTGACGCGTGTCGCTCTGCGCTTCACCGCCGGAGTGACGCCACGCGACCGTTGCGTCGAACGAAACCTGGCCGTATTGAGCGCGCAAACCCACACCGCCGCCGGAGAGGCTGCGGGTGTTTTCCTCGTCGGCCCATTCGTTGTGGTTGATGCGCACTTTGCCGGCGTCCCAGAACAGGTAAGGCGTCAGCTTGTCGATCGGGTAGCGAAGTTCGATCTGCGTCAGCATGCCTTCGTCGCCTGACGCTTCGCTCTGTGGATAAGCCCGCACGCCATCGACGCCGCCGAGGCTGAAATCTTCGGACGAGTCGAGGTTGTCCTGGCTCCATTGGCCGAGGAAACGGGCGAACAACGTGAAGTTGGCAGGCAGCGCTTGCAGGCGGGCGAGGTCGACGTTGACTTTGCTGAATTGGCCTTCGGTCTGGGCCGTCTGACGGTCGCCTTCGCGCAGGGCAGAATCGAGTTTCAGGTCACCGTAGGTCAGCGTCGCGCCGCCGTAGGTGATGCCGCCGCCGAGCAAGGTGTCCCTGACGTCGAACTGCAAACTGATGGGCAGCGAGTTGCTGCTTTTCTCAAAGCTCAGGCCCAGCACTTCGTATTTGTCCTCGAGCTCTTTGTGCTGGTACTGCCCGGCCAGCATGAGGTTCGCCTGGTTGCTGCGAATGAGCGGATAACTCAAGCCGATGCTGCTGACCTCGGCGGTACCGGTGGCCCCCAGGTCGGCGAATTCCTCGCCCAGGTCATAAGCGCTCTGGGCATAACCGACGTTGCCACGCAGGCCGGACGTGCCCAGCGGCATCGAGTAGCCGAGGCTGCCGAAATACAGTTCTTCATCGGTGGCCATCACGGCAGCGCTGAGCTTGTCGCCAAGCATCATCGGGCTGTTCCAGTCACCTTGCACCGTCAGGCGGTTGCGCCCCGAGTAACGGTTGCCGTGGTTGTCCAGCGTGGCCTTGCCTTCGAAGGCCTTGGTTTTGCTCACCTGGGCGTTGAGGTCGCCCGTACCGAGTTCGTCACCCGGGCGGATGACCGGACGAACCGCCACGCCGGGCAGGTCGGAGAGCACCAGGATGCTGCGCTCCAGGCGATCCCGCTCGATCACCTCGCCCGGCTTCAAGTCGTCCAGGAACGGCTGCGCCTGTGCGGCCAGTTTCGCATCGTCGTTGACGGCGGTGACTTTGCCATAACGCCCTTCGATCACCGCGATGGTCAGCTCGCCTTTGGCCATGCGCTGGGCCGGCAGGTAGGCACGCGCAAACGGGTAGCCGTGCTCACGGTAGTAAAGCGTGACCTGCCGGGCGACTTCCCGCAGCTCGTCGAGGTCGTGGGCCTTACCGATGGCCGGCGCGACGACACGTTGCAGGCTGGCCTCGTCGATACGGGTGTTGTCGGTGAAATGGACGGCGTTGAGTTGGACCTTGGCGCCGCCGACTTTTTCCTGCGCCGGTTGCGGCGCTTCTACATCCAGGCGAATGCTTTGCGGCAGTTCCTGCTGGGGAACCGGCAGCTCCTGCAGGATACGGCCGGCATCGGGGATCGGGCGCGCCGGCAGGGTCGCCGCCCAGGCCGGGGAAGTGGACAACAACGCCAGACCAGCGGCGCAGGACATCAATTTGTTATGCATTGAATATGTCTCGAAGAATGCGGGTTGCCTGAGCCCGTGACCGCGTCCGGGGACGCGGCCAAGGGGCTCGTTCAAAGGGAAAAGTGGGGATCAGGGACGCATGGCCAGACCTGGACCTGGCAAGCGCACGCCGCCGCGCACGACGAACACGGTCTGCGGCGGGTAGGCCGCACAGGCGCCTCCACCCGATACGCCGCCATCGGCGCAGACGTTACCGGCCAGTTCCCGCTCGCTGTCGGCGTCCTGGGCCTGGGCAGCCGCATCGCCGTCGCCATTGCCTGCGCCGTTGGCACGCGTGCCGCCCTGGTCCACCAGCAACAAGCCGCCGTCCTCGACCCCGACGCCGGACCAGTCAGTCGGTTTCGGCTGGGCTGGATTGAGCTCCGGAGCGTGGGGCGAAGTCACTTGCGCACCGACCCGTGTGGCATCGGCGACGCTTTGCTGGATGGCTTCAATGTCGAACGACTGGGTCACGGTGACGTTGGCGTTGGCTGGGTCGCTGACGATCAGGTAACCGAGGTCGGCCAGCCCACCGATGTTGATCTGGTGCGTGCCCACCTCCGGACTCCCGATCGAATACACCGGCCGGCCGAGCATCTGCTTGGTGTCGCCGTTCCACAGGCCGTTGGCGTCGAAACCGGCTACACCGCCGCCATTGAACGTGGTCTGGCCGTCGAACGGCTTGGTCTGGGTGGTCGCACCGTTGGTGGATACCACCAGCGTAGGTTGCTCGCGATACACGGCATGAACGCCGTTGCCCAGCGCCCGACCAAAATTGCTCTGCTGCTCGTCGCTGTTGTAGCGGAAGTTGCCGCTGCCGCTACCCACCACATTCACCACGCCGGTGCTGCCGGCAAGGCTGCCGGTGTAGATCACCGCACGACCACCCGCGCCGGTGGACACCGTCACGCCCGCATTGGCTTTCACGTCACCGCCCGTGGCCACGCCCGCCGAAGCGGATTGACCGGCGTTGAGCACGACTGCATCGGAAGCGCCGCTGGTGGTGCTGACGTTTTCGGCCAGGGTGATGTTTCCGGTGGTCGTCACCACCTGGACTTTGCCGGTGTTGCCGATGCCGACGATCTGATCCAGCTGGGTGCCGTCCAGTGCCGTCTCGGTCAGCCTGCCGACGGTGACGTCGCTGCGGTTGACGAAGCTGACGTCATTCGCCCGGCTGGCGATGTCGCCGACCCAGTTGCTGGCGTTGCGCAGGTCAAAATTGCCGCCCTTGAGCGCCAGGCCATCGGCGGTGATGTTGCCCTTTGCGTTCTGGGTGGTCTTGCCATCGACATTCAGGAACACGTTGCCACTGGTGGCCAGCGCTTCGTTGATTGCCAGGTTGCCTTGGGTGCCGATGCTCACGTCGCCGGTGTTGTTCACGCCGGTGATGGTGGTCTGCGTGCCGTCGACATGGGTCGCGGTCAGCGAACCGACCTTGAGGTCCCCGCTGTTGTTGAACTGGACCTTGCCCGCGTCGCTGGCGATATCGCCGATGACGTTGCCGGTGTTGCCCAGCGCATAGTTGCCGCCCAGCAGCACCAGGCCGCTGGCATCGAGCTTGGCCCCGGCGTCGCCAGCCTGGGTGGTTTTACCCGCCACCTCCAGGGTGATGATGTCGTCGGCGCGGGTTTGCCCCTGGCCGACGTCATCCCGTGGGCCATTTTCGATGGTGATGCCTTTTACCAGCGTCAGGTCGTGGTCGGTTTTCAGGGTGACCGCTTCGTCGGAGGTAATGCCCACGGTACCGTCCACGACGCCGACCGTCAGGTTGCCATTGCCGGCGAATTTCAGGCTGCCTACATCAGCGGCGATGACGCTCACGTCATGCCCTTTGCCCAGGTCGAAATCGCCTTCGCCGCGCAGGGCCAACTCGTCTGCGGTAATGGTCGCGCCCGTTGCCTGTGTCGCACCTTTGCCCGCGTCGACGCTGAGGGTCAGGCCCTTGCCGGTCGTGCCGTCTTCGTCGGTGCCTTCGGGATCCTTGAGGGTCAGGTCGCCCAGCAAGTTGAGCACGCCGTTGGCGACCAAGGCCAGATCGTCCTTGAGCGTCGCGCCTTCATCGTCGACGGTGATGTTGCGGGTCTTGTCGTTGCCGATGACGACCTTGTCGAAGCCATCCTGGATATTCGCCAGGTCAGCGTCAGACAGTACCAACGGATCGTTAGGCCCAGTCACCTCCGGGTCGTCGCTGCCCCCCACATGGATATCCAGGCCTGGGGTCTTCTGCTGCAGGGTGAGACTGCCGCCACCGGCAACATTCGCGGCGAGGTCGATTTCATCGGCGCTCAGGCTGGTATTGCCTTGGGTGAGCAACGCCTGGCCGACCGTGAGCGTGTCGGCGACAAGGTTCAGGTCACCGGTCTGGGTCATGCCGGCTACAGGCACGCCTTGCGGGTTGGCCGGGGTCTGGCTGTCGGGAATGGTCACCACGCCGACAGTCAGGTCATCGACGTCGGCAAAGCTGACCGTGCCGGTGTCGCTGGCGATGGTGTTGACGTCGTTGGCGGCGTTGTCCAGGTCATGAGTCGCGCCGTCGCCCAGCAGCACCAGGCCATCGGCGACAATGGCGCCGCCAGCGGTCTGGTCGATCTTGCCGCCCTTGCTTTGCAACGCCAGGACCGGGGCCGGCTTGCCGTCATCGTCGCCGGTGCCGGGTGCGTCCGCCACGGTCAACTGGTCATTGATGTGGATATTGCCGGTACCGGCATCGAGGATAAGGTTGTCGTTGATGCGGGTCGCTTCGATGATGCTGATGTCGCCGGTCATGTCCGCGCCACCGATCTTTACGGAGGTGAACCCGTCGCCCAGGGCGCTGATGTCGGTGCCAGTCAGTTCCAACGAACCGGGGGCATCTCCGGTGCTGCCGCCCACGGCAATGTTTTTGCTCGGGGTGTTGGTTTCAAGGGCAATCGAGCCGTTGCCGGTCACGCTGCCGACGCCGCCGTTGAAATTGATGTCATCGGCCTTGATGGCCAGGTTGTTGTCGGTGCTGTTGAGGCTGCCGTTGAAGGTGATGGAACTGCCTTGCAGGCCCTTGCTGCCCGAAGTGTTGGTCTTGATGTTATCGACGTACAACGAACCGCCGACCCGCTTGCCCGCGGTCTCGTCGAAACTCCCCGAGACGAAGACGAATTTGTACGTGCCGGCCTTGTCAGCCGTGGCCGTATGGCTTTTCCAATCCACCGTGCCGATACCGGTCCCCGTTTCGTTCAGGATGATCTGGTACTCGCCGGTGTTGACGTTCAGCAGATAGCCGAACACATCGTAGGTATCGCCGCCGGCAACCGGTTTGTAATCGAAACTGACCGCCTCCCCTGCCGCCAGGGAAACCGTGCCTTCGCTGACTACCGAAGGACCACGCATGATGCAGCCGGCGGGGGCGTTATTGCAGTTGGAATCGTTCTCGGTACCCAACAGCAGCGCAGCGCCGCCGTCCTTGCCCTGGCCAGCCGCGGCGACCGGAGTGAGGGGCTTGTAGTCCATGTCGCCCTGGTCGCCAGGCGAAACGCTCGGCGTACCACTGTTGGGCGAGGTTGTCGGCAACGTCGGATCATCAGGCGACACCACGCCATCGACCACGGTGACGCCGGTGAAGAACTGGTCGATGGAAGTCTTCCACCCGACCAGGCCGTTTTCGAAGTCGGCGTTCAGGAACTGCGAGGTGCCCATCTCAACGGCACCGTTGTAGACCTGCACGCCGCTGGTGAAGACTTTTGCACCGTTGATAAAGGTTTTGCCAGCGCCAGTGGTGCTCGCGTACAGGGCGCCCAGCGCGCTGTTGCCGCCAACCATGTCACTGAAGATGATCGAGCCCGAACCGGCGTCGACACGCAGTTGGCGGTTGTTGGCTACTGCATCGGAATCCACCACGCCGGCAAACACGATGTTGCCGCCGTTGCTCTTCAGGCTGACGTCGGTGTTGAGCGCCATCTTGCCGTTGAAGATCAACGCCAGGCTGTTGCCGTTGCCCGCGCCACTGGCGTCGATGTCACCGTTGAGGAAAATATTGCCAAAGACGTAGCGACCGGTTCCGACGTCGTTGTGCCCGGACTGCAAGGTCAGCGTCCGCTCGCCGCTGATGCTCGTCGGGGTGTAGTCGCCGTTCCAGTGGATGGTGTTGTCGGCCTTGATCGCGACATCGGTGCCGCCGGCCAGGGCCGTGTTGATCGCGTTGAAGCCGACCGTGGCGTCTGTCCCGTTGGTGCCACCGGTCAACCCGCCGTCACCCGCCGCCACCGTGACGCTGTCCGGATCGAGCAACCACAAGCCGCCCTTGCCGTTTTTAGCCGAGGCATCGGCGGCTTTGCTCACCGCCAGCTTCGCGCCGCTGGTCTCGACCTTGCCGCCGTCGCCGCCCTTGGCGCCGCCGGTGGCTTTCAGGGTGCCGTCCACGCGCGTCACGCTGCCCGGTTTCTTGACATCGGACCAGGCCACCACGGTGCCGCCCTTGCCGTTATCGGTCGCCGATGCATCGAGCACGGCACCGGCGGCGACGGTGGTCTGGCTGGCCTGCTTGATCGAAGCATCCTTGCCTTGCCAGCTACCGCCCACATAAATCTCGCCGCCGCCCTTGGCGCCGGTGGCGTTGAGCTCAGCGCCGCCCTTGATGGCCACGCGCTCGCCGGTCACGACGATCTTGCCGCCCTTGGCGGTGTCGGAAGACACGTCGATGCGTCCGGCGACGTGCACATCGCCCTGGTCGCCCATCAACGTGACCAGACCGTTCTCACCAATATCCAGCGAACGGGCTTCGATCAAGCCGGTGTTGTTGATGACCGTACTGGCCAGGGTTTCCGCCGCACGAGCGGTCAGCAGGATCTTGCCGGCATCGGCACGAATGGCGCCGCCGTTTTCGATCAACGCTTGCAACGCGCCTTCCTTGACTTCCAACTGCACCGGCCCGCCCAGGTCGAGCGTCACGACACGGCCGGCGCCCAGCAGCACATTGCCCTTGTGCGCGGTGATGGTGCCTTCGTTGACGATTTTTGCCGCGATCAGGGCAATGGTGCCGCCTTGCGCGGCATTGATGTTGCCCTGGTTGACCACCGATGCGGCGCTGTCGCCGCTGAAACGGTAGTTGCCGGCAAGAAAGTCTTCCGTGGACAAGTTGAGCGTAGAGGCCACCAGCCCCCCGACATCAACCTGCGCGCCGGGCGTGAACAGCACGCCGTTGGGGTTGACCAGGAAGACCTGGCCGTTGGCTTTCAGCGCGCCCTGGATCACCGACACGTCCGAGCCTAATACGCGATTCAAGGCGACGGATTTCGCGCCAGGCTGGACGAACTCGACGGTGTTGCCCTTGCCGATGGAAAAGCTCTGCCAGTCAATCGCGAGCTTGTCGCTGCCCTGATGAATGGCCATGCCCGCGCCACTCTGCTGGATGCTGCCGCTACCCGCCACGATGTTGCCGCCGGACGGCAACGGCCCCGCCGCAGCGACCGAGGCGAAGACACCGCCGCCCACGCCAATGACGAGGCTGAGCGTGGTACGGCTTTTATCCTTGCCATGGCTCTTGACCAACTCGGATGCCACCTGCCACGCGCCCATCACGGCATTCCAGACGACTCGGTAAGCTCTATTCATTTCTGTTCACTCATCCTTAATACGGCGGGTCGCGCCATGACGACCAGGCGGTTCGCTGTCGACAAATCAAATGGAAAAACGCATCCGGGCGGATTGCGGCTCGCAACATCCCACAGTGCTCCGCGCCATCATGTCTGCCGCGCGGGCGCCGCTCCTTTGCTGGAGCGCCCAGGGCTTTTGATTGAGGGGATGGGATGAAGATTTTTTTACGAAGGATGGGGTGTTGGTCGCCTCGTCTTGGGCGATCTATGCTGAGTCGGTCGAATTTCCACAGGCCGGCCGTGATGATCCAATGCAAACGCGCCTATGAAAAAGCCAACGCCGAGGATGGCGTGCGGGTGCTGGTCGACCGGCTGTGGCCGCGTAATCGTCCCAAGGATGCCTTGGCGATCGCCGAGTGGCTGCCGCAGGTGGCGCCTTCCCATGAACTACGCAAGGCGTTCAAGGCGGGGGCGGTTTCGTTCGCCGAGTTCAGCGCAGCCTATCGGCGTGAGCTGGCGACGCGACCGGAGCATTGGTGGAAGTTGGTGGATGTGGCGCGGGGCGGGACGCTTACGTTGGTGTATGCGGCCAGGTCGACGGTCGAGAACAATGCGGTGGTTTTGGCGCAGTGGTTGGAGGATGAGGTGGAGAAGCGCGCGGAGGGGAGCTCGCCGGTGTGTTATCTGGATGAGTTTCCGGAGCGCTGAGATGGGCTTTGCTCTGACCCGTGGCGAGGGAACAGGCTCCCTCGCCACGGGTTATTGATTTGCCTAAGATCGGTGCGGAGAAAACACGAGGAAGACCGCCGTAATGCAATCGCAATTCGATCCGTTGGTCCACATCGACTGGAAAACCCCGGGCAGCGACTTGCTCGGGCTGTTGCGGCATTACTATCCCGGCGTCGGTGTGTTTGCCGGCCCAGGGTTCGAGGCGCTGCTGGATGAGCTGTCCAACGAAATGCCTGAGGTCTGCTTCGACGCGCTGGCGCCGGTGTTGGCGCGCCAGGGTTATGACTTGTGGAACCTGGACGCCGGCGGCGATGATTATCGGCCGGTGGTCTTTCCCTCCGATCAGCGCGAGGCGTTCGCCCGGCATTGGCAAAGCCCACGTGGCGAGCCGAGGTTCACGCCGATGTTGATCGAGCCGCCGAAGCCCGCGGTGATCGAGCAAAAACCGGCCAAACCCAAGCGCAGCAAGCTGAACTGGTTGCAGGAAGTCCACGATTATCCCGGCCCCACTTACGTGCATGAATACAACTACCGCAACGGTTGGGCTGCAATCACCGAGCAGGACGAAGATCGCTGGCTGTGCTTTTTGATCGACTACAACCAGTGGCCGCCCGCCGAACAGGACATGCTCGAACAACGCACCGATGAGGCGGATGGCGCGGACCTGCGGCTAATCGACGCCAACGCCCAGCGCAGCCTGTGGAGACGCCAAGTCAAACACGGCGATTACAGCGCGGATGATCGATTCAAATACGAGATTCGCCGGGGCGACGCCATCGAGGACTTCGGCCCTGCCGGGCTGGAGTGGCAGGCATTCGAAGAGCCCTGCGTCGTCGTGGACGAGGCAATGTTCGAGCGCCAGCGCATTTACGAACCCAAGCATCTGACGCGGATCTGGCGGATCACGGCGGACAGCAGCGAGGTGGTTTTCGAGGACTCGGATGAGCTGACCCTCCTGTCGGTCGGCGGTCGCCGATTGTTGTTCATGCAGCACAACGGCAAGCGCTGCTGGATCTGGAACCAGGACACGCAACAGGCCATCGCCGCCAAGCCGATACCCGCCGAGGCTTATAAGCTACGGGCATCCACCGCTTACTTGGGCGGTGACGAGATTTTGCTGTTCAGCGAAAGCGCGCGGCCGAACATCGAGCACTCGGGTTATCAGGAGACGGTACTGTTGGCGTGGCGCTTCGATTTCATCACCGGCGCCAAATCGAAGGCGACGCTGGACGGCTTCGGCAGCGAACTGCGCCAGGACACGCGCCTGCTGGTCACCCAACCCAAGCAGGTGATTACGCTGCGCACGTTCCATGGGCAACTTCATGTGTCCCGTGGGCAGGGTGATTGGTGGGTGTGGAGCTACCGCGCCAACACCTTTGGCACGCACACGCTGGCGTGGTTCTGGAATCAACGCAGCAATGAAGTGGTGAAGCTGTCCACCAAGGATATCCCGCGCATCAAGCCGGAGATTCGTTATGTGCCGGCGCTGGATCGGTACCTCGCGTTCGAGGCGGATTTTGTGGCGCGGTTGCCGGAATTCGCGCAGATACTTGAGGCCAAGGGTTGTGAGGTTCTGGCTTTCGAGTAAAGAAACTTGCAGCGCCTGCGACTTCCGTGGCGAGGGAGCTTGCTCCCGCTCGACTACGCAGCAGTCTCAAAACCTGCCACCCGTATTTTCCAGCCTCACCGCCGGGGGGCTGCTACGCAACCCAGCGGGAGCAAGCTCCCTCGCCACGGGTTGTCTTAAACCTGCAGCACCCCACGAAAGCCACGCGCCGCGTAATACGACTGCACGCCATTGTGGTAGATAAACACCCGGCCATAACGGTAGTCGCCAAAAATCGCCCCATCGAGCGCGCGAAGTTCTGGAGGCGTCGCCAACCAACTGGACGTCTTGGCATCGAACTCACCGAGTGTCTGCAGGGCTCGGTATTGCTCTTCGCTCAACAGGCTGATGCCCATTTCCTCGGCCATCTCCATGGCACTGCCTTTGGGCTTGTTCTCCTTGCGCGCATCCAGCGCGGCGCGGTCGTAGCAGAGGCTTCGGCGGCCGGTCGGGCTCTCCTTGGCGCAATCGCAGAAAGTGACGGCGCCGCTTTTCGGATCCTGGCCGATCACGTCGGGTTCGCCGTCGGTGGCTTCCATGGCCTGGAGCGACTTAAGGGCATTGGGGCTGTTTTCGAGCCGGGTCTGGACGTCGATCCAGGACATGTTCGGATGGCGGTTGGGGTTCTGTTCGAAACGGGTTCTCAAGGTCTTGAGCAGGTTTTCTTGTTCTTGTTTTTTCATGTCATTGAATCCGTGGCAATCCACCAATTATTACCAAGGACCGGCGGCTGAAATTTTCCAGACTAGACATATGCCGCAAAGGTCCTTGCGTTGCTGGTCATGGCGCGCCTCACCAGAATAGCCCGCCTATTTGAAACGCAAGGATCGCAATGCGCTTGATAAGGAGTGCGGAAAAGGGGGCCGAGCAGACCGAGGCACTCGATCAGGCTGCCCGAATGGTCGATGACGCACTGATGCGCGGTCAGACCATCGACGGGATGGATCAGTTTGGAACGTTGTCGGAGATTACCCACCACGACGACATTGTCGAGGCGGTCAGGAACGGCGACTTCTTACTGGTGAAGCCGGGGCTCGTCAGTTCAGGCGGCGGTTTCCTGCCTCGACCGACGGCTGAGCCTAAACCGATCTTCAGGGCTCCGGAACAATGGCCGTTGCCCAAGTCCCGCGATGACCTGGTATTCGCAAAATCCTGCACTGCTGAAAACTGGCGCAGTACAGACGCCGGCACAACCCGTGAACCCGCCTCGAATTTCGGCCGGATCATGTTGGCGGGCGCCATGCTCATGCCTTCGGCAAGTACCGCAATCGCCTCGGCGCTTGGCGCCGACCTCGCGCTGGGCCGCATCGCCGGCGGCGGGATCATGCAACAGCGCCTCACCTGGGCGGTACGCGGCGCGGGCGGCCCAGCCAGCGTCTTCGTCCTTGGCATGCTGCCCAGTAAAATGGCCGACGGCACCCTTTACACCGACGACCAGCTACGCCGCCTGAGCCACGCAACCACCCGTGTCCGCTTCCAATTCCGCCGCGACGCCGACGGCGTGCTCCAGGTGTACGGGATTCACAGCGGTCCCTCGGGCGACGACTCGGTACGCACCGTGCAGGTGACCTGGAACGCCGACCAGACTGCGATGGAGGCGACGCTCAACGGCATCACCCTCATTTGGACGCCGCAGCAAACCCCACTTGGTTCGCTTCCACCGCTGACCTACCCCGACGACATCGGCAAACAGCTGGGTACGATCCTCGTCCATCCGATCGCGGAGGACGTCGACAGTCAGATTGATGGGCTGCCGGGAGAAGATGTTACGGCGGATGACGGTATCTTGGTGTTTCCGGCGGATACGGGGCTGGATGCGCTTTATGTGGTGTTTGCTCGGCCTGCTAAAGGAGACCATAAATACTATCCGCCTCCTAAAGGGCTTATTGCATTTCCTGATGCAAAAATTGCCACTCGCAAAACGCCGGTAAAAGGCGGAGGAGGTCTACGTAAGCGATGGAAAACAAGGGACGGGACTATCTACGAATGGGAATGCCAGCATGGGAAAGTCGAAAAATACAATAAACGTGGAAAACACCTAGGGGAATTTGACTCCGAAACCGGTGAACAAACCAAAGATGCAGACAATACACGTGAGGTAGAACCTTGAAATACATTGTTGAAGCTTTTGACAGATCTAGCGACTTCTTAGTTTTTGAGATTGATCTTCCCGAAAACTGCGATGCGCAACTGAAACAAATCATGGGATGGTCCACCCCCCAACGCGGCGACGAAGGTTATAACCTGAGCCCCAGCCAAGCCGCAGCTATTGAAGCATTGGCCGGAAAGCGTTTTTACGATGACGATCATATATTTCAGCTCACCTGCAACATAGATTAAGGAGCGGCACGCAGAATGTATTTGGAGATCACCGGTTATTTTTTTGAGGGCCACAAAGACGACTTTATTCAATTTGAGCTCAACGTAGCCCCTGAGTTTGAATCAGCAATCATGAAAATTCTGGGCTGGAGAAGCTTGGCTGACGAGGTCGTTGGTGAGTTGCCATTAAGCGTTACGCAGGTTCGACAGATAGAAGTAGTAATGCAGCAACCGCTACCTGAAAATCTCGATTTATTCATCGGCGTACGGGGATGACAGAAAACAGCGGAGACGACTAATTGTACCTGTGCATCAGCGGATTTTTACGTGGTGTGAATGTAGATGATTCGCTTAAATTCGATCTTGATTTAAAGGAGTCCTACAACAGCCGAATCTTGCAGCTACTAGGCCACCGCAGCCTTAACGCAATGGCTGAAGGGGAATGGCTGCTGACGAAAGAGCAGGTAATCGAGATATCGAAAATCATCGGGGAATCTCTTCCGACAGATTTGGATCTGTTTATTGGCGTCCTGGCGTAGCTGACGACGGAATCGGGACGGAGAAAGAAATGGAACACGAGATGCTGGCACAACATGGCATGTCATATATCGTCGAGGAAGTTCGTCGACGAGCTTCATGCACGAAAATGCAATGACAGCAGCGCAGTTCGATCACATTCGAACACGCGCACAGCCTGAAAGGAGCGAGACCTACGGGGACACTTTCGGCGCTTGGGGTTCAACGCCAAAAACGATCCAGTCGAAACTCGAGGCCACGGCCCCCTATGTCGAGGTGCCACAAAACCATGCGGTGTGTTGCATTCAGTTTTGGAGCTATGAACCACCCTGCAACAACATCGCCAATGGGACGGTTGACCCCTTTTCTCTTTATCTAAGCCTCAAGGATGACCACGATGAACGCATACAAATGTGTCTGGATGAAATGATGGAGAAAGTGAATTGGTAGTGGGCGTTGACCGGTTTCGAGAGTATTTCAAAGACTTCCAAGACAGCTACGTTTTGATCGGCGGGGTAGCCGCCTCGATTACCATGGAGGAGCTGGGTGAGGCATTTCGGTTGACCAAGGATCTGGACATCGTACTGGTCGTCGAAGCCCTTGATCGTCAATTCGTCGGGCAGTTCTGGAAGTTCATCAAGGACGGCGGCTATACCATTCGCCAGAATGGGGACAGCGATGGGGACTCCCCTGTTTTAAACAACAGACTTTTTTCCAGCAGATGGTATTTTCAGGCATGACGACTTATAAAAGTCGTCATACCACACAACACATCACCGCCTGGAACCAACTCACGCCCACCGCGGAAATTGTTGGCTACAGTGACTGGACCCATTGGCGCCAGAATTCATGCGGAGGCCGACATGAAGAACTTCACCATCGAACGCATCGACCACATCGTCCTGCGCGTAACAGACCTCGAGCGCAGCCTCGCCTTCTACACGTCGGTGTTCGGTTGCGAGCTCAGGAAACGT
>Ga0307405_10000280_pt1 | contig 18854 bp, 14 predicted proteins | sample 322Cmetagenome_2_FD_203311 | JGI IMG/M metagenome (GOLD analysis project Ga0307405, IMG submission 203311) | Maize rhizosphere microbial communities from greenhouse at UC Davis, California, United States - 322HYB-C-1 | ecosystem: Host-associated > Plants > Roots > Rhizosphere > Soil | place...
CCGGGCCGCGAATGTCGTAGCAGACGTTGGCGAGCTTGTTCGATTTGCTGACCTGCATGGCGATGTGTTCCCGAAAATGAACGATCCAGGGGGCAGATGAACTACCGTACTGGGGATCCTGCGTCTGTGCCCGGGCCGGACGCGGTAGATGCGCCACAATCCATTTGAATGCGCATGGCGTGACTGCCAGACTGGCGCCTGACGAGGCGCAATCATACGTGCCGCCCGATCTGCGGAAAAGCGTCGGATCGGGCTTTTTCAATTGCCGAGGTAGGACGATGGAAAAGTTGGAGAAAACCCTTGAAGAATGGCGTGAGATGCTCGATCCGGAGCAATACAACGTCTGCAGGCTCAAAGGCACCGAGCGACCGTTCTCCGGCAAATACAACGAGACCAAGATCGACGGCGTTTACCACTGCATTTGCTGCAACGAACCGCTGTTTGATTCGACGACCAAGTTCGATTCGGGCTGTGGCTGGCCGAGTTTCTACGCGCCGATCGAAGGCCGCGCGGTGGTGGAAATACGGGATATGAGCCATGGCATGATTCGCACCGAGGTGGTCTGCGCCAAATGCGACGCGCACCTGGGCCACGTCTTCCCCGACGGCCCGCCGCCTACCGGCTTGCGTTATTGCATCAACTCGGTGTGCCTGGATCTGGTGCCGCGCGAGTAAGACTCGGCGCGGCCTTCGTGGCGAGGGGGCAAGCTCCCTCGCCACAAGAGCCGTTTGGTTTTATCGAGGTGTCCGGATAATTAAATTGCACACAATTTAATTGCTCGCTATCTTCGTCTCCCCAACCTTTCCAGGAGCCGCCGTCATGACTGACAATTTGCTGAGCATTCCCTGCACCACCATCAAGGGTGAAGAAAAGACCCTCGCCGATTTCGCCGGCAAGGCTGTTTTGGTGGTCAATACTGCCAGCCAATGTGGCTTCACCCCGCAGTACAAGGGGCTTGAGGCATTGTGGCAGTCCTACAAGGACCAGGGGCTGGTGGTACTGGGTTTTCCCTGCAATCAGTTCGGCAAGCAGGAGCCAGGCAACGAAGGCGCCATTTCCGAGTTTTGCGAGCTCAATTTCGGCGTGAGCTTTCCACTGTTCAAGAAAGTCGAAGTCAACGGCGCCAATGCCCATCCATTGTTCGTCCAGCTCAAGCAGCGGGCGCCTGGCGTGCTGGGGTCCAAGGGCATCAAATGGAATTTCACCAAGTTCCTGATCGGCAAGGACGGCCAAATAGTCAAGCGCTTTGCCCCGACCACCAAGCCCCAGGACCTCACCGCCGAGATCGAAGCCCTGCTCAAATGAATGATCTGCCAGTCGATTCGCTGAAGCTCGACAGCCAGCTGTGCTTCAAGTTGTACGCCGCATCGCGGGCGGTGATCCGTGGCTACAAGCCGATGCTGGAACAGCTTGGCCTGACCTACCCGCAATACCTGGCGATGCTCGTACTGTGGGAATGGCAGGACAACACGCCGGAGCAGCCGACTGTAAAAGCCCTGGGCGAACGCTTGCTGCTCGATTCAGGCACGCTGACGCCGCTGCTCAAGCGTTTGGAACAGCTGGAGCTGGTCCAGCGCCAGCGTTCGGCCCGGGATGAACGCGAGGTGCACCTGAGCCTGTCGGAAAGCGGAAAGGCGTTGCGTGAGCAAGTCGGCCCGCTCAAGGCTCGCTTGTTGTGCGACAGCGGCGTCGATCTGGATCGCTTGGGTGACCTGCGCGATGGCCTGGACCACCTGTTGGCCCAGATCAAAGCGCTGACGTAGTGGGCACCCATTGATCCAGCAGTGCGGCCAGTTCTTCGCGACGGAACGGCTTGGACAGATAGTCGCTCATGCCAGCGGCCCGGCAGCGCTCCCGTTCCTCGGGCATGGCGTTGGCCGTCAGCGCGACAATCGGCAGGTCCGGCCAGCGCCCGCTGCGGCGGATCTGCCGGCTGGCTTCGTAACCGTCCATGACCGGCATGTTGCAGTCCATCAAGACGAGGTCGAATTCCCGTTGTTCGAGCTGGTCCAGGCCCTCGGCGCCATGGGCCGCGACAACCACTTCACACCCCAGTTTGATCAGCATCCCCTTGGCCACCAGTTGGTTGACGGGGTTGTCTTCCACCAGCAGCACGCGAGCACGCAAGGCGGGGGCCGAGGCTTCTATCTGCGCTTCATTGATCGTGGTCGCCTCGCTTTGCAAGGCACGACGCAAAATCTGGTAAAGCGCATGGCGCGCCAACGGCCGGGCCTGTTGCAGCAAGGGGGCGAGGGCGCTCGCTTCTTCGCTGGGCATGAAACTGCCGTAGGCGGTGACCAACAGGATGGGGGCGTCGAAGGTCGGTCGCAGGTTGAACAGGCATTCCGGGCAATCGGTCACCAGGACGTCGGGCTTGAGCCCCAGCAGCCCGTCATCGACGGAACGCTGGATATAATCCACTCCCCAGGCGGGTAGCAACATGCCCAGCAGTTCGCTCAGCCCGCTGTTGGAGGTGGTAATGGCCACGACGTTTCCATGCAAGGGCTCGATGGGCGCAGCGGGGGTGTGGCAAGGCAGCGGCAGGTCGGCGCAGAACTGGCTGCCGAAGCCGGCTTCGGAGCTGATCGTCAGCCGGCCCTGCATGGCTTCGCAGAGGTTGTAGGTCAATGCCAGCCCCAACCCGGTGCCGCCGAACTGGCGAGTAATGCCGGCGCCGGCCTGGGTGAACGGCTGGAGAATCCGCGCCTGGGCCTCCTGGGGGATGCCGATGCCGGTGTCGCAGACTTCGATCCGCACGCCGCCTTCGTACTGGCTCAAGCGCACATCGACCCGGCCGAAGCGGGTGAACTTCAAGGCGTTGGACAGCAGGTTGCTGACGATCTGGCGGACGCGGGTCGGGTCGCCCAGCACCTGCGCGGGAAACTGCGGATCGATCAGGCACGCCAGTTCGACGCTCGGGGCGGCATTCTGGGAGAGCAGGTTGGCGGTGTCTTCAATCAGCGAACCCAGGTCGAATGGAATGCGTTCGAGTTCCAATTGACCGGCGTCGAATTTGGACAGGTCGAGGATATCGTTCAGCAGCTCGACCAGTACCTTGCCCGAGTCGTGGGCAATCGACAGTTGTTGCTGTTGTTCGGCGGTCAGCGGGCCGTCCAGCGACAGCGCGATCATCCCGAGCAGGCCGTTGAGTGGCGTGCGGATCTCATGGCTCATGTTGGCAAGGAATGCGGAGCGTGCGTCGGCCATGTCCAGGGCGGTACGCCGGGCCACTTCCAGCTCTTCGTTGGACTGGCTGAGGCGGGCGTTGATGGCCTTGAGTTCGGCGGTGCGCGCTGAAACGATGTTTTCCAGTTGCGCCAGGTAATCGGTGAGGCGATTTTCAGCCGTGCGCCGCTGCTGGATCTCGGTGGAGATATTTTCGAACTGCTGGTTGGCGACCGATACCAGCACGCCGATTTCATCGTATTGATGGCCGGAAGGGCATTCCAGCGGGCTCTGTTCGAGGGTGCCGGGATCGCGGCTGCTCAGCTCGCGGATGACCCTCACCAACGGCTTTGTGAGCATGACGTAGAACAGCGCCAGCAGCAGGCCGGTCAGGATCAGGCTGCGGGCGAAACCGTTGAGCAAGGTGATTTCGGCCCGACGCAGGAAGCGACTGCCAAACGAATACGTGTCGACATCCAACCGCAACACACCCAGGGATTCTCCGGGCAGATGGCTCAGGTAGAGCCGGTCTTCGAACTGGCGTTGGGCGCCAAAGAGAAAGTCACTGATGAACCGGTAGCTGCTCTGCAATTCGGGGCGCTTGACGCTGGCCAGGACCGTATTGTTGTTGTCGATCAGTTCGGCGCCGATGATGGCCGGTGAGCGCAACAGGCCCAGGGCCAGTTCCTGGGCGAGTTCGGCGTCGATGTTGTAGGCGATGCGCGAGGCCGGGTTGTGGCTGATTTCCAGCAACGAGAGGATTTCACGGTTGATCGACGCGTCTTCGCTGGCATAATCGATGCCGATCTGCACCAGGCTTAGCAACGTGCCCAGCACGAAACCCACCAGGACGGTCAGTCGGGCCTGTTTGTACGACAGACGTTGGGTGAACCTGATGTCCATGGAATGGTGAACCACTTACGTTTCCCTTCGCCGGTCAAGCATAGCTGATCATCTCTGAATACCGGTGCGACCGGTGTGTAGTGTGTGAAACAGACCCGCCATCGGCTTCGTCGTTTCGTCGTTGTAGCGTCATCATTACTGTGAACTTGTCCGAGGAGAAGACGTGGACGCCCGATTGATTGCTTTTCTTGAGCGCGCCGATGCGATGCTGGCCCGTATCGAGCCCCTGTTGCCCGCGCCACGGCCCGCCATCGACTGGAACCAGACCCTGGCCGCCCGTTGGCAACGCGACGGGCGCGGCGGTTTCCTGCTGCCGCTGCAGGTCAGCCTCGACATGCGCCTGTCGGACCTGATCGGTGTGGATCGCCAGGTCGAACAGTTGGGGCGCAACACCCGGCAATTCATCGATGGCATGCCGGCCAACCATGCGTTGCTCTGGGGCTCGCGCGGCACTGGCAAGTCGTCGCTGGTGCGGGCCTTGCTGGCCGAACATGCCGGCCAGGGGCTGCGCTTGATCGAGATCGAGCGCGATCATTTGGCCGATCTGCCTCGGGTGGTCGAGCAGGTAGCGAAATTGCCCCAGCGCTTCGTGGTCTTCTGCGACGACTTGTCGTTCGAATCCGGCGAAGGTGACTACCGCGTGCTCAAGAGCGTGCTTGACGGTTCCCTTGAACAAGCCCCGGACAACGTGTTGCTGTATGCCACCTCGAACCGCCGCCACCTGGTGCCGGAGAAGGAAAGCGACAACGAGAACTGGAAGCGGGTCGACGGCGAGCTTCATCCCAGTGAAGCCGTGGAGGACAAGATCGCCTTGTCTGACCGCTTCGGTCTCTGGCTGTCGTTCTACCCCTTTACCCAGGAGCATTTCCTCGACGTGGTGGAGCATTGGATCGGCGAGCTCGCGGCGAAGGCCGGACTGGCCTGGCAACGTGACGAAGCGTTGGAAATACAGGCGGTTCGCTGGGCGACCGGACGCGGCAATCGCAACGGGCGCTGCGCCTATCAATTCGCCCGTTATTGGGTGGGTCTCAAACTCCTGGAGCACAACGCATGATCGATTTGAAGAGCACCGGCGAAGGCCTCGAAGGCTATGGCTTGTTATCGGCACAGCTGCAATCGCTGCTGGCGGATGAGCGCGATTTCATTGCCAACGCGGCACAGTTCTCGGCCTTCCTGTTCAGTCAACTGGACGACCTCAACTGGGCTGGTTTTTACCTCAATCGCAACGATGAACTGGTGCTGGGTCCGTTCCAGGGGCAGATCGCCTGTGTACGGATTCCCTTTGGCCGCGGCGTGTGTGGAGCCGCTGCGGCAAGCCGCCAGACCCAGCGCGTCGAGGATGTCCATGCCTTTGCCGGGCACATCGCCTGCGACAGTGCCTCGAACAGCGAGTTGGTGGTGCCGTTGGTCAAGGACGGACGTCTGATCGGCGTGCTGGACCTGGACAGTCCGAAACTGGCGCGCTTTACCGAGCATGACCAGGCCGGCATCGAACAATTGGCCGCGATATTCCTGCGCCTGACCGATTGCTGATCATGCTGTCAATCCTGCCTTGGCCAGCAGGCTGTCCGGGTCGATTTCGTCTATCTGGCGTGGGTCAAGAAACGCCTCGGCATAGCGCAGGTAGATCCTTTCTTCGATAAACAACCCGAACAGCTCGGGATCGATATGGGCGTCGCGGCACATGGTGGCCATGATGCCCAGGGCTTCGCTCAGCTTCTTGGCTTTTTTATACGGGCGATCAGCCGCTGTCAGGGCTTCGAAAATATCCGCGATCGCCATCATTCGAGCCGGCAGGCTCATCTGCTCGCGCTTCAATCGCTTGGGATAACCGGTGCCGTCCATTTTCTCGTGATGGCCGCCGGCAATTTCCGCAACGTTTTCCAAGTGGCTGGGGAAGGGCAACTGGCTGAGCATCAGGATCGTCTGGACCATGTGATGGTTGATCACGTAGCGCTCTTCGCGAGTGAGCGTGCCGCGCGTGATGCTGAGGTTGTAGAGTTCGCCGCGGTTGTATTTCCAGGTCGGCACATCGAGCTGGAAGCCCCATCGATTGTCCGCCGGAATCAGCTCGGCTTCATGCCGCTCGAGCAGATGCTCGGGCTTGTCCGCCAGCAAAGGTTCAACGACGGGCAGCGTCGGCTTGGGCGTGCGCGCCTGGCGACGGTTCTCTTCCCAGGAAACCCCCAGGCGATCGTCCAGGGTCCGGGTCCATGTGCGCCGGGCGATATGTTGCAGGCGTAGCAGGTCGGCATCGGCCATGGCTTCTGAACCGAGGTTGCAACGTGCGACGAAGGCGAAGTCATCGTCGAGGACGGCCAGTGTCGCGTCGCGTTGCGCGGCCAGGGGTGAGGCGTCGCCTCCAGTTGCCAGTCCCTGCCAGTAGTCGATCCAGGCGTCGCGCTTGAGGACTTCGAAACGGGTTCGGATCTCGTGGATGCGATCATTCAGGGTTTCCAGCTTGGTGGCTTTGTCCACCACGTATTCGGGTGTGGTGACCTTGCCACAATCGTGCAGCCAGGCAGCGATGTGCAGCGCCTCCCATTCGTCTTCGGTCGGCTGGTAGCCTTCGAACGCTGGTGCCGGGCTGGCGGCGGCGGCCTGGGCAAGCATCAGCGTCAGGGCCGGTACTCGCTGGCAATGGCCGCCGGTGTAGGGGCTTTTGGCATCGATCGCGCCGGCAAGCAACTGTATGAATGAGTCGAGCAGTTGCTTTTGCCTGGCTTGCAGGCGCTGGCTTTCGATGCTCACCGTCGCGGTGCCGGACACGGCCTGCAGGAATGCGATGCGGTCCGGCTGGAGTTTTTCCAGGTCCGCTTCGGTGCCTGTGTCAGTGATCAACAAGACCAGCGCGCCGACGGTTTCCTGATGACGGTTGCACAAGCGAATGCCGATCAGGTGGACCCGTGGCGCGTCCAGCGCAAGCAGGACACTGCGCAAGTCGGCCGCCTGCTCGAAGCCCAGGGATGAAACCAGGGTTTGCGCGGTGGCCAGTTCACGAAGCCACTGGGGATTGTCCGCGGCGCCCAATCCATAGCCTCGCAGCGAGAAGGTTTGCGGATCCCGAGGCGATCCGTCGATGACCAGTCCGTAGGGCTTGATATGCTCGCCATCGCTCTCGCGCAGATAGATCAGGCCGGCTTGGGCCTGGGCGATTTTCACGGTCTCGAACAGCACGCGTTCCAGTAGCGGGGCGAAGCGGGTTTCGGCGCGCAGGCTGGCGGTGATCTCGAAGAAACTTGCCAGGGTTTCTTTCATGCGGCCCATCGAAACGCCTAATTGATCGACTTCCAGCACAGGGGAGCGACGGGACACCGGGTAGTTGAAATTGAAACTGCGGATGGCATCGGCTTCTTGCACCAGGGCACGCAATGGCTTGACCAGTATCCTGGAGGTCAGCCAGCCCAAGGGCAGGCACAGCAGCAAGGTGGCGAGGGTGATCAGCGCGCCTTGCCAACGCATGCGATAGGCACCGGCCAGCAACTCGTCTTCCGGAACCAGCAACGCCAGTTCCAGACCCTTCGGCCCGCCTTCCTGCATGTGACTGCGAGAAACGATCCACTCGCGGCCCAACGCCTCCAGGCGCGGTGTGTCAGCGTCGTTGTCGAGCGCGGTGGCAATGGCGGGGTGCAGGTCACGTGCCTTGATCAGGCGTGCCGACTGGCTGTCGGTGATCAACCGCTCGCTGTCGGGGTATCCCACTGCGTTGCCTTGGAGATCGATCAGGACAATTTCGGTACCGGCGGTCACCTTGTGCTTGGCCAGCGTCTGGGAGAGGGCGGCCAGGGTCAGGTCCGCACCGATGACCGCCTGATCGCCACTTCGACGGGCCAGGGTCGTGCCGATGTTGCGGCTGGAAAAAAACACATAGGGCTCGGTGGTGATCTGTTCGTTGCTGTCCATTGCGCTGCGAAACCAGCTGCGGCTGCGCGGATCGAACGTCTCGCCGGGGTTGTCGCGACGGCCGATGAGCGTCAGGGCCTGGTCGTAGAACAGCGACTGGGAGATTACCTGGCCTTCGTTGTCCGGACGCTCGACGGTCCAGACCTCGTAGTGTGCAGCGGCCGGCGCCTTGAGCGCGGTTTTTGCGGCTTCTGTACGCAACGGCCGGACCATCAGGAAATTGCCATCGCGATCGCCCAGGTACAGCGATGCCAGGTTCGGGTTGTCCCGCAGTGCCTGGGTGAATGGATCGAGCAAGGCCAGTCGCTGAGCCATCCGGGGCTCTCGGGTCGCCGGGTAGTGCGCCAGCAGGCCCAGCAGATGGCGGATCGGTTCATAGGTGTCGTAAAGGTCCAGGCGCACGTCCTGTTCGATTCGATTGAACAGCTGTTCGCTGCTGGACAGGATGATCTGGGTGGTTTGCCGGTAGTTGAAGACGCCCAGCACCACACCGGTCAGCAGCAGGAGCAGCGTGAACATCACGCTGATATGAACGTGCAGGGGAAACCGGCGTTTTTGCGGACGCGGTGCGCTGGGCATTTCCGTCACTCCAAGTGTTGGGGGAGATCGCCCCCGGCTACGCACTGCTGAGCGAACAGCATAGTAAACACTGGATTAATTTGCCTTGGCGATCTCCGTTTCCAGGGCCTGCTCCAGTTCGGCCATGGCCCGGCACAGCGCGTGCGTACCTTCATCGATGCGCTCCGGTGAAGCACCTTGCTGGCAGGCCTGTTCCAGTGCCTCGCACAATTGGATCAGCGAGTTCGCCTGCACGATGCGGGCGACACCTTTTATCTTGTGCGCTGCCTCGGTGATCGCCTGTCGATTTGCCCCTCGGGCGACATCGAGCAGCTCTTGGCGGTCGGCACGGTTGCTCCTGAGCAGTTCAGCCAGCAAGCGCTGGATGGACACAGAGTCGCCACCCGTCAGCATGTGCAGGCTCTGGACGTTGAAAGCGGGGGGGCGGTTGTTGGGCTTGATGGCGCTCATCCATTGATTCAGGGCGTTCAGGCTGATCGGTTTGAACAGGCAGTCGTCCATCCCGGCATCCTTGCAGCGTTGTTTTTCTTCGGGTTGTGCATTGGCCGTGAATCCCAGGATGGTGCAGGGCGATCGTTGTTGCTCGGCCTCGTGCCGACGGATCGCCCCGGCGAGTTCGTAGCCGCTCATGACCGGCATGTTGCAGTCGGCGATGACCAGATCGAAGTTCCCTTCCTGCCAGGCCTTGAAGCCTTGTTCGCCGTCATGGCTGACATGGTGATGATGACCGAGATAATCCAGTTGCTGCGACATCAGCAAGCGATTGGCCGGATGATCGTCCACGACCAGGACATTCAGTGGGCACGCGGCTGTTTCAACGACAGGCGCGACGGGAGCGCGAACCTTTGCGTCAGGCAGGATGGCCAAGGGCAGGCAAACCTGGACCTGGGTCCCGGCGCCCGGTTGACTGTTCATGTGAATTTCACCGCCCATGACCTGGCACAAGTGGCGGCTGATCACCAGGCCCAGCCCGGCACCCTTGCGGGCCATCCGGTTACTGTTGTCGACCTGGGCAAACGGCTCGAACAAGCGTTGCAGGTCGGCGGGGCTGATACCGATGCCGCTGTCGCGGATGTCCAATTGCATTCGAAGGGTGTCTTCCCCGATCGTGCGGGACAGTTTCACGCTGACACTCACTTCGCCTCGCTCGGTGAACTTCAGGGCGTTGCTGATCAGGTTCGAAATTACCTGTTTGAATCGCAGCGGGTCCATCAACACGTCCGGGTTGCCCTCGGCGGGTTCGAATCGCAACGACAGTGCCAGGTTTTTCTGCCGGGCCAGTCCTTCGAAAACCCGCATCACCGATTGCACCAGGGCCTTGAGGTCGACCCGTTCGGGCGCAAGCCCCAAGTGGCCGGATTCGATACGGGCGATGTCGAGGATATCGCCGATCAGGTCGAGCATGCCGGAGGCCGACTCGTATGCGACCTCTATTGCCGCGCGGTCCATCTGGCCTTTGTCGGCATGCTTGAGGGCCAGCTCGAGCATGCCGATCACGGCGTTCATCGGCGTGCGGATTTCATGGCTCATGGTCGCAAGGAAGGTGCTCTTGGCCCGATTGGCGTTCTCGGCCTGCTCCTTGGCGGCCCGCAGTTCTTCGACAAGCTGCCTTCGTTCGCTGATATCGATCCAGCCGCCGATGATGCCCTGCACCTGCGCCGCCGAATTGCGGTAGGGAAGGATCCAGTGATAGATCGTCAGTTTCCTGTTACCGATGTGCAGCGGCCGATCAACGATCATGGGCGAGCCTTCAGCCATGACGCGCTGATAATCCGCCTGGTACTCCTGTGCTTCGAACGCGTTGCTCATCGAGCCGGGCATGACGTTCTTTCCGACGACGTCTTCGCGTTTCACGTCGAACGTTTCAAGGTAGCTGTCGTTGCAGCTTTGCAGGAATCCGTTGCGATCTCTCACATAGATGGGGTGGGGCGTGCCGTTGAGCAGGGCATGCATGAACTCCAATTGGTCATTGAGGGCCAGTTCCGCCTGCTGGCGTTGCCTGATCTGTCGTTGCATGTAGGCGTTCCATGCCAGCGAGAGCAGGAGCAACAGGCCCGCGCCGGCGGCAACTTGCAGGAACAAGCGGTTATAGGTGCGCCAGGCCATCTCCGATGCCGGGATGAAGCCCCGCCAATGGTTGTTGATAACCCCCAGTTCGTCCGGGTCGATACTCGACAAGGCCTTGTCGAGAATGGAATTGAGCTCCGTGGCGTCTTTTGCGGCGGCTAATGAGAACATCGCCTGACGTGTGCCGACGGTACTGCTGATTTGCAGTGTGTCGCGCAATGCATGGGACGTCATGAAGTAACTGGCCATGACCAGCGAAGTCACGCTCCCATCCGCCTGACCCTGGGCGACCAACTGGACTGCATTCAGCGAGTCGGTGGTTTCGATTATCTGCAGGCTTGGATATTGGGTGCGTAGCCAATCGATGACGGGGTTGCTTTTGGCCACCGCCAGGCGCTTGCCAGCGAATTGGTCCAGCGTCGTGGGGGCGTCGGACTGTTTGCGTATCAACAGGACGAAAGAGCTGTCCAGGTAGGGGCGACTGAATTTGAGCACGTCCTGCCGCTCGCGGCTGGGCAGGAGCGCGGCAATGACGTCGGCCTGGTCGTTGAGGACCGCGGCGATCATGTCGTTGTCCGTCCGATGGCGTTGGATATCCAGGCGCAGGCCGGTACGCAGCCTGACCAGTTCAAGCAAGTCGGCGCTGATCCCACGAAAGTCGCCGTCAGGATCGAAAAAAGTAAAGGGGGCAAACGTTTCGTTCACCGCCACCCGTACCGTGGGGTGCTCAGCCAGCCAGCGTTGTTCGCGCTCGGTCAGTTGTATCTTGTAATTGGTGAGGTAAAGATCGCTACCCGCACTCCAACGCTTGGCAATCGCTGCTTGTTCGGCAATGGGAATCTGGTTCAGCGTGGCGTTGACGATGTCCAGCAATCGGGTGTTGTCCTGCCGCAGCGCGAAGCCGAATCCGTGCGACTCGTGCTTTGCGAAGCTGGCCATGCGGATGTTGCTCAGGTAACCCTTGCTGATCATGTAATGGGTGGAAATGGTGTCGCCGAGGAAGACATCGGACTGCCCGAATGCGACCGCATTGATGGCGTTCTGGTAGGAGGGGTACGCGGTAATCAGTGCCTTGGGGTAGAGCTTTTCGATCTCGTGCAGCGGCAGGTAGTGATAAACCATGCTGAGCCGCAGCCCTTCGAGATCGTCGGTCAGGGGGCGGTTTTCGTTCGTGCGGGTAACCAGGACCGGTTGATCGACGGCGTAGGGCGTTGACAGGACGACACCCCTGGTTCGGGCTTCGAAGCCGTTGGCACTGCCGAGCAGGTCGATTTGTCCAGTCTTGAGCGCGTCGAGGGCCGCCTCACGGGAAGTGAACCGCAGGACTTTCATCGGCAGGCCGGTCGCCTTGGCGATGAGGCCCGCGTAGTCGGCGGTCATGCCTTCATAGTCGCGCCCGCTGGTGGAAAGATCGAAGGGCGGATAGTCAGGTGCAGAGGTGCCCAGGATCAGTTCCCGACGACCGTTCAGCCAGGTGCGATGGGCATCATCGAGCCGGACCTCGATGGAGTCTGAAGTCGAGCGACTCAGCAACGTATAACGTTCGGGCACACTCGCCGCCGCCACGAGGATTCCCGCGTATAACCATGCGCTTAATAATAAAAGGCATCTGCTTATGCGATTGAACATCCGGTTTTTTCTCACACCAAGGCGTTTCGCTTTGCCATTTCAATCAGGTCTACCAAAGACTTGACTTTAAGTTTCTGCATGAGTCGTTTTTTATAAGTGCTGACAGTTTTATTGCTCAGAAACATGCCTTTGGCTATTTCCTTGTTGGTACGTCCCTGGGCAAAGAGTTGCAATACCATCAGTTCACGGTCATTGACGCTTTTGAAAAGATCCAGCTCGATACTGCGAGGATCGTCTTGGGAAACCGGTGTAAGTGCCTGGCTCGGGAAGTAGTTGTACCCGGACAACACCGCTTTGATTGCGCTGACAAGTTCGCTGAGGTCCTCTTGTTTGCAAACGTAGCCGGAAGCACCGGATTGCATGCAGCGGATACCGAACAGCGTCGGGGATTGCGCAGTCAGTACCAGGGTCTTGAGCGGAGTGGTCATGGCATTGAAGCGCGAAAGGATTTCCAGCCCGTCGAGTTTTGGAATGCTGATGTCCAGGATCACCAGGTCCGGCATGCATTCACGCACCATTTGCATCGCATCGACGCCGTTGTCAGTTTCCCCTACGACTTTATAGCCTTCATGCTCCAACAGCATTCGAACGGCGAGGCGGATGACCGGATGATCGTCGACAATGAAAACGGAGTTCATGAATAAAGTCCCCTACAAGCTTAAATAAAGCGCGCACCTTAGCCCAGTTAAGGTCAGGTCGTACGAGGAGACAGGCGGACATGGCGAATTTCAGAACTTTCCTACAAAAAAAGAGGCGAGGTACCACGACGTATTTCGGCTTTAGGTAGGCGGAGGGGTAAGAAATGTATGTTTTAGTGTTTAGTACTGTAAGTATTTTCGTTATTGCGTAATAAACAGGAAAAGTAATTTCCGACCACGCGCCAGCGCTTTCCACGCGGTTGGAGCGTTTAACCGCAAGTTCGCGTGAGCATCAATAGAGGGATGCCCCCTATCGCACGCGGGGGCGGTGACGTGGCCGGTCATTTCATTGACGCGTACGACCGGTCATTTCCTGGGCCATTTCGCTGGCATAGCTGTCGGTCATGCCGGCGATAAAGTCGATCATCCGCAGGAAGGCACTGTGGAGCGAGCCTTCAGGATCGGGTGCGTTATTGCCCAGCAAGTCGAGGATCCGGCGATTCTTGAACGACGGCGTACGTCCACCGTGTTGTTCAAGGGCTGCGCCGCAGAAGCCGTTGAGCAGGATCTCCAGCGTGGTGTAGGCGCCGATTTCGTTCAGGGTCTTGCGTTTATCCTGGAATATCTTCTTGCGTGCCATGTCCTTGGCGTTCAACACGCAGCGCTTGGCCGGACCGTGCATGTGTTCCACCAGGTCACCGTGTAGCGTGCCCGCGAGCAACGCCTCCTGCTGCTCGACGAATGCCCGGGCAGCCGCGTTGGTGAGGTGTTCGATGGCCTTGCCCCGCAGGATGGCCAGTTTTCGCCGTCGCGAATCCTGTGGCCCGAGTTGACGGTAGGTCTCTGGCAGATCGTCACCGACCAGGTCCAGGAGCAGCGATTCCACCTGGGGATACTCCAGCAGGTCCATCTCCACGCCATCCTCCAGGTCGATGAGCGCGTAGCAGATGTCATCGGCGGCTTCCATCAGGTAGACCAGCGGATGTCTCGCCCATCGCTGGTCCTCGATTTGCGGAAGGCCGAGTTTATGGGCGATTTGTTCCAGTAAGGGCAATTCGCTCTGATAACAGCCGAACTTGTGCTTCTTGTAGCCCAGGGAATCGGCGTGGCGAGCGGTCCAAGGGTATTTCAGGTAGGTGCCGAGGGTGGCGTAGGTCAGCCGGGTGCCGCCGTCGAACTGATGGTATTCGAGCTGTGTTAGAACCCGGAATCCTTGGGCATTGCCTTCGAAGTTCAGAAAGTCGTTGCGCTCGGCCTCGCTCATCGCGTCAAGCCAGCCGCGTCCCGCCGCCTGTTGGAACCAGTAGCGGATGGCATCCTCCCCCGAGTGGCCGAACGGCGGGTTACCGATGTCGTGGGCCAGGCAGGCCGATTGCACCACCATGCCCAGGTCACTGGGTTCGCACCAGTCGGGCAGGGCGCTGCGTATGGTTTCTCCTACGCGCATACCCAGGGAGCGGCCAACGCAACTGACCTCCAGCGAGTGGGTCAGGCGCGTGTGGATATGGTCGTTGCTGGAAACCGGATGCACCTGCGTCTTGCGCCCGAGGCGGCGGAAGGCACCGGAAAAGATGATGCGGTCATGATCCTTGTGGAACGGACTGCGGCCCAGTTCTTCCGGACTGTGCAGCGGTTTTCCCAGGCGTTCGCGAGTCAGCAGGGTGTGCCAATCCAAGGCCGATTGCTCCGTTTGATGAGTCGAAGCCTTAGCTTCCCGGTTCGAGCGATGTCCTGCAAGGCCTGTGGGGCTCGATCAGTGTGCCCAGGTGTTGCGTTGACAATCGAATCGGGCCCTTCGATGGAAAGGCCCGGTCAATGGCACTCAAGGTTTGCGTGCACTCTTGGCAAGCTTGATCAGCGGAATCACCGCCGTTGCCAGCCGGATCAGGCGCGACAAGCCACCGGAGCGGCCGCTGCGGGTTCGCTTGCCACCGAGGAAACCGAGCAGGCTCACAGCCGCGACGCCCCAAAGCGAGGCGTGCTTGAGGCCGAACCCTTCATGCCAGCTTTGCGTGAACCCGCGTACCCGTTGCAAAGGGTGCAGCAATTGGCGTGTTTCCTGGCGGATTTCCTGGCGATGCATTTCCATGCGCAGACGCACCAGCGCTTTGCGCATTTCCTGCCGCGTACGGGCTTGAGGAACATTAGGGCGGCTCATGGCAACAGGCGCTCCCGGTCGTTGGCCAGTTCTTCGAGGGTGGCGTGGAACGGCGAGGACTCATCATAAATCGCTGCCTTGAGTCGAAGCCCGCAGAACAGCGCCGCCAGCAGATAGAACAGACACAGGCCGATAATTCCCGCCAGGCGGTAGGTATCCCATACCAGTATCAGCACCAGCGCCGACAGTCCAACCAGCAGCAGCAAGCCGAAAACCAGCGCCAAGCCGGCGAATAACAACAGGCTGACGGTGCGAGCCTTCTGCTCCTGCAGCTCAATGCCGAACAATTCGACGTGACTGTGCAGCAACCCAAGGAATGCCGCGCCCAGGCGACGCGCTGTCGGTTTTGCACCCGTTTCGGGCGATCCGGATTCGTCGATACCCATGATCAGCGCCGTGTCGCCAGCAGTCCGATCAAGAAGCCCACGCCCGCCGCGATGCCGACCGATTGCCAGGGATTGGCCTGCACGTATTCCTCAGTGGCGATCACGGCCGCCTGGCCGCGCTCGCGCACCGAATCTTCCGTCAGCTTGAGGGTTTCGCGGGCGCGCAGCAGGGTTTCGTGGATCTGGCTGCGCAATTCATCCGCTTGGTCGCCGGCCAGCGTCGCGGTGTGGTCGAGCAATCGTTCGGTGTCTCTGACCAGTGTCTGAAAATCTTCCATCAGGGTTTCTTGAGCAGTCTTTGCCTGGGTTCTGGCCATGGGGGTGGATCTCCGTAAGTGACGTCTGAAGCGTTCGAGTATGAGCCCAGCCGGAAGGTTCAGTACAACTGGCTGGTACAACTTTTGCTCGGGTCTCTGCCATGTACTGGTGCGTTGGCCCGTGACAGTGCGCTGAAGCTGGGCGAAAGCCCGAAAACCTTAACCCAAATAATCAAAACCCGCGAAGCACCTCCAAGCGGGGCGCCATGTTGCCGGCTTTCATGCACCAAAGCGGTTCGTCTGCCCGACAATGGTCGGAAGATCGTTTCAACTTGGTGCAATGGCAACTGGAATGAACCGTCACGGTGCTCTTTTCCACTTCATCAGGTCTGCCAATACCATGGAAAATCTGCAAAGCGCTGTGGACAGTCTCGTCCATAGCTCCAATACGCTGTTCATCCTGCTCGGCGCGGTCATGGTCCTGGCCATGCATGCCGGGTTTGCGTTTCTGGAAGTAGGCACTGTCCGGCAGAAAAACCAGGTTAACGCCCTGTCGAAAATCCTCAGTGATTTTGCGGTCTCGACGCTGGCGTATTTCTTCATCGGCTATTGGATTTCCTATGGCGTGACCTTCCTGCAACCGGCGGCCGTTCTCAGCGCTGACCATGGCTACAGTTTGGTGAAGTTTTTCTTCTTGCTGACGTTCGCCGCCGCGATTCCGGCCATTATCTCTGGCGGTATAGCCGAGCGTGCCAGGTTTGTCCCGCAGCTATGCGCCACCGTGCTGATCGTCGCGTTCATCTATCCGTTTTTCGAAGGTCTGGTCTGGAATGGCAATTTTGGCCTGCAGGCTTGGCTGCAAGCACGCTTCGGCGCCGGTTTCCATGATTTTGCCGGCTCCGTGGTGGTGCATGCCATGGGCGGCTGGCTGGCGCTGGCCGCGGTACTCCTGCTCGGACCGCGAAACGGGCGTTACCGGGACGGTCGGCTGGTGGCCTTCGCGCCGTCGAGCATTCCATTCCTGGCGCTGGGTTCCTGGATCCTTATTGTAGGTTGGTTCGGCTTCAACGTGATGAGCGCCCAGACCTTGCCCGGCGTGAGCGGGTTGGTGGCGGTCAACTCATTGATGGCGATGGTCGGCGGGACCGTGACGGCATTGATTGTCGGGCGCAACGACCCCGGTTTCCTGCATAACGGCCCGTTGGCGGGACTGGTCGCGGTCTGCGCCGGCTCCGATCTGATGCATCCGGTTGGCGCCCTGGCGACCGGCGCGATTGCCGGCGGTTTGTTTGTCTGGTGTTTCACCGCGGCCCAGGGCAAGTGGAAAATCGACGATGTGCTTGGTGTCTGGCCCCTGCATGGATTGTGCGGCGTCTGGGGCGGTATCGCCTGCGGAATTTTTGGCCAGGCCGCCCTGGGTGGCTTGGGTGGGGTGAGCCTTGCGAGCCAACTGGTCGGCACTGTCCTCGGCGTGGTGATCGCCCTGCTGGGCGGATTCGCGGTCTACGGTGTGATCAAGGTTGTGCTGGGCTTGCGGCTGACTCAGGAAGAAGAGTACTACGGGGCCGACCTGTCGATTCACAAGATCGGCGCGGTCAACCAGGACTGAGCCATCACTACGGCTCCTTGTCCTGATTGCCGGGATAGAACCCATGCAGCAAGCCATAGCGCTCGTGACGGACTTGATCCACATGGTGCCGTACCCGCTGTTCGGGCAGTCCCAGCATGATCAGCGCGTGGGAGGCCAGCATCAGGCTCGACTCCAGCAGTTCCGGAACCACCTCGGTGGCTCCGGCGGCCTGCAACTCAGCCAGTTGGCTGTCGTCCCGGGTACGCACCAGGATGGGCACTTGCGCGTTGACCCGCCGGGCTTCCTTGAGCACGCTCATCGCAATGTCCGTCTTGTCCACCGCGATGACCAGTAACCTTGCGCGACCCAGGCCTACGGCTTCCAGCAGATCCGCGCGGCGAGAGTCTCCGTAATGCACGCATCGTTCGCCGACGGACGCTTCATGGATGATGACCGGATCATCATCCAGGGCCACGAACGCCAGGCCCTCCCGGCGCAGAAAGCGTCCGATCGACTGTCCCACGCGCCCGTACCCGCAAATCACCACGTGACTCGACAAGCCCGCATTGAGCGCGCTGATCTGGTCCAGCTGCGCCTCTTCGTTGGGTTTGCGGTGCAGCCGCGCGGCCAGGCCCGGTGCAGCGCGCAACAGCAGCGGCGTCAACAGCATCGAGCAAAAGGTGGCGGCCAAGAGCAGGCCGCCGATGTCGCCTGGCATGAGTCGGTTCTGCTGCATCAGCGCCATCAGCGCGAAACAGAACTCACCGCCTTGGGCCAGGGCGAGGCCGCTGCGCCAGGCGGTTTCGCCGTCGCTGCCGCGCCATTTCACCAGGGCGGCGACTACGCAGCCCTTGATGAGCATCAACCCGAGTGTCAGCCCGAGGATCAACAGCCCATCGTCGACGAACAGCTGCAGGTCGATCAGCATGCCGATGCTGACAAAGAAAAGCCCCAGCAGGATGTCGCGGAAGGGGCGTATATCGGCCTCGATCTGATGCCGGTAATGGCTTTCCCCAAGCAGCATGCCGGCGAGGAACGCGCCCAGGGCGGGGGAAAGGCCAAGTAGGTGCGTAAGCCACGCCGTGAGCAAAACGATCACCAGGGCCAGCAGTACGAACAGTTCTGCCGACCGCGAAGCTGCCACCTCATGGAACAGCCGCGGCAGCAACAAACGGCTGGCCAGCAACAGGCCGCCAAACAGCACCAAGGTCTTGCCCAGCGTCAATGGCAATGCCCAATACCAAGGCTGTTCACTGCTGCCGGCAAACACCGGCACCAGGGTCAGGAGCAACACCGCGACTACATCCTGGAACAGCAACACACCGATGGCATTCTGGCCGTGGCTGGTGAAGATTTCCCCCAGGCTGGTCAGCTCTTTGCTGACGATGGCCGTGGAAGACAAGGCTAGCCCGGCGCCAAGCAGCACCGCCGCCGCCATCGGGACATCAATGCTCGCCAGCAGCACCGCCAACAAAACTCCTGAACCCAATACCTGAAGGCTGCCAAGGCCAAACACTACGCGACGCAGTTCCAACATCTTCGATAACGAGAATTCCAGGCCCAACGAGAACAACAGGAAAACCACGCCAAGCTCGGCCA
>Ga0307405_10000281_pt1 | contig 18836 bp, 17 predicted proteins | sample 322Cmetagenome_2_FD_203311 | JGI IMG/M metagenome (GOLD analysis project Ga0307405, IMG submission 203311) | Maize rhizosphere microbial communities from greenhouse at UC Davis, California, United States - 322HYB-C-1 | ecosystem: Host-associated > Plants > Roots > Rhizosphere > Soil | place...
CAGAGTGCAATCAATTTTGAGCACTATGACAGGCGGCCCGCTTCGCCGACTGCAGGAGCTCCCGGCTGGTCTGCATGACGGTTTGCGGCGTCGTTTCCGGAGCGACGAAGGAGGCGAAACCTGCGGGATGCCTGTCAGAGTGCAATCAATTTTGAGCACTATGACAGGCGGCCCGCTTCGCCGACTGCAGGAGCTCCCGGCTGGTCTTGCTGACCATGGCCGTGGCCGATCACCGCCTACGAAGCCTTCGGTCACCAACAAGCTCAGACGCTCCTGCCCCGTTCGGGTCAACTCGCACCAACCATGAAGCTCCTGAGAGCATCTCAGGGAGGACATATCAAGCCACCAGGATGATGCGGTCCGACTGGATGGTCCTTACGGCGAACCCCGATGCTCGCTCGGCTGAAGCAGATCAGGAAGGTCGCACGCTGCCAGGCTTGGCGCGAGCGCGGCTCCGGGCGCGCTGAGCCGCGGACAGCACCACCTTCCGCATCCGGATCGCGTCCGGCGTTACCTCCAGACACTCATCTGTGCGGCAGAACTCCAGCGCCTGCTCCAAGCTCATCAGCTGCGGTGGCACGAGCCGTTCGAGCTCGTCACCGGTGGAAGAACGGACATTGCTGAGCTTCTTCTCCCTTGTGGGGTTGACATCCATGTCCTCGGCGCGAGCGTTCTCACCGATGATCATGCCCTCGTACACCTCCACGCCGGGAGTGACGAATAGGGTGCCGCGCTCTTGCAGATTGAACAGTGCGTATGAGGTGACTTGGCCAGACCGGTCGGCAACCAGAGAGCCGGTCAGCCGGCTCCGGATGTCACCGGCCCAGGGCTCGTACGCCTCGAAAACGTGGTGCATCAGTCCGGTGCCGCGGGTTTCGGTCAGGAACTCGGTCCGGAAACCGATTAGTCCGCGAGCGGGCACGAGGTACTCCATCCGAACCCAGCCGCTGCCGTGGTTCACCAGCTGTTCGAGCCGGCCGCGGCGCAATCCGAGCAGCTGGGTGACGACCCCGACGAAGTCTTCCGGGATGTCAATAGTCAGTCGCTCGACTGGCTCGTGAATATTGCCGTCGACGGTGCGAGTCACGACCTGCGGTTTCCCGACCGTCAGCTCGTAAGATTCGCGGCGCATCATCTCAACCAGGATGGCCAGTTGCAGTTCGCCGCGGCCCTGCACCTCCCAAGTATCGGGACGTTCGGTCGGGAAGACCCGGATCGAGACATTGCCCACCAGCTCGGCATCCAGCCGCGCCTTCAGCAGGCGGGCCGTGAGGTTCTTGCCGGCACGGCCGGCAAGTGGAGAGGTATTGATGCCCATGGTCATGGAAATCGACGGCTCATCCACCGTGATCAATGGCAGCGGCGTCGGATCTGCCGGATCAGAGAGTGTTTCGCCAATCGTGATCTCTGGGATCCCGGCAATGGCGACGATATCGCCAGGCCCCGCAGATTCGGTAGGTTCCCGATTCAGTGCGTTGGTGATCAACAGCTCGGACAGCTTGACGTTACGAATCGTGCCGTCGGCGCGGCACCAGGCGACGTTCTGATTGCGCCGCAACGTTCCCGCGACGACTCGGCACAGCGCCAGTCGGCCGAGGTAGGGGGATGCGTCGAGATTGGTTACATGTGCCTGCAGCGTCGCTCCCTCGACGTAGCTGGGTGCCGGGATGTCCTCCAAGATCGTGGTAAATAGCGGCCCGAGATCGGGACTATCGGGCATCTCCCCGTTGTGTGGCGCTGTCAGCGACGCGCGACCGGACTTGGCCGAGGCGTACACCACCGGGAAGTCGAGAACGTCGCTGCTGTCGTCGTCCAGCAGGTCGAGGAAGAGGTCATAGGTCTCCTCGACCACTTCGGGGATTCGCGCATCCTGCCGGTCGACCTTGTTGATCACGAGGATGATCGGGAGCTTCTTGGCCAGCGCCTTGCGGAGCACGAAGCGGGTTTGAGGGAGTGGTCCTTCAGATGCGTCTACCAGGAGCAGCACGCCATCGACCATCTCCAGGCCGCGCTCTACCTCACCGCCGAAATCGGCGTGCCCCGGCGTATCGATGATGTTGATCGTGACCGTGGCACCGTCGGGCATCTGGTGGCGTACGGCGGTGTTCTTGGCGAGGATGGTGATGCCCTTCTCCCGCTCCAGATCCATCGAGTCGAGAACCCGTTTCTGAACGGCCTGGCCGACACGAAAGGCCCCGGACTGCCAGAGCATGGCGTCGACAAGCGTCGTCTTGCCATGGTCGACATGGGCGATGATCGCAACGTTCCGCAAATCAGAACGGACCGGCACGCAGAAACACTCGCTCTCTGGATTGGGGCTCGGCTTGGGACAACCCCGCGAGTGTAGTTGTGCGAGCAGCTCCAAGATTGGCGGGCGCGCGGGGCGCTACCAACCGGCGCCGAAGCAAGCGAACGGTATGGGGTTCGGGGCCGCCTGGAGGGCATCCGCGAGCGCGTACGCCGGAGCGGCGCCAGCGGCAAGCCGGCGATGATAGTCCACCATCAAATCCGCAGTGCCCTCGTCCGAAACCTTGGCTACGCCGGAGATGATCGTTGACGTCCCGCTGTGAAGTAGCGCCCGGGTCAGTCCCAGTGCCTCGTCGCCCGGCCGTACGGTGGCTTGGCCTAGCTCGCACGCGGAGAGCACGACCTGCTGCGGCGGCTGGGCTATCCGATCGAGGTCGTAGCCCACTACGGGCCCGTCGATCAGGCTTATCGAGGAGAACAGTGGGCTTTCCCGCTCGTGGCGGCCATGAGCTGCCACGTGCACCAGTTGTGCGCCATCGATAGCGCTGAGAAAAGCCTCGCCCGTCACGTCAGCACCGGTCAGCGTTTCACATGCGGGCCAGTGCTGAGCCACGCCGGTTACCTCCTGATCAGCCCGCCCCAGACCGGGACCGGCAACCGCTACCACGGGGCCTGATCGGGTGCGGAACCTTGCGTGGGCTTCCAGCCAAGCCGCAGCCGACGGCGCGATGGTCAGCGGCTGACCCTTCAGGCTTGGCAGATCCGCCCACGGCAGGGCCGCGAGTCGGCCGGGCGGCACAACAACGATGGGTACGTCGGGCAGATTCAGTGGAGTGAGCAACAGCTGATCAAGTATTCGAAGGTCTCTGGCCAAAGAGTTTCGTGCCGAGGCCCGCAACGGCTCTGGCACGTGACTAAGGGCCAATACGTCAAGATCGGCCGTGATCCGTCGGCAAAGTCGCTCCGCCTCGGCCATAGTGGTCAACCGCTGCATCCAGCAGCCGCGGCGAGTCAGCACAATGCCATGGATGTCGTCGTCGATACCGAACAGAGTTAGAAGCGCGGCACCGTCCAAGGCCACCCGCACGTCGGCAATATTCGGTGTCTGGTCGACCGAGTCCGAGCCGCGAACGCTCCAGGAGCGAGCCCGAATCTGACGCTGCAGCGCCTGGCGACGCCTGCGCAGCTGCTCTCGGCTCTCACTGTCGGCGCCTTCATGATCAAGCTGGGTCACCACCCAGCGAAGCTGGGTCAACAGTTCCGCGGTCACCTTATCTTCAGGAGGTCGTACCGGCGTGACCCGACTGGAGATCGCTCGGGCGCGCTCCAGCCACGCGAGTACAGCCACTGGGCGGCCCGCTGCGATCTCCTCAGTAATGGCCAGCGCTGCCAGAGTGACGCCGTGCGCAGCGCTCGAGGTCTGTAGGTCCAGGCTGCCGAACTGAGCCTGATGCTTCATCAACTCAGCCATGCCGGCTCGCGCCTGCCGTTGCGCAGCTGCCCGGTCGCCGCGACCAAAGGCCAACTTGGTCTTGACCAGGCGGGCATACAGCCGAAGATCCAGCGGCTGCGCCGAGGAGATGGTTGGCAGCGCTCGCCGCTTGCCTCGCCGGCTGGGTCCGGAGTATTCGATGGCGATCAGACGGGCCAGCTTCGCCTGGTCGCGCAAACCTAGCTGGCTGAGAGTAGCCGTAAGCCGGTCCGCGGTACGTACGAGCATGTCTCCGCGGGTACCTGCCTCGGCATCAGCCCGCAGCATGACCAATTCTCCGAGAGCGATCGCCCGGCGATTGTTACCTCGTAGCAGTCTGGCGACTGCTGTGCGGCTGATTTTCTGAGCCAGCTGATAGTTGCCAGCAAGCAAGGCGACCTCTGCCCGACTCAGTTCTGCCTCGGCCAGCAGGACAACCATTTCGGTTCGCTCGAGTGCCGCCGTGGCTTCCAGAAGTGACCGGTCGGCATCTGCCACCAGACCAGCGCTCAGCAGCACTCTCGATCGGTCAATGCCGACCACACCCTTGTAGTGATCAGAAGCGGCTTGCTCGACCGTCGGCATCAATTCGAGTGACCGAGGCAAATGACCGGTCAAATAATGCATATAGCCGAGGTTGTGTCGGGCCGCGAACTCAAGGTCCGCAAGCCCATAGCGCCGGCTTAAGACGACCGCGCGGCTGAAATCCTGAATCGCGGATCGAATGTGTCCTAGCTGGTCATGAGCGTCACCACGATTGATCAAGATCTTGCATTGGTCCGCTGGCTCGGCGTCAGCAAGCAGCTCAACTGCTCCGTCGAGTTGCTGGATCGCATCTTTGACCCGGCCTTCGCGAAGCAATAGCAGGCCGTGTTGGGCTCGGGTGATGACCGTTAGCTGGCCAAGAGATCGCCGGTGGGCGAGCCTCTCTGCCTGCACGAGGAGCCGAATACTTTCCCCGATTTGACCCATCTCGTGAGTCGGATAGCTCAGGCCCAACAGAATTCGTGCCGACAACTGATCATGTTCGATGGAACATTCGCCGAATGTGACGTCGGCGTCCTTCTGCGGGACAGCAGAGTGCAAAGCACTCATGGCTTCGCTGAACAGTGTGATTGCTTGGGTGTAATGGCCAAGGTCGGAGCTGGCAATGCCTTGAGTAAAAAGGTTGGCAGCGTGCTGGTGATCACCGCCGCACGCAACATCGACCCCCACAGAACAAATTCTGCTCTGCTTTTCACTGCTGTGCTAGATCAGCGAATTGCCCTCGAGACTTCGGTGCCCCGTACCCTTGGGCCTATGGCGGGAAGCACCGACTGGTTTCGAGATTCGTTCCGGACCGAGTATGAGAAGCAGAACGCAGCAATCGGGCGGTTCAATCTGGCGATCTTTGGCAAGACGGGCGTCGGCAAGTCGACCCTGATCAACGCGATTTTTGGTGAGGAGGTTGCGCGTACCGGAATCGGAGAGCCGGTGACCCGTGGAAGTCATCTTTACCTCGACAAGATCGGCCACCTAGGCATTGTCGACACCCAAGGTCTCGAGGTTGGCAAGGACAATAAGCAGATCCTGTCCGAACTCGACAAGGCGATGACTCACATGCGCCAGCTGCCGCTGTCGGAACAGATACACGTTGCCTGGTATTGCCTACGCGGCATGGACCGGCGTTTCGAGGAGGCCGAGGCGGATTTCGTCCGTCGACTCGACGAGATGGGCCTCCCGGTGATCGTGGTCTTGACCCAGGTGCCGATGCGTAACGGGTACTACCATCCCGACACGGTGATGCTCGCGGAGCAGATCATGGCGAAACGGCTGCCGATCGTTTCCGGGCGGCCGTTTATGACGTACGCGAAGGCCGACGAGTTCGCTGGGCAGTCGGCTTACGGGCTGAAGGAACTCCTCGATGCCACCTTTCGCGTTGCGCCCGAAGGTGTTCACGGAGCTCTCGTCGCGGCGCAGGAAATCGATCAAGTCCGGAAGGCGCAGGAAGCGCAGAAGTACATAACCGGTGCCGCAGCCAGCGCAGCAGCCGCTGCCGCCAGCCCGATCCCTTTCTCTGATGCCGCCTTGCTAGTGCCGATTCAACTCGGCATGATGGCTCGCATCGCTCAGATCTACAAGATCAAGTTCGAGCGTGCTGCCCTGATGGCGATCGCTTCCACAACTGCGGCCACACAGCTAGGACGGGCCACATTTACCGGCCTGCTCAAGATGGTGCCAGGTGCGGGAACGATTGTCGGCGGAGTGGTCGGTGCCGGAGTCGCCTCGACGTTCACCTACGCCATGGGGCATGCCTGGCTGTCGCTGTGTCAGCGTGTGGTCAAGGGCAAGCTCGGCACGGCGGGCACTGTCGTCGACAATGAGCAGCTTCGGGAGGCTTTCATGGAGGAGTTCCGCAAGCAGCTCAAGTCGGGGCGTAAGGAGCTGCGCACCAACTCTGAGCCGGTGATCCCAGCCTGATCGAGCTAACGGGGCGACCCCCGTGAACCCCCCTTCGCTCCGCTCGCGTTCCGACCGAATAGCCTGCGACTGTATGACTATTCCGGACTTGGCGCCGCTGCTCGAAGGCGAGCCGCCCCATGATCAAGTTGTCTTCGCTACCCGCCTACAGCGCTACTGGCCGGATCTTTTGACCGGCCTGACCGGGGCATATCCTGACCGTGCGCCAGAGATGGCCAACCGGCTGGTCGAAATCGCCGCGCAGAACTTTCAGCAGCGGCCTGAGGATCTACGGCTGCTGGATCTACGACGCCACGCGGATCCGCAGTGGTTTCAGCACCCGCGGATGCTGGGGTACGCCACCTACACCGACCTATTCGCCGACGACCTGAAAGGTGTCGCAGATCGGGTCGACTATCTCGCCGAGCTTGGTGTCACCTATCTGCATCTGATGCCACTGTTCAAGCCTCGGCCAGGACAGAATGACGGTGGCTATGCGGTTATGGACTATCGGGCAGTACGCCCTGACCTCGGCAGCATTGACGATCTTCGCGAGCTGGCCAGGGTGCTGCGCTCTCGCGGCATCTCAATCACTCTTGATCTTGTGCTGAATCATGTGGCGGCAGAGCATCAGTGGGCGGTGAATGCGCGGGCCGGAGATCCCTTCTACCGGAACTACTTCCATATGTTCGCCGATCGGGGACTACCGGACGCGTACGAGCGGACACTGCCTGAGGTCTTTCCTGATTTCGCGCCGGGGAACTTCAGCTATGACGAGGAATCCCATTCCTGGGTTTGGACAACTTTCAACAGCTGGCAGTGGGATCTCAATTGGCACAATCCGGATGTCTTCTATGAGTTCGCTGATTTGATCTTGTGGCTTGCCAATCTTGGTGTGGAGTGTTTGCGTCTGGATGCGATTGCCTTCATCTACAAGCGGATGGGCACCAATTGCCAGAACCAACCCGAGGTGCATGCGATCACCCAGGCGCTGCGTGCGGTCGCTCGGATCGCAGCTCCGGCATTGATCTTCAAGGCAGAGGCGATTGTCGGTCCAAACGACCTGGCGCCGTATCTCGGGGTAGGCAAGCACGCCGGCAAGGTCAGCGACATGGCGTACCAGAATTCCTTGATGGTGGAGATCTGGTCCGCACTGGCAGCCAAGGACACCAGGTTGTTCTGCGCGGCAATGAACCGCTTTCCGGCGAAGCCGCCGAACACAGTCTGGGGCACGTACCTGCGCTGCCATGACGACATCGGGTGGGCTATCGATGACGACGACGCAGCCTCGGTGGGACTGAGCGGCTACGAACATCGTCGGTTCCTGGCTGACTACTACGCCGGGCTGTATCCGATGAGTGATGCCCGCGGCCTGGTGTTCCAAGAAAATCTGCTGACTGGGGATCGCCGGATCAGCGGAGCTGCCGCATCGCTTGCCGGCATCGAGGCGGCGTTGAACAGTGGCGACGAGGTCCATCTCGAGCTGGCGGTTCGTCGCTATCTCCTGGCCTACACCCTTGTCTTGGGATTTGGGGGGTTGCCGCTGATTTACATGGGCGATGAGCTAGGTCTGCTGAACTACTACGACTTCGTTGAGGAACCTGATCATGCCGACGACAACCGATGGGTCCATCGGCCTCCGATGCCATGGGACTTCGTCGACCGCCGCCACATCCAAGGGACCGTGGAGCATCGGATCTGGCATGGCCTGCGGCATGTCGTCGCCGTGCGCTCATCCCTGCCGAGTCTGGACGCCTCGGTGGAGAGTGAGATCCTCGATCCGGTGAACCCGGCGGTTCTGGTGTTGCTCCGTCGGTTCCAGACTCAGACGATGGTGGGTGTGTACAACATGACGACGGAGTCGCAGAAGCTGCCACGTTGGGTGATTCCGCTGGGCAACTGGGCTTGGGATGCGCTCACCGAAGAGACGCCGTTGACTGACGCGCCGCCGACCTTAGACGGCTATCAAGTGCGCTGGCTCGTGCAACAGACGTGAGCGAGCCGCGCGACCGGGCGATCAGTGAGACGCGGGCAGAGTTTGGCGAGCTCGATCTTGACTGGAGCGAAGCTGCGCCCGGCCTGTTTTCAGTCAGACTGCCCGGCACTCGTAAGCTCGTCACCGAATGTGCGCTCGAGGTGGGACAGCACGCGATGCAGGTACGGGCCTTCGTTGCCCGCAATCCCGATGAGAACCATGCAGGCGTCTATCGATGGCTGCTGGAGCGCAACCTTCGACTGCATGGGATTTGCTTCGCCTTGGACGCGCTCGGTGACATCTATTTGACTGGTCGACTGCCGGTGGAGCTGGTTACCCGGGCGGCGGTCGATCGGCTCCTCGGTGCCGTAGCGGAGGCTGCGGACGACAGTTTCAATGTGATCTTGGAGCTGGGATTCGCCGAGAGCATCCGGAAAGAATGGGCCTGGCGCCGCTCGCGTGGAGAGTCGACAGCCAACCTCGCCGCTTTTGCCCATCTGGACCCGGGGGAGCGTCCGAAAAGCTGATCTGGATGAGGCGGCCGGGGCGGGTTGACCACTAGGCTCGCTGCCATGGAACCGACGCGGGAGCATGTGTCATGACCGGAACCTTGATCCTCTTGCGACACGGCGAGAGTGAGTGGAACGCCAAGAACCTGTTCACGGGCTGGGTCGATGTCGGTCTGAGCCCCAAGGGCGAGGCCGAGGCCACCCGTGGGGGTGAGCTGCTTGTCGAGAACAATCTGCTGCCTGATGTGGTTCATACCTCTGTACTCCGCAGGGCGATTCAGACTGCAGAGATTTCGCTCGACATTGCTGATCGAATGTGGATTGAGACCAAGCGCTCCTGGCGGTTGAACGAGCGTCATTACGGCGCGTTGCAGGGCAAGGACAAGGCCGCCACGCTTGCGGAGTTCGGCGAAGAACAGTTCATGCTGTGGCGGCGCTCGTACGACATTCCGCCGCCGCCCATCGACAACAGCGATCAGTACGCGAACTTCAACGATCCGCGCTACGCGGTGCTGCCGAGCGAGGCGCGGCCCCGTACCGAGTGCCTGAAGGATGTGCTGATCCGGGCGCTGCCCTACTGGTACGACGAGATAGTGCCCGATCTGCGCGCAGCCAAGGTCACGTTGATCGCGGCTCACGGCAACTCCATACGCGCAATCGTCAAGCATCTGGACCAGATGAGCGATGAAGACGTAGTCGCGCTCAATATCCCCACTGGCATTCCGCTCGTCTACGAATTTGACGACGACGTAAAGCCAGTAGAGGTAGGCGGCCGTTACCTTGATCCTGAGGCCGCTGCCGCCTCGATCGAAGCCGTCAAGATGCAGGGTAGGAAATAGTCGGCTCAGGTCTCCTAGCTGTTGCTGGCGGCTTACCGCTCGCGAACTCCGCGCACTTGATGTCTGTCGCCCTTCAGCCGTGCTCAAGCACGAGCAGCCGGTCTTCGGCTTTGCGAGATCCTTGGACCGGAGTTTCACAAGATTCTGTACGACTCGTACGTGTCGGTGACGGTCCCCCTCACCACTCGGTTGCTAACGCGGGCGCTCGACGTTTCAGTGCCCGAGTCTTACATCAGCCACCAGACGGCCGCTGAGTTATGGGGTGGGCTAGTGCCCGCCTGCTCCGCGTAAATGTCACAGTGCCGGGCGAAGCGCCACGGACCCGACGGCAAGGCATCAAATCCAGACGGAAGCTGGCGGATGCCGTTCGATCCGAGCTACCCCGGCCTGAAGCTGATCATCGAGTGCGACGGTCGTCAGCATGCTGAGAACACCGGTCAATGGCGTCGAGACTTATCCAGGAGGAGCTAGACGGTCTCGGATGGCGATTGATCGTGGTGACGTCCGATGATCTTCGTGACGCACCCGAGGCAGTGCTGAACCGTGTGCGAGACGCCCTCATCGATCGTGGTGCGATTGGCAGCCGCCGGCCGATTCAAGACCGAGTGGATGCGCTACTTCGGCCCCCCCGCACCTGATCGTTTTCGTAGGTTCGGTGGGAAACGTACGCAGCACGCCGCCTAACGCCGACGTCTTTGCACGTTTGGTTGGAAACGTACGCCCGAAACCGGCCAAACGCAGCTACGGCTGCGGCCAGATTCGATCCTCGGGGAACTGGCCGGTCACGACATAGATGATCCGCCGGCCCATCGATGCTGCATGATCGGCGATCCGTTCGTAATACCGACCGAGCAGCGCTACGTCGACGGCAGCCTCAACGCCGTACGCCCACTCGTCGCTCAGCATGACCCGGAACTGGGTACGCCGCAGCTCATCCATCTCCTCATCGCGATCACGCAATTCCTCCGCGCTCTGGATGTTGCGGTCGTTTAGCGTCTGGCCGGCCGTGATCACCATTTTCTCGGCGACGTCACCCATCCGTACGAAGTTTGGACGCAGCGTCTCGGGAACGGCGGTTTCTGGGTACCGCAGCCTCGCGATCTTCGCGATATGGGCGGCGAGGTCACCCATTCGCTCCAACTCGGTCACCATCCGCAACGTGGCAACAAGGGTCCGCAGCTCACCAGCAACGGGCGCTTGACGAGCGAGCAATGAGAATGCGCGCGCCTCGATCTCAGCCTGCTTGGCGTCAATAAGGTCATCGTCGCTGATCACGTGTTCGGCGAGGTGAATGTCTGCTTCGAGCAAGGCCGTTGTCGCCGATCGAACGGCCGATGAGACGACCTGGGCCATATGAACCAGATCGGTGAGGACGTCGTCCAGCTGCTCCCGGTAGGAGTCGCGCATGAGAAATGGTCCCATCTGTCTCGGGCTTCAGGTTCATCAACACTATGCCGGGCCGCTACAGCCAATCGGGCACCTGGTTAACGGACCGTGAACATGTGCCAAACGGTTTATGGACCTTACGCCCGAGCGGCAGCCGGCGGAAGCGCTGGCGCCCGTCTGACCCCTACTATCGTCTCGTGAACCCGATCGGGCTCGCCATTGTGGCGCTCGTCGTCGGCATTGGGATCGGCGTACTGCTGGCCTGGGCCACGCTGCGAACTCGACAAGCAGAACCGAGCCCGACCTTCGAGGTCGTCGAACCGGTGGTCCCCGTTGGTGTGGTGGAAGTGCTGGCAGTGCTGCCTTCTGCGGGTGTTGTCGTCGGTCCACATGACGAGGTGCTTGAGGCGACCGCGATGGCGAGGACCCTGGGGTTGGTTCGAGGCAGCCGGATCAGCATGGCTGAGCTGCTGCAACTGGTCCGCGCGGTTCGCAGGGACGGTGATGCCAGAACAGTCGAGCTTCAGGTCAGCCGGGGCGTTCGAGTGGCCGCCACGTATCTCACCGCACGGGTTGCTCCGCTCGACGAGAGCCTGATCTTGGTCCTGGCCGACGACCAATCTGCCGCTCGGCGCATCGATGAGACCCGCCGCGATTTCGTTGCCAACATCAGTCATGAGCTCAAGACACCGATTGGTGCGATCGCCTTGCTGGCCGAGGCGGTTGAGGAGGCCGCAGACGACTCTGCAGCTGTCCGCAAGTTTGCTAGCAGTATGGGCATCGAGTCCGCGCGACTAACTGATTTGGTCAGCCAGATTATTCAGCTTTCCAGACTCCAATCCGATAGCCCGCTTGTTGATCCAGAGATCGTCGACATCGATGAGGTGCTCGCCGAGGCCGTCGACCGCCGCCGGATGGACGCCGAGCGGAATCGGATCACCCTCACCGTGGCTGGTACCAGCGGCGCTCGGGTACTCGGCAGCGCACGGCAGCTCGAGATCGCGGTCGGCAACCTTGTCGAGAATGCCATTGCCTACTCGGACCCAGAAGCACGCGTCGTCGTCGCTGCACATGTGCAGGCCAAGAGCGATGATGACTACGTCGATATCACCGTCTCCGACAATGGGATCGGCATTCCGGCCGCTGAAGTTGACCGGATCTTTGAGCGTTTCTACCGCGTCGACTACGCCCGCAGCCGGGCCAACGGCGGAACCGGACTTGGGCTCGCGATTGTCAAGCACATCGCTGCCATCCACGGCGGTGAGGTGGCGGTCTGGAGCCAGGTAGGTCAGGGATCCACCTTCACCATCAAGATTCCCGCCCACTTGCACGAGGTCTCGTCGCCCGTCCCGGAGTCTGCGGCGTCTTCGCACGCCGAGCAGCCCCCTGATCAGCCGACGTACGAGCCCCAGGAGATCAACCAATGACCAGGGTGCTTGTCGTTGAGGACGAGGAGTCCTATCGGGAAGCCCTGTCCTACATGCTCTCCAAAGAGGGCTTCGAGGTGATCGAGGCGCGTGATGGCGCCAGCGGAATCGCAGAATTTGATCGCCGCGGGGCAGACATCGTGCTGCTTGACCTCATGATGCCAGGCCTGCCTGGTACGGAGGTGTTCCGGCAGCTTCGCCTTCGGGGCTCGATCCCGGTGATCATGCTCACCGCACGAGACACCGAGGTCGACAAAGTGGTGGGCCTTGAGCTCGGCGCCGATGACTACGTCACCAAGCCGTTTAGCCACCGCGAGCTGGTCGCAAGGATGCGTGCGGTGCTCCGCCGCGGGCAGGACACCGAATTGCTGCCAGATGTCCTCGAGGCTCCGGGCGTTCGGATGGACGTGGCGCGACACGAGGTCTCGGTCAATGGTGAGCGGATCAAGCTTGCGCTGAAGGAGTTTGAGCTACTGGAAATGCTGCTGCGTAACGCGGGCCGAGTGATGACTCGCGGCCAGCTGATTGATCGGATCTGGGGCTCGGATTACGTCGGTGACACTAAGACCCTGGACGTCCACATCAAGCGGCTGCGAACGAAGATCGAGCCCGATCCGGCCAACCCGCAATACCTGATCACGGTCCGAGGCCTCGGCTATAAGTTCGAGACTTGAGCAATCGTGCCTCTGCTCCGGGTCAGACGCTCGGTGTTGCTGACGGTTTGAGTGAGACGTATTGACCCTCGTTGCCGTCCACAATTGGCACTCGTACGGTCGTTTCGCCGGCATTCTCGAACTGCAGTGTCAGAATCGCGTCGAAACCAGGTATGAGGTCCGGGCTCTTGACAATGATCGGCGGCTGATCAGTGAGTACGACCTGTAGGCCATTTGCTAGCGATACGGTCGACGGGATTGTCCCGGTGAACGGAGCACCTTCAGACCCGTCCGCTTTGATTGGGATTCCAGTCACAGCTGTCAGAGAATCTCGGTCACCCGTCACGATCGTGCCGGAGACAACACCTTCCCCAGGCGCCCAACTGATAATCAGCAGGTTGCGGACGTGTACGACCTTGTTCGGCTGCGCAGGATCGCCGACGTCGACGTTGATTCCCTCACCGGGCGTGTACGGCTGGTTCGTCTGAACATCACGGCCACAGGCGCCCGCCAGAAAGAGAAGTCCAATCACAAGCAGCAAGGTCGCGCCGCTGCGCAGTCTCTGTCCTCTTCCGCCGGTTCGGAGCGCGATGTTGCCTGCACGATGTGCTCGACTCGGTTTCCACAACACGATGGCCGACTCCTGTGGCTGAAGGATACTTTGCGGAGCAGCCTATCGACACCATCGCCGTTCGTGCAGGCATCGTCGACGTGACGTGAGGATGTTGTGACCCGGCGCACAGTGGTGGCACACCAAGGCCGGTTTTGTCAAGCCCAACAAGACCCCAATACAGGCCTCTGGCTAGCGCAAACGCTGCCAGAAAGGGCTCGCTGCCGTGCTAAGCTTGGATGCGCGAAAGGGGTACAAAACAATATGACCTTTACAGTCGGCGAAACGGTGGTCTACCCCAATCATGGAGCCGCCGTCATCGAGGACATCGAAACCCGACAGATCAAGGGCGAAGAAAAGCTCTATCTGGTATTGAGGATTGTTGGTCAGACCGATCTCGTCGTTCGCGTACCTGCGTGCAATCTGGACCTCGTAGGTGTCCGCGACGTTGTCGACGCTGACGGATTAGAAAGAGTCTTCGGTGTTCTCCGTGCGCCACATACCGAGGAGCCGACCAACTGGTCGCGCCGGTATAAGGCCAATCTCGAGAAGCTGCATTCTGGCAATGTCCTGAAGGTTGCCGAGGTTGTTCGCGACCTCTGGCGCCGTGAGCGTGAGCGGGGATTGTCCGCCGGCGAGAAGCGCATGCTTGCCAAGGCTCGGCAGATTCTGGTCTCCGAGCTTGCACTAGCGGAGCGTGTCGAGGAGGACAAGGCGGAGGTCCTGCTCGACGAGGTTCTCGCTTCCTGACTTCACAGGCAGCAGCCCCTCGTCGCACCGGAATCGGCATCGACGTTCATCGGTTGGTTTCTGGCCGGCCGATGAACGTTGCATGTCTGCTCTTTGACGACGATGTGGGACCGTACGGTCATTCCGACGGCGACGTCGTCGCGCATGCGGCCTGTGATGCTTTGCTGAGCGCTGCTGGCCTTGGCGATCTCGGCAGCAACTTTGGGACCACCGACCCGAAGTGGGGCAACGCTCCCGGTACAGCTTTCCTGGCCGAAGCCGCTGCCCGAGTACGAGCGGCTGGCTTCAACATTGCCAATATTGCGGTGCAGCTCATCGGCGATCGACCGAAGCTCGGATCGCGCCGTGGTGAGGCGGAGCTGGTCATGAGCGAAGCCATCGGTGCTCCGGTCAGTCTTTCGGCAACCACGACCGATGGACTGGGACTGACCGGTCGCGGTGAGGGTATTGCGGCGATCGCTACGGCGCTGTTGATTTGAGGTGCCGCACCCTTCGACAGGCTCAGGGCGCATTCGCGCGTACCGCTAGCGCACCAGCCGGGCTGAAACGACGAAGGTATTGCACTTGTTAATCTCGCTGTTGGCCAAACCCATAGTTCCCCAGTATCTACGCGACCGGGCTAGGCCATGGTTGCCGTTGATATCGGATTTTCCGGAGAGCGTGTCGTCGCCAATGGCGCCATAGATCTGCTCGATCCCATCCACGTCCTGCTGCTGCACCCCCAACGACTGCGATACCGATCGCATGAACATGCCGGAAAAACAATCTGCTTGGGTTTCCAACCGCCGCATGTACTGAAGCTCGGTGTTCTTGTCGCTGGACTCCTGGCCGAGGGCGTGCGCCGAGATCAGAATGCCAGTTCGGCCCTGCAATGCGTGACCGAATTCATGGGCCATGACGATATCGGCGGTCCACTTGTTCCGGCGTACGGTTGGAAGCGCCTGCGGTAGCAAATTGCTGTAGTACACCTGTTGATCAGCCGAGCAGTAAAAGGCATTAACACCGGTCTTGCCACATTTTGTGGTGAGCTCCTCGCCATAGATCGTTACCGTTGGCCGGACGATGATGTAGCCCGCATTGGTGACCGGTGGCTCCCAAACTCGTACCAAGCACTCCATCAGTCCCTCGAAATGGGACTTCAGCTGAGCATCACTGGCCGTCGAGACATTGATTGGCTGGGAATTGCAGCGCACTGGGGCGGGCACGATCTGGCCGTAGAACGCACTCTTGGTGATCCAATCCTCCGCTTCGCCGTACGTTTGCGGCACGGGAATGGGCGGCGGGTTCCTGTCCGGCGGCGGAACTCGGTAGTTGTCGTTCTGGTAAGCCGCGTTGGATGGGCCTGAGCTCAGGCCGGTGATCACGAACGCCGCCAATGCGATCAGAGCAACGATGATCACCACTCCGAGCAACATCCGAAGCGGATTTCTTCGGCGCGGTGCGGGCATGGAAGGTCTCGGTCCGTACTGCGGCACACCGCCCCCGAAGGACTGATGCCCGAACCGTGACGAGGGGTAGGTCTGGTAATAGCCGCCTGCCGATCCGGACTGCCAGCCGGGCGGCGCGCCCGCACCATAGCGTCCGTACGCCGGTGAGCCCTGCGGAGGGCCTTGGGGTGGTGCGTATTGAGGACCACTCCATTGCCGCTGGCTCACACGCGCAACGATAACCGGGCACTCTAGGGCTTTTGGGCGCGCTCGCTGCAGACGACGATTTTAGGGCTCGTGGCCAAAGCCATCCGGCACTAGTGGGAGGCTGTACCTCGTGCTCGCCAACCTCCCAAGGCCGCTGCATCAGATCAGCTTGATGATCACGTTCTGCCTCTTGACCTGTGGCTTGCTCGCCGGTCCGCTGGCCTTGACGGCATCCGCGGAGGGCACTGCGTCGACGTTCATTGCCGAGGGCAACCTGTCCAAGGACGGCACATTGCGGGTGAAGCAGATCATCACCTTCACCGGCGCCGTTCCGGCGGAGCTCTCGCAGAAATTCGAGACCCGGGAAGATCTCGTTGGCGATCGACAATATGTCCAAAGGCTTTCCGACATCACAGCCACTGTCGAAGGGGTTGACGTACAGCCCACGATCAATTCTGATGATCGCTTTACCACGGTGGCGGTGCCGACCAATGGTTCGACCGAGGTCGTGATGAGCTACACCGTCACAGGTGCGGTGGTCACCACCGACAGCGGTACCGCGTTGCGCTGGGGGATGCTCCAGGGGCTTAGCGCCTCGGTCGCGGAGTTCAGTGCGACGGTGCAGATTCCAACCCAGTTCAGCTACATCAAGTGCACGGCTGGTAGCCCGAACTCCACCGTTCCGTGCACCTTTGCTGCCGCCGGTACCGAGGGCGCCCAGGTCCCAACCTTCCGCGACGGACCACGCGGCGAAGGGGAAGTGGTGGTGATCGACATCGGCTTTCCTCCGGGCGGCATCGCGTCGAACGAGGTGATTGAGTACCGATGGACCGTCGGGCGGGCTTTCTCAGCCAAGCCGCTGCCCCTGGCCCTGGCGCTGGGCTTGCTGACCCTCGGCGGCATTGCGTTGTATGGCCTACATCGGCGGGCTGGGGTAGACATCAGCCCCGATGGGCAGATCAGCAAGGTGGGGGAATTCGTACCGACCGGTGCCGGGCAATCGGAATTCCGAGTTGTTGACGACATCCGGCCAGGTCATGTCGGCACGGTGGCCGACGAGCGAGTCGATCCCATCGACGTCACCGCAACGTTAGTTGATCTTGCCGTACGCGGACATCTAGTGATCACCGAATTGCCGCGGGACAGCGAGTTTGCCCGGACCGACTGGGACATCAGGCGCGTCGACGGAGCCTCTGACGGCTTGCGACCGTTTGAGCAGCAGTTGCTCGATGGCATTGCTCCTCCCGGCGGGAGTGTACGGGTGTTAGAGCTGGCTACTCGGGTGCAAGAGTCCATCGGCGAGGTGCAGAACGCGCTCTACGACGAGATGGTCAGCAATGGCTGGTACGAGCGCCGACCCGATGCCACGCGGAATCAGTGGACTCAGCTGTCACTGGCCGCCTTGATCATTTCGGTCGTGCTGACTGGTGTGCTGGCAGCGTTCACCACGTTTGGGCTGGTGGGATTGGCGCTGATCGTGGTGTCTCTCGGCATGGTTTTCGTCGCCCAGGAGATGCCGTCGAGAACCGCCAAGGGGGCTGCGTTGCTGGGCGGGCTGGGCGCTTTGCGCTCGGATCTGCTGAGTCACCCGACCAACCAGATGCCGCGCGGTCACGAGTTGCAAGAGACTTCGGAGGTGCTGCCGTACGCGATCGTGCTCGGCGGCGCGGACCGTTGGCTGGACGCCATCGTGGCCAGCGATGTTGATGAGCATCCGGACTCCTATGACCTCTCCTGGTATAACGGGCCGGAGAACTGGCACCTGAGCGACTTGCCGGACTCGCTGAGGAATTTCCTGACCACGGTCTCAGGAAGTCTATTTTCTCGCTGATCGCAGTGTTGATGGCTGCGCTCGCTCCGCGCGGACGGCGCCGGTGCTCGCTACGCTCGCGTAATTTGTTGAGGCACGGCGGCGCGCAATCCGGTATTTAGTTGCTCCGCTCGCTGCGCTTTATGTCAAGTTCTGGAGTGGGTAGCCATTCTTCGCACAACCGTCGATGATCAATTTCTTGGCGTCGGATGGCGGATTCTTGGGGTCGTCGGACTCTAAGAGGCTGATAGTTGCGTCTACCCATCGTTGTGGCTCCGGGTCGAGCTTCCCCGACTCGCTGAGCTTCTTCAGCCCGGCCACTGTCACTTTGCTCACCGCAGAGCCACCGCCGGCTGCTGCGTCGACGGCGGGGCAACCGATCTTGTAAACGTCCGCGGCCTGGACGGGCGTTTGAGCACATGAAGTGAATCCCAAGAGGGAGGTGAAGCCAAGGACGGCGGCAACAATGAGGCGGCGCATACATCGAGAGTATGTGGGCGCTGACCCACGACTCACAGCGTTTTGACTCAAGAATCGCCCGCCGCTGCACCGCCGTTTCTACGCACAAGGCCACGAACGCAGCTCGAAACGCCCGCACGGGCACTCATTCGCGCCCTTGTGCGGATAACCGCCACAAACTGTCCACAGTGCACGATCCGCTAATCATGGGAGCACGGCAGATCAGAGGTGCCGGTCGCCTCGCTCATAGTCCTCGATGGCCTGTCGCATTTGTCGTACGGCCGCTTGGATCTCGGCCTCCAACCTTTCTTCCTCAGTCAGGTACCGCCGCACCTCTGGCTGCCAATCGCTAAACCAGCAGTAGACGGCCCAGCCCGTGACGCCGATGGCAAACAGAATCATGAAGATCGTCGTTATAGTCGTCGGCTCCATGCCTGAGTCCTTCGGGGTCAGTTCTATAGAGAAATCCCTGGATAGAGCGGATTGGCATCGACGAGCTCTGCCGACGCGGCCTTGGTGGCCTCAGCAACACCGTCGGCAAGCACATACTTAGCCTTGCCCGGTTGACCGCTGGAGGCAATGACTGGGCTGGTGTTCTTCAACACGTTCACGATCAGCTCAGCAACC
>Ga0307405_10000282_pt1 | contig 18755 bp, 48 predicted proteins | sample 322Cmetagenome_2_FD_203311 | JGI IMG/M metagenome (GOLD analysis project Ga0307405, IMG submission 203311) | Maize rhizosphere microbial communities from greenhouse at UC Davis, California, United States - 322HYB-C-1 | ecosystem: Host-associated > Plants > Roots > Rhizosphere > Soil | place...
TCACCCCGAACAGCGTCTTCGTGGTCAAGGGCGATTACCTGGCCTCCGCGCGCACGATCATGGGTGAGCCCGCCAAGAGCGAGAACGCCGTGACGTTCCGCGCACATTCGCAGTGGTCGTACGTGCCGGGTGATGAGCCCCATGCGCTCGCCCCGGACCAGCCGATCTACATCCTCACCTGCACCTGCAACGGGATGTCGTTCATCGGTCAGGGCTGGACGTTCACCGGTCAGTGTTCTTGCGTGCACCATCCGCTTCCCAAGGAAGGCTGACCATGCCCGACATCAGACTCGGCAACACCGTCACGACAACCGAGAACACCAAGGGGGTCGTGACGGACATCGACCGCGCGTACGAGTCGGCGCTGGTCCAGTTGACCGACGGCCCGCAACTCGATGATCTCGACCGCTCGCACGGCCGTTGGTACGGCTATGACGAGATCATCGCCATCACCGGACACGACCCCGCCGCGCTGGTCTGGCGCGGCTCGCGCATGACACCGGTAGGAGAATGATCATGACCGCCGAACCCTCCACCCTGACCCACCTGGACAACCCCGCCCGCCACTTCAGTGTCTCCAGCGAGAACGGCTTCGTCACTGAGATCGAAGTCACCTACCGGGGCGGGGGCTGGTGGCGCGCCCAGCTGAACACCGGCGCCCCCAGGACCGAGGAACACTGCACGTCCCGTTCCCTGCGCACCGCCCAGAAATGGGCCGCGACCACCATGGAAGAGCACGCCGACACGGCGCGGGCCACCTGTGAGCGCGAGACCTGCAAGACCGACGGCATGGACGACCCCCAGGGATCCGGCAACTTCGCCTGCGGAGTGCTCTCCCCGCACGGGATCTCCGTGCAGGTCACGGACGGGGACGGCAACGACCTCACCCAGGACTACCTGAACAACGGGATGTGATCATGCACGTGCCCTCGACCGACGGCACCGCCCCCGATGCCGAATACATCCGTCTCAACGGTCCCGGCCCCCTGCACGTCTGGCGCCGCAGCGACGGGTACGTGGGCTGGACGCGCGGCACGAAACCGCCCGCCCCCTACGGCACGACCACCTACGACGTGCTGATGGTCACCTACGACGAGCACGCCGCACGCGCCCGTCTCGACGCCGAGAGGGACGCCCCGTGAAACACACCTACCTCTACCCCCTGCCCGCCCCCGCCCGCTTCCTGTGGCGCCTGGCCCGCGCGGACGCCCCGGACCTGTTCGGCTACCCCGACGACAATCACGCGGCGGGGTGGCTGACGTCGGTTCGGCTCGACGGCGAGTTCGCCCGCGCCCATTCGGCCATCATGCGCCTGATCAAGGATGCTCCCCGCGTCTGTATCGGTGAGGGGTATGTGATCCCCGGATCACTCACCGAAGACGACGGCAAGCACCACGCCGTGCAACCGTCCACGGTCCGCCTCACCCATCTCTTCTGGGACGCCCCGGAACTGACCCTCCCCCTGGTCAAGGAGGTGATGTCGGAGTTCCGGGCGCCCGTTCCCGGACGCGACCCGCACACGGATGCGGGCGACTTCCTGCGGGCCCACATGGGTCAGCACGTCATCCCCGTATGGATGTGACCCCCTCAACCGGAAGGATCACCATGCTTCCCACCACCCACGACTGCCCCAACGGCAACATCATCTGTTTCCGGGACGCCCCGTGCCCCGAGTGCACCGACGACGAGATCCGCGCAGAGGAATCCATCGCGCATCACGTGCGCACCTGCACGGCGGACGGCTTCTGCTACATCTGCCAATGCCTGTGACCCTGCCCGGCTGAACGGGGCCCGCAACCCTCCGGGGGTGCGGGCGCCCGTTGTCCGTACAGAGTGAGAGGACGCCTTCACCATGACCGACCCCCGCCACATCTTCACCGCCGTCACGGACCGCGAGATCCCGCTGGTCTTCGTCTACGACCCCGCCACGTCCACGGTCACCTACTACGACCGCCGCTACGCCGGAGAGGAGGGGTTCACCGAGCACGGCCAGGCGTGCGGCCCCGCCTTCCCCCTCGACGCGTTCGATCCGAACGCCGATCACGGCATCATCGGCTGGCACGAGGTCGACGACTGGAACCTCGACGCCCGCACCGTCCGGCTGGTCGGTGCGTGGCTGTACGTCAACGGCTGGATCACCACGGCCCCGACCGCCCGCACCACTGACAAGGAATCCTGACCATGATCGCGCCCCGCACTTCGCACACAAACATGCTGTCGCGCCCCGATTTCATCATCCCCGGCCGGACCGACACCCCGGACGCACGTTGGTGTGTCGTCTGTAGGTGCTGGGACCTGGGGCTGGTCGAGACGGCCGACGGTTCCGCGTACACCCACCCCGACCACAAGGAGTCCTGATCATGCCCGCTCGCACACTCAAGCCCGGCGCCCGGATCGACGCCGACGACATCCGGCCCTACACCCACCGGCCGGTCATCGAGCGCACCGGCAACAGCGCCGCCATGACCCGCCTACTGGTCACCGAGGCCGAGCCGCACCGGTGGGCGCTGGTCCAGAACCAGGTGGGCGGCTGGCACTGCATCGCTGTCGGCGAAGCCATGCCCGGCTGGTCCGTCGAGACCCTGACCGAGGACATCACCAACCGTTACGGCGACGGCTTCGCCCGTCTCCCGCGCGATCAGCACGCGCTGACCAAGCCGACGTCGGACGACATTCACATCCTGCGAGACCCGGACACCGGCCGCACCACCTACTGCGGCGGCAACGCACCCAGCCCGTACGTCTACGTGCGCGGCCGGTACATGCAGCACTGCCTCAAGTGCAACACCGTATACCGGGCCGAGCACACCGGCCGCTGCCCCGTCGAAGCCTGACGCGTCGCTGCGCGCACGGGCGCCCACAGCCTCTCCGGTTGTGGGCGCCCGTGTCCGTTACGGCTGAAAGGATGACAAGCATGACCACCACCGACCCCGCGCCCGACACCCCCGAGTGCCTCGACCGCCACGACCAGGCGAACGACCCCTGCACCGGCGCCACAGAGTACCGCTTCCCGCTGTCCGGCACCGGCAAGCCCTACCCCCGTTGCGAGGGGCACTGGGAGAAGCGGCTGGAGAAGCAGGAAGAGATCAACCGCCGGTACGCGCCCTTCTCCGACGTCCCCCCGGCAGACTTCGACCCGCTGTACGCGGGTGAGCGCTGGAACGACGACTACTGATCACCACCGAAAGGACCACCATGCAGTTTCAGCTCGCTTCCAATGTCGGCGAACAGTTCGCCGACGCGACCGCCGCCTACATCCGTTCCCGCGCCGACATCTACCAGCCCAAAGGGGAGAGTGAGGCGTGGACGGCGTTGTGGACGGCCTTCCGCGACGCGGCCGACGGCACGCTTGACGTCCCGGACAACGCCGCCGACATCATGTTCTACGTGTGGGGGACACGCGACGTCTGGCCCGACGACGAGACCCGCAAGGCCGTCATGGCGCAGCTGCGCCCGCAGTGGAAGGCGCAGATGCGCGCCCGGACGGCCCCCCGCCCCTGACCGGTGCCGTTACGGGCGCCCGCGTCCCCTCACCGGGCCGTGGGCGTCCGTACCCGCATCAACAGGAGGATCACCATGCCCAACACCGAACACGTCACCCGCGAAGTCTTCGAATGGCTCCGCTCGTTCGATGCCAACTACACCGAGCTGCCCGCCGATGACCTCGACGAGTTCCGACGCGCCGTGACAGAGCTGTACGACGCCGACAACGGCTTCACGCCGGAGACCGGTGAGCTGATGGACACCGATTTCGCGAAGCTGCGCGCGATGGTCCTCGCCGACCGCCGCTGATTCCCGTACCGACAAGGAAGGCTCACTGCCATGCCCGCTCACAACGCCCCCGCGATCAAGCTGATCACGGACCGCTACTCCGAGCACGTCCGGATGTTCAACCACACGCCCGGACTCACTCAGGCCGACTCCGACGCGCACTTCGATCTCTTGCAGGAACTCACCGCGCTGGCCACGGCCGCACTCACCCGTGCTCCCCAGGTGAAGCCGACCGGCAACCGCGTGGCGCTGCTCCCGGCGACGGATCTCGGCAATGTCCGTATCGCCATGCGCCGCGCCTTCACCGACGCCGAACGTGCCCGGTACGACGAGATCCAAGAGGAGCTGCACGCCCTCACCGACAAGTACGAGGACTGATCACCAATGCCCCGTCTCTCCGACAACCAGCCGCACAGCGTCTACCGGATCAACGCACGCGCCGCCCGCTTCGGACGCATCCTCGCCGGTTCCGGTATCCGTATTCCCCGTGACGTCACCGTGGTCGCGGTCGACGTCATGGCCTCTTCCCCGTCCGTGGCCGCCGACTGGGTACTGAGTTACCCCCACCTGGCCGGACTGCCCGCCAACGCCGACGTCACCGAGATCACGCACGCTTACAAGCTGCGCCGCCAGCCGAAGGTGTGGCTTCGCAGGTCCGGCACGCGTGGCTACCGGTTCAACGTCCGCCGCCGTGAAACCGCCCCTCTCGCCGAGACCACGCACGAGGACTGACCCATGGACCCCACGCTCCGTGAGAATTTCGCTGTCATCAACACCACGGCTGCCTTCTTCGTCGCCCTCCTCGCGGTCGCCGGGGGAATCGCCCTGGGTCTCCTGGTCACGCTCGAACTGTTGCTGTTGCTCATCAGCACGTACCTCGCCGTGTGGTGTGTGCTCCACCTCACCACGCGTGCCTTGCGCCGCCCCGCGCCCGCCCCCGTACCCGACGACACGGAAGGCAACGACTGATGGCGATACCCCCCGGCTACACCGTCACCCGAGACGGCCGGATCAGAGGACGCTCGGGGCGTTGGCTCAAGCCCAGCCTGGTTCAGGGCCAGCCCAGTGTGTGTTTTCAGGTCGAGGGCAAACAGCGACGGGTCTACGTGGCCCGTGTGGTGTGCGAAGCATTCCACGGTCCGCCGCCCACGCCCGATCACGTGGCCAAGCACATCGACGGCGACCCTCTGAACAACCACGCCGACAATCTGGTCTGGTCCACTCGTGCCGAGATCGCCGAAGCGCAGACCGGCAGAGAGAACGTGTGGTGCCAGGGCGAGGGTCACCACAATGCGAAACTCACCTGGAAAGCGGTCTACGAGATCCGCGACAGATACGCGCGGGGGACCGCCACGCCCAGGGATCTGTCACGCGAGTACGGCGTGGTCGAAGGACACATCGTGACCATTCTCCGCAACAACGCCTGGCACGATCCGCACTACACACCCCCCGTCGCCTTGCCGACGGCACCTCCCCGCCGCCCCCGCCCCCGTGCCCGCCCCCACCCCGGACAGTGACACCGACTGATGGACATCATCTGCTCGAACCAGAGCTGTAAGAAGATCCTCTCCCACCCCACCACCGCCGTGACCGTCATCAACGCGACCGCGCGGAAGCTGGGTTGGGAACAGGCGCAGGAAAGAACGGGCCACAAGGTCTGGACGTGCGACACGTGCACGGCCGAACGCAAGGCGAACCAGCGCCCGCCCCGGCCCCGCCGCCGTCCGGTGCTCGCCCCGGAGACACCCCAGCCCCTCGACCTCACGCCCCCGATGCGCCGTGTCCTCGCGGTGCTGGCCGAGGCCGGGGAACCGCTGTGGGGGCTGGAGATCGCCCGCCGGTGCGGTATCGCGTTCGGCACGGTCTACGCCCTGGTCCGCAGGCTCGAAGCGCACGGATGGGTGACCGTCCAGACCGACATGCCGGGGTACGCCCACCGTGGCCCGGCCCGTCACCTGTACCAACTGACGCCCGCCGCCCTGGCGTTGGCGCTCGACCTCCCGGAAGACGAGGACGGATCGTGATACTCCCCGGTTACACCGTCACTCGCGATGGTCGGATCAAGAGCCCTTCAGGTAAGTGGGTCACTATCAGCACGGGCACGGGCGGCAATCTGCGGTTCACCCGCAGAGATGACGGCGTGTCCCGCACGGTGAACGTGGGCCGCCTTGTGTGCGAGACGTTCCACGGCCCGGCGCCGTCACGCTCACACGTCGTGATCTACATCGACGGCGACCGGAGCAACGTCCACGCCGACAATCTGCGCTGGGGGACCAGAGCAGAGGCCGCGCAGGTGCATGGCCACCGTGAACACCCCACCCAACAAGGCGAGTTGCACCATGAGGCCGTCCTCACCTGGTCCAAGGTCCACAGCATCCGCCAGGAGTACGCGGCGGGCGGCGTCTCCCAGCGTGCCCTGGCACGTAAGTACGGCGTCTCCTCCGTGTCGATCCATCACATTCTGCACAACAACAACTGGGTTGATCCCGGTTACACCCCGCCCATGCCCCGCCGTCCCCGGAAGGCCACCCCGTCATGACCGACGAGACCCGCTACACCGTGAACCTGACCTTCCCCAACCACTGGCTGAACGCATTGATCGAGCTGACACCCGCCGAGATCCCGCACAAGGGCGAGCTGATCGGCTGGACCACGGAGCCGGTGCGGGAGTCCCCGTTCGCCGAACTCCGCCCGCAGTTCCTGAAGTTCCGCGTCGTCGAATCAATGTGGTGCCTGAACGGCACCACCAACACCGACCGTGAGGTCTACCTCACGCTGGAGGAGATCTGATCATGAGCCAGGCATTCTGGGCCGCCATCGCGGCGCAGCTCGACGAACTCCGCACCGCCACGTCCGCTGACGACGTGTTCCGCATCCTCAGCCCCGAGCGCAACCCCTACCGCCTCGAAGACCCGAACTGGGACGGCATGGACGAAGCCGCCGAGGGGTTCTACGCCGGTTCCGGCGGTGGTGACACCGTGGACGACGCTTTGGACGACGCCGGATGGGAGTACCTCTGGTCTCGCGCCAACTACTGGTGGGCCATGCGTGCCCCGAACGGCGACGTCATCACCTACTGCGAGGGCGACATCTACCGGGGCGACAAGCGCTGACCGCCGGTGCCGGTCTGCGGGCAGTCACCTGCCCGCACTCCTGTCCCTACGATCAGACAAGGATCACCATCATGACCATCAGCTACGCCGTCGAGCCCTACGAGATCACCACCCTGACCTGGCCCATGTGGGAGGCGTGCGGCATCGAGTGCCCCGCCATGATCGGCGCCGACTGCCCCGGCAAGGAGGGCGACGGCCTGAAGTGCCCCGGCTGGTCTGCGAAGTACTCCAGCGCCGCCGCCGAGGTCGCCCACGGCTGGACGATGACCTCGGACCAGTCGGAGGAGTGCGGGACCACGGAGTTCGGCGGCAACTGGTACGCCCTGTTCCGCAACCCCGACAAGGGCACGTTCGACGGTCCGATGGGCGCGGGGCTCATCCTCACCGTGACCGATCAGGGGTTCGTCTCCTTGATCCGCTACACCGACGGCTACGAGTGCGACCAGGCATGGAAGGCCCTCGAAGCCGAGACCCACGAGTGCCCGCACGAGTCGCCCATCTGCACCCCGGACGCCCTGTGCGACGCCTGCGAGGAGGACTTCTGATCATGGCCATCACCGACCTGATCAGCATCAACATCACCGGACACGGCAGGTTCACGGTCGAGGTCAACGACTTCGACCGGATGATGGTCCGCCACCTGCCCGCGTCCGCCTACGGCCTGCGCCAGAAGATCAACGAGCGTAGTGACTACCCCGCCGGTCACTACGACGACGTCCACACGGTCACGGAACTGCTCATGATCCTCGCCAAGTACGAGGGGTTCGGCCGGTGAACGCCCGCATGGACCTGCCTGACGGCTGGACCTACGCGGAAGGCTCCGAGTTCACCCCGTACGGCTGGATGCAGATCCCCACCATCACGCACACCTGCGGCCAGCCGTACAAGCGCGGGGTGCAGGACATCAAGAGCTGGCCCGGTGTCTGCCGTGAGCTGCATCTGGAGATCCGTAACCACACCTGCCCGGAAGGGACATCGTGAACGCCCGCCGCCGCCTTCAGCGCGAGATCATCCGGCAGCGCCGCCAGTACTGGTGGCCGGTGGTCTCCACGCGCATCGTCACCCCGAACGGGACCCGTGTCCGCGTGACCCTGATGCCAATGTCGTGCGCGCTTCACGCGATGCACGCCGACTACAAGATGTCCGGCGCGGCCATCTACGGGCCGTGGCCACCCACCCCCGAACTCCTCCGCGAACTCGGCCGCTGGGCCTGAGAGGAACTGATCATGCGAAGCGCCTACGTCGGTCCGCCGTGGCCCGATGGCACCCCCGAGCCCGAACCCACATCGCACTTCTACTGTGCCAACGACGAATGCCCCTACTCGTTCGGCAACGGACACGGGCCGGTGCCGAACACCCGCAAGTACAAGGTCCCCGGCGGCTACGTCTGTGAGCTGTGCGCGGAACAGCATGACGCCGGTTATCCCGAGGAGAGCTGACCATGGAGATCATCGACCCGTACGGATTCGTCGTACACCGCAGCGACAACGACTTGCAGGAAGACCGTGATCTCGTGCACGAGCACTGCGGCACGGTCATCACCCGCATCGAGCCCGGCGACAACTTCGGTTCCTACATCGGGCTCATGAACGACCACTCGTGTCCAGCCGACGAAGGCCGTCCGTGCGGATGCGGCGGTACCGGCGATCACGGCGTCGACCACGGCGACTACCCCACCGACGATGACTGACGCTGTGCCCCGCGAAAGGACCGTCATGGACGGATACGAGTACACCCACATCACCTGGCGCGCGGTCAACGATGACGGCGGCGTGACCACCTACGTCAACACCATCCACGACCGCGAACGCGCCGCCGACGAGATCAAGGAACTCGCCATGATGACGCACGTGTTTGCACTCCGTGCCATTCAGTACCCCATGGCCGACAGCCACGATGAACACGCCGTGCGCATTGGCCCGCCGACCACCGACTGACGCTGTGCCCCGCGTCCCGAGCACATCCATGGGGTGTGCTCCCCCCGGTGCACAGAACAGAAAGGATCACCAATGAGCATCAACTTCACCGACCGAGTCCGCCGGGGCATCGCCCGCCTGGAAGAGTACGAGCCGGGGTCCACGAACCGGATCGACCTGGGCGCCGTCGACACCTACAGCCTCGGCCGCTGCCCGCTGGCGCAGGCCATCGGCGGCGGCGAGTTCGGCCGGGGTCGGCAGCGGCTCGGCATCCCCTGGGACGACGACGTATGCGGCGAGCTGGGCTTCGCCCTCATGGACAGCGAAGCGGACCGCGCGGAGTGGCAGGAACTGTACGCACAGCTGGATGCGGCGTGGAGGACCGAGCTGGCCGCTTTCCGTGCCGCCACCCCCGCCTGAACCGCCGACCGTGGCAGGGCAGATACCCGAAGGTGTCTGCCCACTTCGGTTTACGGACAGAGAGGATCACCACCATGTACCACTACGTCGGCACCCGGCCCGGCATCCAGCTGGCGTTGCAGGCCATCGCCGACAAGATCGAGAGCGAGACGCCATGAGCTACGTCCTGACCGTCATCCACCCGCCCGTGAACGGCGCCGCTTTCGGCAAGGCCGTGGTCCTCGACCCCGTCCCCTACCACGCGACCGCCGCCAAGCGTCAGGCCCGCTACGTTCTGGAGACGGAAGGCGGTGCCACTCACGAGGAGTCCGGCGACTTCGGGATGAAGCTGGTACTCGCCGAAGTCGGCAGGCTGGTCACACATGAGCCGTCCGGCCTGACCTTCCGCATCGACCCCGCCGACAGCGCCCCGCACCCCTGCCCGTGCGGCAACGAGGAGGACGGCGAGAACATCTGCCGTCGCCTGGTCCTGCCGACCGATCACGCCTACGCCGACGCCGAGGACGCGTACTGCCTGGGCTGCTTCACCTGGAGCCGGGACGTCGAGGCGTGCCTTCCCGAGAACACCGCGCACGCCGCCGAGGAGAGCTGACCCATGCACCCGCCCCGTCGTCGTGTCGTCGGCCTCTGCATGATCTGCCGCCGGTTGATGTTCTTCAGGCGGGAACGCTTCTGTGATCCCTGTTTCCAGGACGCGCGCCGGTTGGCCGCCGAACTGGACGCCACCGACTGACGCACGGCATCACGGGCCGGGATCTCTGCGATCCCGGCCCTCACGCATCTACGACAAGGAAGGATGACCGCGTGTCCACCACCTACATCGCCGAATCCCTGGCCGCCTACGGCCTGATCACCGACTGGCCTCACCACCCCACCACCGACGAGGGGTGGAATGCCGTCCGCCCCGTCACGGTGGCCACCGAGGACAGCGAGGCGAGGGCGCGTCACGAGCTGGCCATGCATCTGATCCAGTCCACCGGAGGCATGGAACCCGCTCTGCAACAGAAGTTCTTTGCCGCGTCGGCCGCCATCGTGGACGGGGTGGACGCCGTGCAGATCTCCGGCCGCGTCTACCGCATCCGCAAGATCGAGGGGTCCTGACCATGACCGACAAGACCACGCCTGCCCGTGAGGTCACCGTGCAGGTCACCGACGACATCCTCTACGCCGCGCTCTCCGAGCTGTACAACAGCGGCCACGTCGAGTGGATCGCCACGGACGGCACGACCGTGATGCTGGAGAACCCGCCCGGCACCCCGTGCGACGAGTGCGGGGAGTTCATCCCCGACAAGGACGACGGCAGCATGGACAACAAGCACCATGCCCCCCGGTGCTCCCTGTACAACGCCGACAAGGACTGACCCTCGCCTGCCCGGCACACCGCCCACCGGTGCGCCGGGCAGTCCGAACGGACGCCCGCAATGTTCCACGTGAAACATCCACCGAGGAGTCACGCATGACGCACGACTGGAGCCTCCACCCCGCCCGCATCCGCGCCCTGGTGGGCGATGGCCAGGTGACCGAGGTGCGTGCGCTCCAGCGCGGCGACCAGGGCCTGATCATCACCAACCCCGGTGATTTCGACGAGATCACCGGACGCGTCTGGAACCACGTCACCGTCTCCCGTAAGGAGCCCCAGCCCATGACCGACATCCCCACCATCCCCATGACCGACAAGATCCTCCGCGTTCAGCTGCCCGACGGCATCGGCTACGTGGAGATCTACACCGGCGGCGTCAACGGCCCGACCGGATACCCCGCTGTCGGGGTCGACGTGGTCTCCAAGACCAAGCACACCGACGCCGCCGACGGGCGCCGCTACTGGCCGCAGTTCGACCACGACTGCGGCGTGATCCTGGTTGGCAAGCCCGGCCCGAGGCTGCTCGAACAGCAGCGCATGGCCGACTGGGCTGGCCGCGTGTTCAGGAAGCACGACAGCGGCGATCACTCCGAGTGCCCCGACACCTGCCCCGCCAAGGAGTCCTGACCATGGAACCCGAAGACCTCACCCTGATCAGCATCGACGGCATGCGCCACCTGACGACAAGCGAAGAGGTCGTCAGGGCGGTGGCCTTCGCCGTCCGGGCGGGGCACGAAAACCACACCGCGTACCGCTTCGTCTCCGCCGTGGCGATGCTGGGCGCGCTCACCGACCGGTCCCACTGGCCCGCGATCCTGCTCCGGGTGATGGACCTGGAGCGTGCGGCTGAGGAGGAGACCGGCTGATGTTCCGCGACCCGATCACCATCGCCGAGGCCGAAGAGATGGGCGTCCCCGTCTGCTTCACCCCCGAGTACGCCTGGTACGAGCGCCACGGCCTGCCGCTTCCGTGTGGCGGCCCGGTCTACCCCGACAACCACCCCGACCCCGAGTACTACGACCCCGATCCCCACCCGGACCCCGAGCCGTGCGGCCAGTGCGACGCCTGCCAGTGGACGGCGGAGAACGGTGCTCTCGACGAGGTCACCGGTCACCTCTCCCGTCCCGCCTGCACCGGGCCGCCGCCTCCGCCCTGCCAGGGCCCGCCGCCCGTGTTCGTGTTCCTCGGCCAGCTCCCCGCCTACCGGCCGCACGAGGCATGGTGCTGGGGCCCGCACGACGAGGGCACCGACGACTGCCCGCCGCCCTTCTGAAAGGACATCATCATGACCACCGACATCACCAGCCTCGGTTACGAGGTCACCACCCGCCTGAACATCCCTGCCGACGCCTTCGACAACGGAATGGCCGTCCTGCTGGTCACCGGCGGATCGTACGGCGGGGCCTGGGTGATGAACGCCCTGCCTGTCGACGCAGACGGCGTCCGCAACCGGCCGTGCGGGTCAATCGAGACCGACCCTGCCGAGCGGCAGCCCGGCCGTGCGCTGACTGCCGTCCGTGCGTGGCTGGAGGACTACTGCGAGGGGACCCCGTTCAGCCTGCTCCACTTCGAGTCCATGAACCACACCTACGGCCCGGACGAGGCGCCGTTCTTCTCCTCCGCCAAGGCCATCATCGCCATCCCCATGGGCTGACCGTGCCCGCAGCCCGCGCCCCGTCTCGCACGGGGCGCCCGCTGCCCGCACGGGCAACCAGGGGCGTAGTAGGGAACGTGACGGCAACCGAACCGCCCGAACTCCGAGCCAAGGAAGGTGAGTCCGATGTAAGCGCACCGTGGAAGATGTTCCACGTGAAACATCGACGGGGCGGCCCACGGCAAGTGTGGTCCGCCCCGTCGTCATGACCAGCAACAGACACGCCTCAGGAGAGACCATGAATCAGCCCATCCCCACCGGACCCGACCTGTTCGGGTTCTCCGTCGACCACCTGGACAAGGCCAAGGCGGTCAACGGCTACGACAGCCCCGAGCAGACGTATCACCAGATCCACTCCGGCATCCGTGGCGAGCACGCACTGACGGCGGCCGTCGTCATGCTGACCGAGGTCGTGGCCCGCGCCACCGGCGTGCGTCACCCCGACCTCGACTCCTGGCGCGACAAGATCGGCCTGTCGTGGCTGAAGGAATGCCGTTCCGAGGATGAGCGCCGCCCCGAGTGCGAGAAGGGACATACCCAGGACTGCGCCTACACCGACACGACCCCGCCGCTCACCGCCCTGGAGGACATGCGTGTGCGGTACACCAGGGGACAGAAGCGGCCCACCGGCACCATCAAGGACTTCGAGCGCATCGACACGGGGAAGCTGCGCATCCAGGTCCAGTGGGATTTCGCCGAGCTGGCCTGGGTGGACTTCGGTGACGTGAAGGTCATCGACCACGAGCTTCTGGCCGTCGGTACCCGTGTCCTGGTCTCCGATCCCCGCGACCGGAATTGCGGATGCAGCAACGCACAGCCGTGGGTCGGCAAGATCGCCGGATACGACATGCACCACTCCAAGTACCAGATCAACGAGGAGCGCTACGGCAGTCCCGGCGAGTACTACAACTTCGTGAGGTGGGTCTTCGCGGACAGCCGGGTGGAGATCCACCCTGAGGGATCCGAGTGCCCGGAGCGGAAGGAAGGCGCCTCGTGAGGACACTGCCCCGTGAACCGTGGCGCGGCGGTCAGATCTGCGGCTACCAGATCGCCTACGGCCTGCCTTGGTCGGTGTTCTGCGGCGAATTCAAGAAGCTGAACAGCCCCCTGTGCGACGAGCACGACAGGGACATGCGCGAGGAGAACGGCGGTCGGCTGCCCGAGTTCGCCGAAGGCAACGCCCCCGGTCTCGCCGCGTACCGGCGCACGACCATGCCCTACATGTTCCAGCTGTCGTGGGAGCCGTACGAGGGGGACCGTCCCGTCCCCGCCACCGAGGACGAGATCCGCGCATGGGAGGCGAGCGCCACCTGAGCGCCCCGCCGTCCTGACGCCTGCGGAACCGAGTGAAAGGAAAGCCCGATGTCCACCCCGACCACCCCCGTGCCCGGCACCATCTACGCCAGATGGGGCGGCGCCCACGCCCTGGGCTGGTGCCGCCACATCTCCGACGACAACGCCGCCTCCGTCAACGACGAGATCACCAAGGCGCAGCGACGCGGCGACACCGTGTTCTTCATGGACAAGGGCATCATCCGCGTCAACGGCGCCTCCGTCCCCGACGTCCCCCGTCCTGGCTGGCCGGAACGCAGCCCGGTCTGGTTCGTCCCCCTGCCCGCAAAGGAGAAATGACCTTGCCCCCGACCACCATCCGGTGGTGGCGCACCGTCGCCGCCCAGCAGTGCAGCTCCGTGCACGTGAACAACCCGCTGTGCGAGCACCGCCCCGACGGATCCACCCGGCCCTGCAACGCGGCGCCGCAGTGGGTGGCCGCCTGGAGCGCCAACGAGTCCCGCCTTCCGGGGCTCGGCGAGAAGCGCAAAACGTACCTGTGTGACGGCTGCCTGGTCGGCCGGATACGCCTCATCCCCTTCAAGTACGTCGGCTCCGTCACTCTCACGCCCTATGAGGAGATCAGCTCATGATCCACCGCACCCTTCCCGAGAACCCGCACCCCGTGCCGGACACCGTCAGCGGCTACCCGATTCTGAGGTACGCCCGCGTCCCGGCTCGCAAGGGTGAGATCCCCGACCTGGCCGTCATGCTCGGCCGCGACTCCGGCCGCCGGGAGGAGCGCGGCTACGCCGTGTGGGACGCCACCGTACGAGGCGGTGAGTGGAACCTGTACGAGGGCCGGTATGGCATGTCCCTGGCAGACGCCGAGGACTACTACGCCCAGCGCATGCGCGAACGCGGCGCCGTGAGCGACGAGACCCCGTAACCACCCGTCCCGCTTCTTCGGGCATTCCGTCAATCGCAACCGAAAGAACTGGAAGAATGCCCGCACGGGCGAATCCTCATCAGATGTGGACGTGAATTTCCATGTCTGAATGCATCAACGCGAACCGACCTCACCCCGCCCTGCAAGAGGAAAGACAGCCATGTGTGACTTCGACACCTCCGTATCCGTATGGACCCACAACAGCGACCCGGCATGGCTGGCGAAGAACGCCGGATGCACCGACGTCCTGATGATCACCGGCATCTCCCGCGTCAAGGCCGACGGCCTCGCCGCCAGGCTCATCGAGATGGGCCATACCGAGGTGGAGATCCGCGACATCCACAACGTCTGCGTCTGGGCCACCGACCACCTGCTCGTCGGCCTCAAGCGTGACGCCCGCCTCCGTGAGCCGGTCCGCCGCCCGAAGCGCCCGCGCGTCGGCTGAAGCCGGACGCACCCCCAACCGGGGCCCATGACCCGGTTTCTGGCGAAGTGGGGGTGCGTCCCCTTGAACCGACGACGCAATGTTCCACGTGAAACATCACCCGACAAGAGAGAAGACATGAGCGAGAACACGTACACCGATCAGCACGTGACGGGGCTGGAGGACCGCATCACTGCCCTCGAAGGGGAGCGGGACGAACTTCAGGAGGAGCTGGAGCGGGTCACCGAGGAGCGGGACGACCTGAAGAAGGAACGGGACGAACTCCAGGAGAAGGTCGACGACGCCGTCAGCGCCGCCGAAGACATCCTGCGAGATCTCAAGCGCTGATGTTCCACGTGAAACATGAGGAGAAGTAATCGTGGGGGGCCGACCAATGGACCCACTGTCCCCAGACACACCACCCGCCCTGGTGGAGCTGACGTCCGCCCTGCGCGTGCTGAAGGGAGACACGCCTTTGAGGGCGCTCTCCGAACGGACCGGTCTCAGCAGAGCGACCTTGTCGCGCATGCTCGCAGGGACCTACGTCCCTCGGTGGGCCTGGATCGAAGGGGTGGTTCAGGCGTGCGCGGGCGACCAGGACCACATCAAGCAGCTCTGGATCGCCGCAGAGCGGGAGGCGGAGGGCCCGGACTGGCTCAGCCGTCGGCTCGAAGACGTCGAGAAACTGCTTCGGGAGCAGCAGAGCCGAATCGACCGGCTGGAACGGATCATCAACAGCCAATGTTCCACGTGAAACACCGACAGGAGACACTCATGGACACACCCGCCAAGCTGCCCGTCACCGAAGCCCTCGCCGCCTACGGCGCCGTGGTCCGGCACTACGCAGACGCCATCCCCCTCTGCCGGAGCGCTCCTCGCCTGGTCGAGGGCTGGGAGAAGCCCTGGGACTCCCCGCAGCCCGTCGTGCCCTGGGCCATTGTCTGGGAGGACGGCCCCGACGAGTGGGCCTTCGACGCCAGTCACAACGACGTGGTGCCCCGCGACCTCGCGTACGCCGAACCCGCGAGGGACCACGTGCTCGCGCTGTACCCAGCCTGATGTTCCACGTGAAACATCGACGACAGAAGAGATGAGTCCGTGACGGACGACGATCAGATCCGGTTCCACAACGGGGACACCCTGGACTCCATACCCGTGGTGCCGCCAACGGTGCCGCTTCCACCAGGGCTCAAGCGCCTGCCCTACGATCCCGAGGTGTTCCCGCCCCGGCCGTTACCAGCACGCGTCACCCCCGTCGTGGCGTCGATCATCACGGGGGCGGCAGTCATGGGCGCCCTTGTCGGCATGGTTGTCGCATGGGCGCCCCGCAACGAGGCGCCCGTCGCGCAGCCGCCAGCGTCCCCGGTCCCGTCCGTGGTGGTGAGCACCGTGGCGCCAGAGCCACCGAGCCCGGCGCCCACGGTGACCGTCCAGACCGCCCCTACCGAGACGGAGGAGCCGGAGGCCGCATGGGAGGACGTCATGATCGTCGCCGCCCCATCGACCGGCGGGGACCCGAGCACCGACTACTGCCTCGCGTACACCTACGACGGGACCAACTCCCTGATCACCGCCGCCCTGCTCGCCAACGCCCCGGCCTGGCAGTGCGACGACTACCTCTTCTCCACGCATCCCTCCGACATGGAGGGGGTGTGGGAGGAGACCCCGCCGGACTGCACCGCCACCCCTGGTGGCCGCACCGTCCGCGTGGCCTTCGACGCCATGACCGACTGGAGCAACACAGTCCTGTACAGCTGCGTGCTCGCCGCCCAGTGAGCAATGTTCCACGTGAAACATCGACACCGACAGGAGACACCGTGAACACCAACGACACCCCGTACAGCGTCGCCGCCGCCTGGTCCAGGCTCTACGACGCCCTCAAGCACAGCCCCTGGGAAGAGGACGACGTCCGGGACTGGCAGACCTGGTTCCCCGAGAGCGTCAAGGACTACGCCCCCGTGGCCGAGGCCCTGAAGTACGTCTACGACCTCAGCGACGGCTGGCAGGGCGCGTTCATCATGTACGAGGCCCCTCTCGCTGTCCTCAAGGCGGCCCACCGGCACTACGGCGGAGCCTTCCTCACGCCGGGCCAGGTCACCGACATGGCACGCCGCTTCGTCGTCTTCTACGACAACCCCGAAGAGCCGCTCGACGAGTACCTCGACGAATTCCACGGTGAGATGCCGCTGGGCTGGCTGAACGAGGACGGCCGCAAGGAGATCGAGAAGGCTGTTCGCCGCGACTCCGAGATCTGGATCGACGACCCGAAGGTCTCCGGCGTCTACGTCTTCTACAAGCCCGGCACCGCCATCGACGGGATGCTCAGCCGCGCCCGGCTGCGCGACAGCGTCGATGTTCCACGTGAAACATCCATCGAGGAGTAGGCGTGTTCGATGTTCCACGTGAAACCAAGAAAGAAGGAGAGGTATGGACATCAGTCACGAGACCTTGGACCTCGTGAAAGTGTTGGCGGCTGCTTCCGGAGAGGACGAAGAGGAAGCCGTCCGCCGGTTCCGGGAGATGTGGGAATCGCTGGGTGCTGACACGCGAGCGGCCTACATCGTCATGGCGCTGTGGCGTGGCGGCTTCAACGCGCCTGAGAAGGTCGCGTTCGCCAGCCTCGACGACCTTGCCTGCATCAAGAACCTGGGCAGTGGCGTGGGCCGGATGCGCGTCAGGATGTACCACTCAGCGCTTCGGGCATCACTGCCGGGCGATGTTCCACGTGAAACCAAAGAAGAGGAGGAGAAGAGCAGCATGGCCATCCCTGTCCAGCCCAACCCGGCCGAGCCCCGCTTCGACGAATGGGTCCGCGCGGCAGCACTTCAAGCAGCTGTGGCTCTGCATACCGGCGAGAACACCCGCTATGCCGCTCGGAATGCCATGAAGACAGCCGAGGACTTCCATCGCTTCATCGTCGACGGAACTCTTCCGCCGCCGAGCCGCTGATCCCGTAGAGCGTTCCACGTGAAACATCGTGGCTTCTGACACGAGCCGCCGTCTCGCACGGCGGCTCCTCTGGACCCACGAAGGAGGAACGGAGACACCGTGCACGAGCCCAGCACCGACATCACCTACCAGGTGCACTACCAGCCGAAGGGCAAGACTGATTGGTATGTCATGACCGGCCGCGATCATGACGAGCGGTACCGCAACGGAGTCGTCGGCGGCGTGAATGAGACCGCCAGCATGGACGAGGCGGTCGAGACCGCCGAGGCCCTCGTGCGCGGACTCTCGCATCCGAAGGACCCGGAGGGCCCCTACCGGACCCTCGTCACGGCCGCCTGCGTCATCACCATCATCCGCGCCAGCCAGGTCTCCGCCGTCTACGGCGAGCCCAGCGGTGACGTCCCGCGCGAACCGTAGAGGGAATCGTCGATGAACGAAACGACACTGGTCCTCACCGCCGGGCTCGGGACAGTGGTGCTCGTGATTCCTGCATTGAGGTTTGTGATGCATGTCGATCGACGTCTCAGGGCACGCGGCTGGGCGCTGATGGCTGGAGGCTACGCCATGCAGACACTCGCGTCCGTTTGGGCTGGGGAGACCGAACCGGCGGCCATTGACGCCGCACTTACCGCCTTCTTCCTGTGGCAGTGGTGGAACAACGGCGGAGGCGACGGCATGCGCCGGATCTGGAAGAGGGCCAAGGCGCGTCTCACGATGCCCAGGCTGGCACCACAGGCCGCATGACCCCGCAATGTTCCACGTGAAACATCGACAGGAGGAGCCCCCATGGCCAGCCGCTACATCATCGCCACCACGGCAGAGGAAGCCCGCGCCGCCTTCGACCTGTACGCACTCAGTCCGTTCGTCACCGACAGCGACCGCAAGTGGAACAAGCGCATTCACGACACCGAGGGCGAGGCGCGGGAG
>Ga0307405_10000283_pt1 | contig 18746 bp, 21 predicted proteins | sample 322Cmetagenome_2_FD_203311 | JGI IMG/M metagenome (GOLD analysis project Ga0307405, IMG submission 203311) | Maize rhizosphere microbial communities from greenhouse at UC Davis, California, United States - 322HYB-C-1 | ecosystem: Host-associated > Plants > Roots > Rhizosphere > Soil | place...
TGCGAGCCCCAGGTCAGGCCCCATTCATTGCACATCTGCGCCACGCGCACCGAACCTTGCATGGTCCAGAAATGTGGGTCGGCCAGGGGAATGTCCACGGATTGCAGCGTGATGGCGTGGCCCATCTCGCGCCAATCGGTGGCAATCATGTTGGTGGCGGTCTTGAGGCCGGTGGCGCGGCGGAACTCGGCCATCACTTCACGGCCCGAATAGCCATTCTCTGCGCCGCAAGGGTCCTCGGCGTACGCCAGCACTTTGTGCTGGTCGCGGCACAGGCGAATCGCTTCCTTGAGTGACCAGGCGCCGTTGGGGTCCAGGGTGATTCGCGCCTGGGGAAAGCGCTCGGCCAGCGCCGTCACGGCTTCGATTTCCTCGTCGCCCTTGAGCACGCCACCCTTGAGCTTGAAGTCCTGGAAACCGTAATGCGCGTGGGCCGCTTCGGCCAGGCGCACCACGGCGTCGGCATCCAGGGCTTTTTCATGACGGACGCGGAACCAGTCATTATCGGCGTCCGGTTCGCTGCGGTAGGGCAGGTCGGTCTGCTGGCGATCACCAACATAGAACAGATAGCCGAGCATCTTCACTTCGTCGCGCTGCTGGCCTTCGCCGAGCAGGGCCGCGACCGGGACATCCAGGTGCTGCCCGAGCAAATCCAGCAACGCAGCTTCGAGGCCGGTGACGGCGTGGATGGTGATGCGCAAGTCGAAGGTCTGCAGGCCTCGGCCGCCGGCATCCCGGTCGGCGAAAGCCTGGCGCACGCTGTTGAGGATTTTCTGGTAGGTGCCGATGGGGCTGCCGACCACCAGCGAGCGAGCGTCTTCCAGGGTCTGGCGAATACGCTCGCCGCCGGGCACTTCGCCGACGCCGGTGTGCCCGGCGTTGTCCTTGAGGATTACGATGTTGCGGGTGAAGAACGGACCATGGGCACCGCTGAGGTTCAGCAGCATGCCGTCGTGGCCGGCCACCGGGACGACTTGCATGCTGGTGATGATCGGGGCTTTGCTGGTTTCTGGCGTAGTCATCGTGTATGGAATCCTTGAGTTATTGTTTTTATGCGCGGTATCGGGCAGGTGTCGATGTTGATAGACATCATACAAGTTGATTTTTTTGTCTGACAAGTTGTTTTTGAGTTCGATTGGATTGGTTGTTGAAGCTTTTTATGCCCTATTTATAGCGATATGCGCCGTTATCGAAGGGTTTTTTACAAGGCTCCTGAGTTTGGAAGACCTGCCATATTTGCCCAGGCTCAGCGGTAGATAACGGTCAATCTTGCGTGTTGTCATACAAGTTGAGCGTGTTCCGAGGAGTACTTGCAACGCCGCCAGTGATAGGATCGACAAGCCTGTCTTCAAGGAAGCCCGCCCGATGCAGCAAGACACAGAAGCGCCCCTGCGCAAGCGCACCCACAACCTGGCCCATGACCTGGTGGCGAAGTTGAGCCAGAGCATTTTGCTGGGGCAGTTGAAGCCGGGGCAGAAACTGCCGTCCGAAGGCGCCATCGTGCGCGAGCACGGGGTCAGCCGCACGGTGGTGCGCGAGGCGATTTCGAAATTGCAGGCTTCGGGGCTGGTTGAGACCCGTCATGGCATTGGCACTTTTGTGCTGGAGCAGACCGGGGAGCCGGGGTTGCGCCTCAACGTTGATACCGCGGCGGGCGTCCGGGCAATCCTGGAGTTGCGCCTGGGCCTGGAGACCCAGGCGGCGGCACTGGCCGCCCAGCGTCGCAGCGAGCGGCAGTTGCAGCAGATGCGCGAGGCCCTGGACGACTATCAGCAGTTGCTCAGCAGCAATGACAGTTGCGTGGAGGCTGACCGGCGTTTCCACCTGTTGATCGCCGAAGCCACGGATAACACCAGTTTTGTCGAAATCATGCAGCACCTGGGCAGCGCGATGATTCCACGTACGCGGGTGAACTTGGCCGAACGTGGCCAGGCGGACCTGGGCAGGCTCGCCCAGTTTGCCAACCTGGAACACGAAGCGATTTTCAACGCCATCAAGCGCCAGGACCCCGACGCCGCCCGCGCGGCGATGTGGCTGCACCTGACCAACAGCCGTGACCGCTTTGGTGCGGGGGGCTGAAGAACTATCCAATGCCTTGGCATTAAAAAAAACTCTGGCCAGGGGATCTGGCTGTTCAGGCTGACGGAGCAAACTCAAGGCATAAAAAAACCGGCGCAACCAAAGCCGCGCCGGTGGTGGTGCCGGTGGTTGCGCGAATATCGTGGGTCCGCGCCGCCACCGTCGTGCCTGTTGTCGGTTACGCCCGTTCCAATGCGAGGGCCACGCCTTGGCCGCCGCCGATGCACAGGGTCGCGAGGCCCTTCTTGGCGTCGCGCTTGATCATTTCATGCAGCAGCGTCACCAGCACCCGGCAGCCCGAAGCACCGATCGGGTGGCCCAGGGCGATGGCGCCACCGTTGACGTTGACCTTGTCCATGTCCCATTCCAGTTCCTTGGCCACGGCCAGGGACTGGGCGGCAAACGCTTCGTTGGCTTCGATCAGGTCCAATTGGTCCAGCGACCAGCCGGCCTTGTCCAGGCAGCGGCGAGTGGCCGAGACCGGGCCGATGCCCATGATCGCCGGGTCGACGCCAGCATTGGCGTAGGCACTGATTTTCGCCAGAACCGGCAACCCCAGCGCCTTGGCTTTTTGCGCACTCATCAGGATCACGGCGGCGGCGCCATCGTTCAGCGACGAGGCGTTACCCGCCGTGACGCTGCCGTCTTTCTTGAACGCCGGCTTGAGCTTGCCCAGGGATTCGGCGGTGGTGCCGGCGCGTGGCTGTTCGTCGGTGGCGAAGGCCACCGGGTCGCCCTTGCGCTGGGGAATCAGGATCGGCGTGATTTCATCGGCGAAGCGGCCGCCCTCGATGGCGGCGACGGCTTTCTGCTGGGACGCGGCGGCAAAGGCGTCTTGCGCCTCGCGGCTGATACCGTACTTGTCCACCAGGTTCTCGGCGGTAATGCCCATGTGGTAATCGTTGAATGCATCCCACAAGCCATCGGTGATCATGCTGTCGATCATTTTTGCGTGGCCCATGCGCAGGCCGGTACGGGCGGCCGGCAAGACGTAGGGGGCCAGGCTCATGTTTTCCATGCCGCCGGCAATGATCACGTCGGCATCGCCGCAGCGGATCGCCTGGGCGCCCAGGTGCAACGCCTTGAGGCCCGAGCCGCAGACCTTGTTCAAGGTCAGCGCCGGCACCGCGTGGGGCAGGCCGGCGAGGATCGACGCCTGGCGCGCCGGGTTCTGCCCGGAGCCTGCGGTCAGCACCTGGCCGAGAATCACCTCATCGACTTGCTCGCCCGACAGGCCGGTCTGTTCCAGCAGCCGACGAATCACCGCGGCACCGAGCTCCGGCGCGGGAATGGAAGCCAGCGAACCCTGGAAACTGCCGATGGCGGTGCGGGTTGCGGCGACAATCACGACTTCTTGCATCGAATTTCTCCTCTCTGGGCAGCGAACTGCATTTCAGGGACGTGGTCCGGAACGATGAGTTTGGCGGCGGTGTTGGCGACGATTTCCTCGACGCTGACGCCGGGGGCACGTTCCTTGAGAATAAAGGCGCCGTCCTGGATTTCCAGGTAGGCCAGGTCCGTCAGCACGCGCTTGATGCAGCCGGCGCCTGTCAGCGGCAGGCTGCAACGGGGCAGCAGTTTCGATTCGCCGTCCTTGGACGCATGGGTCATGGTGACGATGATGTTCTCGGCACCCGCCACCAGGTCCATCGCGCCGCCCATGCCCTTGACGAGCTTGCCGGGGATCATCCACGAGGCGATGTTGCCTTCGACGTCCACTTCGAACGCGCCGAGCACCGTCAGGTCGATATGGCCGCCACGGATCATGGCGAAGGATTCGGCCGAGGAAAAGATCGAAGCGCCGATGCGCGCGGTGACCGTCTGCTTGCCGGCATTGATCATGTCGGCGTCGACTTCCGCTTCGGTGGGAAACGCGCCCATGCCGAGCAGGCCGTTTTCCGATTGCAGCATGACTTCCATGCCTTCGGGGATGTAGTTGGCAACCAGGGTCGGAATGCCGATACCGAGGTTCACGTAGTAGCCGTCTTGCATTTCGCGGGCGACGCGCTGAGCCATTTGTTCGCGGGAAAGTGCCATGGTGTCATTCCTTCATTCGGGCCGGGGGCAGGGGATCACTTACGGACGGTGCGCTGTTCGATGCGCTTTTCGAACGTGCCGCAAATGACCCGGTCGACGTAGATGCCGGGGGTATGGATCTGTGCCGGGTCCAGCTCGCCGGGTTCGACGATTTCTTCGACTTCCACCACGGTGATCTTGCCCGCGGTGGCCGCCAGCGGGTTGAAGTTCTGGGCAGTGTGACGATAGATCACGTTGCCGAAATGGTCGGCTTTCCAGCCTTTGACGATGGCGAAGTCACCGGTAATGGATTCTTCCATCAGGTACTGGCGGCCATGGAATTCGCGCACCTCCTTGCCTTCGGCCACGGGGGTACCGACGCCGGTAGCGGTGAAAAAGGCCGGGATGCCTGCGCCGCCCGCGCGCATCTTTTCCGCGAGGGTGCCTTGGGGCGTGAGCACGACTTCGATTTCGCCGCTCAGCAGTTGCTGTTCGAAGAGGGCGTTTTCACCCACGTAGGAAGCCACCACCTTGCGGATCTGGCGGTCCACCAGCAGCACGCCGAGGCCGAAGCCGTCTACGCCGCAGTTGTTGGAGACCACGGTCAGGTCACGGGTGCCCTTGCGCTTGATCTCGGCGATCAGGTTTTCCGGAATGCCGCACAGACCGAAGCCGCCGGCGATGATGGTCATGCCGTCCTTCAAGCCGTCCAGCGCTTCTTCGTAAGAATTCACGCGTTTGTCGAAACCTGCCATAGACACCTCTTTTATTCTTGAATGGGGTCGCAATGAAATGCAGTGTTGCGCCAAGTCATATATTTGTTAAGTTGATTTTTAGATTTGATTGATTGATAAAACTCAACAATTACCCTTGGAGCGCAGCGACCATGACCCTCAAGCAAATCCGTGCGTTCCTGGCCGTGGCCCAGAGCCTTAGCTTCGCCGTGGCCTGCGAGCGGCTGCATCTCTCCCAGTCGGCCCTGAGCTTGACGATCAAAGCCCTGGAAGAAGGGCTCGGTGGTCGCCTGTTCAGCCGCAACACGCGCAACGTGGCGTTGACGCCCGAAGGCGAATCATTACTTCCACTGGCCCGTCGGCTGGTGGCCGACTGGGACAACGCCGAAGACGAAATGCGCCAGCGCTTCACCTTGCAGCGTGGCCGAGTGACGCTGGCCGCGATGCCATCTTTCGCCGGCAACCTGTTGCCGCCGATCCTCAAGACCTTCCGCGCGCGCTTCCCGAATGTCAACGTCACGGTCAACGATGTGATCAACGAGCAGGTGCTGGAAATGGTCCGCGATCGTCATGTGGAACTGGGCGTGGCGTTCGAGCCCATGCAGGGCTCGTCATTGGTGTTCACGCCGTTGTACCTCGATCGTTTTGTGGCGGTGGTGCCCCTGGATTCGCCACTGGCCCAGCGCGACGAAGTCCAATGGCAGACCCTGCTGGAACAGCCGTTCATCACCCTGCAACGGCCCTCTACCGTGCGGGTGATGCTCGAGGAACATCTGCAAGCGCGAGGCATGAAATTGCCGGTGGAATTCGAGAGTCATCAACTGGCGACCGTCGGGCGAATGGTTGCCAGCGGCCTCGGCGTGAGCGCCGTACCGGCCTTGTGTGTCGGCCAGATGCACGAACTGGGCGCCCGCTGCATCACCCTCGGCGATCCGGTGATCGAACGGGCCATCGGCGTGCTGACCAAGCCGGGCTACGAGTTGTCGGCGGCGGCCCAGGCGTTGTTCGATACGTTCAGGGATCAGGATATCGGGACCCAGTTGATCGTGGGGTGACCACCGGGCCCGCAGATCAAAAGCTGGACGGGGCGGCCTGGAAGCCGACCTGTTTCCTTGGTGATCGCGTTCCCATCGGGGATGGATGTGCGCTTCAGATCAGCAGCGGTAGCAATTCTTCACACGGCACTTGCACCTTCAAATCCAGCAACTCATCAGCCCGGGTCGTGCCCCGGTTGATCGCCAGCAGCGGCTTGCCCTGATCCTTGATTGCCCGACAGAGGCGAAAGGCCGAATACGCCATCAACGAAGAACCCACCACCAACAGCCCATCCGCTTGTTCTACGGCTTGCGTGGCGCGGGACGCTGTGGCGGCGGCGACGTTTTCTCCGAAAAAAACCACATCGGGTTTCAGCCGCTCGCCATTGCAATGAGGGCAACGGGGGATCTGGAAGCGCGCCTCGAATGCCGGATCCAGCAACGTATCGCCGTCCGGGGCTTGTACCGCGTCGACGCCGGCCAGGTAAGGATTCTGCGTTTCCATCATGAGTTGGATTTGCTGGCGGTCGCTCCGCTGGCTGCAATCCAGGCACAGCACTCGATGCAGGCTGCCATGTAGCTCGATGACCTGGCGGCTTCCGGCCTGGTCATGCAAGGCATCGACATTCTGGGTGATCAGCCCGCTGATGCGCTCCGCCACTTGCAATGCCGCGAGGGCCTCATGAGCCAGGTTCGGGCGGGCCTGGCGCAGGCGTGGCCAGCCGAGCATGGCTCGCGCCCAGTAGCGCCTCCGGGCCTCGGGCTTGGCGAGGAATTCCTGGTACATCATCGGTTGCCGGCCCCGTCGAACGCCGTCGCTATCACGGTAATCGGGGATACCGGATGGCGTACTGATGCCCGCGCCGGTCAGCACCAGGAAACGGCGCCCGGCCAGGTATTCCTGCAGTTGTTCGATCGGTTCACGGTGAAGATCGTCGGGCATTGCTGTGCTCCGCTGGCTAGGAGTCGTTGAGGTTAGCATCGTCCTCTCGGTACGCCTTTCGTCGCTCTGCGGCGCTGTTTATTCAAACTTTCCCGGTGCGGGGAACATCCACCTTATGTGCGGTATTTCAGAGCTCTCGCACGACAGTGCGTCAATGAACACTGAACAAGGAGAACGCAATGGCAACCCCTAAAGAAAACCTGCTGGATTGGCTCAACGATGCTCATGCCATGGAACAGCAAGCGGAGAAAATGCTCAAGGCCCAGGCTGAGCGCCTGGAGCATTATCCGGTGCTCAAGGCCCGGATCGAACAGCACATCGAAGAGACGCTGGGGCAGCAGAAGCTGGTGGAACAATGCATCCAGCGCCTGGGCGGCAGCCCGTCAATGCTCAAGGACATGGCCGGCAAGCTGATGGCGTTCGGTCAGGCCATGGGCGGCATGGCGATGAGTGACGAAGTGGTCAAGGGCGCCATGAGTGGCTACGTATTCGAGAACCTCGAGATCGCTTCCTACACGGTGCTGATCGAAGCGGCAAAAGTGGCCGGGGACGTGGAAACCCAGCGGGCTTGCGAACAGATCCTGCCCCAGGAGATCGCCATGGCCGATTGGCTGCGCGATCACTTGCCGGAAATCACCCAGGCGTTCCTGGAGCGTTCGGCCAACCCGCATACCGAAGCCAAGCGCTGAGGTTGGAGCCGCATGAAAAGGCGCGGCCGGACACGTTCCGGCCACGCCCGAACCTGCCGTCAAACGCAAAGAGGACAGGTATGAAGCAGACCACCGGTGAGGTAAGAGCCATCAATCGACAGAGCGCCAGGGTGGGCGTCTACGTGACGGAAGAGGACGGCCACACGGTGCTCGAACTGGGTCCCGCCAACGACGTTGATATTGGCGATGTCATTGAATGGGACAGCGGCACGGCCGTGGGCACCCAGACCTATCGCAACCTGACCAAAGGTTGGGCAGATGAGGTGTATGTGGCCAAGCATGGCGTTGCGGCAGCGAACCTTGAGGTGCAATTGCTGGTGGGATCCTGATAGCCGCAAGTGCAGGAGGAGAACATGAGTGAATTGAAATGTGGCTGCCCTGGCTGCCATTGCGACGTCGATCCCGAGCGGGTGTTCAATCATGACGGCGAGGCGTATTGCAGCCAGGCCTGCGCAGAACAACATCCAAACGGCGAGCCATGCCCGGCGCAGGACTGCCATTGCGAACGCAGCGGCAAGGTCGGCGAGCGGGACATTACCAACAATCAGCTGGATGAAGCGCTGGAGGAGACGTTCCCGGCCAGCGACCCTATCTCGCCCTGAATAACGCTTTATCCGGGTATCGGCGACAGGGTACCCGGACGCCGCAAGCCGGTCAGTGCGGTGGTGCAAGACAACACCGGCAGCCCGCGAGTTTTGGCTTCCTGGAACGGCGCGAGGCCAGGGTGGCGAGACCGGTGCAGAGGGGTGCCGGCGCCATCCGGCCCTTGGCGGACAGCGTGGAAAGACACGCACTGTTTCGAATCTTCGGCGTGGGCCAATGTGGGACCGAGCTTGCTCGGGAAAGCACTTGAAAGTTAAACAGTCAGGTCGACTGGTAAATTGCATTCGCGAGCAAGCTCGCCCTCACATAGTTACGCATGGCGATTGTGTTAATTGAGCGTCGCTTGCTTGATAGCGGATTTCAATTGGTTGCAAGCGCAGCGGTATATAAATAAGTCATTGACCGTTCGTCGCCCTTTGAAGAACTTTCTTCAAACCTTGGATGCGTCATGTTTTCCGAATAAGTACGAGCCAACGGGGTTCGCAAATAGCAACTAACGAGGTGAATGAAATGGCAAATACAGGTAATAACAACCCTGGCAATTTCGCTAACGATCGTGAGAAAGCATCGGAAGCCGGCAAGAAAGGCGGCCAGGCATCGGGTGGCAACTTCGCCAACGATCCGGAACGCGCAGCCGAGGCCGGCCGTAAGGGTGGCCATATGTCGGGTGGCAATTTTGCCAACGATCCGGAACGTGCCGCAGAGGCGGGCCGCAAAGGTGGACAAGCCTCGGGTGGCAATTTTGCCAACGACCCTGAACGGGCATCGGAAGCCGGCCGCAAAGGGGGCCAAGCCTCTGGCGGCAACTTCGCCAATGACCGGGAAAAAGCTTCCGAAGCCGGCAAGAAAGGTGGTGAAAACAGCCACGGCGGCGGTCGTAAATCGTAATGTTCCGTGGTCTACAAGCCTCATGCCACTGGCATGAGGCTTGTACCGGTTATTGATAGAAGTGTTTTTTATAGTCGGGCATGTCATGCCCGGCTTCGCTTAACTTATTCATTATCAAGGCGTGGATGGTTTTGTATGGCTTGCCACTACCATTCGTCTTTTGTTGTGAATAAAAAATAAATTTTATACGTTCAACTTCTTCTGACTTTCATGGGCCTGTCGTCGGCAGGGTTCCCATGAACTGTGTCCTGACCGAGGAGTTCAATCATGTTCATTCATAACAAACGATTGCAATATACCGTGCGTGTCGCCGAGCCCAATCCAGGACTCGCCAACCTGTTGCTAGAGCAATTTGGCGGCGCCCAGGGCGAACTGGCGGCGGCGTCGCGTTATTTCACCCAGGCCTTGTCGGAGGATGATCCGGGCCGCAAGGATCTGCTGATGGACATCGCCACCGAGGAGCTCAGCCATTTGGAGGTGATCGGCTCGATCATCGTGATGCTGAACAAGGGCGCCAAGGGCAAGATGGCCGAAGGTGTCGAGCAGGAGGGCCAGCTGTACCGCGAGATCAATGGCGCCGGCAATGACTCCCACATCACCAGCGTGCTGTATGGCGCCGGTTCGCCGTTGACCAACTCGGCCGGTGTGCCTTGGACCGCTGCGTATATCGACACCATCGGCGAACCCACGGCGGACATGCGTTCGAATATCGCCGCCGAAGCCCGGGCGAAAATCGTGTACGAGCGGTTGATGAACGTGACTGACGACCCTGGGGTAAAAGAAGCCCTGGGCTTCCTGATGACCCGTGAAATTGCCCACCAGTTGTCCTTCGAAAAAGCCCTTCATTCCATCCAGCCCAACTTCCCGCAAGGTAAGCTGCCTGGCATGCCGGAGTTCACCAACGTGTACTTCAACATGTCCCAGGGCGAACCTTCGGTGCGCGGTCCTTGGAACCAGGGGGACGATTGGGAATTCGTCGAGAACCCAACGCCGGCGGTCGATGGTGGAGATGGCTTGGCCAGCGTGCAGTTGAGTGAGAAAGACGAAGCGCTATTGATGGACATGAAGGCGCGGACGATGTCTAACCCGGAGAGCAATCCCACGACAGGTGCTGACCTGGGCGCAGGGATGCAAAACGAGAAGCTGTAAGGCGTTGGCGAGGGGGCCTGGCTCCCTCGCCTGAACATTTGACTTGATCGTCCCTGTGGTTGCGGGTGACGATCAAGCACCGTGTGGTTAAACCAACAAGGACACTCGATGGACCAGCCCACCTCCCGGATCCGATCGCCCTGGCGTACATGGCTTGATCCTGTGCAAAACAATCTGCTGCTGGGGTTGACCTTCTGGCTCGGGTTGGCCCTGGTCGCCGTGCTGTTGCTCTATAGCGGCTACAACGCGCTGGTGGGGGCCGATCGCCAGAACCTGGGCTATGCGGCACTGGGCGGGGCCTCCGGCTTTGCCGCTACGGCGCTGGGCGCGATGACGGCGGTGGTGCTGCGCGATATTTCATCGCGTACCCAGGACATCATGTTGGGCTTCGCGGCCGGCATGATGCTCGCGGCCAGTTCGTTTTCGCTGATCCTGCCGGGCATCGAAGCCGCGCAGGTCATCTGCGGCAACCAATTGCTCGCCGCCCTGGTCGTCGTCATTGGCCTGGGGCTGGGCGTGGCACTGATGATCGGCCTTGACCGCTTCGTACCCCATGAACACGAGTTGAGTGGACGGCGCGGCCCCGAGGCCAAGCGCATCAACCGGGTCTGGTTGTTCGTCCTGGCAATCACCTTGCACAACCTGCCGGAGGGCATGGCCATTGGCGTGAGCTTTGCCAACGGCGACTTCAAGGTCGGCCTGCCCCTGACCACCGCCATCGCGATCCAGGACATTCCCGAAGGTCTCGCCATCGCCATGGCGCTGCGAGTGACCGGGATCAGCACGCTGCGCGCCGCGCTGATTGCGGTCGGCTCAGGCTTGATGGAGCCCCTGGGGGCGGTAATCGGGCTGGGCATGTCTTCCGGCGTGGCGGTGGCTTATCCCATCAGCCTGGGCCTGGCGGCCGGGGCGATGATCTTCGTGGTGTCACACGAAGTGATTCCGGAAACCCACCGCAATGGCCACGAAACGCCGGCGACCCTGGGCTTGATGATGGGGTTCGCAGTGATGATGTTCCTGGACACAGCGCTGGGTTGACGCTGCGCCTCGCAACCCTCCGTCCAGCCGTTCGCAGATTTCTTGAACATCCACAAAAACCTCCGAGTCAGTGTTGAACAGGTGAAGCGTGGCTTCACCATTCACCGATCGGAGGATCTCCAGATGGCCAGAAAAACAGTGACGGACCTGTTCATTCACGAGCTGTCCGACGTCTATAGCGCTGAAAAGCAGATCACCCGCGCGTTGCCGCGGATGGCCCGCGCCACCACCAATCCGTTATTGGCTCAGGCTTTCAACGATCACCTTGAAGAAACCCAAGGGCAGATCGAACGCATCGACACCTTGGTCGAAGTGGCGGGCATCAAGCTCAAGCGCATGAAGTGCATCGCCATGGAAGGGCTGGTGGAAGAGTCCAAAGAGTTGATCGAGGAAATCGACAAAGGTGCGGTGCTCGACGCGGGGCTGATCGGCGCTGCGCAGAAAGTCGAGCACTACGAAATCGCCAGCTACGGCACCTTGATCGCCATGGCCAAGCATTTGAACCTGGGCGATGAAGTGGTCGGCCTGCTGCTGGCGACGCTCAAGGAAGAAAAAGCCACCGACGAGAAGCTGTCCAAGATAGCCGAGCAGGGTGGCAACCAGGCGGCGACGATGGAGTCTTGATGTCGATATAACCGCTTTTTGTGGCGAGGGAGCAAGCTCCCTCGCCATCGGTCCTGTACCAGAAAGGGCATTGGTGTTCTCACCAATGCCCTTTTTCTAGCGAAACCCAACCCAGCGGCCCCTGCGACCACACGGCGTCAAACCGTGGAACTCGTTGGAACTCGGCTCCCGCGCGTCCCGTCACTTGTTCTGAGAGGCACTGGTCCAGGCATGGCCCAGGCAGTGCCTGATGTTGAGTTTTTCATCACGGAGGCGATGGACAGACATGACTATCCCGGACAACAACCCCGAGCGACAAAGCGGCACCGCAAGCCAGGGGCGAGCTGGAGAACCCCTGAACCACATCAAGGATGACGTGAACGAAGCCATCGGCAGCGCTCGCGAGCAGGCCGATGCGCATTTCGGCCAGTACCGCGATACCGCGGCGGACCAGATCGATGCATTGGCGCGTGGCGCCAAGTCAGCCATGTCGGAACTCGAAGCCAATGACACGCTGGGCTTGTCGCATTACCTGGCAGACATGGCCGACAGCATGAGTGGCCTGGCCAGCAAGTTGCGCAACAAGAGCGCCGAGCAACTGTTGCATGACGGCTCGCGTTTGGCGCGGGATAACCCGGGCCTGTTCCTCGCCGGCAGTATCGCAGTGGGCTTCGGGCTGTCGCGGTTCCTCAAGGCCGGCACTTCTGCGATGGCCACAGAGGTCGACCACGCTGGCGCCGAACGGGCGGAGCCACCGGCCGAAGGCTTCGGCGCCCAGCCCTTCGATCCGATGCCCGACCCTATTGGTCCGGGTGCGGCGACCAGCAGCGGACTCGCCACGGGCGTCACCCCGACTTCACCCAGCGTGCAGGACCATCCCAGTGATTCAGCTACCGGCTCGCTGCCGGGCTCGGCCAATACCAGAGGAGAATTGTGATGAATCGACCAGACCCGGATATCCAGCGTTCCGCAGGGGCCTCGGTGCCCGAAAACGATGCCTCGGTCATGGGCCTGCTCAGGCAGTTGACCCACGAAGTGCCCTCACTGTTTACCAAGGAACTGGCATTGGCCAAGGCGGAATTCCAAGCCAGCCTCAACACCTTGAAGGCGGGTATCGCGGGGGTGGCGGGCGGCGCGATGGTGCTGCTGGCCGGCTTCATCATCCTGCTGATGGCGGTGGTGTATGGCCTGAGCACGATGATGGCGCCCTGGCTGGCCGCGCTGATCGTGGGCGTGGTGGCGATGATCATCGGTTTCGTCATGGTGCAGTCCGGCAAGAAGCAATTCGAACCGTCCCATTTCAAGCCTGACCGAACGCTCGACGCCTTGAACAAAGATCAGGAAGCCCTGCGGAGGAAAGCCTCATGAAGGATGAATTCAAAACCGAATCGCAGAAAAGCCCGGAGACCATCGAGCGCGAGATCGATGAGCAGCGCGCCCATATCAGCCACATCGTCGATGCCTTGGGCAGCAAATTCACCCCAGGGCAAATGCTCGATCAGGCCTTGGGCCTGGTGAAGGGAAATGGCGCGGAATTTTTTGGCAACCTGGGCACTACGGTGCGCAACAACCCGGTGCCGACCGTGCTGACCACGGTTGGCCTGTGCTGGTTGATGCTCGGCCAGAACCACCCATCACGGGTTGGCTATCGTGTCGGTCCTGACCAGGATTCCAGCGGCTGGACCGATGGGCTGGCCAGTGGGTTGGGCAGTGCCAGGAACCATTTGCATGACACCACCGACTCCTTGCGCGAAGGCTTTCACCACCTCAAGGACAAGGCCTCGCACATGGCCGATGATTTGAGCGCCAGTGCTCGTCATGCCCGCAATCGTGCACATGAAACGGGTGATCGAATGACCCAGGGTTCGCACGACCTGGGCGATCAGTTCAGCCGCCTGCTCAAGGAGCAACCGTTGATGATGGCGGCCGCGGGTATCGCCTTGGGCGCCATGTTGGGCGCAGCCTTGCCGAGCACTTCCACCGAACAGCGGGTGATGGGCAAGACCAGCGCCGGCCTGGCCGACAAGGCCAAGCAAAAGGCTCGCGAGGGCTACGAAACGGTGCGTGATACGGTGAGCAAGACCACCGAGCATCGTGATGAGCCTAGCGTCACGCCGGCCAACGGACAGGTGCATTCCGGCGCGGATCTTTCCGGCGGGCTGGGGACTTCGTAGGCGCAAGCAGGTGCGGCGCGGCTTGATCCGCGCCGCACCTGTCAACCTTGACAGTAGCTTCGGTCGTCGTTCGGTTATTTCATGGGAAATACACCGTTCTCAAGGAAGCAACACATGAAACATCAGGTCCCGTTCACCGGCCATCTGGTCTTCATCGGCTTCGGCTCCATTGCCCGGGCCACCTTGCCCTTGCTGCTGGGACAAGATGACATCGAGGTCCAGCAGATCACCGTCATCGCCCCAGTAATCGAGCAGAACATCTGGTTCAAGGAGCGAGGTATTCAGTTTGTCTGTGAGGCGTTGACCGAGCAGAACTTCGTGCAAACCCTGGATCGCTTCGTCCAACCGGGGGATTTCATTGTCAACCTGTCGGTGGAGGTCAGCTCCCTGGCGGTCATTGCCTATGCTTTCGACAAAGGCGCGTTGTACCTGGACACCTGCGTCGAGCCCTGGGCCGGCGGCTACAACGATCCACAGTTGGACCTTTCCCACCGCACCAATTATGCATTGCGCTACCAGGTGCTGGATTTGCGCAAGCGATTGGGCAGGGGGCCGACGGCAGTGGTTGCCCACGGCGCCAACCCCGGCTTGATCACGCATTTGCTCAAGGCTGGGCTGATGGAATTGGCCGTGCAGTTGGGCCATCCGCTACCCGAGGCCGGTGAGGGGATCGATTGGGCCAGGTTGTGCATGGGACTGGGCATCAAGGTCATTCATTTTGCCGAACGCGATACCCAATGCTCCCAGCGTCTCAAAGAGGATGATGAGTTCGTCAACACCTGGTCGGTGCACGGTTTTATCAGTGAGGGTAGCCAGCCGGCGGAGCTGGGTTGGGGCAGTCACGAGCGCACGTGGCCGTCTTTTGCGCGGCGACACCGCTTCGGCAGCCGTAACGCGATCTATCTGGAGCGGCCGAGCGCCAGTGTGTTGGTAAAGACTTGGACACCCTTGGGCGGTCCATGCCTGGGCATGATGATCACCCATCACGAGACCGCTTCGACGGCCGACCTGCTGACCGTCAAGGATCAACGCAAATTGATCTATCGGCCAACGCTGCATTACGCCTATCACGCTTGCAATGACGCGTTGCTGTCGGTCCACGAGCTGATCGGTCGAGGCTGGCAGACCCAAACCCGGCAACGCATCCTCAACGGTGAAATCGACAGCGGCGGGGTCGATGCCCTGGGCGTGTTGCTCATGGGGCACGACTGGAATGCCTACTGGTTCGGCTCGCTGTTGAGCATCGACGAAGCCCGGGCGCTGGTCCCGTTCAACAACGCCACCAGCCTGCAAGTGGCGGCGGGGGTCCTGTCGGGGATCGTCTGGGCGGTCGAGCATCCGGATCGCGGTATCGTCGAACCCGAACAGATGGATTACGAGCGCGTGCTGGAAATCGCCAGGCCCTACCTGGGCACGCTGGTGGGCCAGCGCACCGACTGGACACCCAGTGGCGCCAGCCCCAAGCCTACCGCGCAGGAATCGGCGCAGGACTGGCAGTTCGCGCACTTCACCCGGTTCTGACTGCTGCGACCCTCGTCACAGGGACCGACACGATTGCAACGCCTATACTCAAGTCCATGGATCCCTTGATGCCCAGGTGGCGCAATCGTGCTGCGTTCGCTGATGCTGGTCGTGATGCTCGTCCTGGCGGGGTGCGCCACGTCACAGCGCGGCCAGCAGGTCGCCACGGTAGCGATTGCCCAGGACACTTGGCGACAGGTTGACCGGCAGATCATCGCCGCGTCGAAAAGCGCCCTCGAACAGGCTCAGCTGTACGCGCGCGGCTCGATGGAGCATTGGCGGGTGTTGGTCTACGAGCGCACGGAGGCCGAGTTCATCCCGTGGTTCAGCAGTTATTGGACCCAGGAATGGTTGGCGTTGAAAGTCAGTTGGTATTCAGCCAGCGCCGAGGGCGAGGCGGACTCGGCGGCCAAGCGCCTGGCGGCATACTTGCAGGAGCAGTATCGCGAGCAGGTGCTGGCGCCCGTCGCGGTGGAAATCGATCCCGAGGCGATCAGGGCCAACGCGACCGGGTACTACGTGCGCTTGCTCAATCAGCAGATCCCGGTGATTGCCCAGCGACATCGCATCCCGCCCGAAGTGATGAGCCGGCGCTTGCACGGCATTACCGCCATCAACCTGGGCCCACCAGCGGCCCGCAACGCGTCGTTGTACGAGATGGTCCACACCGAACCGCTCAATACGCTACCGGCCTACGCGGCGTTGATCGATCATGTCGACAGGGCGGCGGACACCGGTTCAGGGCCGTCGGACGCGGTAATAGCGACAGTGGCGCAACGCACCAGTGAAAAAATCGAAGCGCAATTCGCCACGCGAGGGGCGGCCGGGGCGGCAGCGGCGGTGGCCGGAAAAGCCGCAGGGGCGTTGATTTCAGTCGGCGTGGCGGGCATCCGCGCGATGATCCACGAGGGTGAACGGGAGGACATGGAAGCACAGATCCGCAAGAGCCTGAGCGCGGCGTTCGACGAAGCCTGGTTCAAGTCCCTCAAGCATCCCCTCAGCGGGGTGATGGCTCCGGTGTATTACCTGGCCGGGGAAATCGACGACAACCTGATGCAAGCCGATCTTTCCGGTCGGCCGGTGGAATTGCCTGCCGTCGTGCCTTGACCAGAGGCCCTTTTCCTAGTCCGACCCCAGCGTGACGCGACAACCCTTGCGATGGCGGATCTGTTCGTCCGTGGGGCGTTCCTTGATGAATTCGAAGCGCGGCTCGCCTTCGCTGTAGATCACCAGCCATCCCCACTCCAATTCAGTTTCATCCTGCCCGGGCTGGGGCGGTGCGGCCCACCAGGGTTCTTTTTGCATGATTTGGCGCATCGTTTACCTCCTGCCGGTTGATCCTTGACTATAGACCGCTGGATTTCGTGACTAGCGCCCGCGCAGCTTTTTGAAAGTCATGGTCGGACGCCGCTTTTGTGGCGAGGGGGCAAGCTCCCTCGCCACGTTTTTTTAGCCGACCCAGTGTGCTCTGAACCTGCCCATCGGCGTCTAGCGTCTGTATCCCCGCACTCGAACGGGGAATGATTGGACCCTGCGCATATGCAAGCACTGTTGAACGAGATCCTCGATGCGGTTCGCCCCCTGATCGGTCAGGGCAAGGTGGCCAACTACATTCCCGCCCTTGGCACTGTGGCGGCCAATCAGTTGGGTATTGCCGTCTATAGCAATGACGGCGAGATGTATTGCGCGGGCGACGCCGAGACCGCGTTTTCGGTGCAGAGTATTTCCAAGGTATTCAGCCTGGTGCAGGCCATCGGGCATTCCGGCGAGGCCATCTGGGAGCGCTTGGGCCATGAGCCCTCCGGCCAGCCTTTCAACTCCCTGGTGCAACTGGAGTTCGAACGGGGCCGTCCGCGCAACCCATTCATCAATGCCGGAGCCTTGGTGATCTGTGATATCAACCAGTCACGCTTTGCCGCTCCGGCGCTGTCGATGCGTGATTTCGTACGGCGTCTGTCCGGTAATCCCCAGGTGATGGTCGACGGCAAGGTCGCCGAGTCGGAGTATCAGCACCGTGCCCGCAACGCGGCGATGGCCTACCTGATGCAGTCCTTCGGCAATTTCCATAACGATGTGGAAGCGGTGTTGCGCAGTTATTTCAGCCATTGCGCGCTGCGAATGAACTGCATCGACCTGGCCCGGGCGTTCTGCTTTCTCGCCAATGACGGTTTCTGCAAGCACAGCGGCGAGCAGATCCTCAGCGCTCGCCAGACTCAGCAAGTCAATTCCATCATGGCCACCAGCGGCCTGTACGACGAGGCGGGCAACTTTGCCTACCGTGTCGGCTTGCCGGGCAAGAGCGGTGTGGGCGGCGGGATCGTCGCCGTGGTGCCAGGGCAGTTCACGGTCTGCGTCTGGTCGCCGGAGCTCAATGCGGCCGGCAACTCCCTGGCCGGCATGGCGGCGCTGGAATTGCTCAGCCAACGGATTGGCTGGTCGGTGTTCTAGTTTCCCGTTGCACAAAAAAGGGCCCGCTCCTGAATCAGGAGCGGGCCCTTTTTGTTTGTGGGCTATCAGCAGAGGCGGTCGATGACCCGGACCTCAGACGAATGCTGCACCGATTGCCAGGCCTGGGTCAGCGTCTGCAGGACGCGGCCCATGAAGTCTTTGTCGGCCGCGGCTTTCTTGCCGACGTAGCCTTGCCCGCGGCGGTACATCTTCAGTCGAGCGCAGAGATCCTGCTGGTGCTTGTCGAATTCCTCTTCCTGGGTGAAAGGCGAGAGGCAGTCCATATGGACTTGGCCGGTCTTGCTGATCCACAGGATATGACTATCCAGGCTGTCCTTGTGTGCTGCGAACATGCGAGCCAGTTCATCAATAGATGGTTGATTATTCAGATTCATGTGTAAGCCCCTTGACCATTTGGTTGATCTGTCTGGTGGTTCGCAAAACTTCGCCGTTCGGTAAGTGCCTGCCTGATACCGAAATCAGGCCGTCAGCATTCATCCGCAGGACTTCTGCGGGGTCGTGCAATCGGTTATGTAGTGTTAATCGAAGGGCTGCTACGCAAATGCGCTACAACGAAGAGAAACAGCGAAGAATCTTCAGGCCAGTGTCGACTTCAAAGGTCGAGCCCATGCGTCATGAGGATTGATTCGCCAGCGTTTCTCGTCCTTGTTACCGGACGGTCATGCCAGGTCAGCACCTTCAATCTGCCTTGTGGGCAGTCCCTTATCCAAAAAACAGCTCGGCGGTCAGACGAGCTTGCTCAAACATTTGCCTGTACTCCCGATCGGGGAGACGTCTGCATCATG
>Ga0307405_10000285_pt1 | contig 18715 bp, 10 predicted proteins | sample 322Cmetagenome_2_FD_203311 | JGI IMG/M metagenome (GOLD analysis project Ga0307405, IMG submission 203311) | Maize rhizosphere microbial communities from greenhouse at UC Davis, California, United States - 322HYB-C-1 | ecosystem: Host-associated > Plants > Roots > Rhizosphere > Soil | place...
GCTCGCGTGCGGTGAGGATGTACGGCCCGGTGCCGTTCGCCTGGCGCGCGGTGATCATCTCCTCCTTGTTCTTGAAGTCGAGCGGCTTCACGCATTTGTTCTTCTCGCACCACGACTTGCTCATGATGAAGATCGTGACGATGTGCTCGAGCTCGATCGGGTTGGGGCCGTTCGTCGTGAACTCGACGGTCAGGTCGTCGATCTTCTTCGGCTTGCCGGACTGGTTCGAGTAGGCGCGGATCTGCGAGGTCTCCTCGGCGGCGCGCTGGAACGAGAACACGACGTCGTCGGCGGTGAACGGCGAGCCGTCGTGGAACTTGACGCCCGGGCGCAGCTTGAAGCGCCAGGTCGTCGGATTCACCTGCTCCCACGACGTCGCGAGCCCGGGGATGATCTTGAGGTCCTTGTCGCGCAGCACCAGCGTGTCGTAGATGAGCCCGTTGATGTTGTTGGTCAGGTTCTCGTTCTGCGAGTACGGGTCCATCGTCTGCGGATCGCCGCGGCCGGCCCAGCGCAGCGTCCTCGCTTCGAGGTCGAACGACGGCGTCGCGAACGCGACGGCGAGCGCGCAGGCGAGCGCGGCGATGGCAGGTCTGGCGGCGGCCATGGGGATCTCCGGACGAAGGACGGGGCGCGGGGCGCGCCCGCGATGCCGACGAGCATACCCGAGCCGACGCGGCGGCGGAACGTGCGGAGCCGCACCGGGCGTGCCACGTAGAATGGCGCTTTGCCGCGACGTCCGCGCGTGTCGAAGTCGACCTCCTCCAACGCCGCGGCGCTCGCCGAGCGCCTGTCGCAGACGCTCCTCGCCGATGCCAGGCGCCTCGAGGCGCGCATCGGCCGTGCACGATCGTCGCACGCGGCCGCGTCGCTGTGGAATCGCCTCGCCGCCGACGTCGACGCCGCGCGGCAACGCTTCGCCGAACGCGCCGCCGCGCGCCCGGTGCCGGCGTACCCGCCCGAGCTTCCCGTGTCACAGCGTGCAGGCGAGATCGCACGGGCGATCGGCGAGCACCAGGTCGTGATCGTGTCCGGTGAGACCGGGTCGGGCAAGACGACGCAGCTGCCGAAGATCTGCCTCGACGCGGGGCGCGGCGTCCGCGGCCTGATCGGCCATACGCAGCCGCGCCGCATCGCCGCGCGGGCAGTGGCCGCGCGCATCGCGCAGGAGATGGGCACCGCCGTGGGCGCGGCCGTCGGCTTCAAGGTCCGCTTCACCGACCAGACGAGCCGCGACGCGTACGTCAAGCTGATGACCGACGGCATCCTCCTCGCCGAGACGCAGCGCGATCCCGACCTTCTCGACTACGACACGATCATCGTCGACGAAGCGCACGAGCGCAGCCTCAACATCGACTTCCTGCTCGGGTACCTGCGAAGGCTCTGCGCGCGTCGGCCCGACCTCAAGCTCGTCATCACGTCCGCGACGCTCGACGCCGAGCGCTTCGCGCGGCACTTCGGCGGAGCGCAGCCGGCGCCGGTCATCGAGGTGTCCGGGCGCCTGTATCCGGTGGACGTTCGCTACCGGCCGCTCGGGAGCGCCGGCGACCTTGCCGGCGAGGCCGACGACGAGGAGGCGCTCGAGGACGCCGTCGTCGCGACGGCCGAGGACCTGTGGCGCGAGGCGCCGGGCGACATCCTCGTGTTCCTGCCCGGCGAGCGCGAGATCCGCGAGACCGGCGAGCTCATGCGGCGCAGCTTCGCGCGCCGGCCGTACGCATCGGCCGTCGAGATCCTGCCGCTGTACTCGCGGCTGTCGGTGGCCGAGCAGCAACGCGTCTTCGCGCCTTCGCGGGGTCGACGCGTCGTGCTCGCGACCAACGTCGCCGAGACCTCGCTCACCGTGCCGGGGATCCGCTATGTCATCGACACCGGGCTCGCGCGCGTCAAGCGCTACAACGTGCGCAACAAGACGACGCTGCTCGCGATCGAAAAGATCTCGCAGGCGGCGGCGAACCAGCGCGCCGGTCGTTGCGGCCGCGTGCAGGACGGGATCGCGGTGCGCCTGTACGCGGAAGACGACTTCGCGGCGCGCCCGCGCTACACCGACCCGGAGATCCTGCGAAGCTCGCTCGCTTCGGTCATCCTGCGCATGGCGGCGCTCGAGCTCGGCGACGTCGACGCGTTTCCGTTCGTCGATCCTCCATCGTCGCGCGCGATCGCCGACGGCTACCAGCTGCTGCAGGAGCTGGACGCGGTCGACGCATCGCGTGCGCTCACCCCGGCCGGACGCGAGCTTGCGCGCCTGCCGCTCGATCCGCGCATCGGGCGCATCGTGCTCGCCGCGCGAGACGCCGGCTGCCTGCCCGAGGCGCTCGTCATCGCGAGCGCGCTCGCCGTCCCCGATCCGCGCGAGCGCCCGCTCGACAAGCAGCAGGCGGCCGACCAGGCGCACCTGCGCTTCCGCGACGAGCGATCGGATTTCCTCGCGCTGGTCGCACTGTGGCAATTCTTCGACGACCTGCAGCGCCAGCGCCTGTCGCATCGCAAGCTCGTCGACGCGTGTCGCGCGCAGTTCGTCAATTGCCTGCGCATGATCGAATGGCGCGACGTGCACCGCCAGCTCGAAAGCGAGCTCGGCGAGGCCGGATGGCAGTGGAATCGCGCGCTGCCGGCAGGCGTCGACGCGGCGCGCTACGCAACGATCCACCAGGCGCTGATCGCCGGCCTGCTCGCCAACGTCGGCGCGCGCAGCGACGACGGCGACGGCTACCACGGGACGCGCGGACTCCGCTTCCATCTCCATCCCGCATCGGGCCTGGCGAAAAAGCCGCCGCGCTTCGTGCTCGCGGCGGAGCTCGTCGAAACGACGCGATTGTTCGCGCGCTGCGCCGCGCGCATCGAGCCCGAGTGGGTGGAGCGCGTCGCGGCCGGGCGCGTGACGCGCGATCACTTCGAGCCGCGCTGGGATGCCGAGCGCGGCGAAGTCGTCGCGTCGGAGCGCGTGCAGCTCTATGGACTCACGCTCGTCCCGCGGCGCACGGTGAGCTTCGGCCGCATCGATCCGGCCGCTGCGCGAGACGTTTTCATCGCCGAAGCGCTGGTGACGGGGACGCTGGCGACCAAGGGTGCGTTCCTCGGCGCGAACCGGCGGCTCGTCGCCGAGATCGCCGAGCTCGAGCACAAGGCCCGCCGCCAGGATGTGCTCGTCGATCCTGAAACGATCGCGGCGTTCTACGATGCGCGCATCCCGCAGGGCGTGCATTCGCTCGCCACGTTCGAGCGCTGGCGCGAGGAAGCCGAGCGCGCGGATCGCGGTCACCTGCTGATGACGCGCGAGGCGCTCATGCGGCACGCGGCGAGCGCGGTCACCGAGGCGCTGTATCCCGACGCGATCGAGATGGCGGGAACGATGCTTCCGATCAAGTACCGGTTCGCCCCCGGGCATCCGCTGGATGGATTGACGCTGACCGTGCCGCTCGCGCTGCTGAACCAGGTCGACGAGGCGCGGTTGTCGTGGGTCGTGCCCGGCCTCGTCCGCGAGAAGGTCACGGCGCTGCTGAAGGCGTTGCCGAAGGCGCTTCGCAATCGCCTGATTCCGCTGCCCGAGGTCGTGACGGCTTTCCTGGCCGACGCGTCGCCCGGGTCGCTGTCGCTCTCCGACGCGTTGCGCGCGTGGCTGCGGCGCCGGCTGGGAGACCCGGTCCCGGCGGATGCGTGGGACGAGGCCGCGCTACCGCCGCATCTTCTGGTCAACGTCCGGGTCGTCGACGCCGGCGGGCAGGAGCTCGCGTCGGGTCGCGACGTCGCGGCGCTGCGCGCGAAGCTCGGACAGGCGGCGCAGATGACCTTCGCGGCGAGCGGCGCGTTCGAGAAGAAGGGTCTGCGGCGATGGGACTTCGGCGACCTGCCCGAGACGCTCGCGCTCGTGCGCAGTGGCGCGCGCATCATCGGCTTCCCCGCGCTGATCGACGATGGCGACAGCGTCTCGCTCGCGTTGCTGGACACAGCGGAGGCGGCCCACGGCGCGACGCGCGCTGGCGTCGTGCGGCTGATCCGACTCGCGCTCGCTGATGCGGTGTCGCGGCTCGAGAAGATGCCGCCGTCGTTCGCGGCGTCGGCGCTGGCGCTGCGCGGCGCGGTCCCGCCCGACCGTCTCGCCACGGATGTCGTGGATGCGATCTGCGACCGGGCGTTCGTCGGCGACGACGCGTTGCCCCGCACCGAGAAGGCGTTCACCGATCAGGTCAAGCGCGGCCGCACGCGCCTGCCCGCCGTCAGCGAGAGCGCCGTCTCGCTGCTCGCCGCGATCGCTGCCCGCTATCAGGCGCTTGCGCAGCGACTTGCCGCGCTGCCCGCCGCCCACGCTCGATTCGCGGCGGACGTGCGCGCACAGCGAGACGCGCTCGTCCACCCCGGATTCTTCGGTGCCACCGGCTGGCGCCAGCTCCAATCGCTGCCGCGCTACCTCGAGGCCCTCGAGCGCCGTGTCGTCCGCTATGTCGAGCGGCCCGATCGGGACGCGAGGCACGCAGCGCAGGTGGCCGAGTTCACCCGCCGCCATCGCGAGCGCGTCGAGCGCAATCGCCTGGCCGGGCGGCACGAGCCGGCGCTGGAGGCATTCCGCTGGCTGGTCGAGGAGCTCAAGGTCTCGTTGTTCGCGCAGGAGCTGAAGACGCCGTTCCCGGTGTCGATCAAGCGGGTCGAGAAGGCCTGGACCGAGCTCGACGCGTGAGGCGGACGCAACGCCCGACGGGCGGCAGCGTGTCACGGCCCGGTCGGTTGATGGCGCGGGCCCCGGTCGCGTGCTACAGTCAGTTGGCGGAAACGTGCGCTAAGGCTTTGACGCTGCGCGCCTGTGCCGCGAACGGGCCGGCCGCGTTCCGAGCGGCTGGCGTGAGACCTGCCGCGTGAACGCGACCACGACCGAACCGGCCGCCCGCCGCCCGCCGCCGCGCGAGACGCAGAAGATCCTGACCGACTGCCGGGATCTCGCCGTTCGTCGCCTGCTCGCCGCGTTCACCGACATCCTCGGCAAGGTCGGCGACGTCCTGATGGACCGCGCGGCGCGCACCGACGTGCGCGAGGAGCAGACGATGCTGCTCGACGCCCGCGCCGTGCTCGCCGGCCAGCGCGGGGCGCTGCTGGGCGACTTCGAGCGCCGCCTGCGAAAGCGCATCGACGACGGCATCGCCGGTCGCGTCGTGGCCAAGCCCGAGTTCTCCGCCGCGCACCCGGCCGAGCTGACGCTCGTCGAGACGGCGACGATGGACGAGTCGGTCATCCGCGGCAACCTGAAGCGCATCATCGAGAACCTCTGCTACGACGAGCTGCAGAAGCTCAATCGCGGCATCGGCTTCCTGCTCGAGCGGCCGGATCTCGAGACGGACGGCAATCCGCTCGCGCCGGCGACGATCGTCGATGCCTTCGCCGAGTCGCTGAAGGACATCAAGACCGAGACGCGCATCAAGTTCCAGGTGCTGAAGGAGCTGAACCAGGCGGCGCTCGGCGACCTCAACGGCATCTACGGCGACCTGAACAAGCACCTGGCCGGCCTCAACGTCGTGCCCGGCGGCATGCGTGCGGTGAACCTCGGTGGCGGGCCCGATCGCGTCCGCAACGCGAGGGCGGCGGAGCCACGCAGACTCGAAGCGCCGCCGCAGCCTGAAGTCGACGTGATGGCGCTGTTCCAGCGCATGTTCGCCGGCGGGGCGATGCCGAGGCAGGGGCAGCAAGACGCGCCGATGCACGGCATGCCGATGCAGGGCATGCCGATGCAGGGCATGCCGATGCAGGGCATGCCGATGCAGGGCATGCCGATGCAGGCGGGCGCCCCCCTGTCGGGCATGCCGCCATCGGCCCTGCCGGCGCAGCACGGCATGTCCGCCGGTCCGCCGCACCCGTTCAGCGACGGGCATGCGGAGTCGATGGACTTTCCGTCGATCCAGATGCCGGGCGGCCCCGCGATGCCCGCGTCGGCGACGCGCACTTTCGCGCCGCTGCCGCCGACCCCGTCCGGATACGTCCCCGGCACGCCGATCATCTCGACGGTGGACCTGCACGAAGGTCTGACGCGCCTGCAGGCCGGGCAGTCGGGCTTCGAGGTCGGCGGCGCGCACGTCCCGTTCTCGGGCATCCCGAGCGGGCTCCACAACGTCCTGCGCGATCTGCAGGAGTCCCAGCTCGGGCAGAAGGCGAACCAGCTCGAATCGATGACCATCGAGATGGTCGCGATGCTGTTCGACTTCATCTTCGAGACGAAGGATCTTCCCGACGGCATCAAGGCGCTGCTCGCGCGACTGCAGATCCCGGTGCTGAAGGCGGCAATGCTCGACGGCGCCTTCTTCGCGAAGAAGAGCCACCCCGCGCGCACGCTGGTCAACGCGCTCGCCCAGGCCGGCCTCGGCTGGTCGCCGGTCATGGGGCAGGACGATCCGCTCTATCGCGAGATCGAGAAGATCGTGCACGCGGTGCTCGAGCGCTTCTCGGACGACCTCGCGCTGTTCGACGAGCTCCACGCCGACCTCGAGGCGTTCCTCGCCGAGGAAGAGAAGGCCGCAGAAAGCAACATCGCGACCAACGCCGAGGAGATCAACCAGCGCGACCAGCGCGAGATCGCCGCGGCCGTGGCGCGCTCGGAGATCGAGCGCCGCATCGACGCCTATCCGGTGCCGACGTTCCTCGCGAGCTTCCTGCGCCAGTACTGGCTCGGCGCGCTGGCGCACGTCTACACGAGCGGCGGGGAGGAGAGCGAAGCGTGGACCTCGGCGGTGACGACGCTCGAGGACCTCGTCTGGAGCGTGCAGCCGAAGCGCAGCTCCGAGGACCGCAAGCACCTCGTCGCGCTGTTGCCGTCGTTGCTGAAGCGCCTGAACGCCGGAATGCTCGCGCAGAAGTGGCCGCACGAGGATCGCGAGCGCTTCATGTCCAACCTGGTCGAGGCGCACGCCGCGGCGGTGAAGCCGTCGCTCGCGCACGTCGACTCGCCGACGGCCGCCGTGGCCGAGCAGGCGAAGGCGCAGGCCGAGGTCGCCAAGGCGGCCGGCAACGAGGCGATGGCGTCCAAGGCCGCCGCGCTGGCCGAGGCGATGGCGCCTGCACCGCCGGCGCCGCCGGAAGCCGAGCGCGAGATCCTCGAGGACGAGTACCTCGAGATCGCGCGGCATCTCGAGCGCGGCATGTGGGTCGAGTTCGAGAGCGACGACGGGCAGCTCGCGTTCGCCAAGCTCGCCTGGGTGAGCCCGCTGCGCGGCACGTACCTGTTCACGAACCGCCAGGGCCAGAAGGCTTTGTCGATCACCGCCGAGGAGCTCGCCGAGCACTTCCGCACCGACAAGGCGCGCCTGGTCGAGGCCGAGCCGCTCATCGACCGCGCGGTCAGCAGCATGATGGCGCAGATGGAAGACAAGTTCGTCGAGGCGGCTGCGTAGCCGATGAAAGACGCGTCCGCGGACTTCTTCGCGGACCGTGGCGCGTCGTTGCGCGTTTTCATCGGGATTGGAATCGGCGCGGGCTGCTTCGGGCGGCCGTGCGCCGCCCGCGGATCAACTGCACGAAACAACGACCGTCATGCTGGCCGCGTGGACTACCTGACTCCCCCACGTCTCCTGCAGCCGAGATGAAGTCGATTGGCGCGCTCGTCATCGGCGACGAGATCCTGTCCGGCAAGCGGCAGGACAGGCATCTCGCACACGTCATCGAGACGCTCGGCAAACGCGGCCTTGCGCTCGACTTCGCCCATTACGTCGGCGACGATCGCGGGCGGCTCGTCGAACTGCTGAAGACGACGTTCGCGCGCGGCGACCTGGTGGTGAGCTTCGGCGGCATCGGCGCGACGCCCGACGACCATACGCGGCAGGCCGCAGCGGCCGCGCTCGGCGTGGCGCTGGTCCCGCATCCGGAAGCCGTGGCGGAGATCGAAGCGCGCTTCGGCCCCGAAGCGTATCCGCACCGCGTCCTGATGGCCGAGTTCCCCGAAGGCGCGACGATCATTCCCAACCCGGTGAACCGCGTCGCCGCGTTCTCGGTCCACGATCATCATTTCCTGCCGGGCTTTCCGCAGATGGCGTGGCCGATGCTCGACTGGGTGCTCGCGACGCGCTATCCGTCGCTGCAGCGCGAGGCATCGGTCGAGCGCGCCATCGTCGTGCACGACGCGGGCGAGAGCCAGCTGCTGCCGTTGATGAACGAGAACGTGGCGCGCTATCCGAACGTCAAGCTCTTCAGCCTGCCGTCGTTCGTGGGCGAGGGTCACCGCCGCCGCCTCGAGCTCGGCGTACGCGGCGCGAAGGCCGACGTGGACGCCGCGTTCGAGCACCTGCGCGCCGGCGTGGCGGCGTCCGGCTTCCCGTTCGAGCTCCTGCCGTCGTGACCGCGAGTCGCGTGCCGCCCGGGCTCGACGGCAGCGGCCTGCGTTACGACGACGCGCGCATCGGCGACGCGTTCGCGAGCACGATGACGATCACCGAGACGCACCTCGTGCTCGGCGCGGGGCTCATCGGCGACTTCAATCCGCACCATACCAACGAGACCTACGCGAGCGGTTCGCGCTACGGCACGCGCATCCTGCACGGCATGATGACGTCGGCCATCATGGGCGCGCCGCTCGGCATGGCGTTCCACGGCACGGCGATCGGCTTCCTCGAGCACCATGTCCGCTTCGTCGCGCCCGTGCGGGCGGGCGATACGCTGACCACGACGTGGACGATCGCCGGGAAGCTCGACAAGCCGAAGCACGGCGGCGGCATCGTGGTGCTGCACGGCGAGTGCCGCAACCAGGCGGGTGCCATCGTCGCGACCGCCGAAGCGAAGATGCTGGCGGGAAACGTGCACGTTCCCGCGGCGGCCTCGTAGCGTCGCCGGCTAACGCGCGGCGAGCCGGCGGCTGATCGAGGCGCTCCAGCCGCGCAGCCGCTGCCAGCTGTGCGAGATCGTGTCCAGGCTGTCGTCCGCGACCTTGAACACGACGCTGAACGGGCGCTCGACCGCGTCGCGGTCACCGACGACACGCAGGGTGATGAACGAGCTGAGCGCAGTGATCGCGCCCGCGATCTCGCGCACGGCCTCGCTCTTGTCGATCTCGCGTCCCCAGCGACGCGTGCGCACGCTCGCGCGGCGTCGCAGGACGAGCCACAGCGTGAGCTCCGGCATGTCGCGGCGGCGGCTCATGTAGCTGCCCGAGACCGCGACCATGTCGACGTAGTAGGGGTTGCGCGTCCACTCGGCATTCACCTCGTCGACGAGCCGGCACGCGCGGTGGATGAGCGCTTTGGCGCGAGCGCGCGACAACGGCGCGACGATGGTCGCGGTCGCGTACTCGTGGAGGCGCTGCGTCGGGCGATGGCGCCCGCCAGCGACCGGCGCGAGCAGTTTGCCGGCGACGAGCACGCGGTGCAGCTCGGCGGCGGCCGCGACGTCGAGGGCGAATTCGCGCGCGATCATCGCGACGTCGACCGATGCATCGGCGGGCATGCGCTCGACGCGCGCAACCACGCGCGCGGCGCTCATGCGGAACAGCCGCGCGTCGATGCCGAAATAGCGCTGGCTTGCGACCAGGCGCCGTGCCCGCGCTGCATCGGCCCGTTCGCCGCGCCGCGGCTCGTCACCGGGCCCCGGCGCACGGTGCGACGCGGCGGAGGGTGTGGCGGCAGTGTCCGCTTGTCCCATGCGAATCTCCTTCGACAGCGAGCCGCGAGGACAGCGACACATGCGTGCGGCGGGCGTGCTCGCCGCGCGCTTACGGCGGAAGGTCCGCCGGCAACCCCGCTACCCGCGGTGCGGGCCGGAGGCTTTGCGTCACTGCCTTGCGACAGTTTTGCCCAGTCCGGCGAGCGCGCGTCGGCCCGAACACCGGGCGCGCACCGCCGTGAGATGCAATGTTTCGCGCATCGACGCCAGCCTGTCAATCGCAGCGTGAACGACGCGACCAATGGTCGTGCGGCTGTCGCTTACACGTTGTCGTCATCGGCTCGCGCGCGTGGCCTTGACGCACTCCGCCACCAGGACGGGACCGCGGTAGATCAGCCCCGTGTAGAGCTGTACCAACGATGCGCCCGCGTCGAGTTTCGCGCGCGCGTCGTCGCCCGACAGGATGCCGCCGACGGCGATGATCGGCAGCGCGCCGTCGAGTGCGCGAGCGAGCTTTCGCACCACCTCGGTGGCGCGCGCAAAAAGCGGCCGCCCGGAGAGCCCGCCGCTCTCGTCGGCGTGCCGTTGCGGCGCCAGGCCCTCGCGCACCGTCGTCGTGTTGGTCGCGATGACCCCGTCGACTTCGTGCGCGACGAGCAGCCTCGCCACGCCGTCGATGGCGACCTCGTCCAGATCGGGCGAGAGCTTGACGACGAGCGGCGTGTACTTTCCATGTCGTTGCGCGAGCTCGCGCTGCTCCGCTTTGAGGCGCGTCACGAGCCGCGAGAGCATGGTCTCCTGCTGCAGGTCGCGAAGCCCCTTCGTGTTGGGCGAGCTGACGTTCACCGTGACGTACGACGCCCGCGCGTAGCAGCCGCGCAGGCAGGTGACGTAGTCGTCGACGGCGCGCTCGTTCGGCGTGTCGAAGTTCTTGCCGATGTTGAGCCCGAGGATGCCGCGATAGCGCGATCGCGCGACGTTGGCGACGAACGCATCGAGGCCCGCGTTGTTGAACCCCATGCGGTTGATCAGCGCTTGCGCCGCCACGAGCCGGAACAGCCGCGGACGCGGGTTTCCCGGTTGCGCGCGCGGCGTGACGGTTCCGCACTCGATGTGGCCGAAGCCGAGCGCGGCGAGCCCATCGATGTGTTGCGCGTTCTTGTCGAGCCCGGCGGCGAGTCCGACCCGGTTGGGAAACGCCAAGCCCATCACTTCGACGGGGTCGTGCGGCACGCGGGCGACGGCGAGCGATGCGATGCCGAGGCGCGACGCCGCGTCGAGGCCGTCGAACGCGATCTGGTGCGCGGTCTCCGGCTCGAGCGAGAACAGCAGCGGGCGGAAGAGCTGGTACAGCATCGTCGGCGAACGGCGCGCGATGATACCATCGCGACACCTCCGCTCGTGCGCTTCCCCTTGTCCCGCCGTTGCCTGAGCGCCGTCGCGCTCGTCGCGTCGATTGCAGCGTGGCTCGCGTTGTCCGGCGACGTCGCTGCGCAATCGGCGAAGCGCGCGGAAGCGCAGCGATCCCGCTATCCGGCGCGCGCCGAGGTCCAGGCCTTCATCGCCGAGATGTCGATCGAGCACGGCTTCGACGCGCGCGAGGTCGAGCGCTGGCTTAGCGCCGCGCAGTTCCAGCCGCGCATCGTCGAGCTGATGACGCGGCCGGTGGTCGAGCCGCCGAAGTGGTTCGAGTATGGCCCGCAGTTCCTCTCGCAGCAACGCATCGAGGCGGGCCTCGCCTTCTGGGGCGCGAATGCCGAGTCGCTGCAGCGCGCCGAGAGCGAGACAGGCGTGCCCGCGGAAGTGATCGTCGCGATCGTCGGCGTCGAGACGTACTTCGGCCGCTACGCCGGCAGTCATCGCGTCATCGACGCGCTCGCCACGCTCGCCTTCGACTATCCGCGCCGTGCCCCGTTCTTCCGCGGCGAGCTCAAGGAGTTCCTGCTGCTCGCGCGCGAACAGGGGTTTTCGCCGCTGGCCGTCAAGGGCTCGTTCGCCGGCGCGATGGGGCTGCCGCAGTTCATGCCCGGCAGCTACCGCCGCTATGCGATCGACTTCGATCGCAGCGGTCGCGTCGACCTGTTCGGCAGCGCGGAAGACGCGATCGGAAGCGTCGCCAACTATCTCGCGCGCCACGACTGGCAGCGCGGCCAGCCTGCGCTGCTGCCGGCTCGCGTTGCGCGGGAGCACGAGGCGGCGCTGCTGCGGCGGCTCGATGGCGGGCTCTCCGAGCGACGCGTGGCCGAGTTCTGGGCCGCGGATGGCGTTACGCCGGCCGCCTGGCCGGGCGCCCTCGGACCCGAACCACTCGGCGTGCTGTTGCTCGAGGAGTCGGCGACCGAATCGAGCTACTGGATCGCCTGCCACAACTTCTACGTGATCACGCGCTACAACCGCAGTCGCCTCTATGCGACCGCGGTCTGGCAGCTCGCGCAGGCGCTGCGCGCCGCGCGGCGGCCGTCGTAGCGAACATTCGCCCGCGTCGGCGAGGGCGTCGCAGCGCTTGGCGCCGCCGCGACATCGAATCGCGGCGCCGCGGCCACCGATCGCGTTGCGATCGCGATGGAAGACGCAAGCCACCACGAATCGCGTCAGTGTCGCGCGGTCAGCGCCCGGACGTGCACGACGAGCGCCTGCGTCGAGGCGTCGACGTCGGACGGCAGGTCCGCGTCGCCCGCCAGTGCCCGCGCGATCGGCTTCGCCAGCGTCTTGCCGAGCTCGACGCCCCACTGGTCGAACGCGTTGATGCCATAGAGCAGCGCCTCGACATAGGTGCGATGTTCGTACAGCGCGACGAGCGCCCCCACGTTCCACGCATCGACCTCGGGCAGCAGGATCGTCGTCGACGGCCGATTGCCGGGGCACACGCGCGCCGCGACGGCCGCGTCGAGCGCCGCGCCCGTCAAGCCGCTGCCGGCGAGCTCGCGCCGTACGGTCAGCGGAGCGCGACCCACGAGCAACGCCTGCGATTGCGCGAGCGCGTTGGCGACCAGCAACGACTGCTGGTCGGCGATCGCATGGCGCGCGCGCACCGGAACGATGAACTCGACCGGTGTCGCGAACGTTCCCTGGTGCAGCCACTGGAAGAACGAATGCTGCGCATCGGTGCCCGTGCCGCCCCACAGCGACGGGCTCGACGGACCCTGCAGCGGCGATCCGTCGAGCGTCACGCGCTTGCCGTTGCTCTCGAGGACCAGCTGCTGCAGGTAGTCGGGCAGGCGGCGCAGCGCGTGCGCGTACGGCACGACCATGCGCTGCGGCGCGCCGAGCCAGCGCGCGTTCCACCAGGCTACCAGGCCGAGCACCACGGCGAGATTCCCGCCCGACGGCGTCGTACGCACGTGCGCATCCATCGCCGCGGCGCCTTCGAGCAACCGATCGAACGCCGCGTAGCCGCGCGCGATCGCGATCGGCAGGCCGACCGCGGACCAGAGCGAGTAGCGGCCACCGACCCAATCCCACATCGGCAGCACCTGCGCGGCGGGGATACCGAAGCGCGCGGCCTCGTCGATGTTCGCCGTGACGGCCAGAAAATGTCGCGCGACATCGCGCCCGGCGAGCGCACCCGACAACCATGCGCGCGCGGCCTGCGCGTTCGCCAGCGTTTCCTGCGTCGTGAAGGTCTTCGACGTGACCACGAACAGCGTCGTGTCCGGCTCGCAGGCAGCAAGCTCGCGCGACATCGCCTCCGGATCGACGTTCGACACGAAGCCGACGTCGACCGGCTCGGCTTCGCCGGTCGCGAGCGCGTCGGCGACGAAGCGTGGACCGAGGTCCGATCCGCCGATGCCGACGTTGACGACGCGCCGGATCGGTCGCCCGGTTGCGCCGAGCCACCGACCGCCGCGCAACCCCTCGGCGATCTCGCGCATTCGCGCCTGCGTGGCACGAATGCGCGGAACGACGTTCTCGCCGCCGACGCCGACCGGCGTGTCGTCGCGCTGCCTCAGCGCGGTGTGCAGCGCCGGACGCTCCTCGGACAGGTTGACGCGCTCGCCGGTGAACAGCGCCTCGATCCACGCCCGCACGCCGGCCGCTTCCGCATGCGCGACGAGCGACGCGAGCGCCGTCGGCGTGAGCCGCTCCTTGCTCACGTCGACGCGCCAATCGCCCCACGCCAGTGCAAGACGCGAGGCGCGAGACGGATCGGATACGAAAAGCTCGGCGATCGACGCCGTCGCCAACGCTCGCGCGTGGGCCAGCAGGGCTTCGGACATGGGGGCGATCGCGCTGGTTGCCTATACTGGCTCCATTCTAGGCCGATCGCACGCACGCATGCCCATGGACGACACGACCCGGTCGGCGACGACGCAGGAAGTGGCCGACGACGACAAGGACGTGCCGCTGCGCGAGGACACGCGCCTGCTCGGCCGCACGCTCGGCGACGTGCTGCGCGCGCAAACGGGCGAACGCGGATTCGAGCGCATCGAAGCGATCCGGCAGACGGCGATCCGCTTCCGGCGTGCCGAGGGCCAGGAGGCGCGATCGGTCCGCGACGCGTTGTCGGCGCTGCTCAACGACCTGACGATCGCGCGAACGCTCGACGTCGTTCGGGCGTTCAGCTATTTCTCGCATCTCGCCAACCTCGCCGAGGACGTCCACCAGAACCGGCGTCGACGCGCGCACGCGTTCGCCGGGTCCGCGCCGCAGCGAGGCAGCCTCGCGCACGCGCTCGCCCATGTCGATGCGCGGGGCGTGCCGCGTGCGTCGGTCGAGCGCTGGCTCGCCGATGCGCTGGTGTCGCCGGTGCTGACCGCGCATCCGACCGAAGTGCAGCGCAAGAGCATCCTCGACGCCGAGCGGGAGATCGCGCGGCTGCTGACGGTTCGCGACCGCATGCCGATGACGGCGGACGAGGCGCACGAATGGCACCTCGCGCTGCACCGCCGCGTGCTCGCGCTGTGGCAAACGGCGATGCTTCGGCTGTCGCGGCTTCGCGTCGTCGACGAGGTCGAGAACGGCCTCGCCTATTACCGCTACACGTTCCTCGCCGAAGTGCCGCGGCTCTACGAGACACTCGCGCACGCGCTCGCGGACGGCGCGCCGATCGACCCCGCGGCGATGCCGGCGTTCTTCCGCATGGGAAGCTGGATCGGCGGCGATCGTGACGGCAATCCCTATGTCACCGCCGAGACGCTGGGCTACGCCGTCCGCGCGCACGCAGGCGTTGCCTTCGCCCACTACCTCGACGAAGTGCACCGGCTGGGCGCCGAGCTGTCGCTGTCGGCGAGGCTCGTCCGGCCCGACGGCGAGCTCCTTGCGCTCGCCGAACGCGGGGGTGACGTCAACCCGCATCGCGCCGACGAGCCCTATCGCCGCGCGGTGAGCGGCATCTATGCCCGCCTGGCCGCGACCGCACGCGCGCTGGCGGGAACGGTGCCACCGCGCCCGCCTCACGCGGAGCTGGCGCCGTACGCATCGCCGGCGGAATTCGCGAGCGACCTCGCGACGATCGCGGTCTCGCTCGCGCGGCACGGCGCGCAGGCGCTCGCGGATCAGCGACTGACGCCATTGCGCTTCGCCGTCGGCGCGTTCGGCTTCCACCTCGCGTCGCTCGACCTGCGGCAGAACGCCGACGTGCACGAAGCGGTCGTAGCCGAGCTCCTTGCCACGGCGGGCGTGACCGACGGTTACCTCGCGCTCGACGAGGCTGCCCGGGTTGCGCTGCTCGCGCGCGAGCTCGGCTCGCCGCGCGTGCTGCGCGTGCCCCGCGCGAGCTATTCGGATCGCACCGCGAGCGAGCTCGCGATCCTCGAGACGGCGGCCGGTGTGCACGCCCGTTTCGGTCCGCTCGCCATCCCGCACTACGTCATCTCGAAGTGCCAATCGGTCTCCGACCTGCTCGAGGTCGGCGTGCTGCTGAAGGAGGTCGGATTGGTGGCGGGCGAATCGCTCGCCGTCGACATCGTGCCGCTGTTCGAGACCATCGACGACCTGGGCGCCGCCGGCCGCGTGCTGTGCGACGCGCTCGACCAGCCGCGTTATGCAGCCTGGGTGCGCGGGCGGGGTGGCCGCCAGGAAGTGATGCTCGGCTATTCGGACAGCAACAAGGACGGCGGCTACCTCGCGTCCAACTGGGCGCTGTACCGCGCCGAAGTCGATCTCGTGGCCGCGGCGCGCGATCGCGCGATCGGACTGCGGCTGTTCCACGGCCGCGGCGGCACCGTCGGCCGCGGTGGCGGGCCGAGCTACGACGCGATCCTGGCGCAGCCGCCCGGATGCGTGGCGCATGGGCTTCGCATCACCGAGCAGGGCGAGATCATCGCGAGCAAATACTCGGATCCCGAGCTCGGGCGTCGCAACCTCGAGACGCTCGTCGCGGCCGCGCTCGAGTCGGCGCTCGTCGATCCCGAGCAACTCGGTGCGCGCGCCGATGTCTACGTCGCCGCGATGGACGGGATGGCGGCGATCGCGCTCGACGCGTATCGCGACCTCGTCTACCGCACCGAGGGATTCGTCGACTATTTCCGCGCGTCGACGCCGATCGCCGAGATCGCGGAGCTCAACATCGGCAGCCGCCCGGCCTCGCGCACCTCGTCGAACCGCATCGAGGACCTGCGCGCGATTCCCTGGGTGTTCAGCTGGGGCCAGTGCCGGTTGATGCTCCCCGGCTGGTACGGCGTCGGGACCGGCATCGACACGTGGCTTGCACGGCACGCGGAAGGCGAAGCCGCGGGGCGCGCGCTCCTCGCCGAGATGCACGCACGCTGGCCGTTCTTCCGCAGCATGCTCGCCAATCTCGCCATGGTGCTGGCGAAGACCGACCTCGCGGTCGCTTCCCGGTATGCGGAGCTCGTGCCGGACCCGACGCTGCGCACAACCATCTTCGATCGCATCGCCGCCGAGCACGCGCGGACGCGCGCCGCGGTGCTCGCGATCACCGGGCAGCGCGGGCTGCTCGACGACAACCCCACGCTCGACCGCAGCATCCGCAATCGCTTCCCCTATCTCGATCCGCTGAACCACCTGCAGGTCGAGCTGCTGCGCCGCTATCGTGCGGGCCAGACCGACGATCGCACGCAACGCGCGATCCACCTCACGATCAACGGCCTGGCCGCCGGACTTCGCAACAGCGGCTAGGCGGCGTCGCTGCCGGAATCGAACGGCGCGCCGGCGCGCGCTGTCAGGCCGACGCTATTCGGCAACACAAATGAGAAGGATTCGCATTCTTATTGACTCGCGCCGCGCGACCGGCTAAATTCGATGCACCCAACGACACGCGACCTTCCGATGACCATCGCTCAACGACTCGCCGCAACCTTCCTGGCCGCCGCCATGCCGTGGTCCATCGCCTACGCGGCGGAGGAGCCCGTTCTCAACCTCTACTCGGCGCGGCATTACCAGACCGACGAGGCGCTCTACGACAACTTCACGAAGCAGACGGGCATTCGCATCAATCGGATCGAAGCCGGCGACGAGCAGTTGCTCGAGCGGCTGAAGAACGAGGGGGCGAACAGCCCGGCCGACATCCTGCTCATCGTCGACGCCGCGCGCCTTTCGCAGGCCAAGGAGCTCGGCCTGTTCCAGCCGGTGAAATCGGCGCTTCTGGACGAACGCATACCGGCGTCGATGCGCGACCCGCAGGGCGACTGGTTCGGCTTCTCGAGCCGCGCCCGCGTGCTGGTCTACAACAAGGCGATGGTCAAGCCGGACGATGTCGCGAGCTACGCGTCGCTCGCCGATCCGAAGCTCAAGGGCAAGGTGTGCACGCGTTCCGGCGCGCATCCGTACAACCTGTCGTTGATCGCTTCACGCATCGCGCACGACGGCGAGGCGAAGGCCGAGGAATGGGCGAAGGGCGTGGTCGCGAACCTCGCGCGGAAGCCCCAGGGCGGCGACACCGACCAGATCAAGTCGGTCGCGGCCGGCGAGTGCGCGGTCGCGGTCAGCAACACCTACTACTACGCGCGCCTGCTTCGGTCGACCAAGCCCGACGAGCGCGAGATCGTTTCCAGGACGGCGGTCTCGTGGCCCGACCAGCGCGCGGCCGGCACGCACGTCAACATCTCGGGCGGCGGCGTGTTGAAGCACGCGCCGCATCGCGAGAACGCCGTCCGCTTCCTCGAGTACCTCGCGAGCGACCAGGCGCAGGTCTATTTCGCCGACGGCAACAACGAATGGCCGGCGGTCCGGAGCGTCAAGGTGAAGAACCCGGCGCTCGAGGCGATGGGCACGTTCAAGGCCGACGCGCTGCCGATCGCCGATCTCGGCAGGAACACCGTGGCAGCGCAAAAGCTCGCCGATCGCGTCGGCTGGCGCTAGCGGTCTCGACCGTTTTTCCGGAGGGCGCCCGCGCGGCGCCCTTTTTTTCTACACCGCCGGCGCGATCGCCTGCACGGCCGGCGCGGGTGCCCGCCCCGAGCGTGCGAGCAGCAGCATCGGCGCAAGGCCGACCAGCACGATCGCGAGCGAAGGCAGCGCCGCTTCGGCGAGTCGCTCGTCACGCGCGAGCTGGTAGGTCTGGGTCGCGAGCGTGTCGAAATTGAACGGCCGCAGCACGAGCGTGGCCGGCAACTCCTTCATCACGTCGACGAACACGAGCAGGAACGCCGCCGCGCCGGTGCGCGCCAGCAGCGGTGCGTGGACGCGCACCAGGAGCTCCGCCGAACCGGCCCCGAGGCTTCGCGCGGCCTGGTCCATCGTCGGCGTGATGCGCGCGAACCCGGGTTCGATGCCGTTCCATGCGACGGCGAAGTAGCGCACCAGGTACGCATAAAGCAGCGCGAACACGCTGCCGGTGAGCAGCAAGCCGGGGCTCGTCCCGGTTGCGTCGCGCACGGCATCGGCGATGGCGCGATCGACGGCGCCCACTGGCAGCAGCACGCCCACCGCCAGCACGGTGCCCGGTACGGCGTAGCCGAGCGGCAACAGCTGCGATGCGAGCCGCGTCATCGGCCCCGGCGCGAGCCGCGCGGCGTAGGCGATGAGACCCGCCGCGGCAACGGCGAGCGCGGCCGCCATCGCGGCGACGCGGAAGCTGTTCCACGCCCACGTCAGGAAGCGCGTCGCGTCGAGGACGTCGCTGGAGCCGGCGACCAGCCGCACGAGCAGCAGCACCGGTATCACGAAGCCGACGGCGAGCGGCACGCTGCACACGAGCGTCGCGACGGCGGCGCGCCCGCCGCGAAGCGCCGGCCGCGGCATCAGG
>Ga0307405_10000286_pt1 | contig 18714 bp, 13 predicted proteins | sample 322Cmetagenome_2_FD_203311 | JGI IMG/M metagenome (GOLD analysis project Ga0307405, IMG submission 203311) | Maize rhizosphere microbial communities from greenhouse at UC Davis, California, United States - 322HYB-C-1 | ecosystem: Host-associated > Plants > Roots > Rhizosphere > Soil | place...
TTCCTTCGCCAAGTCGGCACCTGGCGCGCGCGAGTCGTCGAGATCGTGCAGCGACAGCGTGCCGCCGCCGGCGAGCAGCACGTCGGCGCTGCGCAGCCGCTCACAGGCCCATTGGCAGGCCGCGATGACTTCGGGCGGGCGCACACGGCCGTCGCCATCGGTGTCGATGAGGTCGAGCGTGCGCGCATCGAAGTCGATGCCGCGCGTGGGGCAGGCGAGCGCGACCCAGAGCTTCTGGTCGAGCTCGGCGATGCGTGCGATGTCCTCGCCGTTGCGGAACACCACCTGGTCCACGCCGCCCGCACGGATGAACTGCCAGCGGTGCGCCGGTCGGGGTGGTGTGTCGGTGCCGGGTGTGCCTGCGGGAGCGTGGGCGGTAGCGGTCGTCAACGGACTGGTTTCCTTCAGGTGAACGCGCAGGACGGAGGTGAAGTGGTGCGTGCGCGTGGTCGTCACGCGGGGACCAGCCTAGATCGCATGGCGGGCATGTCTTGAGGACAGACGGCGCGCGGCGATGTCGTCCTAGGCCGACATTGCGCTCAACCCGAGGCCGGAAGGGGTCACGGCGAGGCTATTCGCAGGCGGATGTCCCATGGTGACTCGAGAGCCATGGACGCCATACGCATCGATCTCGACAGGCAAGAAGCGGCTCCGAAATGAAAAAAGCGACGGTCCGAAGGAGGTCGCTTTTTTGGGGGACAAGGGCATCGTGGCGCCCCCGAATTTCACATCCGATATGGCTCAGGCGAGTTGACGGAAACCAACTGGTAGCCCTGCCCATAGACCGCGCGCAGCACGAACCCGTTTTCGCGCTGCAGCAGCAGCTTGCGCCGGACGTTGGTGGCGCAGGCGTCGAGCGAACGCGTGACGGGGCGCTCGGGCGGGAGCTTCCACACCGAGCTCATGAGCCAGGAGCGCGTCAGCACATTGCCGAGGTTGCGGAACAGCTCGAGTGCAAAAGAAAACTGCCGCGGCTGGAGCGCGATTTCGCGGTTGCGGTGCAGCACGGTGTTGTTGCCGTCGACGAAGCGGTACTCGCCCCAGGTCCAACGGTCCGGGGTGGCCTGGCGTGTGACGGTGCCGGTGTCCTGCTCGGTGTAGAGCGTTTGCATGTGCTGCACCAGCGCGTCGTTCGAGACCCGACGCAGGTCGAAGTTGATGCCACCGCCCGGCAGGGGCAGGTCTTCGAAATAGGAGGGCAGTGCGACGACGTCGGGCTCGCCTTGCGCGGTGATCGGAAGGGCCGGCATTCCCAGCACCCAGCACACGGTGAGAAGGCTCTCGCTGCCCATCGCATCCGGAGCGGCCAGCAGCAGGTCGAAGCGGGTGCCGCGGCTCAAGGTGGACAGCAGCTCACCGATGCTGCTGAACGTGGCGGGCCGATGGCCCATGACGCGCAGGCGATCCTGCAGCAAGGTGCTGCGCGAGCTGCTGTTGTCCAGCAGGGCCAGGGACAGTTTTCCTTCGAGGGTCATGGGGGCATTGATTCCAAAAAACGGCAATGACTCACGACGAAGCAGGTCACCGATGCCGATGGGCTCGCAAGGTGCGGGCGCTGCTTTCGCGGTGTGCGAACAGCTTTCATTCTGGTCGGGAGGGGAGGCTTTTTCGATCCGATCCTGCCGCTGGGTAATGCTCCGTTGACCAGCTCTGGCAGTGATTGCGCATGCGCCGCGTTCGCTGCGCGGGCCGCTACTTGTATTCGATGCTGAACGTCGCGGTGCCATCTGCGCGGCCAGGGGTCACCTGGTTGCCGGTCTGGAAGTAGCGCGCCGTGTAGTTCAGCACGTAGTCGCCGTTTCTCGACATGCCGACCAGCGCTTCTTCTCCAAATTTCACAGGCACGTTCTTCTCGTCGACCACCTGGATGCCCACGCCCGTCGCCAGGTTCGGCACGCCGCGCGTGGGTTGCAGCACGCCTTGTTCGTTCGATGGGTCTTGCTGTGCATCCATGCGCAGGTACACCGTGTTCTCGGCGTTCTGTCCTGCCTTGCAGTTGAGCTTGATGCTGAACTTGCGTTCGGCGGTGGTGCTGCCGCGTCCCTTGAAGCTGTCCTTGGGCACCTTGCCGAACTGGACCAGGATGTTGCGCGAGCCCAGGTCGACCGAACACGACGGCGTGATGATGGTGATGCCTTCGCCCAGCAGATTGGTCGTGAGCACCGATTGCATGTCGGCCACGCTGTAGTACTGAGTGTAGGTGCCCTGCGCGAGCGGGCCGTTGCCGGTGACCGGGGCAATCTTGAACAGTTCCACCTGGAAGCGCGACGCTGCGCTGAAATCGGAAAAATCGCTGTCGGTCGAGCGCTCGTGCGGGTAGTAGTTGACCGCGGTGTTGTCGAAATAGCGCGACAAGCGAATGCCTACGCCGGGGACGGCGGTGGTGTACACGTGATCGGAGCCCGGCACGGGTGTGCCCTGCAGCATCACGCCTTTCACGGCGCCGCCGTTCGTGCACGTCCATGGCTTGTTGGTCGTGCCGGCGAGCGGCAGCGGAAAAAGCTGTTGCTTGAACACCGTGCCCACGGTGGCGTCATTGGGAATGACGACACGGCCGATGTTCATGTTGACGACTTTCTCGACATAGCCTTTGGTCACGTAGCACGCGGCCTGGGCCGGCGAAGCGCACAGCAGCAGCCCCGCGGCAGAGGCCATCGCGCAGGCATTCAACGGTCTGAGCTTGCTCATTTCGCTCCTTTCGATGAGGCGTTGTCGGTTGGCTTGCATTGCGCAGCCAGTTCGCGGATGGGCGGGGGATTGCTCTCGATCGGCAGGATGTAGGGCGCTTCGCATTGCTCTGTCGCCTCCTGTCCCCAGCGCACGGTGAGCCGGCCGCTATCGCCTGCGCCCGTGACGAAGGCCTGGCCGTCCGGCCCTACGACGCCGACTTCCTGCCCGCTCTCGTTTTCGACGCGTGCGCCCAACGGCAGTGCGCGTCCCTTGACGTTGGTCAGCGTGATCAGCAGCCGGTAGCCCACCGAGGTTTCGAAGCGTGCGACCACCACTGCACCCCGTGTGGGCACGACGTCCATCGCGGCGTGCTTCACTTCGACGGTGTCGCCCAGGTCGCCGGTGCGAAGGGCGACGCGGTTGAGCCGGTACGGGCTCAGGTTGGGAATGACCGCGTTGCCCGCCCAATCGGTGCCCACGCCCGGCCGTGATTCGAGGCCGACGCCCTGCGCCTTGGGCGCCTGCACGAGCGCCATGGTTTCGCCCAGCGGTTGTGACAGCGTCACGCCGCCGGCATGCGCCAGAAGCCCGCCGGCCACGCCGACCGTGGTCTGGCCGTATCCCGGGCCGCGTGAATGGCCGAGGTCGAAGCGGCCCACGGGCGAGAGGTAGCTGGCGCTGGCATTGGCGCTGCTGTCGCCGCCTTGGTTGGCGTGCGCCGCGCTCAGGTTGTAGGTCAGGCGGCTGTCGTCGAACGCCGCACCGTAGATGCTCGCCTGCTGGACCACGCGACCGCCGTTGCTCCGCGTGGCGGCGTATTGCGCATGGGCGCGCGTGTCACCCAGCGGAATGCTCAGCGTGAACATGATCTGCCGGTTCGGTGCACGGTTCAGGCTCGTGCTGTAGTTGTAGAAGACGCTGTAGCCGAACTGCTTGTGGTTGCCCGAATAGCCGACTTGCACCAGCCGGTCCTGGGCGGAGGTGCCCCAGTAGCTCTGCTGGCGCGCCGAGGCATGCACCGAGCCCGCGTCGCCGAGCTGCTGCGACAGCTCGAAGCGCAGTTCGTTGCGCCGGCTGTGGAAGGCCTCCAGCGGCTGCAGGCCCTGCATCTGCACCGCTTCCTGGAAGGTGCGGAAGCCGCTGGTCGAGTAGCGGTAACCCGCCACGCGAAAGCTCGTGCCGGTGTCGAGGAACGACTTTGAATACAGGAAGCGCAGCGATTGCCCGCTGTAGACCGACGTGCCGTTCAGGGGTGTGCGGTCGGTGGTGCGTGCGTGGGTCAGGTCGACCGAGACGGCGCCAAAATCGCGCAGGTTCTTGCCGGCGCCCACGAGCAGCGACTGGTACATGTTCGCCGCCATCAGCCCGCCGTACAGCGAGAGCTCGTTGCTCAGCCCGCGTGCCAGCGTGGCTTGCAGGAGGGCGGGTCGTGCCACCGAAGGCACGGTCGGTGAGGTCTCTGTCCCTTCTCCGGTGCGGTACTTGCCGATGGCGGCCGAGAAGCGCCAGGTGCCTTCGCGCAGCAGCGTGGGCACCGCCGAGAAGGCCTGCGTGTAGCGCGTCTGCCGGCCATCGGCCTCGGCGATGCTCACCTCCAGGTCGCCGCTCGACGAAGTGGGGTAGAGGTCGTCGATCACGAACGGCCCCGGCGCGACGTAGGTGCTGTGGATGATGTAGCCGTTCTGGCGCACCGTGACTCGCGCGTTGGTCTGTGCCACACCGCGGATGGTGGGCGCGTAGCCCTGCTGGCTGTCGGCGAGCATGGCGTCGTCGGAGGCCAGCAGCACGCCCCGGAACGGAAGACTGTCGAAGAAGTTGCCCGGCGTGTTGGCGTCGCCGATGCGCACAGAGGCATTGATCGATGCCAGATCGCGCTGCGCATACGTGCTCACGCCTTGCCAACGCGCGTGGCCGTCAAGGCCGCGGTTGTAGGTCGAGAAATGGCGCAGCCGCCAGTCGCCGACATTGAAGCCCGCGCGCAGCCCGGCGAAGAGCGTGTTGCGTTGCGGCTTGCGCGTGTTTTCAAGGAACGGATTGCCGTCAAAGAGGTTCTGCGGAGAGGCCGAGAACTGCGTGGCGTCGCGCGTGTTGTTGCCGCTGTAGCGCGCAAAGTTCAGCTGATAGTCGAGCATCGCGGCGGTGATGCCCTTGTCCCATTTCTCCGGCCCGACGGCCCCGCGCGCCGAGCGTTTCAACGCGGCTTGCGGGATGCTGAGCGCGAGGCGCTGCTTGCCGCCGTCGTAGGTGACGGCCGACTCGGGAATGCTCGAGGCCAAGTCGACGCAGGCCTCGCCCGGAAGGTTCGCCAAGCTGGGAAACACCGCCACATTCACGCCCCATGTGTCGAGCATGCCGCGCGTGAGGCATGGGGCAGCGTCGAGCTTGCCTTCGGCCGCGATGAAGCGGATGTCGGTCTGGCCGGTGCTGCGCTCGTTGAGCGACACGTCAACCAGGTACGTCCCGGCGAGCACGCGGTTGCCCGTGGAGAACAGCGAAAGATCGGCGTGCGGCTGGTCGCCACCGATGCTCAGAAATTCCGCATTGAAATCGGCGCGGTCCGATGGCGCTTCTGGCTGCGCGAGTGCAGGCACGCTCAGCACACCGAGCGTGCCCAGCACGGCGGCATGGAGCGCCGAACGTGCCGGCAAGCGAAAGACGCAAGAGCGAAGCATGGCGGTGCGTCCTCGTGCGGGTTCAGCGCTTGCTGTCCGCAGGGGACACGGAGGGCGGCAGCAACTCGGCCTTCACGGCCACGGGCGTGGTGCCCGAGGGCACACGGACCTGCTCTTCAGGCGTCTCGCCGCCGTAGTCGTTGAGCGTGGTGAAGTTCACCCGGATCGCTTCGGGCGCCTTCACCGCAGTCAGCGGATAGCTCGCTTCGCCGAGCGGCGGCACCATGTCGGCATTGACCTTCTGCTGGCCGTCGTTGATGTTCAGCGTTGTGAAGGTGACGTGATACGCAGAGGGGTTCGCAACGCGGAGCACCGCGCCCTGGCCCTGCGACGCGGGGCTGACGACCCACTGCAACTGCGCGCGCGCTTCCTCGGGCTTGCCCGGGAGCCGCGCCGGCCGGTAGAACAGCTTGATGCGGCTGCGCACCGCGATCTGCAGCACGTTCTCGTCCTTCGACCGCTCCGGAATTTCCTTCACGTTGAGCCAGAACACCGACTCGCGATCGGCCGGCAGATCGCCGGCCACGCGCATGATGCGCAGGATGTTCTCCATGCCCGGATCGAGCCGCGACAGCGGCGGGGTGACGAGCAGCGGGGTCTTGTTGTGGCCTTCGCCCGCGTCGATCCAGGTCTGGACCACGTAGGGCGAGGTGCTGGTGTTCTTCACCGGAATGGAGGTTTCGCGGTCCTTCTCGCCCAGGATCACGCGCGTGCCGCTGAGCGTGATGCCCGCACCGGCCGGCCACTGGAGGCCGAGCATCAGCAGGAGGGCAACGGCCCATCGAAAGCAGGTGGTGCTGCACATAGAAGAAATTCCTTGGCGCATTCAGGTGTCAAGCGCGCTGAACGGGCGCATCCCGCAGCGCCGAAGCACGGCAAAGTGCTGTCGGGGCGTGGGCGAAAGAAAGTGGGGTGGTGCCGACCACTGCGCGTTGCGCACGGGGTGGCACCGTGGTGAAGGCTGGGTCGACCGAAATGAATGGCGCCAGCCGACGGCGAGGGCCGCGTGCGCGGCGATTACTTGTAGGCGATCGTGAACTGCGCGACCGAGTTGGCCGGGCCGACCGTCACGGTCGACCGGGTGGCCACATACGCAGCCTGGAACTTGAGTGCGTTGTCGCCTTGGCCCAGCGTGTAGACGCCCGACGGCGAGCCGAGCGGGATCTTGATGCCCGCGGAATCGCCCAGTTCGATGGCCACGCCGGTCGCCGCGCCGACGCCGACTTGCCCGGCGTTGCTCAACCGCAGATCGGTTGCATCGTCGAGGTCGCCAGCGCCCGAGAAGGTCACGACCGCGCCCTTGGCGGTGGCGCCGCAACCCAGAAGATCGATGGTGAAGTTGGCCGGCGTCGACTTCTTGCCGACGACCGCGGTGCCGGCGGTGGCGCCGTCGAACACGGTGCGCGAGACCTTGCCCAGCGGCACGGTCAGGTTCTGGCTGCTCGGTGCGATCGAGCACAGCGTGTCGACGATTTCGCCGGTGAAGTTCACGGTGCCGTCGGCGGCCAGAGCGCCTTGCGAGAGAACCATGGTGGCTGCGACTGCCGCAGCCTTGAAGAAATTGCCCTTTTGCATCTGATTTCCCTGAATCTTTAAGAATGAATAACGTTTGCCTTTGCGAGGCGGGCGGAGTCTATTTCCTAAATCTTCTTGAGGAAGTCCGAATTAACATTGGTTAAGAGTGGTTGTTATTGAATATATTTTTTAATGCAAAATATGTGACATATTTCATATACATCCGATTGGGCGAAGTTGAGGTCAGTACGCGATGGATGAATGCATGAAAACGGTTGTTTAGTGGTCTTGATGGTCTTATGGGTTATAAGTAATGGTTTTGTTTTAGTTTTAAGTTAAAAAAATCGCTTGCCAAGAGAACGAGTTTGCGAGCCGGTGCTTCGCAATCGAGGCGGCACAAATGTCAATTTGTGTCCATATCGATCCGCCGAATCCCGCCCGCCAATTCAGCGAAACGCAATTCCTCCCATGCCGAAAGGTGACGTCTCTTTCATCGGGCTGCATCCGACCAAGCCGACAAGAAGGGTCGATCGATCGGGGCGCAAGACAAGAGACAGTCTTTTCCCGAGTTAATTTTTGAGTGACTTAGTTTGCTTTTCGGCCTGCGCAGGGCAGCGGCGTATCAAACCGTTCCCAAAACGTATGCACGCCGGGTGGGTGCGCTTCATAAATTGCAATGACTCCAACGCGACAGGCGCAGGAGAACCGGAGCGATCGGGGCCTTGAAGACATCCCGGACGCACCTTCAACCCACGTCTTCGTCCGTCCTCAGGAATCCACTCGACATGCAAACCCAACTCATCGCCGCCCTCGCCTTTGCTGGTGCGCTCGCCATCTCGCAATCTGCCTCGGCGGCGGATGGCAACATCACTTTCAACGGCGAGGTGACCGGCCAGACCTGTGCCATCAACGGCGGCACGAACGATCTGGTCGTGACCCTGCCCACCGTGGCCGCGAGCGCGCTCGATACGGTCGGGAAGACGGCGGGATTGACGCCCTTCAACATCGATCTGACCGGCTGCGCCGCAACGCCCGGCAAGGTCCGCGTTGCTTTCGAGCCAGGCGCCACCGTGGACGCTTCCACCGGCCGCCTGCGCACGACTGGCGGGGCAACCAACGTGCAGATCGGTCTGCGCAACGCGGCCGACACCAGCACCATCAACCTCGGTGCGGCTGCGGCGGGACAGAACTCCACGGCGGTCGACATCGTCAACGGCAACGCCTCGCTGCGCTACACCGCCGAGTACGTGGCGACGGGCGGTGCGGCCACGGTCGGCTTGGTCACCACGAGCGTGGTGTATTCGCTGGCCTATCCGTGATGGTTCGGCAGGCGGCCGCGATGCGTGGCTGCCTGCTTTCCGACCGTTCGCTTCAGGAGAACTCATGAAGATTGCACATGCATCGGCATGGCTGCGGCGGGCCGCAGGGGCTGTTGCCACGCTGGCCCTGGCCGGCGGGGCGCAGGCGTCGGTGGTGATCGCCGCCACGCGGGTCATCTATCCGGCCAAGGAAACCGAGGTCACCTTGAAGCTGTCGAACGAAGGGAAGTCGCCGGCGCTGGTGCAGGTCTGGACCGACGACGGCAGCGCCGAAACCGGGCCCGAGGCCAAGGGCGCGCCGTTCCTGCTGACGCCGCCGGTGTCGCGCATCGACCCCACGCGCAGCCAGACCCTGCGCATCGCCTACACCGGCGAGCCGCTGCCATCAGATCGCGAATCGGTGTTCTGGCTCAACATGCTCGAAGTGCCGCCCCGACCCGAGGGCGCCCTGGCGGACGCGAACAAGCTGCAGCTGGCGTTCCGTTCGCGCATCAAGCTGTTCTTTCGCCCCACCGGGCTGGCCGGCAAGGCCGACGCAGCACCTGCGCAGGCAGTCTGGCGCTTGGCGGGGCGTGACGCCGCACCGGCAGTCGAAGTGCGCAACCCGACGCCGTTTCACCTGAACCTCGTCTCCGTGGAACTGGAGGCCGACGGCAAGCGCGCCTGGTTCGACGAGGGCGTGATGGTCGCGCCGGGCGAAACCCGGGAACTGTCGCTGAAGGGCGTGGTCGATGGCCGCGCGGCCGCAAGCCTGCAGCTTCACTTCCAGACGCTGAACGACTACGGCGGTGCCGTCCAAGGCAGCGCAGTGCTCCAGACCGGCGCCACACGCTAGCGGCTGGCGCGTCATGAAGGCCCCGAAGAACGCCGTGCGAAACGTGCGGCGGTTGTCCCCCTGCGCGCTGGCGGCGCTGCTGGCGATGGCGGTCAGCACGCCCGTCAAGGCCAACAACACCCCTGCGGCGCCGGCGCAGCCTGCGGAGGTGCGCTTCAACGAAGACTTCCTGCGGCTCGGCAACGGTGTGTCGCTGGACCTGAGCCGCTATAACAAGGGCAATCCCGCCGAGGCGGGAAGCTATCGCGCCGACCTCTACGTCAACCAGATCTGGCTCGGGCGCACAACAGTCACGCTGAAGGCCGTGGGCGCGCGCAACGGCGATGTCGCAACCTGCTTCGACCGCGATCTGCTCGAGCGTGTCGGCGTCGATCTGCAGCGCTTGCCGCCCGAGGCTGTGGCACTGTTGGCGGGTGAGAAAGCGTCGCCGCGCGATTGCACGGCGCTGGCCCAGCTGGTGCCCGACGCGACCGCGTTCTTCGACAACGGCGAACAGCGGCTCGACATCAGCGTGCCCCAGGCCGCGCTTCGACGCCAGGCGCGCGGCTATGTCGACCCGAGCCAGTGGGATGACGGTGTGCCGGCCGCCACGCTGCAGTACGACGCCAATTACTACCGTTCGAAATCGGCAGGCAAGTCGGACAGCCAGGGCTACCTGGGGCTGGTGGCGGGCGGCAACATCGGCCCGTGGCGCCTGCGGCACCACGGCAGCCTCACGACTGGCGCGATGCGCGGCACCCACTACGAGGGCGCGCAGACCTACGTGCAACGCACCATCGAACCGTTGGGCAGCCAGCTCGTGGTGGGCGATGCCTTCACCGAAGGCGCGTTGTTCGACAGCTTCGGCTTTCGCGGCGTGCAGTTGGCCACCGACGACCGCATGGTCCCGGAGTCTCAGCGCGGCTATGCGCCGCGCATCACGGGCATCGCCCGAAGCAACGCGGTGGTGCGCGTGCGGCAGAACGGCAACCTGCTGCGCGAGACCACGGTGGCTGCCGGCGCCTTTGTCATCGACGACCTCTATCCCACGGGCTACGGCGGCAACCTCGACGTCGAGATCACCGAAGCCGACGGCAGCGTGCAGGTGTCGAAGGTGCCTTATGCGGCAGCGGTGAACGCGCTGCGTCCCGGCATCACACGCTACCGCGTGACGGCGGGCCAGCTGCGCGATTCACAGCTGCACAGCCGACCCGCGCTGTTCCAGGGCACGGTGCAGCACGGCTTCACGAACGCGATCACGGGTTATGGCGGCCTGCTGGTTGCATGGGGCTATCGGGCCCTGGTGGCCGGCGCTGCGCTCAACACCGAATGGGGCGCCTTCGGCGTCGACCTGACACGCACCGCCGCCAGCCTTGCGGGGCAGGAGCGCCGCAGCGGCCACAGCGTGCGGCTGGCCTATACCAAGACCCTGGCGCCCACCGACACGCACGTCACGCTCGCGGCCTACCGCTATTCGAGCAAGGGTTACCTGAGCCTGCGCGAAGCTGTGGCGCTGCGCGAGACCTCGGAGCCCCTGCGTGGCGATGGCATCGGCCTGCCGGGCGGGCATCTGCGTGGCCGCCTGCAGCTGATGCTCAATCAGAACCTGCCGCGCGACATGGGCACCCTCTATCTGAGCGGCTCGATGCAGGACTACTGGAACCGCGAGGGCCGCGACACGCAGTTCCAGGCGGGCTACAGCAAGAGCTTCGGTCGCGTGAACCTCGGGCTCTCGGCGTCGCGGCAGTTCGACGTGCTGCGCAAACGTTGGAACAACACGGTCATGCTGACGGTCGGCATTCCGTTGGACACCGGGTCGCGACAGGTCTACACCACGTCGAGCGTGCAGCGCGACTCCAGCGGCGCGGTTGACGTGCGCAGCTCCGCCAGCGGCCTGCTCGGCGAAGACAACACGTGGAGCTACAGCCTCAACGCGAGCCACAGCCAGGGCGGCGAAGGCGCGCAGAAATCGTCGCGCACCGGCGGTGGGGCCACCGTGGCCCATACCTCGCCCTTTGCCACGTGGCGGGGAAGCGCATCGGTCGGCGAAGGCTATTCGCAACTGGGCATGGGCGTGTCGGGCGGCGTGGTGGCCTATGGCGGCGGCGTGGTGTTCACGCCGGCGATGGGCGAAACGCTGGCCATCGTCGAAGCCAGCGGCGCCGCCGGTGCGCGCGTCGCCAACGCGAGCGGGCTGCGCATCGGGCCGTGGGGGCAGGCGGTGGTGTCGAACCTCATGCCTTTTGCGAGCAACGAGGTCGAACTCGATCCTAAGGGCCTGCCGATGAGCGTCGAGCTGAAGTCGAGCACGCAGCGCGTCGCGCCCACGGCAGGTGCGGTGGTCACGCTGAAGTTCGAAACCTCGGGTGGCGGGCGTTCGGTGCTGGTGCGCGTGACGCTGCCCGACGGCACTCCAGTGCCGTTCGGTGCGCGGGTGACAGACGCAGCGGGCCAGGATGTCGGAACCATTGCGCAGGATGGACGGCTTCTGCTGCGCAGTGTGACTGTCGATGCCGTGCAGTATGAGTTGACCTGGGGGGATGCGGCCACCGAGCGCTGCGGTATGCCGCTTGTGTTGAGCGCAGGAGCCGAAGAAGCACCCGCGGATGGCCCTCGGCCAGTCTGGCTGGCCCTGGAGGCTCGATGCGTCATGTGAGCAAGCGAGGCTGTATCGGTACAGCGGAACAACAAGGACGAGCGATGAACTTGACGATCTGGCCATTGAAGTGGAGGGGATGCAATTGGCGCTTGGTGTTCGCGTGTTTTGCGATGCTCTTGCTGTGGTTGCCTCTTTCCGTACGCGCACAACCCAAATGCACCCCGGCGGCGAATGCGACGGCGACCGTCCCCGCCGCGATCTATGAGAAGCCGGGTTTGCCGATAGGAGGGGCGCTGACATCCTGGTTTCCGTTGTTTTCGGGAAGTGCGCCCATGTATGAGTGCAAGGGCAACGCGCTCTTCGGGGCCGCGGTCAGCGTCGCTGGACTGTTGAAGTCCGCCATTCAGGTTCCCTACAAATCCTCCGGTCTACCGATCAGTGTCTTTGACACGAATGTCCCGGGGGTAGGTGTCGCGTTCGCCCTGACCCTCAACACGGCGGGGTGCTCCAGCGGCGTGCTCGATGCGGGCGGCTTGCCTTCGGCTGTTCCGGAGGGGACGGTTCAATCCTCACCCTCCTATGGCGTCTGGTTTCAATGCAAAGCCTCGGCAGGTTCCGATCGATTGCTGGTTTCGGTAGAAATGATGTTCGTGAAGACGGGGGCGATCAGCGGCGGAACGGTGACGCCCTCCGTCCCGTTGCTCCGGTCGAGTTACAGCATGGATGGCGCATTGAAGCCCGGGACATGGGGCGTCATGGCAGGATCGACCGTGGTGCACGGCCCGTCGTCCTGCAACGTACAAGACGTGACTGTCGCCATGGGTTCGTACAAGAGTTCGGCCTTCAGCGGCGTCGGCTCACTCACACCGGCGAAGAACTTTGAAGTCTCTGTCACGTGTCCCCCGGGGATGATGCTTGTGACCTCGGGGACTTCGGCTCGACCGATGGCCATCGGGTACAAAATTTATGTCAATGGCGCCAAGATGCTGGCGACCGGCGTGGTGGCACTTTCTCCTGACTCGACGGCAAAGGGCATTGGCTTGCGCCTGAGCAATTCGACGGCTTCCCCGCTCGTCTTCGGCTTTGCCTATCCCCTGGAGTACGACGCCACCTCCGGCAGCAGTCATTCGGTCAAGTTTCAGGCCGCCTATCAGCAGGTTGCCGCAACGGTCACCCCGGGAACGGCGAACGCCGTACTGATCTTTGCGATGAACTATCAGTAGCCACATCGTCCCGCAACGCGCCCCACATACGGGGGGCTTTCAATGACGAGCACCACATGTCATCTTGCATGATGGCTGTTCGGTCGTGCTGAGTGAATGCACTGAGAAAAAAGGTCACATTGCACGCGTAGGATGGTTCCATCGCCTGGCTCAGGGCGCTTCTGAGCATGCCGCTTCGGCGGTGAATGGCAGGGAGAGGAACCCCATGAAACCACACGCAGTTTCTCTGCGCCGTCGGCTTGCCGCGATAGCTTGTCTTCCTTGGCTGGGTGGGCTGACGTTCGGCAGCCATGCCGGTGATGGCACCATTCATTTCGTCGGCGCCATCGTTGCCGCGCCGTACCGGATCGCAGCGGTATCGCAGCAGCAAGTCACGCAGCCGCAGCGTATGAAGGTGACGTCGATGCGCGGGCGCCAGGCCGAACTGGTTTTTCCCCGCGAGGCCGTGGACCATCCGAGTGCGCGGGTCAAGATCGACACGGCCGCCACGCAGGCAGTTTCTGCGCACTTCATGAACAGCCAGGGGCAGGCGCAGGCCGTCGAACCGGCGCAGTGGCATGCGATCGGCCAGCACGGCGGCACGCTGTCGCTGCTGGCGTCCGCGGCCCCGCTGGATGGCGGCCCGTCGGCCGCGCTGGTCACCGTCGCCTACGACTGACGGTACATCCCGGTACTCGCGCTCGCACTTGCTCGCGCGGCGCTGGCGATGGCCAGCGCGTCGATGCCAATGGCTTCCATGTCGAAGCGGGAAACCGGAAGGGTCTGGCTTCGGCTGTGGCGCATGGCTGCCTGCAGGCGGAATGCCTTGGGCGTCATGCCCTTGATCTCCAAGAAGCGCCGGTTGAAGTTCGCGATGTTGTTGAAGCCGGCGGCATAGCCGATGCTTGAGATCTGCTGGTCGCTTTCCATGAGCAGCTGGCAGGCCCTGCCGACGCGCAACCGGTTCACGAAATCGGTGAACGCGACCTGGGTGGACTGGCTGAACAAGCGGGAGAAGCTGCTGCGGCTGAGCCCCGCGTGATCGCTCACGCTCGGCGCCGACAGCGGTTGATCGAGATGCAGCCGGATGTAGGCGACCGCCCGGCGGATGGCTTCCGCCGTTTCCGTCTGGCCCTTGATCGACAACCAACCCGAGGACAAGACCCGGTGATTCCCGCACCGCACGAGCCGGCTCAGCAACCGAAGGAACTCGGCAAAGCGCTCCGGCCCCTCGCTGCACTGCATGCGGTCGAGGTGCTCACGCACGCTGTCGCTGATGCCGAAGAACTCGATGCCGTGGCGTGCCTTCTCCAGCAGGTCGGCGGCTTCCTTGAGTTCGTTGAACACGTCCATGCCCTTGCGCAACGGTGCGTCCGCGAACTGGAGCGTCTGGCTGCGCATTGCCACGCCCTCGGACGGCAGGTTGTGCGAGACCCAGTTGTGCGGCAGTCGCGGCCCGGTGAGCACGAGGTGACCGGGCTCGAAGCGCCCGACATGGTCGCCGACGAAGGCCCAGCCGGTGGTGTCCGTGATCAGGTGCAGTTCGTAGTCGTCGTGACAGTGCCAGCGTTCCTGCGGCGACGGGCTCGCGTGCCGGGCGCAATGCAGGAAGCCGCGCTGGTCTGAAGGCGCGGGGCCGGCCTGCGGGAAGCGCATGAAGCTGTGCTCCATTTCCGGTGCGGGGTTGCGGCGCATGCCGTGCGGCATGGCGTTCCTCATGACGAACGCGGCACGGCTGCATGCCGTGCGCTCGTGGTTTCCAGTCCTGGCATCGGACGCTCCTTCTTCGCATGTCTTGGGTCGGGCGGCAGGACCGCCGGCATCGCGATGCGAGCGGCTGACCTTCAAGACGCTATTGGCGCGGAGCTTGGTAAATAAAAAGTAAACAATCCGAACCATCAACGAAACACTCGCAATGCAAACGAATGTCCGGCGCGTGCGCGGGCCGCCGTCGCGAAAAGCGACGGGGCCGGCTGCCGAAAAGGCTCAAGCGGAAAGTGCGCGAGGGGGCGGTGCGTTGGACCGATGCGGTTCCAGGGCCTGGGCAATGGCCTGAAGCAGTTCGGACGTCAGAAAAGGCTTGCGCAGAATCCGTGTGTGCGGTGGCACCGCATAGCGGCGCGCGAGCAGGTCGCTGGGCAGGCCCGATACCAGCACGACGGCGGTGCGGGGGTGCAGCCGCTGCACCTCGCGCATCACCTGCAGGCCGTCGCCTTCCGGGCCCAGGCCGACATCCGACAGGACCAGGTCGAAGCTTCGGGCCTCGAGCGCCGCTGCAGCGTCCGCCGAAGAGGCGACGGCCTGCACCCGCGCGCCGCGTTCTTCCAGCAACTCGACGGTGGCGTCGCGGACATCGGCATCGTCGTCCACCAGCAGCACGCGCAGCCGCGCGAGCGACAGCGCCAGGGGTTGCGGCATGGGCGCCTGCGCGGCCACCGGGCTGGCTTCGGGCAGCGCCAGCGCAAACGAGGTGCCCTGTCCGAGGGTGCTCTCCACCCGGATGTCGCCGCCGGACTGCTTGACGAAACCGTAGACGATGCTCAGGCCCAGTCCGCTGCCCTCGCTCTTCTTGGTCGAGAAGAAGGGCTCGAAGATGTGTTCCAGCACGCTGGGCGGCATGCCGTTGCCGGTGTCGCTGACGCGGATCTCCACCATCGCGCCGTGGGTGCCATGGGCTGCCACGCGGGGCGCTGCACTGTGCAAGGTCAGCACGCCGCCGCGGGGCATCGCGGCCCCGCCGTTCAGCGCCAGATTGAGGACCGCGTTCTCGAGCTGCCCGCCGTCGACCAGCACACAGGCCCCGTCGGACTGCAGATCGAGGTCGACGCGGATGTCCTGCCCCAGCGAGTACGCGATCAGGTCCTGCAACCCGGTGAGCATCTGGTCGACGTCGACCACTTCGGCGCGCAGCGCCTGGCGGCGGGCGAAGGCCAGCAGGCGGGTCGTGAGCACCGCGCCGCGTTCCGAGGCACGGAACGCGCGGTCCACGATCCGCCGCATGTCGGGCGACAGGTCGTCGCGCGATTGCAGCAGCTGCAGATTGCTGAAGACGGCTGCGAGCAGGTTGTTGAAGTCGTGCGCAACGCCGCCCGTGAGCTGGCCCAGCACTTCCATCTTCTGCGCCTGCCGCACCTGGCGTTCGAGCGCACGGCTTTCGCTCTGATCGCTGTACAGTGTGACAAAGCCGCCGGCCGGCATGGGATGGTTGCGCACGGCCAGCACCTGACCGTTGTCGAGCAGGTGGTCTTCGCGCCGCCGCTGCTGCGCATCGGGCGGGCCCAGAAGGTCGACAGCGGGGCGGCCGTCGGCCAGCGGTGGCAGCACGCTGCGCAGCGTGTCGAGGGTGGCGCCGGAATGGACCGCCTGCGAAGGAAGGCGCAGCAGGGCGGCAAAGCGCGGGTTCCAGGCCACGAGCCGGCCTTCGGCGTCGAACGCGCCCAAGCCGTCGTCGATGCTGTCGAGCACCGTGCGCAGCAGCCGCCGTTGCTCGGAGATGTTCGCGCCCATCCGGCGCATCGACAGGGTGTTCTCGCGGAACACGTTGAACGCACCGACGAGCGCGCCGACCTCGTCGTCGCGCGGTGCCACATCGGGCTGCGCACTCGCATTGCCGTGCGACAGCTCGGTGATGGCAGAGGTGACACGGTCCAGGTCGTGCAGCGAATCCCGCAGGCTCCAGAACCCGAGCATCAGCGCGGCAGCGGCAACCAGCAGCGCCAGCGTGAGCGCGATCAGCCCCGAGTGAACGATGAGGCTGACCGAATGCGCGCGCGACGACACCTCGGCGCTGAGCATTGCCACGTGCTGGTCGACCGAGCGCGTGAGTTCTTCCGACAGCATGCGCGTCGAGGTGAGCAGCAGCGTCTTGCGGTCGCGCAATGCGAGGTGCTGCCGGCGCAGCGCGAAGATGCTGTCGGCCTGCGTGGCGATCTGCGCGCGCACGGCCGGGTCGATGCGCAAGGCGTTGGCGGAAGCAGCGTAGGCGAGATACACCCGTTCGGCCTCACCCAGGTCGAGCGTGTTGTGGGCGTACAGGGCCACGCGCAGCAGCTGCAGTGCATGGTCGGCCGCATACCGGGGCCGCTCGGGCATGTCGGCGATGTGGTGTTCCAACTGGCTCAGCGCATGAATCCGCCCGCGGCCTTCTTCGCGCAGTGCGAGGTCCAGCCGCTTGAATTCGATGAGGTCGTCGAGCACCACCTGCATCGCGCTCAGCACCTTGGGGATTCCGGTGGCCGCGCCGCTGGCCGGCGGCAACTGCGCCGCGAGTGCGCGTGCTTCGTCCTGGCGCTTCAGCAGTTCTGCCTTCTCCTGGTTGAGTCGCGCCGAGATCGACACTTCCGCCACATAAGGCGCCGCCGCCGCGAGGTGCGTGACCCGCTCCGACAACGCGAGCGACTTCGCCACGGAAGGCAGGATGCGCTCGTCGAAGCCTTGGATCGCGGCTTTGGCGTTGAACAGCGCCACCATGGCCACGGCGGCGAGCACCAGCGTGGTGATGGCCAGCACGCCGAACGTGAGGGTCCACCGCCCGCGCAGGCTGCAGGAGCGAACGCGCCGGGGCGCGAACAAAGACGTCAGGCGGCCTTTCATGGGGCGGGTCGGCGCTGTCGCCTCAGCAGCGAACCACGTTCGCGGCGAAGCGGTAGCCGGCGCCGCGCTCGGTGCAGATGAAGCGCGGGTTGTCGGGGTCGTCTTCGATCTTGCGGCGCAGCCGCGACACCAGCACGTCGATCGTACGGCTCACGGCATCCGACTGGGCGCTGCGTGTCTTGAGCAGCAGTTGCTCGCGATCGATGACCCGGTTCGCATGCAGCACGAAGACCTCGAGCAGCGCGAACTCGCCGTGGGTCAGGTCGCAGGGCGTGCCGTCGCTGTGCAGCAACTCGCGGGCCGTGATGTTGAGGGTCCAGTCGCCGAACAGGTAGCGCTCGTGGCTCAAGCGGTCCGCGCGCAGCGAGCGCGGCATGCCGGTGCCGGCCGAGCGGCGCAGCAGCGCACGGATGCGGGCGACGAGCTCGCGGTTGTCGAACGGCTTGGCAATGAAGTCGTCGACTGCGGTTTCCAGGCCGAGGACGCGATCGGCCGGCGTGCCCTGGCCGGTGAGGATGATGATCGGAATGCGCGAATGCGTGCGCAGCTGGCGTGCGAGCTCGATGCCGTCTTCCTTCTTCAACCGCAGGTCGATGATCACGAGCGAGAAAGCACGCTGGTCGAGCCGGGCCGCCATGGCCAGGCCGTCGGGCACGGCCTGCGCGCGAAAGCCCGATGACTCGAGCAGATCGACCAGCGTCTCGCAGACCTCGGCGTCGTCGTCGACCACGAGGATTTCGGGTTTCACTACATCAAGCATGGAATTCCAAAGGGCAGGGCGTTGCGCCGGCCATTCAGAATTTTTACAGACGTATGCGCACCAATTGATGCCAAATGGTCACATAGGTCACCCGAGGCTCGCTTTCCGAGACTTAATTCCATTGCTCATTCACATTTGCATCGGCAATGGCCATTGGGCGCTGTTCAGCGCCCCAAGTCAGGGTGCCGGCGGCTCGACCGGCAGCGCGCGCTTGTGGGCGCTCTTTCGATGCGTCGACAGGATCACCGCGCGCGCCGCGGCCGACACCGGCTTGCCTTCGAGGAAGTCGTCGATCTGCTCGTAGCTCACGCCGAACGCATCTTCGTCGGGCTTGCCCGGCACGAGCGATTCGAGGTCGGCGGTGGGCACCTTGTAGACCAGCGCATCGGGCGCGCCGAGCAGCGCTGCCACGGCGCGCACGCGGCGCTTGTTGAGACCGGTGAGCGGCGTCACGTCGGCCGCGCCGTCGCCGAACTTGGTGAAGAAACCCATGAGCGCTTCGGCCGCGTGGTCGGTGCCGATCACGAGGCCGTCGTGCGCGCCGGCCACCGCGAACTGCGCAATCATGCG
>Ga0307405_10000287_pt1 | contig 18706 bp, 13 predicted proteins | sample 322Cmetagenome_2_FD_203311 | JGI IMG/M metagenome (GOLD analysis project Ga0307405, IMG submission 203311) | Maize rhizosphere microbial communities from greenhouse at UC Davis, California, United States - 322HYB-C-1 | ecosystem: Host-associated > Plants > Roots > Rhizosphere > Soil | place...
GGCTTCTCGCTTCAGGAACTGACACCGGAGCCTGATATGGCTGTTTCTTAGGAAGGCCACCCAGTTCTTCGCGAGCCAAAGGCCGTGAGGTTCGCCTTTGTCCATAGCTGGCGGCATCGTTGGCCGGTGGAGTTGATGTGCCGTGTCTTGCAGGTCAGCGAGCGCGGCTATCGATCCTGGCGCTCACGGCCGATCAGCCAGCGAGAGCGGACGGACATGAGGGTGCTGGCCCATATTCGGGAGCAGTATAGCCTGAGCCTTGGCAGTTACGGTCGTCCGAGAATGACGATGGAGTTGAAGGAGGTTGGCCTCGATATCGGCGAGCGCCGGGTTGGCCGCCTCATGCGGATCAACGGGATCAAGCCAGTCCGCACGCGCAAGCACAAGGTGACGACGGACAGCCACCACCGCCTGGGTGTCGCGGCGAACTGGCTGGATGGCGACTTTGCCGCCGATGCGCCCAACCGCAAATGGGCCGGCGACATCACCTATGTCTGGACACAGGAAGGCTGGCTCTACCTTGCCGTCATCCTCGACCTGCATAGCCGCCGTGTCGTTGGCTGGGCTGTCAGCGACAGGATGAAAAAGGATCTGGCGATCCGTGCGCTGGATATGGCGGTGCGGTTGCGCAATCCGCCCGAGGGCTGCATTTTCCACTCTGATCGCGGCAGCCAATATTGCTCCTACGCCTATCAAAAGAAGCTGCAGGCCTATGGCCTGCGTCCCTCAATGAGCGGAAAAGGTAATTGCTACGACAACTCTGCGGTCGAGACCTTCTTCAAATCCCTGAAGGCAGAAATGATCTGGCGGCAGCGCTGGCCAACCCGGCGGCAAGCTGAAGCTGCTATCTTCCAGTACATAAACGGCTTCTACAATTCCCGGCGGCGCCATTCATATCTGGGCGGCATTAGCCCGCTCGCATTCGAAGCCAAGGTGGCATAATGAGATAGGTGACCGGCGCAAAACCGTTACAAGTCCACGGCGGGGACGAGTTCAAGGTCGTTGCCGCACTCAAGGGGAAAGAGCGGTGAGAATACTGTAGGCCGAGCCAGTGCCGACACAATGCCAACTGGCACCAAAATGGACTGGATGCGGCGTCAGCCATCCCCGACGCTGTAGAACATGGGATTCCTAAGCCAGTCATTGATGGCGGACTCCCGCCAGCCCATGCAGCGGGTGGCGATGCGCACCTGTCTGGGAAAGGTGCCATCCGCCACCTTGCGATAGAGGGTGGCCCGGCTGAGCCCTGTGCGGTCGAGCACGGTGTTGAGGCGGAGGATGCGGTCGGGCGGCTGAGCGGTCATGGCAATATCCTATATGCTGCGATGCGGTTTGCTTGCCCCTGAGCATCAGGATTGTGGGGTGGTTCTGTCGCGTCAAGCCCATGAGAATCAGTGGCTTGGGCCAAATCGGGCCATGGCGGACCATGTCGGTCCACGGCGGGCCAGATCATATGCAGAAAAATTTTGCCGATGGGTTTTGCGGCCATCGGCGATGCGGCTGTTGAGCTTTTTTCAGATGGGAATGAGCCGCGGAGCGCGCTGAAGATCAGCGTGCAAGTTTCCCGATTCGGGCGCTGGTCCGCATGCGGTCATCGCGCTGTGCGCGATGGCGTTGGCCTCCGGCGTCGATCTGGCGGGGGGAGCGTCGCTTGCCCTTAGGCCCGTCGCGCCGGGCAACAACTCCGGCTTCGCCTGAGTGCTCCATTTCATTGCGCCCCTGCGGGTGCAGCCCGGCTCCCTCGACAGGCCTTTGGGGTCGCTCCTGCCGCTCCCCCCGCCATTCCGGCGCCGGTTGCGGTGTTGAAGGAGTGAGAGAAATGGAACTCAAGCATATCGACATCGCCCATCTGTCCGTCTCGCCTGCCAATATGCGGGCCAAGGGCAAGACCCCTGATCTGACCAATATCCTGCCCTCCGTGCGGGCGCGTGGTGTGCTGGTGCCATTGATCGTGCGGCAGAATGGGAGTCCTGACAGCTACGAGATCGTGGCGGGTAAGCGGCGTTACCATGCGGCGCTGACCATTGCGCAGGAAAGCGGGGAAGCCGAAGCCCTGCCATGCGCGGTCATGGCAGCGGGCGATGACGCGGCGGCGCTCGAAGCCTCGCTGATCGAGAATGTGGCCCGGCTGGACCCCGACGAGGTGACGCGCTGGGAGAGCTTCACCCGGCTGGTGCGCGAAGGGCGGAATGTGGAGGATATAGCCCTCACCTTCGGCCTTACAGAATTGCAGGTGAAGCGGACGCTGGCCTTGGGCAATCTTCTGCCCCGCATCCGTACTCTCTACCGCAATGGCGAGATCGATGCCGCGACCGTGCGGCATTTGACCCTGCTGTCCAAGGTCCGGCAGCGTGAGTGGCTGGCCCTGTTGGACGATCCGGCAGCCTATTGCCCGACCGGTGCCCGATTGAAAGCGTGGGCCTGCGGCGGCGCATCGATCCCGGTCAGCGCAGCCCTGTTCGATCCGGACAGCTTTCCGGGCAGCATCGTGTCTGACCTGTTCGGAGAGGAGCGCTACTTTGCCGATGCGTCCATATTCTGGACCTCACAGGAGGCGGCCATTGCCGAACGGGCAGAGGTATACCGGCAAGCGGGATGGCAAGATGTCGTGATCCTTCCCGTTGGCGAAGCCTTCCATGGCTGGGATCATGAGCGCACCCCCAAGCGCAAGGGCGGCAAGGTCTTCATTGCGGTCGGACCACGCGGCGATGTCACCTTCCATGAGGGCTATCTGACAATCAGGGAGGCGCGGAAGCAGGCAGCGGGGGAGACGATGACCGAAAAGCCGGTCCGCCCCGAAATCGGTCCTGCCATCCGCAACTATGTGGACCTTCATCGTCATGCCGTCGTGCGGGCGGCGGTCGCTGGCTCCCCGTCGCCGGCCCTGCGCCTGATGGTCGCTCATGCCATCGCCGGATCGTCGTTGTGGCGCGTGTCGGTCGAACCGCAGCGGGCGGTGAATGAGGCGATTGCCGAAAGCGTCGAGACGAGTATTTCTGAAACGGCGTTCGATGCGCGGCGGCGGGCGGTGCTGGCGCTGCTCGGCTTCGATCCCGATGCACCGACCCTCGTTGACGGCTATGAAGGGGATCATGGCGTGGCGGGGCTGTTCGTCCGCCTGGCATCCCTGTCCGACGAGGCGGTGCAGGAGGTGCTGGCTATCGTCATGGCCGAGACGCTGGAAGCAGGCAGCGCCCTTGTCGATCTGCTGGGCCTGCATCTGGGCATCGATATGCGCGAGGCATGGAGTTGCGACGATGCCCTGCTCGACCAGTTGCGCGATCGGGAAGTGCTGGACCGCATCCTGATCGAGGTTGCGGGCGAGGAAGTGGCTACCGCCAATGGCCGAGCAACCGGCAAGGTCAAGCGACAGATCATCCGCGATTGCCTGACCGGCGAGAATGGCCGGGCGAAGGCCGAAGGCTGGGTGCCCCGGTGGATGGCGTTCCCACCCGCAGCCTATACGGAGCGCGGAGGCGTCCCCACGGTCGAGCGTAGCGCCCTGCTGGCCGATCTGGTTGCCGCCCTCGCGCCGCAGGCGTCCCCGCTGGCCCAGGCGGCCTGATCCGATACCGGCGGCAGCAATGCCGCCGGTTTTTCCTGTCGGGAGATTTCCGATGAACGACAGCCATGATCCCACCCTGATCGCACGGCTGGAGGATGCGGTGCTCCGCTTGCCCCGCATCCAGCGCGACATCTTTCTGGCCGTCCGGCTCGATGCCCTGAGCTATGGGGAGATTGCCGAACGCACCGGTCTCACCAGCGGGCAGGTCGAGCGGCTTTTTGCCAGGGCCCTCGGCAATTTCAGCCGCAATCTGCGCGATCCGTCGCGCCAGCGGTGGCGGCGCTGGTTTCGCTGACAAGACTGCCTCGCCCGGTCCGTGCCGGGCGAGGTTGGCGCATCGCTCTCTCCCCGCTAGGATCAACCCCATGAAAACCGGTCTCGATCATCTTCCTGCCAGCAAGCAGCGCGAACTGGAGCATGTCGTGCGGGTGCTGTTCGAGGAGTTCGAGGCGGCGCAGGCTCGCCGCAGCAGCAAATGGAACAAGCAGGCTCGGATCCTGAAGCTCGTGCTCTACGGCTCCTATGCGCGGGGCGGCTGGGTCGACGATCCGGTCGGCGGCTACAAGTCCGATTATGACATCCTCATCGTCGTCAACGATGACAATCTGGTCGACCTCGAATATTGGTCGGCGGCAGACGACCGGTTGATGCGCGACATGTCCATCACCGGGATGCTGTCGGCGCCGGTCAATTTCATCGTCCATTCGCTGACTGACGTGAACCGGCAGCTTGAAAAGGGACGGCCCTTCTTCATCGACATCATCCGCGATGGCATCCTGCTCTATGAGGCCGAGGGCTTCTGCTTCTCGCAACCGCGTGACTTGCCGCCTGCGGAAGCGAGGATTGAGGCGCAGGGGCATTTCGATAAGTGGTTCGACAGTGCGAGTGGCTTTTTAGAGCAAGCGAAGTTTGCAAAGGAAAATGGTCGAGCCAACATCGCGGCGTTCGAATTCCATCAAGCGACAGAACAGTTTTACCACTGTACGCTGCTCACATTGAGCCTCTACTCCCCCAAATCCCACCGGCTCAATTTCCTGCGCAGCCATGCCGAGGAGATCGCCCCGGAATTGGTCGAGGCCTGGCCACGCGATGACAAGTTCAGCCGCCGCTGCTTCGATCTGCTGCGGCAGGCATATGTGAACGCCCGCTATTCTCCTCACTATAAGGTGACGGACGAGGAACTGAACTGGCTGGGGGAGCGCGTGGCGGTGTTGCAGGAACTGGTCAAAACCGTCTGCGAGCGGCGTCTGGCCGGCGACTGATCGTCTTCAACCGTTGCCCGGCGATCCGGTGTTCCCATTTCCCAGCGCATCGGCGATCATCGCCGCCAGCGTTTCTTCCGCACGGGCACGAGTGGCGGCATCCTTCGCCGCAAGATCATGCCGAATCCATTGCGGCGCGCGTTCGATCACGCCCAGGATGATGCCTTTCATTTCTTCTCCATGGCTGCCCTATGACGGCTCAGTCCTGGAGCGGCAAGGATTCGGCCGCAAACATGCGTTGGCCGCGCCGCCGCCAGAGCAGCAACTGTTGCGCACGATCCTCGACCCGCAGCTTGGCCGCCGCTTCACCAAGCAGCCCGAGGATGACGGCGCGATCATCGTCAGTGAGTTCGACCAGTCCCGCCTTCATGACCAGCCCGCCCAGCTCGATCAGATGCCGGGTGCGCTCACGCCGCTTCACCTGCCAATCCCGCTTGTCATTGCGTGCCTGTCTGGCCACCAGCCGGTGGCGCGCGATCGTCACTCGCCGCAGCACTGCCCGGCTTGTCGCCAGCCCCATGGCCAGCCTCGTCTCGCTTGCCTGAAAAGAAGGTGGCGCCCTGCTTACGCCACACCTCCCGCCTGGCGTTGTCGCTGGTCGTGGCGATGGCGAGCAGCGCACCCGCCAGTTCATCGGCACTGAGCGTATCGGCACCGGTCGCCATCACCAGCTCACCCAACTGGCTCTGCTTGCGAATCCTCAGTTGTCTTGCCTTGTCGGTCAGCGCTTTCAGCTCTGCATCATAGTCTCGTGGCTTGCGCATGGAGAATGTCCTTCTTGTAAACGAAAGGACATTCCAGTTATCGTTCCTCTCGATCAGCGGCAATGTTCTGATATTTCATGAGATTTCCGCATCCCGAGATTGATGAAATCTTTCGAGGGCGCGCTTATACGTCGTGCCGACGTGCGATTTTGGGCGTATCTGGTGTGTCGCCATGGCGATCTACCATTTCTCCGCCAAGATCATTTCCCGCGCTGCCGGTTCGTCGGCGCTGGCGGCGGCGGCCTATCGTTCGGCCTCGCGCCTCCATGATGAGCGGCTTGGCCGCCATCATGATTTCTCCAACAAGGCGGGCGTCGTCCATAGCGAGGTGATGCTGCCTGATGGTGCGCCGGAAGAATGGCACGATCGGGAAAAGCTGTGGAACGCTGTCGAGGCGGCAGAGCTGCGTAAGGACGCCCAACTGGCCCGCGAGATCGAGTTTGCCATTCCGCGCGAGCTCGACCAGTCAGAGGGAATCTGCCTGGCGCGCGACTTTGTCGAACGGGAATTTGTAGCGCGGGGCATGGTCGCCGACCTCAATGTGCATTGGGATGTTGCGCCCGACGGCAGTCCCAAGCCGCATGCCCATGTAATGCTGGGTTTGCGCGCAGTGAGCGACGAGGGTTTCGGCGCCAAGGTGCGCGACTGGAACAGGACGGAGCTTCTCACCCATTGGCGGGAAGCATGGGCGGAACACGTCAACCGGCGCCTCGCCGAACTCGATATAGACGCGCGGATCGATCATCGCAGCCTGGAGGCGCAGGGCATCGACCTTGAACCCCAGCACAAGATCGGCCCGGCCGCTTCGCGCATGGCGCTTGAGGGGCATGACAGTGAACGGCTGGAAGAGCATCACGCCATTGCCCGCGCCAATGGCGAGAAGATCCTTGCCAATCCCGGCATTACGCTTGACGCGATCACCCACGGCCAAGCCACATTCACCACCCGTGACCTTGCGATGTTCGTGCATCGGCACAGCGAAGGGAAGGATCAGTTCGACCAGGTGATGGCGGCGGTAAAGGCATCGCCCGATCTTGTTGCGCTGGGCAGGGACGGACGCGGCGATGAGCGCTTCACCTCGCGATCCATGCTGGAAACCGAACGGCGGCTCGAGCGGGCGACCGCTGCGCTCGACGCGCGCCGCCATCATGGCGTCGCGGCGCGCCATGTCGAGCGCGCGCTGGCGGAAGCCAGTAGACACGGCATGGACCTCTCCGCCGAACAGCGCGGCGCGCTCGAGCATGTAACCAGTCCCAAGGCCCTGAGCACTATCATCGGCTATGCCGGGACCGGCAAGAGTGCGATGCTGGGCGTGGCGCGCGAAGCCTGGGAACAGGCAGGCTATCATGTGCAGGGCGCGGCCCTCTCCGGCATCGCGGCGGAAAATCTCGAAGGTGGGTCGGGCATTGCATCCCGCACCATTGCCAGCCTGGAACATCAATGGGCGCAGGATCGCGAACTGCTGACCGACAAATCCATCCTCGTGATCGACGAAGCCGGGATGATCGGCACGCGGCAGATGGAACGGGTGATCGCGGAAGCCGAGAAGCGCGGCGCCAAGCTGGTGCTGGTCGGCGATCCCGAGCAGCTTCAGGCGATCGAGGCGGGGGCGGCGTTCCGCTCAGTGGCTGAACGGCATGGCAGCATGGAGATCACCTCCATTCGCCGTCAGTCCGAGGAATGGCAGCGCGAGGCGACGCGAGCGCTGGCCACGGGCCGGACCGGCGAGGCGATCGCCGCCTATGAGGAAGCGGGTCATGTGCATGCCGCCGATACGCGCGATGACGCGCGCCGCGATCTGATTGACCGCTGGGACCGGGATCGACTGGCCGAGCCCGGCGCCAGCCGCATCATCCTCACCCACAGGAATGACGAGGTGCGCGAACTCAACGAAGCGGCTCGCGACCGGCTGCGCGGCGCGGGCGGGCTGGGCGAGGAGGTCAGCCTGACGGTCGAACGGGGAACGCGCAGCTTTGCCTCCGGCGACAGGGTCATGTTCTTGCGCAATGAGCGCAGCATGGGCGTCAAGAACGGCACGCTGGCCACCGTGCAGAGCGTGAACCAGCTCCGCATGACGGTGATGCTGGACGATGGCCGCGCCGTGGCGTTCGACATCAAAGATTATGCCGCCATCGATCATGGCTATGCTGTCACCATCCACAAGGCGCAGGGCATGACGGTGGACAATGTCTATGTGCTCGCCACGCCGGGGCTTGATCGGCATGCCGCCTATGTCGCGCTCTCACGCCATCGCGGCACGGTCGACCTCCATTATGGCCAGGATGATTTTGCCGATCGCGGCAGGCTGGCGCGCGCCCTCAGCCGGGAGCGCGGCAAGGACATGGCGTCGGATTATGCCCAGTCACCCGCGCCAGAGCGGCAGGCTGCACCAAAACCCGCCCGGTCTCCCTTCGATGGGTTGAAGCTACCAACGGATCAGCCTGCCATGGCCGAACCGGCGGAAAGCATCATGGAGGTCCGGGATCGTGCGATCGCACGGCATGCCCGCGTCGTGCAGGCGATCTTCTCGATGCAGGATCAGGGCGCGGAAATGACGCCGGATCAGAGAAGCCAACTCAAACAAGCCAGGCAGCAGCTGAACGGCCTGCGCGACCATGCGGCGCTTGACGCGGAAACCGCGTATGGCCGCAACCCGTCATTGGCCGCCGGAGCCGCGCGGGGTGACACGGAGCCCGCGCGCCTGGCCATCGTCCATGAGCGCGAAGTCCGCACCGATCCGAACCTCAGGGCCGACCGTTTCGTCGAGCGCTGGAACCGCTACGCCAAAGCCGCGGAGCGCGCCTATGCCGACGGCGACTATGATAGGCGCCGCGTCTACCAGGATAGCATGCGGTCGATGGCGAAATCGCTGGAGCGCGATCCGCAGGTGGAATCGATCCTGGCCAACCGCAAGCGCGAACTCGGCATCGCCATCGACAGCGGACGTCGTTTGGGGGCGGAGCTCGCGTTCAACCATGGGATCGACCTGGGGAGGGGGAGGGGGAGGGGGAGGGGGCTGGGGATCGGGATGTAAGTTTGTCGATAGCCTTATCTCGGAGAACAAACGTTCCCGTGCCGAACCAAAGTCGAAATCGGTCGCCAATTCGTCCAATACCGATGCGAGTGGTGATCCGTGACAGCCATCACGCGCAACATTTTGCTGCTTGTATTATGTGCGACGCGACGGGGCTTGCCTGCAAAGTGGGCGACTGATTGCGTCAACTGGTTAATAGAAGGCTAGGATTAAATCATCCATAATGAACTGAAATATATTGGGAAAAATTTTCATTTCACCGAAAATTGGATTGATTAGTCCGTACGGTTGTGAAACCCATTGCGATGGCGCTGGGGTCTGCGTCGAACAGGGGTGAAGATGGACAGGGGATTGTGGGATGCCTCGTCAGGCGTCGATAGTGGCGCGCGCGCGCTCGCTACGCTGTTGGCCGTGCATAAAATTGCTGTCGATCCTCAACAGCTGCGTCATGAATTGGGGCATCATGATGCCCTGACGCCGGATGATGTGTTGCGCTTAGCCAAGCGCCAGGATGGGGTCCGCGCCCGCTTAGTTCAAGCAAGCTTTGACCGATTGTCGCGACAGCCCTTACCGGTATTGGCCCACGGACCCAATGGTTGGTTTCTGATCGGTCGCGCGGGCGAGGCAGAGGTTCTGATCCAGCGCCCAGGCGCCAATGTTGAGAAGCTTTCGAGGGAGGAATTGGAGGCAGTCTGGTCGGGCGAGATCATCCTGCTGACCACGCGGGAAAGCGTGGGTGGAGCAGCGGGCCGCTTCGACATCCGCTGGTTCATTCCGCAGGTCGTCCGCTACCGGAAGCTGATCGGTGAGGTTCTGCTGATTACGTTGGCGCTCAACCTGCTCGGCCTTGCGGCGCCGCTTTTCTTCCAGAATGTCATCGACAAGGTGCTGGTTCATAATACGCTGGCCACGCTCCAGGTGCTTTCGGTCGGCTTCGTCGCAGTATCGCTTTGGGAAGTAGCCTTCGGTTGGTTGCGTACTCGACTCTATTCGGAAACCAGCCAGAAGCTCGACGTCGAACTGGGTTCCAAGCTGTTCCGGCATATGCTGAGGCTCCCGCTTTCCTATTTCGAGGGCCGCCGCGTCGGCGATACGGTGACGCGCGTTCGCCAGCTCGAATCGATCCGGGAGTTTCTGACCAACGCGTCACTCTCGGTCCTGATCGACCCCATCTTCACGATCGTCTTCCTTGTGGCGATGTGGATCTATTCTCCGATCCTCTTCTGGATCGTTGCCGCCACCATTCCGGCCTATATTGCAGTATCGCTGCTTGTCACCGGCCCGCTACGCCATCGCCTCGACGAGAAGTTCGAGCGCGGATCGGCCAACAACGCCCTGCTGGTGGAAAGCGTGTCGGGCATGCAGACCATCAAGGCTTCGGCCGTCGAACCGCAATGGCAGGAGCGATGGGAAAGGCAACTGGCGGGCTATAGTGCTGCCAACCAGCGGGTCATCAACCTCGGCAATACCGGCAGCCAAGCCGTCCAGCTCATTTCCAAGCTTAGCCTCGCCGCCATCCTGTTCTTCGGCGCTCGTGAGGTGATCGCAGGCGCGATGACGGTCGGCGCGCTGGTTGCTTTCAATATGTTTGCCCAGCGGGTTTCCGGACCGGTGATCCGCATGGCGCAGCTCTGGCAGGATTTCCAGCAGGTTCGGCTTTCGATCGACAGGTTGGGCGATGTCCTTAACCAGCCGGTCGAGCCGGGTGCGGGCTCTCGTGTCGCCCTGCCCGAGGTCAAGGGCACCATCCGCTTCGAAGGAGTGAAGTTCCGCTATGGCCTGGACGGCCCCTGGACACTCGAGGACATCGATATCCATCTTCCCGCAGGCGGTACGCTGGGGATTGCGGGATCGTCGGGTTCGGGTAAATCGACCCTCACCAAGCTGCTCCAGCGCCTCTACACCCCAGCGGCAGGCAGAATCCTTATCGATGGCGTCGATATCGCCCAGATCGATCCGAGCTGGTTGCGCCGTCAGATCGGCGTGGTCCTTCAGGAAAACCTCCTTTTCAACCGCTCGATCCGTGAGAATATCGCGCTTGCACATCCCGCCATGCCGCTGGAGCAGGTGATGGCCGCTGCCCAACTGGCAGGTGCGCATGAGTTCATCGTCGGCCTGCCCCAGGGCTATGACACGATCATCGAGGAACGCGGCGTCAATCTGTCGGGTGGACAGCGCCAGCGGATCGCCATTGCCCGCGCTTTGGTCACGCAGCCCCGCATCCTCATCCTCGATGAAGCCACCTCTGCGCTGGACGCGGAAAGCGAGGAGATTATCCAGCGCAACCTCAGAGCCATGGCGCGGGGCCGGACCGTCCTCATTATCGCGCATAGGCTTTCGGCCATCCGCCAATGCGACCGCATCATGACGCTGGAGAAGGGACGGATCGTCGAGGTTGGTACGCATGACGAACTGCTCCGGCAGGGTGGCCGCTATGCCAGCCTACATAGACGCCAGATGGGCGTGAGTGAGGGTGTGGCATGAGCGGGCTCGCGCAGCATTGGGATGTGGTACGCGCAGCACTCGCCGATGAGAAGCAGCGGGCGAGAAATCTGACCAGGGTCGATGATGTCACTTTCCTTCCGGCAGCGTTGGAAATTGTCGAACAGCCTGTCTCGCCTACTGCGCGGGCGACTACATGGATTCTGCTTGTTGGACTCGTCTTCGCCATCCTTTGGCTGACCGTCGGGAAAGTCGACGTCGTGGCTTCGGCGCCGGGCAGGTTGATACCTGCTGACAACGTCAAGCTGGTTCAACCGGCGGAGGCAGGGATCGTCCGCGCTATTTACGTTCGCAACGGCCAGTTCGTGCGTAAGGGACAGGTGCTGGTCGATCTCGATCCAACCGTTTCCACCGCCGAAACCGTCCAGGCGGAAGCGGCGCTCCAAACGGCTCTGTTCGATGTGGCCCGCGCGAAGGCCGTGCTATCGGCTTTGGACGGCAAGGGCCTCGCCTTTTCGCCGCCACAAGCAACCGCGCCACAGCTCATAGCCACGCAACGATCCTTGGCTGCGGCGGAACTGGCTGCGATTGAAGCATCCGCGTCAGGACGGTCGGCTGATCTGCAAGCCGCAAAGGCCGCGCGTTCAGAAGCGCTGGTGCAGGCTGCTAAACTTACCGAAACGATCCCGCTCCTTGACCAGCAGCTCGATGCATATGAAGGGCTATTGACCAAGGGCTATGCCGCCAAGCTCAAGGTCATTGAGATGCGGCGGCAGCGGTTCGCAACCATCCGGGATCGCGAGGCCGCGCTGGAAACAGCCCGCAAGGCAGAAGCGCAATCATCGAGTGCTTCCAGCATCATGGCGCAGAGTAAGGCCGAAGCGCGTACACGCATCCTCACCGATCTTGCCAAGGCAGAGGCCGATGCGCGACTGCGGCAGGAGGAATTGATCAAGAGCCGCCAACGCAGCAGTTTGCAGCGCCTCACTGCACCTGTGGATGGGACGATCACTCAGCTATCCATTCACACCATCGGCGGTGTTGTTGAAGCGGCCAAACCGATCATGGTGGTGGTGCCCAAGGGCGGCTCCTTGGTCGCGGAGGTCAAGATTCTCAACAAGGATGTAGGTTTTGTAAAGGACGGCCAGCCAGTGGCTCTCAAGTTAGAGGCTTTCCCATTTACGCGACACGGGACCATTCCCGGACAAGTAGAAAGCATCGGATCGGACGCTGTTGAGGACGAGAAACTTGGTCTCGTCTACCCTGCACGTATTAGCATTGATCACTCCGAAAAAAGCAAGGCGAGCGACATACGATTAAGCGCGGGACTAGCTACCACAGCCGATATTCGGACCGGATATCGTAGCATTATGAGCTACCTTATTAGCCCTATAGCCGAAGTACGGCAGCAAGCAGGGAGAGAGAGGTGAAAGGTGAGATTATGCGAGTCCCATTTCATATCGTGATTGTTTCCCTTTGCGTTTCAGCTTGCGAGCGTGACCCATTGCCAGCGAATGTAAGGAAGCTCGTAGCGATGGAACTGGCAGACGACGGAAAAATTCATATCTCGAGAATTGGAAGATTGAAAATAACGCCGCGCACCGTCTTTTGTTCTTCCCGGAATTATTTTACATTGGATGGTCGTCTTCTAGCAGGTACTCTTGTTGCACGAGCGCAGAGCGCCTCTCCCGAACGCACAAATGCAATCAGTGGCGAGAGTGCAAAGTGCTCTTCCAAAGATGCCATAACGATATTGGGCCTGAAAGAGGAAAACCTGCATGGGAAGCCTTACAGGTTGGTTCTTGCACTATGGCAAAATCAATCTGCTTGGGTGGGCACATTATCTCGGCCTGACGGAATACGCCCTGGTTTATCAATCGCCCCAGCCGGGGCGTATTTCGGTTTTTCTGATGCAAACAAGGAGCGGCGATCGCAAATCTCTATTGAAATGGATCTTCAAGACCTTTCTCGCCAGTTTCTGAAAAATGCTGATTGGGGAATATAAATGACTCAGGCTAATATCTTTGATGCATTGGACCTATTGGGACTTGATAGCGTCTATCCGGATTCTGTTTCCTGGGGATCGAGTATAAATTTGACATTTCTCGATTATGTTCCAGTTTATTACCCTCTAGGGTACTCCCTCGGATTTGTTGGTTACGACACCACAAATGTTTTAAAAAATTTTGACGAACCTGGTCTTTTTTCTTCTTTAACGGAAGGCCAAAAGGATTGGGTGCGTGTGGCCATTGAAGGAGATGGGACTTCCATCGGATTCAGTCAGTTTACAGCTGCGACCGTTAATGAATCAGCCCAGACCTCTTTAGCGCCAACTGGTATAACATTTGGACACCTTAACTATTTTGCTCAATCTCAAATTGGCGGCGTACCTCTGAGGGAAGCGGGCGCAGTTACGCTCTCCATAGGTGCCGAAACGGATTCTTATTGGAGTGACGGACTGCTAGGAGTCCCTGATGATAAAGCCGCTGGAGATGTCTGGATTTTTTCGGGTGGCGTCAATGACCGTGGGACTTATGTCCACGAACTCGGACATGCCTTGGGACTATACCACTCCTTTAACGACTTGTCATTGAACACTGGTGGATTTGAAGCGCAGTTCAACTCTGCAAAATACACAGTCATGGCATACAGCCTGCACCCAGCAGAGAGGAAATTCACGTATGACTGGCAAATCTTAGATATTGCAGCGCTGCAATATCACTACGGAGTTGGTTCATTTAATACGGGTTCTAACCTGTACTCGAATTTTTCCTATTCGGACGGATCTGATCGTATTATTTCTCTCTGGGACAGTGGTGGAGATGACACGATCAGCGCCAGTGACTATGCTAGTCAGTCGTATATTGATCTGCGACCTGGTTATTTTTCGTCCATCGGGCGAGACGCGTTCATATCTAACGGAATTTACGTCATTGGCAGCGTAGGAAGCGATAATACAGTAACATTAGGCAACGATTCGACACTCGGTAGAGAAAATGTATCAATCGCGTTTGGGACCTATATCGAAAACGCGCGAGGATCGACAGATAACGACGTCTTGATTGGGAATGCTTTGTCTAACCGACTTGAAGGTAAGTCGGGTAATGACATTCTCCTAGCAGATGGATTTTCTATAAAAAATGCAGATGATGTGCTGCAACAGATGGGGCGACCCAAAACAGGATTGCTTCAGCTCTCATCGATTGCGACCTCCGATGCCGATTATAGGCAGGTCGAACAGGGGGTCGGACTGTCCACAGTCGGGAGTTCAGCCGCGGCATTTGTAAGCGATATTTCGTTGCAGAAAGACCGCATCTACGGTGATGAAGGTAACGATCTTCTTGTAGGCGGATCGGGAGAGGATATTCTCGAGGGGGGCGACGGGGACGATATTTTGATCGCTTCGGACGGGATCGATATCCTTGATGGAGGGGATGGCAATGACATCCTTGTTGGCCAGGGAGATAACGATATCTTTACGCCCGGGGGCGGTGATGACGAAATCTGGGGAGGGGAATATCAGGACGATTTATCCGAAGGTATTGATACGGTAGAATATTCATCTAATGCAGCCTCTGCACCTGTACATATTGATTTCGATGGGACATCTCCTACCCCGGTTATAACAGTACAAGATGGCTTGGGCGGCACCGACACCCTTCATTCCATCGAGAGGATAATCGGTACAAAGCAAAATGACATATTTTCTTTCAAGGGCACGATACCGAACGGATACAACTTATTGATCGATTCCGGGGGTGGCGCGCACGACAAAGTCGACCTTCAGCAATCCACTGATGCAGCTGGGTTGAAGCTTTACATCACGGACAAGAGCGCTGGCGAAGGGTATATCCAGAGCAGAAGCGGCACGGGCGGCCTAATTCGTGTGAAGAATTTCCACACGGATATCATCGGCTCGGAATATGCGGATATTATCAGTGACAACAGCAGCGGCGATCATACCATTGATGCCGGCGCTGGAGATGACAAAATCACCGTTTCGGGATCAGACGCCACGATCAACGGGGGCGCTGGCAACGACGTGATCCATCTGAAATCTGCCGCTGCGACAATCCAGTTTGGTGTTGGTGGCGGCCACGACGTCGTCGAATTCGATAGCGGCGATGGCGACTACAATCTGGCCCTTCAGAACCTCAATCCGCACGACATAGATATCATAGCCGGTGGTCAACACTTTTATGCCGGGAGCGGAGGCAAGGAATACCACGTTCAGTTTATCGCCGTTCGCATAAAGTCGACAGGGGATACGATAACTTTTCTGGAAAACGGCAAAAATATCGGTCCTGGAGGAAGTACTTATGACACATCAGGAAATGTAAGAAAGCTTGATTCTATCACATTTTCCGACGGTACGAAAACGACCGGTGGTAACATAGACTACTCTGCGTCCATTCGGGATGGCTGGGGATATGAAAAAGATTATACGGACTATGGGCCGTACACGCGTCGTCCCGAGGAATATATCGGTTATGTTAACGCGACATATCTTCAAGCTGCTCCTATAGGGAGTCCTCCACCCCCACCGGACATGAATCTTCCCGGCACTTCGGGTGACGATAATTTCAGCCCCGGTGATGGTGACGATACCGTCACGGGCGGCCCTGGTTCTGATACCGTCGAGGAAAGTTCAGGCAACGATACATATATTTGGAATTCCGGTGATGGTGATGACACGATCACGGGCTCGGGCGTCTCCGATGGCTTTAACACCCTGCAGCTTGGTGCTGGCATAACTGCAGCGGATCTACAATTTGCCGTCGCCAATGATGGCGCGGGACTAACGCTTTCCTTTGTGAACCAGGCGGGGTCAATTTCACTTGGCGATGAATTGGTCGGTGAGGGTTACGGCGTTGACCGGTTGTTATTCTCGGACGGAACTGTCATGACCCGAGCGGACTTGGTTGCTGCCGCCAGTTCCGTGATCAGCGCCGCGCAAACGACAATCGATGGAACGACAGACGCAGATTACCTCTTTGCTCCGCGCGGTAACTTCATCATCGATGGCAGTGGAGGGGACGACACCATCGTAGTGAATGGCAGCGGCGCGGGTATATTCCAATTTTCGAGCACTGATGGGCATGATCAGATCAATGATGGGGGACTAGGCTACAGCAGGAATGACACTCTTGAGTTGACGGACGTGAATCCCGATGGTGTTACGCTTACCCGGTCGGGCGACGCTCTGTTGGTGACCGTCAACGCAACCGGTGCCACAGTGACCGTCAAAAAACAGTTCAAGCAGGACGATGGGAATACTCACGGCATTAATACGATTGTGTTTGCTGATGACACGGTTTGGACACGGGCTCACATTCACGATCTTATGTATGCGGGCAACACTTCCCCAGTGGCGGTGGCAGCAACCGCCAATACCATTCAAGACGCCGCTATCGTGCGCGGAATGCTCGTCGCAACCGATGCTGACTCAGGCGATACCCTTACCTTCAAACTGAATGATCCCATTGCCGGTTTGGTCGTCGCGGCAAATGGAAGTTGGACCTTCGATCCTTCCGACCCTGCCTATCAGCAACTTGCTCAAGGCCAACAGTTGACGCTGACAGCCAATTATCACGTCACTGATTCCGCTGGGGCGACAGCGTCGTCAACGCTGACACTGACGGTGACGGGTGCCGAGGATATGCCGATGGTCCTGCAGGAAATAGCCAATCAGAAATTGGCGAACGATGAGGATTTCCTGCTCGATGTGACGAATCATTTCATGGACCCTGATGGAGACCCATTGACCTTCACCGCCACGCTGGCTGACGGGTCACCGCTTCCCGATTGGTTGACCTTCGCTAACGGGCAGTTCTTAGGAACCGCGCCAGCGGATGTGCCCGGCAATTTGAATATTGTTGTCGCGGCATCCGATGGAACGCTAGCAGCATTTTCTGAATTCCGTCTACATTTTGGCGGGAATCTGGCGCCGGTGGCCCAGCCGCTTCCCGATATTTTCGGGGGCATCAATTCTCCGCTCGATATTGCCGTTCCCACCCAAGCCTTCACTGATCCAGACGGTGATTCCTTGACGCTGTCTGCCACGCTCGCCGATGGGACGGCGCTTCCAGGCTGGCTGTCGTTTGATGGCGGACATTTGACGGGGACACCACCGACCGATGCATTTGGCGACGTATATGACGTTAAAATTACGGCAACGGATGGAGAGAAAGAGGCGAGTTCCAATTTTTCCCTTACCATTGGTCGACAGGAGATCATCGGTACATCGGGCGACGATACACTGACTCTCGGCACGCTGTTCGATGTCACGGGTGGCCTTGGAAATGATTGGTACATTGTCTCGGGCGATGGTGGAGGCACCTTCAATTATTCCAGCGGCGACGGTTGGGATGCCATTAGCCAGTTCGATAGCGGAACGCGTTCAGATAAGCTCGTTTTCACCGATCTCAATTCTGACGAAGTTAGCGTTGTGCGTTACGGAGATTCGGCAGATTTCTTTGTTGATGACACCGACGATTTTTGGGTTGATCAACAGTTCTCCGGCGATAACCCTGGTGGCGTGCCCCAAGGCGTTGAGCAGGTTCAATTTGCCGACGGAGTATCTTGGGATAGGGACGAAATCAGGAACAGGGCCGATGCCGATGAGATTCTCGTCGATAGCTCCAACCCGTACCGCGTAGGCTCGCAAGATGTGGAAGCGTTCGCGATTCAAAGCGGCCTCGGAGAAGGTATCATCGATAATTTTTCCGCGACTGGATCAAATCACGATTACCTCCAGTTCGATCGGTCTCAGTTCGACGATTGGGCTCATCTGCTGGGTGCGACGGTCCAGCAGGGCAGTGATCTTGTCATCAATCTTGACGCAAACGACAGTGTGCGGCTGACCGGCGTTTCTATGTCGGCGTTCACAAGTCTGGATGTTCGGTTTGTCGGTTCGGCGCTGGTATAATCTGTCGCCTCGCCACCACTGATACAGTGCATGAGGTCCATGATGAAACCGCGCCGTCATGGGCCTCATCTTGATTGCGGGAGCGGCAACAGGTCGAGAGACATCATCGCCAAACATTTACTCATCGGTTGGGAATTAGGCGCGGGGATGGGGCATGCGCATCGCATGGTGCCCATCGTTAGCGCTTATCTGGCCCGGGATTGGAAAATTACGGTAGCCGCTCGCCATGTTCCTCGGGTCAGAGAGGCGCTGTCTTTCTTCCTTAGCCAGGATGGCGATCGCCTCTCGATTGTCCAGGCGCCGATTTTTCTTCATCGGGCGCCGATGATCAGTAGTCCGCCGATTTCTCTGACCGATATTTTTGTGCACGCCGGTTTTGCCGATGCCCGATTATGTCGCCCAGTGATCCGTGCCTGGCGCCGACTGCTCGACGAGATTGCGCCGGACATCGTGCTGTCCGATTTCGCGCCGAGCCTCAATGTTGCGGCACGTGGGAAGTGCCCTGTCCTCGTTATCGGTAATGGTTGGACGATTCCGCCGATGCGCGAACTTCCCACGTTCGCCGGTGCGCCGGAAGATTCGATCACTCGCGACACCAGCGAACAAATTATCGAGGCGCTTTGGATCGCGTCCGACAGACACTGGCAGGCACCTTCGTTTTGCGACCTGTTGCGGGGCGACGCCAACTTCGTCTGCACCCTTCCGCGGCTA
>Ga0307405_10000292_pt1 | contig 18517 bp, 18 predicted proteins | sample 322Cmetagenome_2_FD_203311 | JGI IMG/M metagenome (GOLD analysis project Ga0307405, IMG submission 203311) | Maize rhizosphere microbial communities from greenhouse at UC Davis, California, United States - 322HYB-C-1 | ecosystem: Host-associated > Plants > Roots > Rhizosphere > Soil | place...
TCGAGTTGCATCACGTTGTTGGCGATGAAAAGGCTGTAGTAGCGGTAGGCGACCAGGTAGATGGCCACGGCTGCGACGACGATCCAGAGGGCGTTGATCGGCTCTCCGCGGCGCAAGGCCACGACGCCCAAGGCACACGCTCCCAAGACGGCCAGCAGTAGCCAGGGCAGATGGCGTAGCGGGCTATTATTGTTTTTCATTTATATATTCCGGCCAGGGTGGACAAGAAAGATAGCCACTGGAGTTTAGCGCTAACCCGCGCAAAGGCCATACCCCGACATTCGTCGGCCACTGACCGAACGGCAACGACGGCGCGCCAGTTGGGTCTATAGTCAGTGAATCTCCAGGGGGAATGAGTAATGAGCGAACGCCGCCGCTTCGTACGAATTGAATTCCATGCCAAGACCGAACTGAGCCAAGGGCCTTTCATCTGGCCGGTGAAGTTGCTGGACTTGTCCCTCAAGGGGCTACTGATCAAAAAGCCCCGGCCTTGGCTCGGAGATCCGGAGGAGCCGTTCATGGCCGACATCCACCTGAGCCCCGAGGCGGAGGTCAAGATGGAAGTCCGGTTGGCTCATGATGACCACGGTCACCTGGGCTTCGTCTGCGAGCACATCGACCTGGATTCCATCGCCCATTTGCGTCGACTGGTGGAGCTCAATCTGGCCGATCATGATGAACTGGAGCGGGAACTGGCGGCGTTGATCCACATTTGAATACGTCGCTGCCCCCTGTGGCGAAGGACCAACCTCCGTATCATTCGAACAACGCATCCAACGCCTGTTCCAAGCGTGTCACCGCGATGATCTGCAACCCCGCCGGCGCTTCCTTCGGGGCGTTACCCTTGGGCACGATGGCGCGCTTGAAGCCGTGCTTGGCCGCTTCCTTGAGCCGCTCCTGCCCGCTGGGCACCGGTCGCACTTCCCCGGACAATCCTACTTCACCAAACACCAACAGATCGTGAGGCAATGGCCGGTTGCGCAGGCTGGACATGACCGCCGCCATCAAGGCCAGGTCAGATGCGGTCTCCAGCACCTTGACCCCGCCCACTACGTTGAGGAATACGTCCTGGTCGTGGGTAGGAATCCCACCATGCCGGTGCAGGACCGCCAACAACATCGCCAACCGGTTCTGGTCCAGCCCCAACGTCACGCGACGTGGATTCGCCAGATGGCTGTCATCCACCAGCGCTTGCACTTCGACCAACATCGGCCGGGTGCCTTCCCACGTCGCCATGACCACACTGCCAGGAACTTCTTCCTGGGCACGCGTCAGAAAAATCGCCGAGGGGTTGGAGACTTCTTTCAGCCCCCGGTCGGTCATGCCAAATACACCCAGCTCGTTGACCGCGCCAAAGCGGTTCTTCACCGCCCGCAGCAAACGCAGGCGACCATCGGATTCGCCTTCGAAATACAACACGGTGTCGACCATGTGCTCCAACACCCGCGGCCCCGCCAACGCGCCTTCCTTGGTGACATGCCCTACGAGGAAAATCGCCGTGCCGCTTTGCTTGGCGTAGCGCACCAGCAACGCCGCGCTTTCGCGTACTTGCGATACGCCGCCCGGGGCCGATTGCAGTTGCTCGGTGAAAATCGTCTGGATCGAGTCGATCACCATCACCTTGGGTTTTTCCAGGCGGGCCGTGGCGATGATGGTTTCAATGCAGGTCTCGGTCATGACCCGTAGTTGGTCTTGGGGCAATCCCAGGCGTCGGGCGCGCATGGCAACTTGCTGCTGGGATTCTTCGCCGGTGACATACAGTGCAGGCATGCGTGTGGCGAGGTTGCACAAGGTTTGCAGCAGGATGGTGGATTTGCCGATGCCCGGATCGCCGCCGATCAACACCACTGAACCGTCCACCAGGCCGCCGCCCAGCACGCGGTCCAGTTCACCGGACGCCGTGGAAAAACGCGGAATTTCTTCAACACTGACTTCGGCCAGGGTCTTGATCTGCGCCTGCTGGCCGGCCCAGCCCGTGCGACCGGTGGGCGCCGCTGCGCCGCCGCTTTCCACCATGGTTTCGGTCAGGGTGTTCCAGGCCCCGCACTCGCTGCACTGGCCGGCCCATTTGGGAAAGGTCGAGCCGCACTCGGTGCAGCCGTACATGCGCTTTGCCTTGGCCATCTGAACTCCGGGTAAAAACCGCGATGATAACAGTCGGGCTCTATTGCGGGGCCGGCATTCTGATTTCACCGTTTGCCAGACCCACCGGGGTATTGCCCAACGGATCCCTCGCCTCCAGATCGGCGCCCTTGGCCTTCAAGGCATCGAGCAACTCGCCACGCTTGAACAGACCGGCATACATCGCTGCGGTTTGCCCCGCGCCGTTGCGCTGGTCCGGGCTGCAATCGGTGGACAACAAACGACGGGCGATCTGCACTTCGCCCTTGAAGATCGCCCCCATCAGCGCAGTGTTGCCACGCTGGTCCTGGGCACAAGCATCCGCCCCGGCGGCCAACAGGCGCTCAACTGCCGGACCATGACCGTGATAAGCCGCCAGGATCAGCGCGGTGTAGCCCTTCTCGTCCCGCGTGTCGAGCGAGTAGCCGGCCTCGATGAAGGTCTCGAGCATCGGCACATCGCCCCGGCGGGCGGCATCGAAATAATAATCTTGCAGCTGTGCCCGCACCTCTTCCGCATCGGCGCTCGGAACCTGATCGGCCAGCGCAGCCCATGACCCGGTGATGAATATCAACAAAAGGAATTTACGCATCATGCCTCTCCATGGGATTCAAGATTGTGGGAGCCGAACCCGCTCGGCTCCCACAAGCGAATCAGTCGCTCAGCTTCTCGGCCAGCGCCTTGACTCGCGCCAGATCACCCTTGGCAACACGGGCCACACCGGTCCCGTATTCAGGATCGGCCTTGTAGAGGAACGACAGGATGATGTGCTTGCTCTCCTCATCGGTGGTCGCCAGAGACCCACCGAAACTCTCGATCAAGTCATTGCGCTCCTTTTGGTTGAACGAGCGGTACAGGTCGCCGGCCTGCTTGAAATTCTGCTCACGCTGGATCTTCGCCTGCTGGGTACTGCCGGTCAGCTCGGCCTGGCTATAGCGCGCCGAGGACTGTTCTTCACGTGGCATCAAGCGGCTCGGTTGATAGTTCACGCCGGTACTGGTCTTGCCGGAATTCATCGCGCCGTCCTGGTTGCCATTGTTGACAGCGACCTTGGGTGCATTGATCGGCAACTGCAGCGCGTTCGGCCCAACCCGGTACATTTGCGTATCGGCATAGGAAAACACCCGGCCCTGCAACAACCGATCTTCCGAAGGCTCGATACCCGGCACCAGATTCGCCGGCGCCATTGCCACTTGCTCGGTTTCCTGGAAAACATTCGCCGGATTACGGTTCAAGACCATTTGTCCGACTTTTCGCTCAGGAACATCCGGCCAGATCTTCGTTGCGTCCAATGGGTCGAAGTCAAACTTGGACAACTCCTGTGGCTTGAGTACCTGAACGTACAAGTCCCACTTGGGAAAGTCCCCCTTATTGATATGACTGACCAAGTCGTTGGTCATATGGCTGTAATCCTGCCCTTGTACTTTCACAACTTCTTTCGGGTCGAGATTTTTGATGCCCTGCAAACTTTTCCAATGGAACTTTACATAGCTGATTTCGCCCTTGGCGTTGATCAGTTTGTAAGCATGCACGCCATTACCGTCCATCTCTCGATAACTGGCTGGCGTTCCGGAGTTGGAATACAACTCGGTCAGGGTACGAGTCGCCTCCGGAACATGGGAAAAGAAATCGAAACGACGGGAATCGTCATCCAGGTTGGTTCGCGGGTCGGGTTTGAACGCATGGACCATGTCAGGAAACTTGATTGCGTCGCGAATGAAAAACGTCGGGAAGTTATTACCCACCAAATCCCAGTTGCCATCCGCCGTATAGAACTTGGTGGCAAAGCCACGCGGGTCGCGCAATGTTTCAGGCGAGTGGTTGCCATGCACCACGGCGGAAAAACGCACGAACACCGGCGTGACTTGGCCTGCCGCGAAGACCTTGGCCTTGGTCAGGTCGCTCAGGTCGTTGGACACGGAAAATTCACCATGCACACCGGTACCACGGGCATGCACGACACGCTCGGGAATACGTTCGCGGTCGAACCGCTGGAGTTTCTGGATCAGCTGCACGTCCTGCAACAAGGTCGGGCCATTGGGGCCCGCGGTTTGCGAGTTCTGGTTGTCGCCTACCGCCGCACCGTTGTCGCGGGTCAGCGTGGCGGCATTGACGGACAGGGAAAACAGGCTGGCGGTCAGGACGACAAGGGAACGGCGACCGGACATAGCGCCGAGGCCAAGGGAAGTGTTCATTGAAGTTTCCTCTAATTTTATAAGCGCATCCATGTGCGCCTTTTAGAGGCTAGTGCTCGGAAAATAAAAACCTAAATAGAAATACCGTACCATCCTGATAGAAAAAACAATGTAGGGAATCAGTCCGAAACCACGTATCACGCGCGATTGGTGGCACTTTGTAAACTTTTTGCGGGGGGACGGGTCGATAAACAGGCAAGCGGTGTAAGGCGTCATGTCGAGCGAGACACCGATGGCTGGCTTACACTGCGGGTTTCAACTCATCTTTCACAAGGAACAACTCATGGGCGTGCTAAGCGAGTTCAAGGCCTTCGCGGTCAAAGGCAATGTCGTCGACATGGCCGTCGGGATCATCATCGGTGCCGCTTTTGGCAAGATCGTTTCGTCATTCGTCGGTGACGTCGTCATGCCCCCGATCGGCCTCTTGATCGGCGGGGTGGACTTCAGTGACCTGGCCATTACGCTCAAGGCCGCCCAGGGCGATACGCCCGCAGTTGTGCTGGCCTACGGCAAATTCATCCAGAGCACGGTTGATTTCATCATCGTCGCGTTCGCGATCTTCATGGGCGTCAAGGCCATCAACCGACTCAAGCGCGAAGAAGCCGTCGCTCCGAGCGCGCCCCCTGTGCCGACCAAGGAAGAACAGCTGTTAAGCGAGATCCGTGACTTGCTCAAGGCCCAGAACGAACGGCCCTGATCATTGCTGTGTTGAAATGGCGTCCGCGGGACGCCATTTTTCTACCAATAGTTTTCCACCGCCACCTGGCCAGGCCGACGGGTCAGGCTCAGTTGCAAGCCCCTGGCCTTGAGCAGCTTGCGCGTATCGTCAATCATCTGGGGATTGCCGCAGAGCATGACCCGGGAATATTCAGGCGTCAGCGCGACACCGGCGACCCGTTCCAGCTCGCCATTTTCGATCAACGTGGTAATGCGCCCATTGAGCGTATTCGGAACTTGCTCACGAGTGACCGTCGCGATGAACTTGAACTTATGGGCGTACTCGGCCAGGTAATCTCGCTGTGACAACTCATCTATAAGCTTCTGGTACGCCAGCTCCCTGGCCTCGCGCACGCTATAGACAAGGATGATCCGCTCGAATTTCTCCCACACTTCGAAATCCTGCAAGATCGAAATAAACGGCGCGACGCCTGTCCCGGTGGACAACAGCCATAAATCGCGACCGTCGACAAAACGGTCCAGCGTCAGATAACCAAAGGCCTGGCGCTCCACCAGCAGGCTATCCCCTGGTTTCAAGCGGCTCAGCTCGCTGGTGAATTCGCCACCTGGGACGACGATCGAAAAGAATTCGAGAAACTCGTCGAACGGCGATGACACCATGGAATAAGCGCGCCAGACGGTGCTTCCATCTGACTTGACGACACCGAGCCGGGCAAACTGTCCCGCCCGGAAACGAAAACCACGGTCCCTGGTGGTGCGTAGAGTAAACAAGTGAGGCGTCAATGGTTGTACATCGACCAATGTCTGGCGGGTAAACTTGTCTGCGTTGTCGGTCATGGGGCACTCCAATCGAACAAGGCCCACAGTGTCCCGCAAAGTGAAGATATTAACCACCCTGCACAACTGATAGCGTTAAGCCACCCTACTTGTACAGCACCCGATAAAGTTCTACAAAATAAATAGGCATGTATCAAAACATTGTTAGATAAGTGCCTTCCTCAATAGCCGCAACACCGAACAAAAGAAAAAAATCTAACCGCAAGTTAGGAAAAGTCCTACACTCAGTTGCGCGTCATGGATTGGATCCACCTCGTTGATGAGCCCCCAAGGAGAATGACAATGGACGAGTGGAAGCACTTGCAATTGAGAAAACTATCCTGTGAGAAGGACTTGCAAAGAGCCTATCGACTGGTATTGGATTTCTTTAATTATCAAGGCTTTGAATATTGCGCGTTTGCCGCTTATTCAGGTGCCCCTGATCGATATGCCAGCAAGATCAACATGAATAATTACCCGTATGGATGGGACAGACTCTATGAACAGAACGGCTACGCTTCAAATGACCCAGTAATAGCGCATTGCAATCACTCTTCCTTGCCAATCCTATGGAGCGAGAAGGTTTTCTCCGAAGCCCCCCAATTATGGCAGGAACTCAACCGACAAGGCCTCGCACACGGCTGGACCCAAGCCGTGCATGATGAACACGGTACCCATTACAGTCTGTTCAGCCTCGCCAGGACCCATTGCCCCATCGAGGCCGAAGAACACTATGGCAATCTTGGCTATGCCATCTTCGCTAGCCAGAGACTGCACGCGCTGGCTGGCAAAAAGTTATCCGACCATATGACGCCCCCGCTGACGTGTCATCTCTCGCCCCGGGAGATCGAAGTGTTGAGGTGGTCCGCCGAAGGGAAGACTGCGTCAGAAGTGGGCCGGATTCTCTGTCTGTCCGAGCGCACCGTTAACTTCCATGTCTGCAGCTGTATGCGAAAACTGAACGTGACCAATAAAATCTCGGCGGTGGCGAAAGCTGCGCACATCCATGTGATCTAGCTCAACAGCCCTTCCTGAAAAACCTGCGAGTAATGCCTGGCAAAAAAACGTACCATTCACGGCCCAACTTGAATGATGACGCCCAGTCCGCGTTGCAGTTCATTCAGGAGGTCCCGCTGAAAGACCATCCCAAGGCAGCGGGACACTCGTTGATTTGCCAGAGTCCCAACCATGCCCTTGCTCGATACTCCCTTCGCCCAACTCGATCTGATCCGCCAACCCGAACAGCAGAACGAACCGTTGCAAGCATTCGACGCGGCCGATGAATACTTGCTTGCGTACCTGGCCGAACAACAACCGGACGCGCAGACTCGGGTGTTGGTACTCAACGATGGCTTCGGCGCCCTGGCGGCGAGCCTTGCAGGCAAGGTCCAGGTCACCAGCAGTGGCGACTCGTTCCTGGCGCTGCAGGCCTTGGAAAAGAATCTGGTACGCAACGGCTTGCCTTTCGATGCGGTACCGATCGTGCCGGCCAGCGAAGCATTGGCAGGGCCTTTCGACCGCGTCCTGGTCAAGGTGCCCAAGACCCTGGCCCTACTGGAAGAACAACTGATCCGGCTGCAAGGGCAACTCGCTCCAGGCGCCCAGGTCATCGCTGGCGCGATGGTCAAGCATTTGCCCCGGGCCGCAGGGGACCTGATGGAGCGCTACATCGGCTCGGTGCAAGCCTCCTTGGCGGTAAAGAAAGCCCGCCTGTTGATTGCCACGCCGCAACCGAGGCCCCCGGCCGTCTCCCCCTACCCCACTCGGTATGCGTTGGATGAGCCGAATATCGAGCTGCTCAATCACGCCAACGTGTTCTGTCGCGAAGGCCTGGACATCGGCACTCGCGCCTTCCTGCCGCACCTGCCAAAAAACCTGGGCTCAGCCCGTGTCGCGGACCTGGGTTGCGGCAACGGTGTATTGGCCATTGCCAGTGCGCTGCAAAACCCGGAGGCCCGCTACACCCTGGTGGACGAGTCGTACATGGCGGTGCAATCAGCCGCCGAAAACTGGAGAGCCGCCCTGGGCGAGCGCGAGGTGGTCGTAAGGGCCGGCGATGGCCTGGCCGGGCAAGACGCACAGTCTTTGGATGTGGTGCTGTGCAACCCGCCGTTTCATCAACAGCAGGTAGTGGGCGATTTCCTCGCCTGGCGAATGTTCCAGCAGGCCCGCGAAGCGCTGGTGGTCGGCGGCGCGCTGTACATCGTCGGCAACCGCCACCTGGGCTACCACAGCAAACTGGCGCGGCTGTTCCGCGGTGTCGAACAGGTCGCCGCCACGCCGAAGTTCGTGATTCTCAAGGCCCGTAAATAGCCACTTCAGTGGGTGGTCAACCCTGCCGCATTCATGAACATCCGCATCAGGCTGGCGACGATGAACAATGCCAGCACGCTGCCGGCCCAAATCGCCGCCAGCCAACCGAGTCGCTGCCATAACGGTTTCTTTTCAGCGGCCTCGATGTCTTTCAAGTCAGGCTTGGCCATCCTCGGCACCTCCCGGGTCGGTCAATGGTAGCCATCATCATGGGTCACCTTGCCGCGGAACACGTAGTAGCTCCAGAAGGTGTACACCAGGATCAACGGAATGATGAACAACGTGCCGACCAGCATGAAGCCTTGGCTCTGTGGCGGTGACGCGGCGTCCCAGATCGAAATGGACGGTGGCACGATGTTCGGCCACAGGCTGATGCCAAGGCCGCTGTAGCCCAGGAAGATCAGCACCAACGTCAGGATAAATGGCGTGTAGTTGGCATTGCGTGCCACGGCGCGGAACAACCCGTACATGGTCACCAACACCAGGATTGGCACCGGCAGGAACCAGAACAGGTTCGGCAGGGTGAACCAGCGCGCCGCGATATCGGCGTGGGCCAGCGGCGTCCAGATACTGACGATGCCGATCACCGCCAGCACCACGAACGCCAGCGGCCTGGCCAGGTCGTGCATTTGCTCTTGCAGCTTGCCTTCGGTCTTCATGATCAACCAGGTGCAGCCGAGCAAGGCATAGGCGGCAATCAGCGCCAGCCCGCAGAAGATCGTGAATGGCGTGAACCAGTCCAGGGAACCGCCGGCATACTGCCGATTGACCACTTCGAAGCCATCGATGAAGGCCCCCAGCGCGACACCCTGGAAGAACGTCGCGGTCAGCGAACCACCAATGAACGCCTTGTCCCACAGGTGCCGCTTCTCGGCCCTGGCCTTGAAGCGGAACTCGAACGCCACGCCCCGGAAAATCAGGCCGATGAGCATCAGGATCAGCGGCAGGTACAAGGCCGAGAGCACCACCGAATAGGCCAGCGGAAACGCGCCGAACAGCCCCGCCCCGCCCAGCACCAACCAGGTTTCGTTGCCGTCCCAGACCGGTGCGACGGTGTTCATCATCACGTCGCGATCCCGCTCTCCCTTGATGAAGGGGAAAAGAATGCCGATCCCCAGGTCGAAGCCGTCCATGATCACGTACATCATGATGCCGAAGATGATGACCACGGCCCAGATCAGCGGAAGATCAATACCCATGACTCAATTCCCCTTGTTCGAGCTGTCGTTGTGGTCCACTTCGTCGTCGCCTTCGTTGGCAGCCGACAATGGACGGGCCGGTGTGCGTTTCTGGCCCGGGCCACCGTCGCTCGGCTCGGCTTCGTGGGCCACCGGCCCCTTGCGCACCAGGCGCATCATGTAGCTCAGCCCGGCGCCGAACAGCGCGAAATACACCACCACGAACATGACCAGGGTAAAGCTCATTTGCGCAAAGCTGTGGCCGGACGACGCATCGGCCGTGCGCATCAGGCCGTAGACTACCCACGGCTGGCGCCCGATCTCCGTGGTGAACCAGCCGGCCAGGATCGCAATCAGCCCGGACGGCCCCATCCAAAGCACCAGGTGCAGGAACGGGCGAGATTGATAGAGCCGGTCGCCGCGGCGCAGCCAGAGGCTGCACAGGCCGGTGAAGATCATCAGCAGCCCCAGGCCGACCATGACCCGGAACGACCAGAACACGATGGTCGAGTTCGGTCGATCCTCAGGCGGGAATTCCTTCAATGCCGGCACTTGGTCGGTCAGCGAGTGGGTGAGGATCAAGCTGCCCAGGTACGGAATTTCCACGGCGAACTTGGTTTCCTCGGCCTTCATGTCCGGCCAGCCGAACAGAATCAGCGGCGTGGGTTCGTCACCGACGTTTTCCCAATGTCCTTCGATGGCGGCAATTTTGGCCGGCTGGTGCTTGAGTGTGTTGAGACCGTGGAAATCACCGATAACCGCCTGCACGGGTGCGACCAGCAAGGCCATCCACATCGCCATCGACAGCATGCGGCGAACGGCCGGGTTGTCGCGACCGCGAAGCAGATGCCAAGCCGCTGAAGAGCCGACGAAAAATGCCGTGGCCACGAACGCGGCGACCGACATGTGCAGCAGTCGATATGGGAATGAGGGGTTGAACACCACCGCCAGCCAATCCACCGGAATGACCCGGCCATCGATGATTTCGTAGCCTTGCGGGGTTTGCATCCAGCTGTTGGAGGACAGGATCCAGAAGGTCGAGATCAGCGTACCGACGGCCACCATGACCGTGGAAAAGAAGTGCAAGCCCCGACCCACGCGATTCCAGCCAAACAGCATCACGCCGAGGAAGCCCGCTTCGAGGAAGAATGCCGTGAGCACCTCATACGTCAGCAGCGGCCCGGTGACCGCCCCGGCAAAGTCGGAAAAGCGGCTCCAGTTGGTGCCGAATTGATAAGCCATGACCAGCCCGGACACCACGCCCATGCCGAAGTTGACGGCGAAAATCTTCGACCAGAAGTGATACAGGTCGCGGTAGGTGTCGTCGTGTGTCTTCAGCCACAGGCCTTCGAGCACTGCCAGGTAACTCGCCAGGCCAATGGTGATGGCCGGGAACAGGATGTGGAACGAGATGGTAAACGCAAACTGGATTCGGGCGAGATCGAGCGCCTCCAAACCGAACATAAGTCTTCCTCTGTCAGGTAAAACCGGCTGCGGGCGGGGCTTGCATCACAGCCCCCTGGGATATGGAGTGCGATGCTTTTCAAATCGTTCTTTTTAAACCGTCACAACGCAGGACTTTGGCCGCATGGCCGCCAGCACAACGCCCCAGAAGGGAATTGACCTGGGTCAAGCAATGCTCAAAGAGTAGTCCCAATATTGCCGATGGATGGCGTGGTCTTTTGTCGCGTGACAGGTTGTCCCACCAGCCCAGGGCATGGGCAAAGTTGTTGTGGCGAGGGGATTTATCCCCACTAGGCTGCGCAGCAGCCGCAGTTTTTGGAGAGTGCTACGCACTGCGGGGATAAATCACCTCGCCCCAACTGTTCCCTCAGCCAATATCGATGTTTGGCTAACTATTTTTCTCGCCACCGCAACTTCCAGTTACAGTCGGGTGATAATCTCGATGCCTTCATCACCGGACCCCGTCATAGATGCCCAGCCAAGCGCCTTTGCTGCTCCGTCACCATCGTCCCTTCATCGCCTTCTGGCTGGCCCGGATATTCACCGCCAGCGGTTTCCAGATGCTGACCGTCGCCATCGGCTGGAACCTCTACCAATTGACCGGCAACGTCCTGGACCTCGGGCTTGTCGGCCTCGTGGAATTTGCCCCGCGGGTGCTGTTCATGCTGCACACCGGGCATGTGGCGGATCGATACGATCGACGCAAGATCGCGGCGATCTGCCAAACGTTGCAGGCGCTGATCGCCCTGGCGCTGGCGATTGGCAGCGCCACCGACAACGTCACACGCGAGATGATTTTCCTCCTCGCGTTCCTGCTCGGCGCAGCCCGCTCTTTCGAAATGCCGACCACCCAAGCGTTGCTACCGAGCATCGTGCCGGCAGCGTTGTTTCCCCGCGCCGTGGCCGCCGCGCAATCAGCCCAACAGTCGGCTACCATCGTCGCCCCGGCCCTTGGTGGCTTGCTGTATGCCTTCGGCAGCGTCTGGGTCTACGGGCCGACCGTGCTGCTCTATGTCATTGCTTGCTGCCTGATGCTCAACCTGCCGGCCCGGCAGACGCCACTGAACAAGGGCAAGGCGACCCTTGACTCGCTGCTGGCTGGTATCCGCTTCATTCGCAGCCGCCCGGACATCCTCGGGGCGATTTCCCTGGACCTGTTCGCGGTGCTGCTGGGCGGCGCCACCGCGCTGTTGCCGGTATTCGCCAAGGACATCCTGCTCACCGGCCCTTGGGGCCTGGGCCTGCTGCGTTCGGCGCCGGCGGTGGGGGCCTTGCTGATGTCGTTGTGGCTGGCGCGCTTTGCCGTCGAACGCAAGGTCGGCCGGGTGATGTTCACTGCGGTAGGCGTGTTTGGCGTTGCCACCATTGCGTTCGGACTTTCCACGTCGTTCTGGTTTTCCCTCGCGGTACTGGTGGTGTTGGGCGCGGCGGACATGATCAGCATGGTGATCCGCGCCTCCTTCGTGCAACTGGAAACGCCGGACGAAATGCGCGGTCGGGTCAGTGCAGTGAATGGCTTGTTTATCGGTGCCTCGAACCAGTTGGGCGAGTTCGAGTCCGGCCTCACCGCCCATTGGTTCGGCACCGTGCCTGCGGTGGTCATGGGCGGCGTCGGCACGCTACTGGTGACCGGGGCCTGGATCAAATTGTTCCCGACCCTGGCCAACCGCGACCGAATGCACGAACCGGTGGACGAGGCGAAAGCCTAGAGCAGCTTGTCGAGGGTGATCGGGAAGTCCCGCACCCGTTTGCCCGTGGCGTGGTAGATCGCATTCGCCACCGCCGCCGCCACGCCGACAATCCCGATTTCGCCGACGCCCTTGGATCCGAGGGCGTTGACGATCTCATCGTGTTCCTCGACGAAAATCACATCGATATCACCAATGTCAGCGTTGACCGGCACGTGATACTCGGCCAGGTTGTGGTTCATGTGCCGGCCCAGGGCATGGTCGGTCAGGGTTTCTTCATGCAACGCCATGCCGACACCCCAGACCACCCCACCGAGAATCTGGCTGCGGGCAGTCTTCGGATTGACTACCCGCCCGGCGGCGATGGCGCTGACCACTCGATTGACCTTCACCGTGCCCAGGTCTTCGTCCACCCACACCTCGACGAAGACCGCCGAATGGGTGGCGGTTGCATAAGCCTGGCGCTTTTCGTCCGGCCCGGTGGAAACCTCCGCCTGCAACGGCATTTCGCCACTTTTTTGCGCCAGTTCTGCCATTGCGACGCTGGCTTCACCCATGCGCAGCTCACCGTCGGCGAAGGTCACTTGCTCCAGGGTCGCGCCGCTGAAGGCGGGACAAGATTGACGGGCCACGGCGAGTAGCTTTTCCCTCAGAGCCTCACAGGCTTGCTGCACTGCAGTGCCCACCGACGAGACAGTGAACGAACCGCCCTGCAACGGTGCAGTCGGCAACGACGAGTCGCCAAGAACAAAGGTGACATCCTCAAGGGAAACGCCTGACGCCTCGGCGGCAATTTGAGTCATGACGGTGTAGGTGCCGGTGCCGATGTCCGTCGTTGCGCTGCTGACGGTCAGCTTGCCGTTGGCATTCAGTGAGGCGCGGGCGCTGGCTTTCTGCTGCATGGCCTCCCACACGCCGCCAGCCATGCCCCAACCCACCAGTTGCCGGCCGTTGCGCATGCTGCGCGGTTCGGGGTTGCGCTTGCTCCAACCGAAACGCTCGGCGCCCTGGGCGTAACAGGCCCGCAGCTCCTTGCTGGAATAGGGCTTGCCTTCGTTTTCGTTGCGTTCGGCATAGTTGATCAGGCGCAGCTGCACCGGGTCGATCGCCAGGGCGCAGGCCAACTCGTCCATGGCGCATTCCAGCCCGATCAATCCCAGGGCCGCGCCGGGCGCGCGCATGTCCAACGGCGTGTACACGTCCAGCGGTGCCAGTTTGTAGGTCAACGTCACGTTATCGCAGTGATAGAGCATGCCGCTCCACTCCACCACGTGCTCGGTAAAATCTTCGAAACGCGAGGTCTGGCCGACGGCGGTGTGCGCTACGGCGAGCAACCTTCCGTTGGCCGCAGCGCCCAGTTGCACGCGCTGGAATGTCCGTGGGCGATAGCCGAAAGTGAACATCTGCTGACGCGTCAGGCTGACTCGCACCGAACGCTTGAGGGCCAGCGCGGCCATTACCGCGAGCGCCAATTGATATTGCGGGCGCAGGCCGGAACCGAACGCGCCGCCCACGTAGGCGGCGAACACGCGCACCTGCTCCTTCTCCAGCCCGAACACTTTTTGCACATACGCCTGGCAGTTCTGAGTGCCTTGGGTCTTGTCGTGGATGTGCAGGCTTGCGTCAGGTTGGTACAACACAGTAGAGGCATGGGGCTCCATCGGGTTGTGGTGCTCTATCGGTGTGCTGTAGGACACATCCACACTCAAGGCGGCACTCGCATACTCGCCCTGAAAATTCCCACGTGGCTTGGGCAGTTCGGCCGGCGCTGGATGGGCTTCGTTTTGCAGGATGGTCAGATCGGTCTGATGCTCCTCGGCCTCGTATTCAATTTCAACCAGCGAGCCGGCATAACGGGCCAGTTCCAGATTCTCGGCCACCACCAGGGCCAGCGGCTGGCCACTGTAGAGGATCTGGTCATTGAATAACGGCCGGAATGGCGAGCCCTCCGCCGCGTCGGCATCCTGGTAGGGTTCGTCGTAGCTGGCGACCTTCGGCCGATTGGTGTGATCAATCACCGCGACGACGCCCGGTAGCGCCAAGGCGCGTGAAGCATCGATGCCCACCACGCGTCCCCGGGCGATAGCGCTGGACACGACACTGCCGTGCAACAAGCCGTCTTCCGGATATTCCCCGGCATAACGGGCGCGACCGGTCACCTTGAGCAGGCCGTCGACCCGGTCCAGCGGCTTGCCTATGGTTTTGCTCGGTGCATTCATCGCGCGGTTCCTCCCACCAGTGCGGCATCGCTCAGGGCGCGGACAATCGCCCGGCGCGCCAACTTGACCTTGAAGCCGTTGTGTTCCAGCGGTTCGGCGCCCTGCAACAGCGCATCCGCGGCCGCCGTGAAGGTCTCGCGGCTGACGACCTGGCCCGCCAGCCAGCTCTCGACGGCTCGATCGCGCCAAGGCTTGTGCGCTACGCCGCCCAAGGCCAGGCGCGCCTGGCGAATCACCGGCCCGTCCAGCTCCAGCGCGGCCGCGACCGACACCAGCGCGAAGGCATAGGACGCGCGGTCACGGATCTTCAAGTAATGGCTGTGTTCGGCGAAACCGGCGGGCGGCAGCTCGATATAGGTGATCAACTCGTCATCGGCCAGCTGGTTATCCCGGTCCGGGGCGTCGCCGGGAAGGCGATGGAAGTCGGCGAACTCGATTGTCCGTGGGCCTCCGCGCCCCAGCACATGGACCACCGCATCCAGTGCAGCCAGGGCCACGCACATGTCGGAGGGGTGAGTCGCGACACATTGATCGCTCGCGCCAAGGATCGCGTGAATCCGGTTCAAGCCGCTTCGGGCCGGGCAGCCGCTGCCGGGCCTGCGTTTGTTGCACGGCACGCTGGCGTCATAAAAATAGTAACAACGGGTGCGCTGCAACAGATTGCCACCGGTACTGGCCATGTTGCGCAGCTGTGGCGAAGCACCCGCGAGGATGGCCTGGGAAAGCAACGGATAGCGACGCTCGATCCAAGGGTGCCAGGCCAGGTCGGCATTGCTCACCAGCGCGCCGATCATCACCCCGCCCGAGGGCGTTTCGCTGAGGTCGGCCAAGGGCAGTCCGGTGATATCGATCAGATGTTCGGGGCGGGTGAGGTTTTCCTTCATCAGGTCCAGCAGATTGGTGCCGCCAGCGATGAAGCGTGAATGGGCACTCGACAGCTCCACGGCGGCCTGCAGCGTGTCGGGCTTGCTGTAGCGAAAGGGATTCACGACTCACCTCCCGTCTGCTGGCAGAGCGGCAGGGCTTCTTCGATGGCATCGCGGATGTTGTTGTAGGCGCCGCATCGGCAGAGATTGCCGCTCATCAGCTCGCTGATTTCGGCGCCCGTCCGCGCCCGTCCCTCGTTGGCCAGCGCCACCGCCGAACAGATCTGCCCGGGCGTGCAATAGCCGCACTGGAACGCATCATGCTTGATGAACGCCCGTTGCATGGGATGCAACTCGTCGCCGTTCGCCAGGCCCTCGACAGTGGTCAACTCGGCGCCATCACACATCACCGCCAGGGTCAGGCAAGCGTTTATCCGCTTGCCATCGCGCAGCACCGTGCAGGCCCCGCATTGGCCATGGTCGCAGCCCTTTTTGCTGCCCACCAGGTCCAGTTGTTCGCGCAGCAAATCAAGCAACGTAGTCCAGGGCAGCACCTGCAACTCACGCACCGCGCCATTGAGTGTCAGACGTATCGGATGACGGACGAAGGACGCCTGCGTCGCTTCGGACAAGGTCGCGCTCATGGAACACCTCACGGTTGGTCGTACACGCGGCGTTTTGGAAAACCGCCGTCATAAGGGGTACGACTTCGCGGTGGGGTGAGCGTTCAAGGCGATTGCCCGCTCCCCAATGCACGAGGCAAGCCTGTCTGTGCGTTACATATGTACCGCACAGACTGTAATGTATCGCCTTACACTCAATTCCATGATTAAATCCTTCCAGCACAAAGGCCTCAGGCTCTTTTATGAAACGGGTTCGACGCGCGGTATCCGTGCAGGCCATGGAAAACGCCTGGCTCGCATGCTTCAGTTCATGGACAGGGCACGCATGCCAAGCGACTTGAACATTCCCGGATGGCGATTGCATTCGCTCAAGGGTGATCTGGTCGAATATTGGTCGCTGAGCGTTTCGGGGAACTGGCGAATTGTCTTCCGCTTCATCGAGTCCGACATCGAACTGGTCGACTACCTCGACTACCACTGACAGGAGGCTGGAACATGCCCATGCACAATCCGCCACATCCTGGCGAAACATTGCTGGAGGACGTGTTGCCCGAGTTGGGCATCACAGTGACCGAACTGGCGCGCCACCTCGGTTTCGCCAGGCCGCACCTTTCCCGGGTATTGCACGGCCATGCACCGGTCAGTCCAGACCTTGCCGTGCGCCTGGAACGCGCGGGTATCGGCAAGGCAAGAGTCTGGCTAGGCGTCCAGAGCGACTATGACTTATGGCAAGCCGAGCAGCGCGAGCAACCCCTGATCGAACCCCTTGCCCATCACGCTTGATGCTGTCAGGCCAGCAATTCCGCCGCCACCACGCTTTTCACGCCTTTGCCGGCAAGTTGCTCCACCAGCATCAAGGCGAACATGAGGGCGGCGGCCGAGCCCTGGGCGGTAATGCAATTGCCGTCCACCACCACCGGTTGGTCGACAAAGCTGCACCCGGACAGTTGCTGGCTGACGGCGGGCAGGCAGGTCATGCGACGCTGGCGCAGCACGCCGAACGCCTGGAGCACCAACGCCGGGGCTTCGGCAATGGCGGCGAAGAAGCGCCCGGCCGCCGCTTGGTCCTTGACCAGTTGCTGCAACGGTTGGTGGGCCGCCAAGTGTTGCGCGCCGATGATGCCGCCCGGCAAGACAATCAAGTCGAAATCCTGCACCAGCACGTCCACCAGCATGCCATCGGCGGTCAGGCGCGTGCCGCGTGCACAGGTGAGCATGCGACGGCCCTCGATACTCGCCACGACGACTTCAAGCTGCGCCCGGCGCAACACGTCGATCAGAGTCACGGTCTGCAGATCGTCAACGCCTTCCGCCACGGCAATCAGGATTCGGGGGATCTTGGTTCCAGGAATCATGGGCACTCTCCGCTGGGTGATCTTTCAAGACTAGTCAGCTTTGCCGGGCCCTGTCAGCTGAAGCTCGCCCAGCCATGTCATTTGATGTACAGCTGGGTCGACATCCGGTTGCCCGGCGCGTTGATCGACACGTTGCTGAAGCTGAACGTGCCTTCCTGCTTGCCTTTGAGATCGAAGATGTACAAATAGCCGACCGTTCGCCGGGCTCCGCTCGAGCAGTCATTGAGGTTGCCATTATCAAATGCACACACAGGTGAACGGGTGCCGTCGACCTCAAAGCCGTCCAGCGTGACATTCGGCTGGTGGCCTATGCCGACTTCCAGCACGTAGACCTTGATATGCGGGCCACTATGGTCGCAACGGGTTTGCGCCTGTTGCGCAGAGACGTCCTCGAAACCACAGGCCGGCGACTCGACCTTGAGCACCTTGACCTCGCTCAGCGGTGGCGCCGACGCGGCGTGCGCGCCCGGCACGGACAGCCCCAGGCCGAACGCGCAGGCCAATGCAATGTTCTTCATGCAATTCATACTGACCTCCCGGAATCGCGCGCAGTATGGCCCAACTTTTGCGTCTGCACACTTTTGCGACGCACACCGAGGATCGCAGCCAGTTCGCCGCGCTGCTATGATGCGCGGCTTTTTCCGACCCACATAAAAACCCGGGCGCCGTCGGCGCCCTGTGCTTTGCTGTTGAGGTCGATACATTCACGGCGCCGAGCGCGCCACGGGGAGCAGACATGCTGGAAAGGCTGTTTCAACTCAAGGCACACAACACCAACGTGCGGACCGAGATCCTGGCGGGCGTCACGACGTTCCTGGCTATGGCCTACATTCTGTTCGTCAACCCGAGCATCCTCGGCGAAACCGGCATGGACAAGGGCGCGATCTTCGTCGCCACCTGTCTGGCGGCTGCCATCGGCTCGACCGTGATGGGCCTGATCGCCAACTACCCGATCGCCCTCGCTCCGGGCATGGGCCTGAACGCCTTCTTTACCTACACCG